>ENA-OUOW01001958-OUOW01001958.1-human-gut-metagenome-genome-assembly--contig:-NODE-1958-length-12539-cov-3.850609_pt1 | contig 12539 bp, 10 predicted proteins | sample MGYA00237938_ERZ548769 | MGnify/ENA primary metagenome ERZ548769 (study PRJEB26490, sample SAMN05356870) | human gut metagenome | biome: terrestrial biome; feature: human-associated habitat; material... | reverse complement strand
ATTCGGGCGCCGGATTGATGCGGCGCCTCCCTAGCGCAAAGAAAGCCGTTCCACCGCGGTGCACAGGCCGGTTTTTTCCTCGGCGGTGAATAGAATACAGTCCATCCTGCAGGGACCGGGCGCATTTTCAAAACGGACGGGCATTTTGGAGCGGAGCTTTCTGATGATGAGTTCCGGCTTCACTCCCAGAACGGATTCGATGGGGCCAGTCATTCCCACATCTGTAATGTATCCCGTTCCGCAGGGAAGAATACATTCGTCGGCAGTCTGCACATGGGTGTGGGTGCCGAACATGGCGGTGGCCCGCCCGTCAGCCCAGTAGCCAAATGCGCGTTTTTCTCCGGTGGCCTCTGCATGAAAATCAACTACGCAGAGTTTGGGCAGTTCCGGCGTTTTCAGAAGCTCGTCAAGCGCGTCAAAGGGGGACTGCATACTTTCCATGTAAACGGTCCCCAGCAGATTGATCACAGCTATCTGAATCCGGCCCATATCCACGATACAGAGTCCTTTTCCCGGTGCGCCCATGGGAAAGTTCGCAGGACGGATCAGCGTTTCACAACTGTCGAAGGTGTCGTAAGATTCCCTCCGGCGGAAGGTGTGGTTTCCCGCGGTGATCACATCGACGCCGCTGTCAAACAGGTATTGGGCGGAAACCGGCGTAATGCCGTTCCCATCCGCTGAATTCTCGCCGTTCGCAATGACGAGATCGATGTCCTTTTGTTTTCGGAGAGAGGGAAGATGGGCCCGAAGAAATTCACAGCCGGCGCTTCCCACCACGTCCCCGATACAGAGAATATGAACCATGTACTCTATCTCCCTTCTGTTTTTGTAAACGGAAGCGGCGGGCCTCCGTGCTTGGCAATTTGGCGGGACAACTCGCTGTTCCAGCTCTCCTCCGGAGCCAAGCGGGCGACGAAGGGCTGGCCTTCCTGAAGAAAAGCGACGACGCGCCTGTCCAGAGTCCTGTCGCAGGGAAAGCCCAGCTTTTCCGCTGCCGCGGCGCTGGCATCGGAAAACAGGGAACAGGCGTTGAGCAGCGCTTCCCAAATTTCCTCGCGGTCCCATCGGGGATAGGTACGCTGATAGCGTTCCCAAAAACCGCCTGGAAGATACGGCGCCAGCGCGTCACCGTATTTTCCAGGGGAAAAAGTAAATCCATGCCTAGCCCCAGCCAGCCATCCGAGCATCAGCCGCAGCATGCTGCGGGTACAGATTTCCAAATGATTCTGTGCATAGGAAAGCTGGCCGCGCAGCAGCGCTTTAGACACATAGGGCGCTGTCCACCAAAATTCAGTACGGCATTCTTCGAACAGCCGCAGGGTGGGCTTATGAATATAGTGAGAACTGCCGTCCGGCGGGGGAAGAGAAGGCAGTACCCGGTCTTTATCCAACAGTACGATGCTCAATTTGTCGTCAAAGCAATAGCCGTGATAGTCTTCCCGCTTTGCAACGGTCAGATCGATACGGTTTCCATCTGCAAACTGCATCAGGTAGACTGCGCAGTCCGGCGGATGTTCGTTGTACAGCTCTGATTCGTCGGTGCGCTCCATGACGAGCAATTCCCCAAACGCCCCGGAAATATCCCCCTGCTTATAGGGCGCTACGTCGGTGACAAGATAGACAATGTCATAATCACGGAGGCGGTCTAAGGAGGCCTCCGGATTTGCCCTTGAGCCATTGAGAATGACTGCACGGATATTCTCGTCTTCTTCCGCGAACCGGAGGATCAGCTCATACATTTCCCGTTCACTTCGCATGGTATCCCAGCATCCTTTCCCCGGGGTTTTGAAAATTGTAAAAATGGGACGCCCCATCGCAGGTTGCGCCCCATTTCCTTTTTTACAGATGTCTGCCCAGTTTACCGAAGGATAGAAAGACTGGGACAATTACTTCGCATAATCGATGGTTCTGCTCTCCCGGATCATATTGACCTTAATCTGTCCCGGATAATCCAGGTCCGCTTCGATTTTTTTACAAATCTCCCGTGCCAGCAGCGTCATTTTTTCATCGCTGACCACCTCTGGCCTTACCATGATGCGGATTTCGCGGCCGGCCTGAATGGCGTAGCAGCTTTCCACACCCTCAAAAGAGGAGGCCACTTCTTCCAGCTTTTCCAGGCGCTTAATATAATTTTCCAGGTTTTCACGCCGGGCGCCGGGCCTGGCCGCCGAAATGGCGTCGGCAGCCTGCACAAGACAGGCAATTATGGTTTTAGCCTCCACATCGCCGTGATGTGCGGCGATGGCATGTACGACAGCTTCGCTTTCGCGGTATTTTCTGGCCACATCCACGCCGATTTCTACATGGGAGCCTTCAATCTCATGATCCAGAGCTTTGCCGATATCATGGAGCAGTCCGGCGCGCTTAGCCACAGTGGGATCCAACCCCAGCTCGGATGCCATCATGCCCGCAAGATAAGCCACTTCCAGAGAATGGTTCAAAACGTTCTGACCATAGCTTGTACGGTAACGCAGCCGGCCCAGCAGCTTTACTAGCTCATGATGGACGCCGTTTACACCCACCTCCAGCACGGCGCGTTCGCCTTCCGCCTTAATGGTTGCGTCCACCTCGCGGCGGGCTTTTTCCACGGTTTCTTCAATTCTGGTAGGATGGATGCGTCCGTCAGAAATCAGCTTTTCCAGTGCAATGCGGGCAACCTCACGGCGGACGGGTTCAAAACTGGAAAGCGTGATGGCTTCCGGCGTATCGTCGATGATCAGGTCCACGCCGGTCAAGGTCTCGATTGCGCGGATATTGCGGCCCTCACGCCCGATAATCCGGCCTTTCATCTCATCGTTGGGCAGGGGTACCACGCTGATGGCGGCTTCCGATACATGGTCGGCCGCGCAGCGCTGAATGGCGAGGGAAATGATTTCTCTTGCCGATTTTTCACAGTCTTCCTTGGTCTGCTGCTCATATTCCATGACCTTGACGGCCTTTTCATGGGTCAGCTCGCTTTCCAGGTTGTTCAACAGGTATTCCTTCGCCTGTTCTACGGAGAAGGAGGAAATTTTCTCCAACATGTCAAACTGGCTTTTTTTCACGGCCTCGGCTTCCTTCAGACGTTCCTCGGCCTTCTTGTTCTTTTGATCGATCTGGTCCTCTTTGCGCTCCATGTTCTCGAGCTTTTTTTCCAGACTCTCCTCTTTTTGCAGAATCCGGCGTTCTTGATGCTGAATCTCTTTGCGCCGGTTGGCCAGTTCCTTTTCGGAATCATCCCGCATACGGTGGATTTCGTCTTTTCCCTCGAGCACAATTTCTTTCTTTTTGGCTTCTGCAGTCTTGATGGCGTCGCTCACGATGCGCTTTGCTTCCTGCTCAGCAGATCCTATAGCTGCTTCCGCCTGGTTTTTTCTGTGAGTGACACCCAGAAAAAATGCTGCTGCGCCGGCGGCCGCTGCTGCAGCGACCGCAATGACGATGCATAGCCATACAGCAATTTCGCCCAATTGGGCACCTCCTTTTTTTCATGTTTCATAGAGATAAATTCAGATAATTCAGGGGTTGAGACGCAGAATGCATCCCAAAAATGCATGGCAGCTTCGTCAAAATTCTTTCTTTATTTAACTGTGGAACTACATCTATAAGAAAAATGCATCAATAAAAATAAACAAGGAAAAAATATCGATCAAGCACACCAAGTGCATTCTGCATATAATTGTATCCCCTCTCTATGATGCTTGTCAAGAAAATTGTAAGATTTTATTCCCGGCGCAGAGGAGAAAATAGACCGGGGAAGATTGTGAGTTCCGGCTTGACAAAGTGAATGCCTGGTGCTATGATAGGCCACAACAAAATAAAAATGCGTTGATAAGGAAATCTTTTCTCAGGGCTTCTGCGAAAGAGAGCATGTGTCACCGGCTGAAAGCACATGCAGCAAAAGTGGGAAAGGGTACCGCCTTTGAGCAGCAGCCGATCGCAGAAAGTTTTTTTAGAAATTGCTTATTGCTTAAGGCTGGCCGGGTGGCTCCGTTATGGGCCGAATGAGGAAGTATCCCGCAGATGGGGTGCTTTGAATCCGGGTGGAACCGCGGGTTATCGAGAAATTTTAAACTTCGATGCCTGCCCCAGAATTTGCTGGGGCAGGCATTTTTTATGCCAAACCCGGCGGAAAGGATGGCGGAAGCTATGGTAAAGATCGACCTGAAGGGACAAGTGAAGGAATTCGATAGCGGGATTACGCCTGCCCAGGTGGCGAAATCTATCGGCATGGGGCTCTATAAATCAGCCTGTGCCGCCCGTATTGACGGTAAAACCTGCGATCTGCGCACCCCGATTACTGAGGACTGCGCTTTGGAAATTCTTACTTTTGAAATTGAAGACGGGAAAAAGGCCTACTGGCATACCACCTCCCATATTCTGGCGCAGGCGGTACAGAGGTTGTATCCTGGTACGAAATTTGCCATCGGCCCCTCGGTAGATACCGGTTTCTATTATGATTTTGATCTGCCTTCTCCCATCTCCATGGAGGATTTGCCAAAGCTTGAAGACGAGATGAAAAAGATCATTAAAGAAGATATTGCCATTGAACGCTTCGAGTTCTCTCCCGAGGAGGCACGCCAGGAGATGGCGGGGCAGGAATACAAACAGGAACTCATTGACGAGCATGCCGGAAACGGTGAAAAGATCAGCTTCTACCGCCAGGGGGATTTTGAAGACCTGTGCGCAGGCCCGCACCTGATGAGTACGGGGATAGTAAAGGCTGTAAAGTTGACAGCCATTACAGGCGCTTATTGGAGGGGGGATTCCACCAAAAAAATGCTTACCCGCATCTACGGTGTCTCCTTCCCAAAACAGTCTCTGCTGGAGGAACATCTGCAGAAGATGGAGGAAGCCAAGAAGAGGGACCATAACAAATTGGGGCGCGAACTGGAACTGTTTACCACTTGTGATCTGGTGGGCCAAGGTCTGCCCATCCTGCTCCCTAAGGGCGCACGAATCGTACAGCTGCTGCAGCGGTTTGTAGAAGACGAGGAGCAGAAGCGGGGATGGCTGCTGACCAAGACTCCTTTTATGGCAAAGAGCGACCTCTATAAGCTTTCCGGCCATTGGGATCACTATCTGGATGGAATGTTTGTGCTGGGAGATCCAGAAAAGGATAAGGAAGTATTTGCGCTGCGTCCCATGACCTGCCCCTTCCAGTATCAGGCATATCTCAACAAAAAGCGTTCCTACCGCGACCTGCCCCTGCGTTATGACGAAACCTCCACCCTGTTCCGAAACGAGGCCAGCGGCGAAATGCACGGGCTGATTCGTGTGCGTCAATTCACCATTTCCGAAGGCCATCTGATGTGCCGCCCGGATCAGCTGGAGGATGAATTCAAAAGCTGTCTGGAGCTTACAACGTTTATGCTGAAAACGCTGGGCTTGTATGAGGATGTTTCCTACCGCTTCTCCCAGTGGGATCCCAACAACCGGGAAAAGTATATCGGCACCACGGAGCAGTGGGACGAGGCCCAGGGTGTGATGAAAAAGATTCTGGATCATCTGGAAATTCCTTATTCCATCGGCATCGACGAGGCCGCCTTCTATGGCCCCAAGCTGGATATTCAGATCAAGAACGTGTTCGGTAAGGAAGATACGCTCATCACCATTCAAATTGATCAAATGTTGGCGGAAAAATTCGGTATGGAGTATACCGATAAGGACGGCAGCCAGAAAAATCCCTATATTATTCACCGTACGTCTATCGGCTGCTATGAGCGCACGCTTGCCCTGTTGATTGAAAAATATGCCGGTGCGTTCCCGCTTTGGCTGGCACCCGTACAGGTGAAGCTGCTGCCCATTGCAGACCGGCATCTGGATTACCTCTATGAGGTCAAGAAAGCATTGGAAGACAAGGGTATGCGTGTGGAAATTGATGACCGCAGTGAAAAGATAGGATATAAGATTCGTGAGGCCCAGTTGGAAAAGGTGCCTTATATGATTGTTGCAGGCGATAAGGATATTGAGAACAACACCATTTCTGTCCGGCACCGCTCAGAAGGGGATCTGGGTTCCATGACTCTGGCAGCCTTTGTGGAAAAGGCTGTGTCGGAGATCGATTCTAAGGAGATCAAGTGAGCTTTCAGAAAGTCTTAAGAAGCTTCCTTATTGTTTTTTAGAAGATCGCTTTCTGCAGTAAATAAATAACTGAAGAAAAAGGAGAAATCCGCCCAGTTGGATCTGGGCGGATTTCGTTTTTATGTACCTATAGGCATCTGTTGGAATTTGTGAATTTTCGGCTTGATTTTGCGCAGTTAATTCCCCGCTGTTGACAGGGGAAATGATCCAAGTCTACAATAGTTACATGAAATATCGGAAAGGGGTAGAGAGCGATGGAATTGTTTATGAAAGAAAAAGTGTTCAGCCTGCACGATACCTACCATGTATATGACATGGAGGGCTCGGAGAAATATCAAATTAGGAGCAAGCCGATTTCAATTACCAATCAGACCTCCCTCTATGATATGGAAGGAAAAGAACTGGCCCATATTCACAGAAAAGTGATCTCCATGCATGAAACCCATTTTATTGAGATCGATGGAAAAGAGGTCACTGAAGTGCGTACCAAGCTGTTTCATCCCATTCACCAGGAGATTGATGCGCCGGAGATAGGTTGGCAGATTCGTGGAAACCTTTGGGATCATGATTTTTCCGTGCTGGATTCTGCTGAGAACGTGCGCGCTACCGTTCACCGGAAATGGATTTCTCTCGGAGAGGGCTACCAGATCAGTATCGCCTCTGACGAAGATATTGTGTTGGTGCTGGCTCTGATTGTCACGCTGGAGAGGATTCTCACCGACCGCAAAAATGAGAGTATGACCTCGTCTTCCAATCCTTCCGGGAATTCCGGCGGTGCTGACAACGGCTGAATTCGAAAGTTTTTCTTAGGAGAAGGGCCGGGATTTTTGAGAATCCCGGTCCTTCTTATTCAAATTCGGCGCTTTTTTACAGGAGTTTTCCTTGTCCCCCTGTCGGGGCAAATTCTACTCGGCTGAGACAGGCTCGAAAGCTTCGGAACCGCGTTTGCAGATGGGACATATGAAATCTTCCGGCAGAGTGTCTGATTCCAGAACGTATCCGCAGATTTTGCAGCGGTAGCCTTTTACAGCGGGTTCCGGCCGGTAGCTGGAAGCTTTGGGAGGAGTGAGGCCTTTTTTAACCAGATGATAATAGGCGTAGGTCATTGCATCTTCTTCCTCGAGCACTTGAGCCTCCTGTACTTCTCCCAGAAATACCATGTGGGTGCCTGCATCCAGCTTGCCCACCACCCGGCAGGAATATCGGGCCACAGTTTGTTCAGTGAGGTAAGGTACGCCGTTTTCATCCTCCGTATGCGCCCAGTTGGAAAATTTGTCCAAATCCCGGCTACACCGGAACCCAAAGTCCCCAATCAGCTCCATCTGGGCAGATTGTGCAAGAGCCACTGCGGCAAAAACGCCGGATTCTTCGATGAGCCGTTCCGTTTGATTGTCCTTATGAATGGTCACCAGTAAGCGGGCGGGCTGTACTGTGGCTTGCGTGAGGGTGTTCACCACACATCCGGCAGTCTGGTCCCCGCTTTTAGTGGAGACGATGTAAAGCCCATAATTCATCTTGTCAAATGCCTTTATGTCCATATTGTCTGCCTCCTAAAATAAAAAATAAAAACAATTCTTAATTTATTTCATTATAATCTCTTTGTAAATTATTGTCAATAAAAAAGAAGGGATGTTAGCCATTTTTATGCGGCTGACATCCCTTTCTATAGGGAACAGGCAAACTTCAGTTTTGAACTCCCAGGCTGCCGTCCAGCACTATGGGGGAGCGGTGAGATTCGGTATAGGCGCTCCAATCAGGCAGCCCCTCTCCGTTGGGATTCCCCGATTTGACGAAATTAGCCCAATAGGAAGACATAATGCGGGACAACTCCAGGTCACAGGGTTCCCAGGGACGCCAACAGCGGGGATAGGTTTCAAACTCGTACCAAAGCTCGCAGGAATGGAATGCGCCGGCATCATCGCCGGGAAGTTTCCTATCAAAATAATAGAAATACGCAGGACTGAATCCGAGCTTCAGAAGATTCTCACACCAACGGGCGCCGCTTTCCTGCAGCAATTTACCGTCGCCGATATCGTTGCCGGTAGAGCCGATCATGTAGTCAATCCGATGGATCCGGCCGTTCTCAGCAATCTCGTCTGTTGTGCCGTGCAGCAAATATCCGTCGCGGTGCGGGGTCCAGCGCAGGCCGCTGTTATCCAGGACGGCATAGGCTGCCTGACACAGCGTGTCGGCCGGTACTGCGCGAAGCTGTGCGATGGTCTCCACACCGAGTTCTTCCATCAATTGTTGGGAAATAGCCCACAGCTCCTCTTTAGAGGGGGTGGTGTGAAGAGCCTTCAGACCGCCGCCGCTCTGCAATATGGCCCGCTGAAGCATGCCTTCGGCAAGGGGAGAGGATACGATAGTCTGCACGCTCATACAGCCGGCAGACTGACCGGCTATGGTGATCAAGTCAGGATCTCCGCCAAATGCGGAAATATTCTGCCGCACCCAATTCAGCGCAAAGATCTGATCCAGGATCCCATAGTTTCCGGAAACTCCCTCCTCATTTTCCGGTTCCAGTTGGGGATGGGCGAAAAAGCCGAAGACATTGACGCGGTAATTGATTGTGACCAGAATCACGCCTTTTTTCGCAAAGCCTTCGCCGTCAAATTCTTTCTCACTGCCGCAGCCATGCAGAAATGCGCCGCCATGAATCCAGAACAGTACGGGCAGCCGGTCTCCAGGTTTCGCAGCGGCAGGCGTCCAGATGTTCAGGTACAGGCAATCTTCATTTGTTTCCGGAACCATGTCGTCATAGAATTCCTTGGAATAGAAATCCATTTTTGTCAAATCCGCCTGAGGGCAGCGGGGAGCAAATTTCCTGCAGGGCAGGATTCCCTCCCAGGCGGCATGCTCCTGGGGCCTGCGGAACCGCAGCTCTCCCACAGGGGGCTGCGCATAGGGAACCCCCCGGAAAATTACGGTCTGTTTGTCCTCGCTGAGCAGACCTTCCAGACTTCCCTGCTTTGTTGTAACGATAGTTTCCAAATCAACATTCCTCCCTCAATTTGTTTTCTTTATTCTTCGGCGGCTATTTACCGCCTTTTTGTACCTTTTCCTCTTCCTTCGGCAGGGAGATCATGCTCAGCTGCCTGCACACTTCCGCCAGGTCTCTGTCATTTTTTCCCAGAGAAGGCCAGGCGTTCAAGCCGTCGTCCCGTCTGCGGGGGATGATGTGGAAGTGCAGGTGTGGTACGGACTGTTGGGCGCTTTCGCCGCTGGCGTTCAGGACGTTTACCCCTTGATAACCGCAGGAGTTTACATAATGTTCAGAAACCGATTTTACAGTCTCCATCAGATGAGCCGCTGTATCCTCTCCGCATTCCACAAGGTTTTCCGTATGCTGTTTGGGAATCACCAGGGTATGGCCTTCTGCATCCCCTGCAAGATCCAGAAAGGCCAGGGTATATTCGTCCTCGTAAATCTTATAGCTGGAAGCTTCCCCCTCGGCGATACGGCAGAAGATACAGTCCTCCCGGGGCGGACCGTCATCCTCTGCGCCCAAAGGAATTGGCTCCAGCAGGCCGGGCTTTTCGCTGTCCAGCGGCGGCAGCTCATTTTCCTTCAGGCGGGGGATGAATTTAGGAGCAAATTTGCCTTTTCCACGGCCCATGATGTAGAGCATGCCGATGATGGAGAAGGTCACTGCGCCGATAAAGTTAACCAACAGGTCTTTCATGGTATCGTGCAGCCCGATGTCCAGATAACCGGGCCATTTTTCTCCGTTGACTACCACGCTGTCAATGGGGAGATATACTGCTGAATTGCGGCCATCCGGGTTTAGGCTCACCGTAGAAATCGCTGAAACCCAGGTATCTTTCTGCATATCGGTATGGAAGAAACAGTCCATTCCATACTCGAAAAATTCCCACAGCACACCGATAGTCATGGAGAAGCAAAAGGCCACTACTGCCACAAACACCGGGGAAAGACGCACCTTGAACTTGTGGGAACGGTTCAAAATATCCACCATGGCAATGCCGATTGCCGCCATCAGAAATCCGTTCATGGTGTGCAGCATGGTATCCCAGAAGGGGAAGATCAGATAGTATTCCTGGATTTCTCCCAGAATCTCGGCGGCGAAAATGAACAGCAGGATAATGACCTCAAGCGTGTTGGGCACGTCAATGTGCAGGCGGCGTTCCACAAAGCTTGGAATCATAAACAGCGTGAGCGTCAGGGCACACAGGAACACATCATAGTACTCCCGGTTGAAAATCTGCAGCACCATCACTGCAATGACCAGTGCCCGCAAGATGACGTACGCTGAGAAAAGCACGGGATGTGCTTTGATATCCTGCTTCATTTTAATCCGTGCTTCCTCACGGCGGGCCTTCTTTTGCTCAGCTGTCAATTTTTGTTTTTTTTGCTTAGCCATTTTTGGCAGCTCCTTTCATGATCTCCATCCCACGGGTTGCGCTATTACAAATAACTGCTGTGTTCTTTGACAAAATCCCTGCCCATGTTTCTGTCGTGTTTTTTGAGATAGGCTTCGGAGAACTCCTCTGGCGTGACGTGCAGGCACTCCAGCGTGTCCATATAGTACATCAGCACATCGCTCATCTCTTCCAGAAAGTGGGCGCGTATAACGGGATCCTCCATAACGGCGGTTTCGCCCCGCTTTTTGAGAAGCGCCACCACTTCGCCGATCTCTTCTATCATCCATAGAAGTTTGAAATAGGAGCGGTCCGGCTGAATGGGTTCCCATTTTCCCTTGTATTTTTCCTGAAGCTCATCCTGCAGTTCCATCATGGTTCCCAAATCCAGCCCCGCCATAGAAACGTCCCCTTTAGTGCAAATTTTCTCCATCATAGCACGTTTTGTCAAAAGAAAAAAGATGGGGCGGAAAATTTCCCACAGGCTGTATTGGAAAAAAGCGATTACACGTTTCGCTTTTTGCGGAGAAGAAACTGATAGAAGGCCCCGAAAACAGGAGCGGCAGCCACAAGGCATCCCCCCAGGAGCCAGAGCGCCCGGGAGGCGCCAAGGGCATCGCCTACGGCGCCGGTAAGCGGGCTGGCGGCAATCATCAGCAAGCTGTACACCATACTGTCAACACTGACCAGAGTGGCCCTTTGGTCGCTTGGAAAATCATCATTGAGGGAGGCGTCCAGCCGCAAGGTGATGATGCTGTCCATGAACTGTGCCAGCATACCGCCCAAAAGAGCTGGGATCCACCAGCCAAAACCGGCGAGGACCGTTCCTATGCCGCTGCAGACAGCGCATAGTATAACGCAGGGGAACAGCCGTGCTTTCAGCTTTCCGCCAACCGCTACGCCTGCTGTCCCGGCAAAGCGCACCAACAGCAGCGCTCCTCCCAGAAATACGCTGGGCAGGCCGCTGTTCAGCAGATGCTGCTGAAGATACATGAAAGTGAGATAGATGGGCACGCCGGCGGCCGCACCTGAGAAGATTTTGCAGGCAGTGCGCGGATGCTCCCGGAGAAACCGGACGCTAAGGATCACATGCTCCTTTAGCCGGAGCCCGAGCCCGGAAAAGGGACGCTCCGCACGCTGCCGTTGGCTTTGCGTGACGAGAGGCTCGGTCAGAGTCATAGCGGTAACGCCGCACACGGCGCTGAGCAGCGCGGAGACAGCATAAGCCCGAAAAAAGCCCAGCGCGGCCGCCAACCCGCCCAAAGCGCAGCTGATAGCGGCTGAAGTCTGAGAGAGTCCCAGCAGCCAGGCGTTTCTTTTGAGATACTGTTCCTGCAGGCCTGCTGCCTTCAGACTGTCATAAGTCAGGGCCTCCTGGGTTCCGGAACAGAGGTTGTACATGAGCGCCTGAAAAGCCATGGAGAGGCAGATACCGCCGAAGCCGGTGCTGAAAGCCATAAAAACAGCGGATGCCGACCCGCAGAGTCCGGCGGCGATCAAGGTTCGCTTGCGGCCCAGAAGATCCGCCGCCATGCCGGAGGGAATCTCGCAGACGAAGCTCACCAGATGGAATACACCCTCAGCGATTCCCACCTGTGCCAGTGAAAATCCCCGGTCAAGCAGGAACACCACCCACACGGCGTCGGTGATACGCAGGGAAAACAGAAAATTATAGAGATGCAGAGAAATAAATTGCTTTTTTAAGTTCATAAAGGACCACCCCGTTTGAAAGTTTTAAAATAAGGAAGTAAAAGGCGTCTTCAGCAGGGGATGGCAAAAGAAAAAGCCATGGGCAAATAAACCCATGGCAAAGTAACTTTGTCATAGATCTGCCTAAAAAAGAACGCACTTTCAGACGGAACGGCTCAAATGTTTCCCTGGGACTTCATCAAAACATCCAGCTTCCAGCCCATTGTGCGAACTCCTTTCAGCAAATCTTTATTCATTATAACAGTGATCACTTTAAAATGCAAGCGAAAACAGCAGTGAGAAATTTTCCGGATTAAACCTGCTCTATCCTTTTCAGCAGGATGGCCAACGCCCCCACGACTGCCTGCACGGAGGCGGCCATTGCCAGCCAACCGCTGTCAAACATCA
>ENA-OUOW01001957-OUOW01001957.1-human-gut-metagenome-genome-assembly--contig:-NODE-1957-length-12539-cov-5.821131_pt1 | contig 12539 bp, 10 predicted proteins | sample MGYA00237938_ERZ548769 | MGnify/ENA primary metagenome ERZ548769 (study PRJEB26490, sample SAMN05356870) | human gut metagenome | biome: terrestrial biome; feature: human-associated habitat; material... | reverse complement strand
CGCGGCTGTGCAAGAGCCGGCCTGCGGTGGCGAACCTGCTGCGCCTGCTGACGCTGCCGGAGGACATCATCACGATGGTGCGGCAAGGGACGCTGAGCGCGGGTCACGCGCGTGTACTGGCGGGGCTGGAATCGGACGAGATGAAGATGACGCTGGCACGGCAGACGATTACGAACGAGTGGAGCGTCCGACAGCTGGAAAACGCGGTCGCGCTGATGCGCAAGAGCACCCCGACGCTGCCCAAAACACCGCAGAAGGTGCATTCTCTGCCTGCGGAGCTGACGGAGCTGGAAACGTTCTGCCGCGAGACGTTCGGCGTTCGCGCGACGATTACCGGCAATCAGAAGAAGGGCAAAATCACGCTGCAGTACTACTCGGCGGAGGAGCTGGAGCAGGTTTATGAGCTGCTGCATCAGCTGCATCACGACTGAGCTGCGCAGGGATTTCGCCGACGAATCAGCCTGACCTGATGAAATGAAACTCGAATGGGTCAGCTATGATGTTCCAACACCAAGCGTTTCATAGAAGAAAAGGGAGATGATTCCCGTGTCAAAGCAACCACTTCCGCAAATGCCGCGCTGGGATGGGCCGCTGTCCCATCCGTTTTACAGCCATGTTGTCAAGCGCATCATCGACTTCCTGTTTGCGCTGATTCTGCTCATCCCCGGCTGCATCATCATGCTGCCGCTGGCCATTTGGGTCAAGCTCGACAGCCCCGGCCCTGTGCTGTATAAGGCGGTGCGCGGCGGATACCATAATCAGCCGTTCTATATCTATAAATTCCGCTCGATGGTCGTCGGGGCGGATAAGACCGGCGGCTGCACGGCGCTCAACGACAGCCGCGTTACCCGCGCGGGCAAGGTCATGCGCCGCTTGAAACTTGATGAACTGCCGCAGCTGTTCAATATCCTGAAGGGCGACATGTCCTTCGTCGGGCCGCGCCCGGAGCTGCTGCTGTATACCACGCAGTACACCAAGGAACAGGAGTGCATCCTCTGGGTGCGTCCCGGCATCACTGACCGCTCGTCCATCGTTTATATCGCGCAGGATGAAATCGTCGGCACGGAAAACCCGGTGGAGAACTTCGAGAAGTACATCCTGCCGGAGAAGAACCGCCTGCGCGTGGAGTATGCGCTGCATCAGTCGTTCCCGCTGGATGTCGAATTGTTCTTCGAGACGATTGGCGGCGTGTTCGGCAAGGCGAAGAAGATGGCGGACGAAAAGCACGAGCAGGGAGCAAAGGAGCCGCAGAAATGAGTACGTCCTACACGGAGAAAACACATTCGGCGTTTCACGGCGCGCCGATTGACACGTCCGACCCCAAGACGCTGGCGTGGCTCATCCGCCGTCACGGGCTGGAGATGACCCACATCAGCCGGGGCAGTCATATCGGCGCAATTTTTTCAGTCGCGGAGATTATGGCGGTGCTCTACACCCGCATCCTGCGCGTTGACCCGAAGAATCCGCAGTGGGAAAATCGCGATCGGCTGATTCTCTCCAAAGGTCATGCGGGCGCGTCGGTGTATGCGGCACTGGCGGAGCGCGGCTTTTTCCCGGTGGAGGAGCTTTCCACCCATTACGCCAACGGCTCGCGCCTGTCCGGGCATGTGAGCCACAAGGGCGTGCCGGGTGTGGAGTTTTCCACCGGTTCTTTGGGTCATGGGCTGAGCGTGGCGGCAGGCATGGCGCTGGGCGGCAAGAAGGACAACGCCGATTGGCGCGTGTACTGCGTGCTGGGCGACGGCGAGTGCGACGAAGGCTCGGTCTGGGAAGCGGCACTGCAGGCGCATCAGTATAAGCTGGATAATCTGGTCGCCATCATCGACCACAATCGGATGCAGAGCCTTGACTTCTGCGAAAACACCTTGGCGCTGGAGCCTTTTGGTGACAAATGGCGCGCGTTCGGCTGGAACGTCATCGAGACGGACGGCAACGACGTGGACGCGGTGGAAAAGGCGCTGCGTCAGGCGCAGGAGAACCGCGGCAGCGGGCGGCCGACGGTCGTCATTGCCGTGACGACGAAGGGCAAGGGTGTTTCCTTTATGGAAAACGACATCCTGTGGCACTATCGGACGCCGCAGGGCGAGGAATATGACGCGGCATTGGCGGAATTGGAGGCACAGCGGCCATGAGAGACGCATTTACACGGGCGCTGATGCGCGAGGCGGCGAAGGATGACCGCCTGATGCTGGTGACGGGGGACTTGGGCTTCGGGGTGCTGAAGCCGTTCTGGGAGACGTACCCGGAGCAGTTTGTGAACGCGGGCATTGCCGAGCAGAGCATGACGGGTCTGGCGGCGGGTCTGGCGAAGACCGGACGCACCGTGCTGACTTACTCCATCGGCAATTTTCCGACGCTGCGCTGCTTGGAGCAGATTCGCAACGACTGCGCATATCACAATCTGAATGTCAAGGTCGTCTGCGTCGGCGGCGGCTTTGTGTACGGCAGTCTGGGCATGAGCCACCACGCGACGGAGGACATGGCGATTATGCGCGCCCTGCCGGGGGTGACGGTGTTTACGCCCGGCGACCCGGCGGAGGTGGAAGCGATTGTCCCGGTGATGCTGAAAACGCCCGGAACGTGCTATCTGCGTCTGGGGCGCGGCGGCGAGCCGACATTGCACGAGCAGCCGGTGGCGGACTGGCAGATGCCGAAAGCGCTGACACTGCAAACGGGCACGGACATCGCAATTCTATCCGCCGGCGGCATTCTGACGCAGACGGTGAGTGCGGGAAAGAAATTAGCCGAGCGCGGCATTTCGGCGGAAGTCGTGTCCTTCCCGTGCATGAAACCGATTGACGCTGAGAAGATTGCGGAACTGACGCGCCGCTTCCGCCACATCGTGACGGTGGAGGAACACTCCATCGTCGGCGGATTCGGTTCGGCGGTCTGCGAAGTGGCGGCGGAGACGGGAAATCCCTGCCGCATCCACCGCATCGGCATGGAGGACGTATACTCCACGATTGTGGGCACGCAGCAGTATCTGCGCGCGCAGTATCAGATGGATGATGAAGCGATTGCCCGCCGGGCGGCGCAGTGGCTTCGGGAGGAATAAAAAGTGCAGCAGGAAGAAAAGAAGCTGTCGCTGGACGAGATTCACGCGGAATTATTGGAGCAGCTGCGGGACATTACCGCTGTTTGCAAGAAGCACAATATTTCCTATAATATGATGTGCGGTTCGCTCTTGGGGGCGGTGCGCCACAAGGGGTTCATCCCGTGGGATGACGACGTGGATTTGCTGATGACGCGCGAGGAATTCCAGAAGTTCCGCGAAATCTACCCGAAGGAGTGCGACAAGCGCTTCGAGCTGACGTATCTGGACACATGGACGCCGCGCGTGATGAACCGCGATCCGGAGAAAGCGGCGGCGTTCACGGACTTTTTCATTCTTGACCCCGTGCCGCCGGAAGGGTTTCAGCGCAAGTGGTGGTTCTTCAAGCTCCACACCCTGCAGGGGATGCTGAAAAAGAATGTGGACTGGTCGCGCTTTAATTGGAAAAACAAGATTCTGATTTTCGGCACGCATCTGCTGGGTCTGCCGTTCTCAGTGAAGACGAAAACGCGCTGGTACGAGCAGATTTCGCGGCAAGAAAAGACAGGCAACGACCTTTGCATGTCCAACGGTGCGTTTGAGCTGATGATGCACATCTGGCATCCCGACCAGTTTGCGGAGAAGATTGTCGTCCCCTTTGAAGGTATCGACGTCTTGATTCCCGCGAAGTGGGACGAAGTATTGACCATCCTCTTCGGCGCGGATTACATGACCCCGCCGCCGGAAGCCGAGCGCGTCGCGAAGCACTTGGATGTTTAAGGGGAGGCGCCAGAGGCTCTGCCTCTGGACTCCGGCAGGGCGCTGCCCTGCACCTGCGAAGGGTCTTCGACCCTCTCGACACCCTTTTCGCGATTGAGTTGGTGACGACTGCCATACTATGTCCGCGTGTTAATACGACCTCATCCGTCGCTGCGGCGACACCTTCCCCAAGGGGGAAGGCTGGGAGGGGCGCGCGCCGCAAACCTTCCCCTCTGGGGAAGGTTGCTGAGCGAAGCAAAGTCGGATGAGGTCGTTCCCCCCTGCTGGAAAGGCAAACAGCAGAAAATAGGCAAATATCAGGAATCCAGAAAGGAATCCAATGGAAATGATTTTCTGCCCCCTCTACTCCGGTTCGAGCGGCAACTGCCTCTTCGTGCAGTACGGCGCAACCCGCCTGCTCATCGATGCCGGAAAGTCGGGCAAAATGATTGATGAAGCACTGGATATGATTGGCGTTGATGGCAACACCATTGACGCCATCCTCATCACCCACGAACATATTGACCATATCTCCGGCGCGGGCGTGCTGTGCCGGAAACATAAAATCCCCGTCTATGCCACCGAAATGACGTGGAACGCGATGGACGCAAAGGTCGGCAAAATCCCCCCGGAACTCCGCCGGACGTTCGACACGTTCTCGGATTTCTATATCGGCGATGTCGGCGTCGTGCCGTTCTCCATCCCGCATGACGCGGCGGATCCGGTTGGCTATCGGCTGTGGGGCGGGGGACTCAGCATTGCGACGGCGACGGACCTCGGCCATTTTCCGCGCAGCGTTCGCGACGCGGTAGCGGGCAGTTCCCTGGTGCTGCTGGAAAGCAACCATGATCCCGATATGCTCCGCCACAACGACCATTACAACGAGCGCTTGAAGCAGCGCATATTGGGCAATCGCGGGCATTTGAGCAACGCCGCCTGTGCGGATGCGCTGCTGCAAATTGTCGAGAGCGGCACGAAAAACGTCATCCTCGGTCATTTGAGCGGGGAGAATAACACGCCGAGCTTGGCGTACCACATCAGCGAAGACCGCATGACGCGCGAGGGCATCCGCCTGGGGCAGGATTTGACGCTGGATGTCGCCCTGCGCGACCGCGTTGGCAATATCTACACACTGGGGGACGGCAAATGACGCGCGCGGGGCGGAAAACCGACGCGGCGACGACGCTGCTGATGGTGCTGCTGATTTTGACGGCGGCGAAGCTGCTGCTGGAGCGCTTGCTGGCGCTGATGCTTCCGCACGACCTGCATCAAAATACGCGCTTGCTGCTGTCAATGGCGCAGGAAGCGCTGCTGGTTGGACTTCCGGCGCTGCTGATGCGGCGCGGCCGTTCGGCTCGCACGGGAACAATGCGGCTGAACATCGGCTTGCTGCTCTGCGCGGCGGTGCTGGGGCTGGCGATGCGCGCCTTGTCAACGCCGCTGACGCAGCTGTGGGGCAATTTCGTTTCCGCGCCGGAGCGTCAAATTGCGGCGGCGGACGGCGCAGGCGAATGGTGCTTGCAGCTGCTGGCGCTGGCGGTTCTTCCGGCAGTGCTGGAGGAAGCGCTGTTCCGCGGCGTCGTGCTGCAAACGCTGCTGGACAGCGGCAGCCGATTTGGCGCATGGCTGCTGACGACGCTGTTCTTTTCGCTCCTGCACGGCAATTTGGCGGCACTCCCGGCGCATCTGCTCTTCGGCGGTGCGCTGACGCTCGCGGAAATGCGGACGGGGAATCTGCTTGTTCCGATGGTAATGCACGCTGTTTACAATGCATCCGCGCTCTTCTGGCGCGGCATGTCCGCTGGGTGGCTGATTTTTTGCGGTGCAGCGGTGCTGGCGCTGGGAATCTGGGCGCTGATGACCTTGCCGCGCACGGCAAAAATGCGGATGAAGCGCGGTCACATCATGCTGTCGGCGGCGATTCTGTTGCTGATGGCGGTGCAGTATCTGCTGTAATGATTCGCAGGGATTTCGCCTCCGCAGAGGCGATTCCCCCTGCAACATCAAAAACACTGTATATTAGGAAGAACTACCGCCACAAGGCGAATCCCCCTCGCGCGCATCAGCGCGAATGATACCCCCACCGGGAGGTGACTTGCGATGATTCTGCTCTCCTTGCAGGGCATTCAGAAAAGTTTCGGTACGAATGAAGTCCTCCGCGACGCATCCCTCGTGCTGCAGGATGGTCAGCGCATGGGGCTTGTCGGCGTCAACGGCTGCGGAAAATCCACCCTCATGAAGATTATTGCCGGCATTGAAACCGCGGACGGCGGCACGATGACCATGCAGAAGGGGCTGAAGCTCGGGTACCTCGCCCAGCAGGGGCAGGTTGGCGAGGGGCGGACAGTGCTGGAAGAGCTGGAAAGCGTCTTTGAGCCGGTGCAGCGCATGGAACAGCAGCTGCGCGACTTGGAGCATCAGATGGCGGATGCGCACGATGAAGCATCCCTTCATCGCCTCGGCAGCCAGTACGACCAGCTTACCCGCCGCTTTGAGGAAAGCAACGGCTATGGCTGGCGCTCGACGGTGCAGGGCGTGCTGGCGGGTCTGGGCTTCCGCAAGGAGCAGCAGGGACAGATGGCTTCGCTGCTTTCCGGCGGCGAACGGACGCGCCTTTGCCTTGGGCGGATGCTGCTGACTGAACCGGATGTGCTGCTGCTGGACGAACCTACGAACCACCTTGACCTCAAGTCCATCGCGTGGCTGGAGGATTATCTGCGCACCTACCGCGGCGCGGTGCTGCTCATCAGCCATGACCGCTATTTCATGGATCACGTTTGCGACCGCATGTGCGAGCTGCTCCTTGGCGCGACGGAGTGCTATGACGGCAATTATTCCGCCTACATGGTGCAGCGAACGGAGCGGTTCGAGATTCGCATGAAGGCGTATGAGCTGCAGCAGAAGGAAATCGCCCGGCAGGAAGCCATCATCGCGCGCTATCGGCAGTTCAACCGCGAGAAGTCCATCCGTCTGGCGGAAAGCCGGGAGAAGCGGTTGGAGAAAGTCGAACGCTTGGAGAAACCGAAGGACGAAAGCGCGATTCACTTCCACTTCGACGTTCGCCGCAGAACGGGCGACGACGTGCTGATGATTGACGACCTCGCGAAGGGGTTCAGTGGGCGCACGCTCTTTGAGCATGTGAAGATGCACCTGCGCGCGGGCGACCGCGTGGCGCTCATCGGCGATAACGGCGTGGGCAAATCGACGCTGTTCAAGTGCATCGTCGGCGAAGAAAAGCCTGACTGCGGCACGATTCGCTTCGGTGCGGGCGTGGACATTGGCTACTACGACCAGCATCAGGCGCATCTGCATGAAAACAAGACCGTGCTGGACGAGGTGTGGGACGACTTCCACCGCCTTGACCAGACCGAAGTTCGCGGTGCGCTGGGGCTGTTCCTTTTCACAGGGGATGACGTGCTGATGCCCATCTCGACGCTTTCCGGCGGTGAGAAGGGACGCGTCGCCCTGACGAAGCTGATGCTGAAGAAGGACAACGTGCTGCTGCTGGACGAACCGACGAACCACCTCGACATGGACAGCCGCGAAGTGCTGGAAGACGCGCTTGAAAATTTCCCCGGCACGATTCTCGCCATCAGTCACGACCGCTACTTCATCAACCGCTTTGCCACGAAGGTGTGCGTGCTGGAAGCAGGCGGCGTGAAAGGGTATTTGGGCAATTACGACGATTATTTTGAGAAAATCAATCGTCAGCAAGCGCCGGACAGCGAAAATGCGGGCATGACGAAAACCGCGATGGATAAGGAAAAGCGCAAGTCGCGGGAGGAAGAGAAGCGCATTCGGGAGAAGAAGAACGCGATTGCCGCGGCGGAAAAGGCGATTGCGACCGCGGAAGAGGAAGCCGCGGAGATGGAGGCGCAGCTCGCTGATCCGGCGACGTATCAGGACGCGGAGAAGGCGGCGCAGCTGGCTAAAGCGTATCAGCTGAAGAAGGACGAGATTGAGCGCCGATACGCGGAGTGGGAAGCGTTATCGGCGGAGGAGTAAACGAGGATAAACACGCGGAAAAATCAGCAGAATAAGCAAAAAAGGCTCAAGGAACATCACGCCTTGAACCTTTTTTGCTATGATACGATTTATCTGATGAAATTCGTCCCGACCCGTTTCTCCTTCTCCGGCAGCCCCATTGCTTCCTTTCCGAAAGCAATGCTTTTCACCAGAAACGCCACGTTCCGCCCAAGCGTCCGCATGACTTGCAGCCCCTCCGCGTCCTGCGCGGCTTCCTGCGCATTGTTGCCGTGAATGCTGTTCCAGTACTGGCTCGATGCAACTGGCATCCCGGAAATTGTGAAGTACTTGTTCAGCTGGTCAAACGTCGCGCTTGCGCCGCCGCGACGGCAGGAGACAACCGCCGCGCCGACTTTCATCGTTTTGTCGAACGGGGTGGCGTAGAACAGGCGGTCAAGCAGATTCGTCAGCGTGCCGTTCGCGCTGGCGTAGTAGACGGGTGAACCGACAATCAGCGCATCCGCCGCCTCGAACTTCGGGGCGAGGGCGTTTACGGCATCATCAAAAACGCAGCGGTGCAGCACGCCGCAGCGCCCGCAGGCAATGCAGCCGCGAATGTCCTGCTGACCGACGTGGACGATTTCAGTCGTCAGCCCGCATTCCTGCAAGGTTTGGGCGACTTCGGTCAGGGCAAGGTCAATTGCGCCGTGCGCGTGGGGAGAACCGTTGAGTAAAAGCACGTTCGACATCAGAAATCCTCCTTGTGTGCGTAAATTTTAGTCCGCGAACGCCATAATGTCCGCATCCTTGCTTGTGCCGCCCGCAACGCGAACCCAGTCCTCCTCCGGCGAGAGGCGGTAGTACAGCGCAATCGACGGTCCGCCGTCCAGATTGTATGTCCAAAGCGGATCGAAGGCGGATTGCAGGTAGTCGACGCACTGGCGCATGGTCAGGGCGCGGCTGCCGTCGCGCGTGACCGTCAGCAGGATGAAATTGTGCTCATCGATGCAGCTGATGATGGTGCGCATGGCGGGCGCGATTGTGAAGCGCCAGTTTGGGTCGAGGATGGACTGATGGTCGCGGATGACAGGGCATTCAATGTAAAATGACCACGTCTGCGTGGGATTGGCGGCGAGCACATCCGCCGGGTCATCGCCGACGTGCATGTGCAGCCCGTTGCGGGTGAGGGAAAGCCCGTAGTACGGCACGCCGGTCAGGCATCGGAACAGCTGCCCATCCGTGACGGTGACGCTGCCCAGCGGCGTATAGTAGTAATCCGGGCTGCTGCCGGGGTAATTCGACGGAATTTCGGGAAAGGTGGGGCTGACATAGCCGCTGCCGTTGATGAACAGCGTCGCGTCGGGAATTTTCGCCGCCATGTCGACGGGATACTGGATGTCGCGCTCCCAATTCGCGGTGGCTTTGCGAATCTGTGTGCCGGGGTCAAGCAGATAGATTTTTGTGAGATAGCAGACGGCGACCTCCTGCTCGATGCGCTCAATCCGCCAGTGCATCGTATCTGACTGATGCGACGCGACTTCTATACCTTGCACAGCATAGGAATCCACGCGGTCGGGCGGTGCGGGTGTCGGCGACGGTTTGGGCGTGGGCGAGGAGGTCGCAGTCGGAACATCAGCGGGGGATGCCGCGGGGGACACGGCCGGGATGGTGGTCGAGGCAGGCGCAGCGGAATGCTTCGTCACGCGATACAACCCAAAGATGGTCAGCGCGAAAATCAGCAGAACAAGCAGCGCGAATAGGCAACGTTCCATATGTTTTTTCTGCATGGGGGGAAATTCCTCCTTTGGCAGTACTAACTTTATTATAGCATAAGGACAGGAAATCTGCAAAGAAAACTTACTGCTTTATTTATATACTGCATGAAAACTGCGAAATTGGACTGGTAGTGCACATTATTAAACAGAATGAGAATAAAAGTGCGCACTGATTTATCGGGAGTAGAAATCTGCTGCAAAAATACTTGACAAATTGTTGGCAAGTGATAAAATAAAATTGTGAGTCAAAGAAGGCGGAAACGCAGACCATCCTGTTAAAGCGTGGATGGCGGCAGAAGGAGGCGAAGCGTGAACGAGCATCTTGCTTTTGCGCAGTGCCTCCAGCGGGTGCTGAACGAAACGGAACTGACGGCGACAGAAGTTGCGCGCCGACTGGAAATGCGCAGCCGGAACAGCATCTTCCGCATCCTCAAGGGGAAAACGTCGCCGCAGCTGAACCGCCGTTTCCTGGAGAGCTTCCACAAGCATATGGGGGAGCAGCTGACGGAGGCGCAGTGGGCGGCGCTGAATCGTGCGCTGGAGATGGATGCTGTCGGAGCGGTCGAGTACAAGAGCCGTCAGGCGCTGATGCAGCTCATCGGCGCATTCAGTGAGCCGATTTCACCCGCGAAGGTCTGCTATCTGGACGCGCTTGGTGCAGAAAAGGAGGACAGCTTCCTGCATTATCTGCAAGTGCTGTTCTGCGACGCGCTCAAGGTGAACGCACTGCTTTTCGGCTGCTGTGATTTGGGGCTGTTCCGGCAATTGCAGGAGGCAATCCACCCTGTTGCGCAGCGGGTGATGGTGCGTATCGACCACTTCATCTACGCGGGGGAGGACGAAATTGTCTCGAACCTCGTGGGCATTCAGCCGATGGTGGATCAGCCGTGCTATCATGCCTATCTGGTGGATGCGGAAAACTGTCCGCAGGAGCGGCTGGCACATTACAGGACGGGACAGATGACCTTCCATGTGATGCATCAGGATGGCTCGGAAAGTACCGTGGCGCTGTTTCTGCTGGGAAAGAACGAATTTACCGCAACGGTCATGTCGACGCAGGATTTGTGGATGAGCCGGAAGGTGCTTTGCGACCGTGAGCGGTTTTCCCCCATACGCCTGCTATGGCAGCTGAACGATGAAAATTCGGATTTCGTTGCCTACACGCAGCAGTATTGCAAAATGGAGCACGGCGCGGCGATTTACTACATTCGCCCGGACGTGCTGTTCCAGTATATCCCGCTGGAGGTGCTCTACCCGGTTGTGCGGGAGGGGTTTGCGCGGATGGGGATGACGCGCGAGGAGTACGAGCCGATTGTGGCGGCGCTGGCGGAAATCCATCAGGTGCGGATGACGAACATGATGCACCGCCGCCGCCCGACCTACATTGTGCTGAACAAGGCGGCAATGGAGGAATTTGTCCGCACTGGGCGGCAGAGCGACCACCTGCACTTCCTGCGCAATTTCACGCCGAAGGAACGCAAGCAAATCCTCGATGTGCTGGTGCAGCAGGCGCGCGAAAATCCGTTTTTCCACCTTTATTTTGCGCAGGAGAAGCTGCCGTACACCATGGGCGAAGTCGCGCTGTATGACGGGCGCGCGCTCATCACCATGTCATCCGGCAGCGGATACGACCTGCGCACTGACCACCGGGAAAGCTGCATTACCCATCCGTTTGTTCTGCGTGCATACAAGCAGTTTTACATGAATACCGTCGTTGCCCGACTGGCAGACACGCAGACGGAATCCCTGAATCAGCTGGAAGAACTGGTACGGCGGTGTGAAAAAATGATTCGGGAGGGGCAAAAAGGGAACGCGGGAAACGAACAGGAAAAAATATCAGGACAATAAGAACCTAATACTATTTCCAGATTCACCTGCGCCATCTGCTTGCGCCTTTTCCCTTCTGGCGTCCGCTCATTCCACTTAGCGTAGCGCTGCTACGCTGCGTTTCATTCACGTTAGCCAGAATGAAAAATTCGCGGCGCATCTTGGCGCATTCTTATCTGGAAATAGTATAACAACGGCTGCCTGCAAAGTACAAAAAAAGTACAGGTAAGAATTCGCAAAACACAAAAAAGCGTGTACAACCACGCTTGCACGCTGAAAATAAGTATGCTATTATACAGATGATGAGGGAAAACGAGAAATAGCGGCATCGCGCAACGACATGAAAACGCGGGATGTTTCTTGCGACCCTTCGTTTCAATCGCAAGCGTTTTGTCCTCCGCAAGCTGCAAGGTGTCACTCCCTGTGCGGGGAGCGTGGATTGAATTATCATTTATCCGAGATTCACGAAAACTGGAGGGATTTACGAATGCCAAAGGTCTGGACGGACGATACCGCGCTCATGGAGGGAATGACAGACAATCTCTTCGAGGCGCTCTACAAAATGCCGAAGTATTTCCTGCGCATTGATGACATTGCGCATTCGCTGGGGATGCCGATTTCCAGCCTGCTGGTGCTCTGCGTGCTGCGCGAGGGGAAAATCAGCATTGGGGAAATCAGTGAACGGCTGTGCATTGCCAAGCCGAATGTGACGCCGCTGGTGGAAACACTCTGCGCGCGGGGGCTGATTTCACGCCAGCGCAGCGACAAAGACCGGCGCAAGGTGCTTGTCGGGCTGATGCCGGAAGGTGAGGCAATGGTAGAGCGCATTCGTGGCGCAATACGCGACCAAATGATGAGCTGGCCGCGCGACTATAACCTGAGCGAGATGAAGCGCGTCAACAACGCACTGGCGGCAACGCTGGAAGTGGCGGATGATGTGATGCGCCGCCGCCGCTGAGACTCGCAAAATAACAAGTGGTATCCGACGGGCAAACTATGCCCAAAACAAGAACCGGCACATCCGCGTCAAAGGGCGGGACATGCCGGTTCTTTTCATGTGGATTTTTTCGGTTCTTCACGGAATCTTGGGGAAGAGCAGCTTGGGGGCGCTCCTGCGGGAGCGCAGAGTTACTGGCAGGGACGCTTCGCTGCCTGCACCTTTGTTGAGCGCGTTTGGCATA
>ENA-OUOW01001955-OUOW01001955.1-human-gut-metagenome-genome-assembly--contig:-NODE-1955-length-12542-cov-11.622728_pt1 | contig 12542 bp, 9 predicted proteins | sample MGYA00237938_ERZ548769 | MGnify/ENA primary metagenome ERZ548769 (study PRJEB26490, sample SAMN05356870) | human gut metagenome | biome: terrestrial biome; feature: human-associated habitat; material... | reverse complement strand
ACATTGAAGTGACCGCCGACGGCTACCTGTACAACATGGTGCGCATTCTGGCGGGTACTTTGTGCGAGGTGGGCGCGGGGCGGCTGCGCGCTGCCGACATCCCCGCCATTCTGGCAAGCCGGGACCGCAGCCGGGCAGGCCCCACTCTGCCTGCAAAGGGCTTGTTTTTAAAGTGTGTGGATTACCCGGAAAGGAAGGAAGAGCAGCCATGAAAAAGCTTCATCGCGGCGGCGGCAATCCGGACGGAGAACCGCTTTCCGCCGGGCGTGTGGAATATCTGGAGGCAGCGCGTCAGCGGGTGCGCCGCCGCCGTCTGCGCCGCACCGCCATCATTCTGGCGGCGCTGATACTGGTCACTCTGTTTGCCACCGGTGCGGTGGGGGCATCCATCGCCCGGGTAAAGGATCTGGTGGATACGGTGCACATCGCCCTGTCCCCGGCGGTGGGCTGGCCGCAGCAGACCGGTCTTGGCGAGCTGACGGCCGTGCAGCCCATGTCCGGCAGCTTTGTGGCCATGGACGAGGATGCCTGTGCGGTGTACAGCTTAGGCGGTACCCGCCTTGCCAGCATCCAGAGCGGCTACGCCCGCCCGGCGCTGGCTGCGGGCAAGACCCGCTTTGTGCTGTACAACCGCTCCGGCAACGAGCTGCGGGTGGAAAGCCGCACCCAGAACCTGTACAGCAAAACGCTGGAAAACAGCATCTATCTGTGCGCCATGTCGGACACCGGCACGCTGGCAGTGGCCACCGATTCCGCCGACAGCACCGCCCGGCTGACCGTGTACACCTCCACCATGACGGAGCAGCTGCACTGGGATATGACCAGCGCGCAGGGCACCCCGGTGCGGATGGCCTTTGCCGCCGACAGCCGCCGTCTGGCGGTGGCGGCGGTCACCTCAAGTGCGGGACAATTACAGGCGAATCTCTTTGTGCTCAGCCTTGCGCAGGGCGACCCGGTGCAGCTGAGCAGCGGGGACAGCGTGCCCCAGTGGCTGGGCTGGCTGAACAACGACACCGTGCTGGCTGTGTATGAGAACTGCGCCGTGGTGTACGGTGCGGACGGCGGCGAGCGGGGGCGCTTTGACCTTGGTGGCGGCAGCCTTGTCAGCGTTTCGCAGGATGGCGCAAACGCCGCTCTGCTGCTGGAAAACGGGCAGGTGTGCACCGCCGTGCTGCTGGATAAAGATCTGAACGTGCAGTACAGCGGCAACGTGCCTGCGGCAAACCAGATCCTGCGCCGGGGTCAAAATTTTTATCTACTTACCGACAGCGGCGTGGAATGTTTTGCCGCAGACGGGGTGTATCAGTGGGGACAGGAACTTTCCGTCCGTCCGCAGGCACTCATCGCGGGCAAGCAGCTGCTGGTGCTGTGCGGCAACACGGTGCAGCAGATCGCTCCGCCGGAGCAAACGGCTTCCAGCGCCCGGTGACCGAGGGGGAAACCGGTATTTTTGCGGGGAAAGTGATCTTTATAACAGGGAAAACAAGGTATGTTCAAGAATCCGTCATTTCTTTTTGATATCCTATGTACGGTGGTCTGGCTGGTGCTGATGGTACGCTATGCCCGCAAGGGCTTTCTTGCCAGCATCGTGCAGCTGTCCGGCAACCTCATCAGCCTGCTGGGCGCACGGCAGTGTTCTGCCGCCTGTGCGGGCTGGGTGTTCGAAAATCTGCTGGCAGGGGGCTTCCGCACCCAGATCGCCGCCCACCTTTCGGAGGACGGCGTGGTGAACCTTTCCGGCATTGCCCAGCAGTACGCGGGCTTTCTGCCGGAAAGCTTCCGCGCTTCCATCGTGGCAGCCTGCGAGCGCAGCATCAACGCCGTGCTGGCAGACAACGCCGTGGTGCTGGCCGATACCATCGTGGAAAAAGTATTGCAGCCGCTGCTCACCCCGGTGATCATGCTGGTACTGTTCTTTGTGTTCTACGCGGTGCTGCGGCTGCTGGTCAGTATGCTGGTCACCGTGCTGGGGCTGGTGAATAAGCTGCCGGTCATTGGCACCGTCAACCGGGGTCTGGGCTGGCTGACCGGCGGCATGACCGCAATGCTGGACCTATACCTCGTGCTGTGCGTGGTGTGGGGGCTGGTGGTCATCACCGGCGGCAACCTGAATGTGCTTAACGACACTGTGATGCACAGCAGTCTTTACTATAAAGCGTTTAATATGTTCAACCCCTTTTTATAACAGGGGCGACAAGGAGGAACTATGGTCTGTATTCGATGCCAGAAGCGTCCGGCGATCATCTTTATCCAGCGGATGGAGAATGGTCAGATGAAGCAGGAGGGGTACTGTCTGCATTGTGCCCGGGAACTGCACATCAAGCCCGTGGACGATCTGATGAAACAATTCGGGATGTCGGAGCAGGATCTGGATAACATGGAAAACCGCATGGAGAGCATGATGGAGGAGCTGGGCGATTCCAACCCCCTTTCCATGCTGATGAATATGTCCGGCAGCGGCGAAGATGCCGATGCGGAGAACATGGACGAGGATCTTGTACCCGGCAGCAATGCCACCTTCCCGCTGGGCTTTACCGGCACGGAGAAGCAGGACGGCGAAAAAAAGGCCGACCGCAAAAACGGCAAAAAGCCGCCCAAGCGCAAGTTTTTGGATACCTACTGCGAAAACCTGACCCGCAAGGCGCGGGAGGGCAAGCTGGATGATATCATCGGCCGCGACCGCGAGATCTACCGCACCATCCAGATCCTGAGCCGCCGCCAGAAGAATAACCCCTGCCTCATCGGTGAAGCCGGTGTGGGCAAGACCGCCATTGCCGAGGGCATTGCCGAGCGCATTGCCAAGGGTCAGGTGCCCATCGGTCTGCGGGATAAGGAAATCTTCCTGCTCGACCTCACCAGCCTTGTGGCGGGCACCCAGTTCCGTGGTCAGTTCGAGCAGCGGGTCAAGGGTCTGCTGAGCGAGGTAAAAGCAGCGGGCAACGTCATCCTGTTCATTGACGAGATCCACACCATCACCTCTGCCGGTGAGAGCGAGGGCGCCATGAACGCGGGCAACATCTTAAAGCCCGCCCTTTCCCGCGGCGAAATTCAGGTCATCGGTGCTACCACCTTTACCGAGTACCGCAAGTATATTGAAAAAGATCAGGCGCTGGAGCGTCGTTTCCAGCCTGTGCGGGTGGAAGAGCCCAGCGTAGCCGACACCCTTGCCGTGATGAACGGCATCAAGCGCTACTACGAGCAGCACCACCATGTACAGGTGCCCGCCGAGGTGCTTTCGGCGGTGGTCACCCTGAGCGAGCGGTACATCACTGACCGCTTCCTACCGGATAAGGCCATCGACCTGCTGGACGAAGCCTGCGCCTGCTGCAATCTGGCGCACCCGGTCATCTCCGAGTATCTGGGGATGCAGAAGGAGCTGGACGCCCTGAAGCAGGAAGAAGCCGAGATGGAAAGCGCGGATGTGAACGAAGCCATCGACTACGAGCGCGTAGCCGAGCGCAAGACCCGCATCGCCAAGCTGGAATCCGAACTGCCCGCCAAGCAGGCCGCTGCCAGCGAGATTCAGGTGACCATGGACGATGTGGCAAAGGTCATCGAGCTGTGGACGGGCATTCCGGCGGTGAAAATTCGCGAGACCGAGTTCGTCAAGCTGGCAGGGCTGGAAAATGCCCTCAAGCAGAAGGTCATCGGTCAGGACGAAGCCGTGCATCTGGTGGCGCAGGCCATCAAGCGCAGCCGCGCCGACCTTTCCGGCCGCCGCCGTCCCGCAAGCTTCATCTTTGTGGGCCCCACCGGCGTGGGCAAGACCGAGCTGGTCAAGCAGCTGGCAGAACAGCTGTTCGATGGTCCCGACCCGCTCATCCGTCTGGACATGAGCGAGTACATGGAAAAATACGCGGTGTCCCGCATGATCGGTTCTCCTCCGGGCTATGTGGGCTACGAGGAAGCCGGTCAGCTCACCGAGAAGGTGCGCCGCCGCCCGTACAGCGTGGTGCTGTTTGACGAGATCGAAAAGGCACACCCGGATATCCAGAATATCCTGTTGCAAATTTTGGAGGACGGTCAGCTGACCGATGCCATGGGGCGCAAGGCAGATTTTCGCAACACCATCGTGCTGCTCACCTCCAACTTGGGCGCACGGTTCCTGGCGGGGCAGAACGCGCCGCTGGGCTTTGCCGCCGGGGCAGAAGCGGTGTTTGAAAAACAGTCCGCGCAGGCTGTGGAGGAGGCTAAAAAGTGGTTCCGGCCGGAGCTGCTTGGGCGGCTGGATGAAGTGATCGTGTTCCGCCCGCTGGCAGAGGAAAACCTTTGCGCCATTGCAGAAAAAATGCTCTGCCAGCTGGAGCAGCGCGCCGCCCGCAGCGGCTACCGGCTGCGCCACACCCCGCAGGTGGGGGCGGCACTGGCTGCCCGGGCGCAATCGGCCTATGGTGCGCGGGAACTGCGCCGTCAGGTGGACAGGGCAGTGGAACAGGCGCTTGCAAACCGCATTGCCGCCGGGACGGCCTGCGTAGGGCAGCACTGGACGGCAGACTGCGCCGCCGATGGCAGCATTGTTTTGCGGGAGGATGAGACCATAACCCTATAAGAAAATAGCAAAATAGCGTTTTTGCTTGCAACCGGCGCGGTTTTCGACTATTATAGAGGAAATAGAGTTACAACAGGGAGGACCCCGATGCACACGCTGTTTCTTCTGAACCCCGCAGCCGGAAAGGCCGACTGTACCCGCACCCTGCCGCAGCAGATCGCGGCGGCTGCTGCCGGTGCCGGGCTTGCCCCGGAGGACTACACCATCCGCGTCACCACCCACGCAGGCCACGCCCGGGAACTGTCCCGCGCAGCCGCCGCTGCCGCCCAGAAGGCCGGGGTGGAGCTTCACATTTTTACCGCCGGTGGTGACGGCACCTTCAACGAGGCGCTCACCGGCGCTCACGGCTTTGACAAGACCGCCGTGGGCTGCCTGCCCTATGGCAGCGGCAACGACTTTCTGCGCACCTACGGTACAAAGGAGGAGTTTCTGGATCTGGACGCCCAGTTGGCCGGCGGGGTGGTGCCCATCGACCTGATGCGCACCAGTCTGGGGCTTTCTGCTACCATCTGTGCCGCCGGTCTGGACGCACAGGTGGCCTACGGCATCCCCAAGTTCCGGCGCATCCCGCTGTGCGGCGGCGAGGCAGCCTATGCGCTGTCCATTGTTCAGCAGCTGTGCGGGCATATCGGCCGCAGGGTGGAGTACGTCATTGACGGCGAGGTGCTGACCGTGGACTGTCTGATGTGCGCAGTGTGCAATGGCCGCGCCTACGGCGGCGGTTTTATGGCCGGGCCGGAGGCACAGCCGGATGACGGCTGGCTGGATGTGTTCATCGTGCGCAAGGTCAGCCGCCGGGTCATTGCAAAACTGCTGATGTTGTACAAAAACGGCCAGCACTTTCAAAACGGCCAGCTGACCGAGGCCGCAAAGCCCTACTTTATCTACCGCCGCGCAAAATCGGTCAGTCTGCGGGCAGCAGATGGCCGCGGACCCATCATTGCCACAGTGGACGGCGAGTGCGCCCCCTGCAAGCAGGTGTCGGTGCAGGTGCAGCCGCTGGCAGGCCGCGTGCTGCTGCCGCTGCCCGCCTACCAGCGCTTTACCACCAAAAAGGCGGGCGTGAAGTAAAAAATAAATCATCAGACCCAAACAAGGCCGCTGCACATTGTTCCGTGCAGCGGCCTTGTGTTTTGCTTATTGTTTTGCAAGGCGCTGCCGTACCCTGTGCTCCAGCGCCTTGTAAAAGCTGCTCAGGCAGAGCGTGAGCAGATATACGGTCAGGGTCCAGACCACAGGATGTACCGTAAGGCTGAACTTGTCCGCAGTCCACTCCATATACCGGATCAGCACCTGATGGATCAGAAAACCGTAAGGGGACAGCCCGGCCAGCCACAAAAACGGCTTTGCGGAAAGCAGCCGGGAAATGATTCCCTTGCCCACGGCAAGCAGCCAGACCAGCAGCACCGCAGAGGGTGTGAACAGCACGTTGTACCGGAAGTCCACCGTGCCCAGAACCCCCACCTGCTTGGCGGCGATAAACAGGCAGCCGCCCGCAAGCAGCACAGCAGCAAGCTCCAGCAGGGAGAAAGCACCGCCCGGCAGGCCGCTCTCCTGTTTGCGGCTGTGGTAAAGGCACCCCATACAGCAGCTGATGGTAAAATCTCCCGCCCGGAACACAGGGCACAGATAGGTCAGGTAAAAGGCGGCCTTTCCGCTGAGCCCGGCTTTCCAGAAAACAAAGGACGCAAGGCACTGTGCGCAGAAGATCACGACGGCAATGCAACGCAGCCTGCGGACATCGGCCTTTTTCAGTACGGCGAGAAGCGGGGGAAAGATGGCATACAGAAAAGCCTGTACCGAAAGATACCACGCCACTCCGTTCAGGCAGAACCAGAAACGGCTGGAGGGGATCCATGTTTGCAGCAGGAAAATGCTCACCACAAGCTGCGCCGCACAGGAGAGCACCCCGCGGGCAGAGGGCTGCGCCAGAAGCCACTTCAGCACAAATAACAACGCGGCAGCCATCATTATAAGGTGCAGCGGGTACAGCTTTCGTATTTTTTTAAGAGAGAAAGCTATGGCAGACCGCAGTCCCGGTGCTGTGCGCGGGCGGTCGTAATAGTTGCAGGTCATCAGAAAACCGGACAGCGCCACGAATACCGTGATCGCCCACGGCCCCAGCCACGGTGCCCCGCAATGGGAGAGCACCACGCTCAGAAATGCGACTGCCCGCAGCCCCTGCAAAGATGAGATCAGCTTTTTGTCTGTCAAAGTATCCTCCGTTCTGCCGCAAAGCGCGTCAGCTGTGTTTTTGTAATGCGCTATAAGTATAAAAAAGACGGCGCGTCCTGTCAAGAACACACCGCTTTTTTGCGTAGTAGGGTGCGATTTTTGGACGTCATAAATTCTTAACAAAGAAAAATTGCAAAACCCCTTGATTTTTCATGGCAAGATGAGTACAATACAATTAGCACTCAGAGAAAATGAGTGCTAAACCACTGCGGAGCACACACGAAGCCCCCGCAGGACGTAACAAAGTTTCAAATAAATTCAATATAATTGGAGGGCAAGAATTATGAAGATCATTCCTCTTGCAGACCGTGTTGTCATTAAGACTGTTGAAGTTGAGGAGACCACCAAGGGCGGCCTGATCCTGACCGGCAGCGCAAAAGAGAAGCCGCAGGTGGCACAGGTAGTGGCTGTCGGCCCCGGCGGTGTCGTGGACGGCAAGGAAGTCAAGATGACCGTCAAGGTCGGCGATAAGGTCCTCACCAGCAAGTACTCCGGCACCGAAGTCAAGGTGGACGGCGAAGAGTGCACCATTGTGCGCCAGAGCGACATTTTGGCTGTTGTGGAAGACTGAAACTGAATTTTCCCTTTTCAATTGAGCTTGTATTATAAAGGAGCGATGTATTATGGCAAAGCAGATCAAGCAGGGCGAGGACGCCCGCAAGGCACTGTGTGCCGGTATTGATACCCTGGCTAACACCGTTAAAATCACCCTCGGCCCCAAGGGCCGCAATGTGGTGCTGGGCAAGAAGTTCGGCGCACCGGTCATCACCAACGATGGCGTGACCATCGCAAAAGAGATCGAGCTGAAGGACGAGTTCGAGAACATGGGCGCACAGTTGGTGCGTGAAGTCGCAACCAAGACCAACGATGCCGCAGGCGATGGCACCACCACTGCTACCGTGCTGGCACAGGCCATGGTCAACGAGGGCATGAAGAACGTTACCGCCGGCGCAAATCCCATGGATATCCGCCGCGGCATGAGCAAGGCTGTTACCACCGCTGTGGAGACCATCAAGGCACACAGCCAGAAGGTGAAGGACAGCAACGATATCGCCCGCGTCGGCACCATCTCTGCCGGCGACCCCGAGATCGGCCGTCTGATCGCCGAGGCTATGGAGAAGGTCACCTCTGACGGCGTTATCACCATCGAGGAGAACAAGACCACAGCCGAGACCTACAACGAGATCGTGGAAGGTATGCAGTTTGACCGCGGCTACCTGACTCCCTATATGGTCACCGATACCGACAAGATGGTGGCCGATCTGGACAACGCTGCTATCCTGATCACCGATAAGAAGATCAGCGTCATTCAGGATCTGGTTCCCCTGCTGGAGCAGGTGATGCAGAACGGCATGAAGCTGCTGATCGTGGCTGAGGATATCGAGGGCGAGGCGCTGTCCACCCTGATCGTCAACCGTCTGCGCGGTACCCTGAATGTCGTAGCTGTTAAGGCTCCCGGCTTTGGCGACCGCCGCAAGGAGATGCTGCAGGATATCGCTACCCTGACCGGTGGCACCGTGATCTCCTCTGATCTGGGCTATGAGCTGAAGGACGCAACCGTCCAGATGCTGGGCCATGCCCGTCAGGTGAAGGTGACCAAGGAGAACACCACCATCGTGGGCGGCGCAGGCGACAAGGACGCCATTGCAGCTCGCATTGCCCAGATCCGCAGCCAGATCGAGGCTGCCACCAGCGACTTTGACCGCGAGAAGCTGCAGGAGCGTCTGGCTAAGCTGGCCGGCGGTGTGGCTGTCATCAAGGTCGGTGCTGCTACCGAAGTCGAGATGAAGGACAAGAAGCTGCGCATTGAGGATGCTCTGAACGCCACCAAGGCAGCTGTGCAGGAAGGCGTTGTGGCTGGCGGCGGTACCGCTCCCATCAACGCGATCCCCGCTGTGCGCGCCCTGTGCGACACGCTGGAGGGCGACGAGCGCACCGGTGCCAAGATCGTGCTGAAGGCTCTGGAGGCTCCTCTGCGCCAGATCGCCAAGAACGCCGGTCTGGAGGGCAGCGTCATCATCGACAAGATCATCTCTGCTAACAAGCCCAACTACGGCTTCGATGCCCAGAACGAGGTCTTTGTCGAGGATATGATCGCTGCTGGCATCGTGGACCCGACCAAGGTCACTCGCTCCGCTCTGGAGAATGCAGCTTCCGTCGCTGAGATGGTGCTGACCACCGAGAGCCTTGTTGCTGACCTGCCGGAACCCCCGGCTCCCGCCGCACCTGCCGGCGGTGACATGGGCGGCATGTACTAAGCCGTACCAGTCTTTCTTAATAAGATACGCCAAAGAGGCGGAACTTCTCTTCGGAGAGGTTCCGCCTCTTTTTATGTATACCCCACGCCCTTACGGCCCACCCTAACCACAGGGAAAGGGGGCGCGGGGATGTCCGGCAAACGGGTGCTGGCGGTGTATGCCGCCTTGCTGCTGGGATTTGCGGTGGTGCTGTGCCGGTTGTATCTGCTGGCGCTGCACCCCGCCTATGCTGCACGGGCGGCAGCGCAGAGCACAGTCACCTTACAGCTGCCCGCCCGGCGGGGCAACTTTTACGATGCGCAGGGGCAGCTGCTCACTGGTCTCGAGGAGCGCTGGCAGGTGGTGTGCTTTCCCGGGCAGGGCAATTACGACCGCCTGTATGCCTGCACCGATGCCGCCGGGCAGGCGCTTTTGTACCGCAGCCGCAGCCGCGCTGCACCGTTTTTGCTGGAGGTAAGCTGCGACCCCGCCCGCCCTGGGCTGACCGGTTATCCCGCCGCTCGGCGGTATGCGGCGGTGCCGCTGTGTCAGCATTTACTGGGCTATCTAGATGGTACAGACCACGGCGCTGCCGGGCTGGAAAAGGCGCTGGACGCTGTACTTTCCGGCACAGGGGAGCACAGCAGCCTTGTCTGCGCCGTGACGGCGCAGGGTACGCTGCGCACCGGAGAAACGGCTAGACTTTTGCAAGCCGACAGCGGGGCGCTGGGCGTGCAGTTGACCATCTCCCGCCCGGTGCAGCGGGCAGTGGAAGCAGTGGCGGCAAGTACCATGACGAGCGGCTGCATTCTGGTGCTGGATACCGCCACAGCGGCGGTGCGCGCCAGCGTCAGTGTGCCGTGCTACGACCCGGAGAACCTTGCTGACAGCCTGCAGGCAGAGAACAGTCCCTTTCTAAACCGGGCGCTACAAAGCTACGCGGTGGGCTCGGTGTTCAAGCCGGTGCTGGCTGCGGCTGCGCTGGAAGCGGGCTTGCAGCCGGTTTTCGAGTGCACCGGCGCGGTGGTAGTGGATGGGCAGATCTTTCGCTGCGCGGGCGGGGTGCCGCATGGACAGGTGGACCTTGCCGCCGCGCTGGAAAAAAGCTGCAACGGCTATTTTATCCGTCTGGGGCAGCAGCTGGGTGCAGAAAGCTTGCTGGACGCCGCTAAAGCCTTTGGCTTTGGGCAGAGCCTGCCGCTGGCAGAGGGGCTTGCCGCCGAGGCCGGGCAGCTGCCCGCCCCGCAGGAGCTGGCGCAAAGCGGGCAGCTGGCTAATTTCAGCTTTGGGCAGGGCAGCCTGCTGGCGACACCCATGCAGGTGGCGGCACTGTTCAACACCCTTGCGGCGGACGGCGTATACCGCGCTCCCTATGTGCTGCAAGCCACGCTGGACGAGACCACCGGACAGCCGGTGGAGACCCTCAGCCACCCCCGGGGACGGCGGGTGATTCCGACGCAGAGCGCAGCGCTTTTGCGCGCTATGCTGGTACAGGTGGTGCAGCAGGGCACCGCGCAGGATGCCGCCGGGCTTTCCGGCGGGGCGGGCGGCAAGACCGGCACTGCTCAGACCGGGCAGTTCACCCCGGAGGGCACCGAGCGCTGTAACCTGTGGTTTGCGGGGTTCTGGCCGGCAGAAAAGCCCCGCTACACCATTGTGGTATTGCAGGACGGTGCGGTGCACACGGCGTACTCCGGTGCAGCCATCTTTGCGCAGGTCTGCAACGCGCTGGAAGCAGCGGGTTAAATGCGCGGATTCTACTTGCAATTTTGGCTTTGTTATGCTACTATATAGTTGTATTTTTGCGTAGTTTTCCGTATTTACAAATAAAAGGAGCGTTACGATTCATGTCTGTTATCGAAATTGTTGGCGGTGCCATTCTGCTGGTGGCTTCGCTGGTCATCGTTTTCCTCACCCTCATGCAGCACACCCACGGTCAGGGCCTGTCCGGTGCCATCAACGGCAGTGTGGGCGGTGCCAACAATGCACGTCTGACCCCGGCAGACCAGATGCTGGCTAAGGTCACCCGCATTGCAGGCGTGGTGTTCTTTGTGGTTGCTATTCTGGCCTGCCTGTTTGCAGGCCGTCTGGCAGGCTGAGAAGGCGTTGCAGCCCCGTGAACGGACGGGGCTGTTTTTCTGTGCAGAAAAAAGTGTGGGCAGCCGGTTCTGCGGGCTGCCGCAAAGAGGGGACAGGGGAAAGTGCCCGTCCCAAGGCAGGGCTGTGCTCCGCAGGAGATGCACGGCCACGGAAGTGAAGGAGAAAATATTTTATGGCAATGCGCGATAAAATTGAGCACGCGATCCAGAATCAGCCGTGCACCGTAAAAGATCTGAAGAATAAGTTCGGCGGGGATCGCGGCGCAGACCGCAAGGTGATGGAGGCTGTGGACCAGCTGGTGCACGAGGCTGTCATCTGCCAGCGCCAGGGCGTGTTCTTCACCGTGCGCAGCGGCCGTGCCGACAAGGCACTGCTGTGCAAGGTGGTAAAGCTGGGCAAGAACTTTGCCTTTGTCATGCTGGAGGACGGCACCAGCGATATCTTTATCCCCGGCCGGTTCACCCGCGGCGCAATGCCCGGCGACAAGGTGCTGGTGGAAAAGTTTGCACATCCCCGGGTAGAGGGCAGCGATGAGGGCGAGATCCTTGCTGTTCTGGAAGAGAAGAATTCTCTGGTGGGCACCATGCACCGCATGGAGGGCCGCCTGAAGTTTGTGCCGGACGATTGCCCCGCCATCTCCATGCAGGTCATGCGGGACTGCGAAGGCAGCGCCAAGGACGGCGACAAGGTGGCAGTGGAGATTCTGCTGCGCGGCAGCCGTCAGGAGGATCACCGCGTAGGCGTTGCCATGCGCTTTGGCAGCTGCGACGAGGCAAAGCGCTGCGCAAAGGCACTGCTCTACGCGCAGGATATCCGCAACCGCTTCCCGGACAAGGTGCGGGACGAGGCCAAAAAGCTGGACAACGCCGAGGTGTCTGCTGCGGACTGCGAGGGCCGCATGGATCTGCGCGCCCTGCCCATTTTTACCATCGACAGCGCCGAGACCAAGGATATCGACGATGCCATCAGCCTGACCAAGACCCCGGACGGCGGCTTTGAGCTGGGCGTGCACATTGCGGATGTTTCCAACTACGTCAAGCCCGGCTCCGAGCTGGACAACGAGGCCTTTAACCGCGCTACCAGCGTCTACTACGCCGATCAGGTGGTGCCCATGCTGCCCAAGCAGCTGTCCAACGGCATCTGCAGCCTGAACGAGGGCGTGCTGCGGCTGGCTTTCTCCTGCCTGATGCGGCTGGATAAGGACGGCAATCTGACCGACTACCGCTTTGTCAAGTCCGTCATCCGCAGCCGGGTCAAGGGCGTGTACTCCGAGATCAACGCCCTGCTGGCCGGCAGCACCGATGACGAACTGACCGGCAAGTACCATGAAGTACTGGCGCAGCTGCCTGCTATGAAGGAGCTGTATGGCCACCGTGCCCGCCTGCGCAAGGAGCGCGGCTGCATGGATATCGAGAGCGGCG
>ENA-OUOW01001945-OUOW01001945.1-human-gut-metagenome-genome-assembly--contig:-NODE-1945-length-12583-cov-3.486670_pt1 | contig 12583 bp, 9 predicted proteins | sample MGYA00237938_ERZ548769 | MGnify/ENA primary metagenome ERZ548769 (study PRJEB26490, sample SAMN05356870) | human gut metagenome | biome: terrestrial biome; feature: human-associated habitat; material... | reverse complement strand
CGACGGCCACATCGGCTTCAATGAGCCGGGAGATGCCTTTGAAAAAGAAACGCATTGTGTGGATCTGACAGAAAGTACCATCAGAGCCAATTCAAGGTTTTTTGAAAGCATGGCTGAGGTCCCGAAACAGGCCTACACTATGGGAATCAGGAATATCATGGCTGCAAGAAAGATCCTTCTTGTGGCAACGGGAATATCCAAGGCAGAAGCCCTGTATAATTCCCTGTACGGACCGATCACACCGAAGGTTCCGGCATCTGTCCTGCAGCTTCACCCGGATCTTACGGTTGTGGCAGATGAAGATGCACTGAGTATGATCCGCGAAAAAATAAAATAAAAATCCGGAATACAACTGCCGGATCAAAAAAGGATGGCTTCCGATTCCTGCCTGTGCAGGAACGGAGAGCCATCCTTTTTCTTTCCGCTGCTCAGTGGATTTCTTCACCGGCAGTTTTCTGTGCGGCTTTTATTTCGTTGTAACAGTATTTGATGATAGATTTTCTGGTTATGATCCCGATGAAGGAGCCCTGGTCATCTACCACCGGCACGAAGTTCTGATTAATGGCGCGATCCAGGAGATCTTCCATATTAGAATCTGCATGGACTGGTTTATAGGTGGCGCGACGTGGGATCGCCATGATCGGGATTCCTTCTGTTTCCTTGATGTCGTGAATATCTGCACGGCGCATGCCCCAGAGGAGATCTCCCTCTGAGATAGTGCCAAGATATTTGCCGTCCATGGTGAGAATAGGAATGCAGGAGTACTTGCGGTGCTCCATTTTTTCGAGGGTCTGGCGAAGAGTTTCATCCTCAAAGATGTAGGCTACTTCGCTTTTGGGAATCAGAAAAAACAGAATGTTCACGTTATTACCTCATTTCCGCAAAAATTATAAATAAATCTGTAGGCTGTTTTAGAGAAGCTGAAGTCCGTGTGTCTCTGCAGCATCTGTGATCTCCTTCGGCCAGAGAGAGACATGTACTTCTCCGATGTGTGCTTTACGAAGGAAGAACATACAGATTCTGGACTGTCCGATACCACCACCGATGGTGTACGGAAGCTCTTTGTTCAGGATTGCTTTCTGGAATGGAAGCTCTCTTCGGTCATCACAGCCTGCTTCGGTAAGCTGGCGGTCAAGTGCGTCCTCGTCAACACGGATTCCCATTGAGGAAAGCTCAAGGGCAATGTCAAGTACCGGATAGTATACGAGGATATCACCGTTCAGTTCCCAGTCATCATAGTCCGGGGCACGTCCGTCGTGGCGCTCGCCGTTGGTGAGGGTTTTGCCGACTTTCATAAGGAAGACAGCGCCCTTTTCACGGGTGATCCGATATTCACGTTCCTTCGGTGTGCAGTCCGGATACATGTCAAGAAGCTCCTGAGTTGTGATAAAGAAGATATCCTTTGGAAGGATCTCCTCGATGTAGTCATACTGTACAGCCATGTATTTCTCAGTTTTACGAAGGACACTGTAGATGGTGCGTACGGTCTCCTTGAGAGTTTCCATAGTGCGCTCTTCCTTGGAGATGATCTTTTCCCAGTCCCACTGGTCTACGTAAACAGAGTGGATATTGTCCAGATCTTCATCCCGGCGGATGGCTACCATATCTGTGTAAAGACCTTCTCCGTGAGAAAATCCGTATTTTTTCAGTGCGTAGCGTTTCCATTTGGCAAGGGAGTGTACGATCTCGGCGTTGCTTCCTTCGATAGCCTTGATATCAAAGCTTACCGGGCGCTCTACACCATTAAGGTTGTCATTAAGGCCGGATTCCGGTGCTACAAATGTTGGAGCGGATACTCGAAGAAGGTTCAGCTTCTGGGAGAGTGTCTGCTGGAAGAAATCTTTTACTGTTTTGATCGCAATCTGTGTGTCATGGAGGTTCAGGTCTGCATGATAGGTTGCGGGGATTGTGATTGTATTCATTATCGGCTCCTCCTGATGATTTTTAGGCTTATTGCTCTGTGGGGTATTATAGCAGAAAATGGGTGGAGTGGCAATATAATGAGAGGGGAAGTCTTTTGGGGTATCGTAGAAAAATACTGGGTATTAAATGCCTGGTGTGATATACTGAAAAAAATGCTTATGTTTACGACGGAAATATAAATATCCGTTTTGACGGATAGAATGGAGGGAGCTTATGGCAGGTCAAAGGTGTCAGGTTTGTGGGGGTAAGGTTGTAAATGGCAGGTGTTCATTATGTGGGATGCCTTACAGAAATGATGAGGTGTTATATCATCTGAATGAGCCCCGGGAGATACATTATAAACATGCTTCCGCCAAAGTGCGGGATATGATGCGGCAGTATGGACAGGATGCTGATCAAACAACACAACGTAACGGAAACGCAAACCGGAATACGAACGCAAACCGGAATACAAACATAAACCAGAATACGAATGCAAGCCGCAATACAGATTTGAATCGGAATTCAGCCGGAAGCCGGAATACAGGTGCGACAGCCGGACGTAGGACTGCTGCTGCAGATAATACCAGGAACAAAACAATGGTGGGCAGGAATCATACGGGAGTTTTAGATCAGGGGAAAAAACAGCAAAAAAAAGATCAGAAAAACAGCGGGGCAGGCTGGATCATATGGATCATAGTGACACTGGCCATTCTGTTTCCTAAATTATGGGATTTCCTTGCAGACTGGATCGGAACGAATTTGTGAGAATATTTCAGCAGTGAGATCAGGCAGTGCTAAGTGTCTGTATTTTCGTGTATACAGAAATATCCCTTTTCTTTTCTCCTCAGCTGTGTTATACTCATGCCTAGCACAACATATAGATGAAAAACAATATATAGAGGATATAGGTACTATATATAGTATTTTAGCATAGCGGCTTATATATAGCACAGGGAGGGATGAGCAATGTTATATGTGATCAAAAAAGATGGGACAAGAGAGGAGTTTAATCCGCAGAAGATCGTGGCTGCCGTGAACAAATCCGCAGAGCGTATTCTTTATACTTTTTCAGACGAGGAGAAGGATTTTATCTGCCGTTTTGCCCAGGAGCATGCGGATTCCCTTGGAAAGAATGAGATCGAGATCCAGGAGATGCATAACATCGTGGAGGGGGCTCTGGAGCGTGTGAATCCGGCAGTTGCCAAGAGCTACCGTGATTATCGGAATTACAAGCTGGATTTTATCCATATGATGGATGATGTCTATACCAAGAGTCAGGCGATCCGTTATATCGGTGATAAAAGTAATGCCAATACAGACAGCGCCCTTGTTGCCACGAAACGAAGCCTGATCTTTAATGAGCTGAACAAGGAACTCTATCGGAAGTTTTTTATGAACCGTAATGAGCTTCAGGCATGTAAGGACGGCTACATTTATATTCATGACCAGTCGGCACGTCTGGATACCATGAATTGCTGTCTGTTCGATGTGGCAGCTGTTTTAAGTGGCGGTTTTGAGATGGGCAATGTCTGGTATAACGAGCCGAAGACTCTGGATACAGCCTTTGATGTTATGGGGGATATCATTCTCAGTACAGCAGCACAGCAGTATGGTGGCTTTACAGTGCCGGAGGTTGATAAGATCCTGGCACCGTATGCAAAGAAGAGCTATGATAAATATATTTCCGAATTTATGAAATACTCCGATGAGAGCTGGAGTGGCCGTGAGGAGAGAGCTATTGAGTATGCTCTTGATAAGGTCCGCAGGGATTATGACCAGGGCTGGCAGGGAATTGAGTACAAGCTGAATACCGTCGGTTCTTCCAGAGGTGATTATCCGTTTGTTACGGTGACACTTGGTCTCGGAACTGAGCAGTTTGAGAAGATGTGTACGATTTCCCTTCTTGAGGTCCATCAGGGAGGACAGGGTAAGGCCGGACACAAGAAACCGGTACTTTTCCCGAAGATCGTATTCCTTTATGACAAGGAGATCCATGGTCCCGGAAAGTGCTGTGAGGATATTTTTGAGGCTGGTGTGGAGTGTTCCTCCAAAACCATGTATCCGGACTGGCTGTCTATGTCCGGCGCAGGCTATATTTCCAGTATGTACAGGAAATACAAGAAGGTCATCAGCCCGATGGGATGCCGTGCTTTCTTAAGTCCGTGGTATGAGCGTGGCGGTATGGAGCCGGCGGATGAGAATGATACGCCTGTTTTTGTGGGACGTTTTAACATTGGTGCGGTAAGTCTTCATCTTCCGATGATCCTTGCCAAGGCCAGAGCAGAGAGCAGAGATTTCTATGAGGTTCTGGATTTCTATCTGGAAATGATCCGTAACCTGCATATCCGCACTTACGAATATCTGGGACAGATGCGTGCATCTACCAACCCGCTTGCATACTGTGAAGGCGGTTTCTACGGCGGACATCTGAAACCGAATGAAAAGATCGGTAAGATCCTGAAGCCTATGACAGCTTCCTTCGGTATCACAGCGTTAAATGAGCTTCAGGAACTTTACAATGGCAAATCCATTGCCGAGGATGGGGCGTTTGCTCTGGAGGTCCTGAAATATATCAATGACAAGGTAAATCAGTACAAGAAGGAAGATGGTTATCTTTATGCGATCTACGGAACACCGGCAGAGAGTCTTTGTGGCCTGCAGGTAGAGCAGTTCCGTAAGATGTATGGAATCATTGAGGGCGTTTCTGACAGACCATATGTGAGCAACAGCTTCCACTGCCATGTAACAGAGGATGTAACTCCGATCGAGAAACAGGATCTGGAGGGACGTTTCTGGGAGCTCTGCAATGGCGGTAAGATTCAGTATGTACGTTATCCGATCGGCTACAATAAGGAAGCTATCCGTACACTGATCCGCAGAGCCATGGATCTGGGATATTATGAGGGAGTGAACCTTTCTCTTGCATACTGTGACGATTGTGGTCATGAGGAACTGGAGATGGATGTATGCCCTGTCTGCGGCAGCCGCAATCTGACCAAGATCGACCGTATGAACGGCTATCTGTCTTACTCCAGAGTACACGGAGATACGAGACTGAATGATGCCAAGATGGCTGAGATCGCTGAGCGAAAATCTATGTAAATACTGGCTGCCCGATCAACTGTGTAACAGTGATCGGATGTAGAGCCAGACAGTATAAAAAATATCCCGCAGAGCTGCCGGTAAGACCAGCAGCCGTCTGCGGGATATTTTTATGTAAAGTGAAGTTTTATAGTTCACTTTGTATTCTGAGTCCGTAAAATGATCATTTAATGATAGTTCCGGTCTTCTCACGGTAGCCGTCTTTTGCATGGGCCATGTCTGTGATGATGGTACGGCGTCCGGTTCCCTTCTCCACGAAGGAAACACCTGCTTCGATCTTAGGAAGCATGGAGCCTGCCGCAAACTGTTTGCCGGCAATATATTTCTTGGCATCTTCTGTGGAAATAGTATCCAGATAAGATTCGTGATCCGTATTATGGTCAAGGCTTACTTTCTCGACGCTTGTAAGGATCATCAGAGTGTCAGCGTTCAGTTCTTCTGCAAGAAGTCCTGCTGCCAGGTCTTTCTCGATGATGGCGCTGGCACCATTCAGCTGAGTTCCCTGCTCAAGAACCGGGATTCCGCCGCCGCCTGCAGCAATGACGATCTGCTCTGCTGCAGAGAGGACCTTTACGGTTTCAATCTCTACGATCTTCTGTGGCTTCGGTGCTGCAAGGATACGTCTGTACTGGCCCTCGCCCACCTTTGTGACAAAGTTTCCTTTTTCTTCTTCAGCTTCGGCCTCTTCTGCGTTAAGAACACGTCCAATGATCTTTTCCGGCTCTGCAAATGCTTCATCGTATGGATCGATGACAACCTGTGTCAGAACTGTGCTGACCGGTTTGTAGATTCCTCTGGAGATAAGCTCAGCACGGATGGCGTTCTGAAGGTCATAGCCGATATAACCCTGGCTCATGGCGGAACATACGGACATTGGTGCAAATGTATAATCAGGATGTGCCTTACCGAATTCATTCATTGCGGTGTGGATCATCCCTACCTGCGGACCGTTGCTGTGGGAGATCACTACGCGGGTTCCCTCCTCTACCAGATCTGCGATTACCTTCGCTGCGAGTTTTGTAGCTGTTTTTTGCTCTGGAAGTGTGGTGCCAAGTGCCCGGTGGCCTAATGCAACTACTACGGTTTTTTCGCTCATAGGAAATACCTCGTTTCTCTTAAAAATTGGAATGAAATCAGTTACTGTATTCAGTAACGAGTACATCGAAAACGATGCACGAGTATTATATTTTATTATAAAAGACCTATGTGGGAAATGCAATAGAAAATCGAGTGTTTTCCGAGACAGGAAAAACCGCCTGATCCAGTCAGACGGTTTGATTCCTACTATTTTTTGAGGGGGGAGATAGAGAGTGGTTTTTCATCTATCCAACACCTATTATATAGAGAAAATATGTTTAAAATATGTCGTTAATCTAAAAGAAATGGAAAATTTATAAAGAAAGTTTAAACAAACTTTATAATTTTTATATCTGGTTGCGCCCATTTGAGGAATGTGCTACATTGAAAGAGTCTAATTTCCGCGCTCTGCGGAATGTATTCACGCATCAGTTCGATGCAGAAATCCATTTTTTACTGATAAATATTGTTTTTCTGACGGTTATGCACCGTTTTGCCGGGGAGGGATGCCTTTGTCTGTGGAAAAGTAAGCTTCTGTAAAAAAAACATGTGTATAAGAAATGCCAGATCAGGCAGAAATGAGGAAGAGACATGAAAAACAGAATATGGAAACAGATGAAGAAAGCCGGAATTGTGACAGTGCTGGCAGGAGCCATGCTGGGAGGAACAATAGAACCGGAGCTGACTCTGGGAGCAGATTTTTTGCCGGGACAGGCACCGTTTATCGATCAGAGTGTGTTCTGGAAAGACATAGAATCCGGACAGGCGGAGCTTGGAATCCGGATTCGCGGCCTGAATGAATGGCTGTCCGGGAGAAGGTTTTCGGAGGATAAGGAGAAAAATGAGAAGTGGGACGATGAACTTCAGAAGATTGAAGATCCATCGGTGGAACAGGAAGAAGAGATAGAACAGGAGCTACCGGAGGATGACTTGCAGCAGGAAGAGAAGGCAGAACAGGAATTGCCGATGGATAAGGTTGTGGAAGGAATCGGAATAGAAATGGAGGAAGGATATGAGCACGTGGAGCAGCTGGCATCCGGGGAAACAGTACAGCCGGAGGATGAAGAGCAGGAGAAAACGGGTCCGCTCACACCGGAAGGAACGTCGACCGGAGGGGAAAATGTAGGGAATGAAGAGGAAGGTGAGTTTGAGGAGACGCAAAAGCTGACGCTGGTCACGTATATTTCGGAGTATTTTGTTCCGGAAACGGATTCTGTCCCGAAAAATATGGCTGCACAGCAGATTTCTGTAAGGAGCCAGAGCGGTGAAGCTACAGAGATCACAAAGCTGGAAAGCGTGCTGAACGTGGAGCAGAACGGGCAGGATGAGATTTTTTTCCGTATCCCGCTGATCCTGCGGCAGGAATACCGTTTTCCGGCAGAGAAAAGCAGTTATCCTGTGACTCAGGAGGAACCGCTTCAGAAGGACTGTACCGGTGCGGGAACCTTTCTCATGACAGAAGAAAACGGGGAAGAGCTGGTGATCGCAGAGGGAATCTCGCCTATGCTGGACGTGGAGGCTGCTGAGGCTGATATGGAATTGTCGGTAATTGCACAGAATAAAAAAATGAAAGCAGGGCAGACCATCCGTTATCAGGTAGAGATAGCCAATACCGGAAAGCTGGATCTTGCAGATATCCGTCTGATCAGCAGCCTTTCATGCCCTAAGATCCGGCAGCTGTGGGAAGATGCAGAAGGCCTTCTAACAGAAGGGGCTGTGGCGGAATTTGCAGAATTAAAAGCCGGAGAGAGCAGGAGCTTTTATGTACAGGCGCCGCTTCTGGATGAACAGGAAAAAGATCTGGAGCACCAGGTGGAAGCAGAGGCCAGGGTGAAGGACAGAGTGGATGAAGTGATCCGGAAGAACGCCTCCACTATAAATGGTCTGGAGGCACTGAAGGCGGATCTTTCTGTAAAGAAAACTGCAGACAAAGAAACCGCTGCACCGGGTGAGACTGTGACCTATCAGATCTGTATCGTGAATACCGGTGAAAAAACGCTTCATTCGGTTGTGGGAACGGAGCGCTTTCAGGCAGCAGGGATCCATGCACAGTTTCTGGAGCAGGAAGGTGTAACGCTCAACAGCAGCCGTACAAAGGCAATGATCCAACAGATCCCGCCGGGAGAGGCAGTTTCTCTTCAGGCTGTGGTGAAGATCCCGGGAAAAACAGCGGATCAGAAGCTTTTTAACCAGGTGACGGTTACAAGCCAGGAAACCGGAGAGCGATTGATGGAGGCCTCCGCTTCTGTCATGGTAAAAGGAGAGGTGGCTATTACGCCGGAAGAAGGGCTGCCTTTGCAGGGGGATGACCAGGGTCCGGCTTCCGGTCAGATACAGATGGCAAGAACTGCGTCCACACATCCGAAGACCGGAGATGATACCAGGAGGGATTTGTGGACGCTTCTGGCAGTGACAGCTTTGGTGACTGTGCTGGGCAGCATCTGGCTCCGGAAAAAATATGCGGATATTTATGGAAAAAGCTGATGTTACTGAGAACGGAGTGAACAGTAACAAGCTGATATTTTACAAGGCGACCGTACCTCAAAGAAACGTTGAAAACAGGGGGGAGGTGTGCTATTCTATATGGTATGTACAGAAAATAAGAACAGTATATTTCCCGCCTCCGGTGTGCTGCCCGTCAGACCGGAAAAAGGGAAGATGGAGGAGAAAAATGAATCTTTTATCCTTATTGGAACATCTTGAATACAAATGCCTTCAGGGAAGTACAGAGCAGGAGGTTTCTTCTGTTGTATATGATTCCCGTAAAGTAGAAGAAGGGAGCCTTTTTATCTGCATCAGAGGTGCGGTCGTGGATGGACATAAATTTATACCTGATGTTGTGGCAAAGGGTGCGAAGACACTCATCGTGGAAGAAGCGGTGGAGGCACCGGAGGATGTGACAGTGATCCAGGTAGAGGATACCCGTTACGCCATGGCCTTTATTTCAGCAGCATGGTTCGGACATCCGGCAGAAAAGCTCAAAACCATCGGTATCACCGGAACTAAAGGAAAAACAACTACAACCTATATGGTGAAATCGATCCTTGAGAATGCCGGATATAAGGTTGGTCTGATCGGAACCATCGAGGCTGTTATCGGGGAGAAGCATATCCCGGCAGCCAACACGACACCGGAATCCTATATGGTACAGAAATATTTTCATGATATGGTAGAAGCAGGCTGCGATGCGGTCGTTATGGAGGTTTCCTCACAGGGACTGATGCTTCACAGAACCCAGGGATTTGTGTTTGATTTTGGAATTTTCACAAATATTGAACCAGATCATATCGGACCGAATGAGCACAAGGACTTTGATGATTATCTGCACTGCAAATCCATGCTTCTCAGACAGTGTAAGGTTGGTATCGTAAATCGTGACGATGAACACTTTGACCGCATTATCGAAGGCCACACCTGTAAACTTGAAACCTATGGATTTTCCGAAAAAGCAGATCTCCGTGCAGAGGACGCCAGACTCGTTGGAAGAAAGGGCTATCTGGGAATTTCCTATCATGTTAAGGGACTTATGGATTTTCCTGTGGAGATCGATATTCCAGGTAAGTTCAGCATTTACAATTCTCTGACTGCCATTGCCATCTGCCGCCATTTTAAGGTATCCGAGGAGAATATCATCAAAGCTCTGAAGGTGGCCAGGGTCAAAGGCCGTATTGAGATGATCAAGGTATCTGACGAATTCACACTGATGATTGATTACGCACATAATGCCATGGCGCTGGAGAGCCTTCTCGGAACACTGAAGGAATATGATCCGCACAGACTGGTATGCCTGTTTGGCTGTGGCGGAAACCGTTCCAAGCTGCGCCGTTATGAGATGGGTGAGGTTTCAGGAAAGATGGCAGATCTGACCATCATTACTTCAGATAATCCGCGAGATGAGGATCCACAGGCCATCATCGATGATATTAAGATCGGAATGGCAAAAACAGATGGAAAATATGTAGAAATCCCGGATCGTAAAGAGGCGATCGCCTACGCGATCCATCACGGTGAGCCGGGAGATATCATCGTCCTTGCCGGAAAGGGCCATGAGGATTATCAGGAGATCAAGGGTAAGAAATATCCCATGGATGAGCGTGTACTGATCCGGGAGATCCTGGAAGAAGATCAGAAAGCGTAAATGGATGATCTATGCAGATGTGATCATTGATATTTCCCATGAAAAGCTGGACCGGGATTTTCAGTATCGTGTACCTGAGGAACTAGTGCAGGCAATAAAACCTGGAGTTGTGGTCACAGTGCCCTTCGGAAAGGGAAATACCCTTCGGAAAGGCTATGTGACCGGGATCTCCGGAACGGCAAAATATGATGCGTCAAAGCTCAAGGAGATTCGGGGAGTGTCCACAGACAGTGAGACAACAGAATCCCGGCTGATCGCACTTGCGGCCTGGATGAAGGAGACCTATGGCTCCACCATGATCCAGGCACTGAAAACAGTTCTGCCTGTAAAAGACAAGGTCCGTGCAAAAGAGAAAAGACTGATCCTTTTTACAGGGAAAAAGGAAGAGGGGCAGGCACTTCTTGGCAAGCTGGAAGGCAGCCGCTTTAAAGCACGTGAGCGGTTCCTTCGGGCAATCCTGGAGGCCGGGAGCCTAGATTATACCTATGCCTCCAAAGAGCTTGGAGCCGGCATTTCCGTTCTTGATTTTTTTGAGAAAAAAGGTCTGATAACTATTGAAAGTCAGGAAATGTATCGCATTCCCGAGGGGCTCGGCCTGGTGAAGGAGAACATGGAACTGAGTCTGAACCAGGAACAGCTTTTGGCGGCAGAGCAGATCTTTCGGGAATGGCAGGAGCCGGACCCAAGGCCTGCACTTCTTTTCGGAGTGACCGGAAGTGGAAAGACCCAGGTTTATATGCGCCTAATCCAGAAGGTACTGGAGGAGGGAAAACAGGCGATCGTGCTGATCCCTGAGATCGCGCTTACTTATCAGACAGTCAGGCGCTTTTATGCCATGTTCGGAGATAAGGTTTCGGTTCTGAACTCCAGACTTTCCCAGGGAGAACGTTATGATCAGTTCAAAAGAGCAAAACGTGGTGAGATCCAGGTGATGGTAGGACCCAGATCCGCACTGTTCACACCGTTTTCAGATCTGGGACTGATCGTTATCGACGAAGAGCATGAACCCACCTACAAAAGTGAGAATACGCCAAGGTACCATGCACGTGAGACTGCCATTGAGAGGGCACGAATGGAACATGCCCGTGTGGTCATGGGATCAGCCACTCCGTCATTGGAAGCCTACAGTCATGCCTGTGACGGAGAATATCTTCTGGTAAAGTTAAACGCACGTTATGAGGAAAGGCCTCTTCCACAGGTATCAATCGTGGATCTTCGGGAAGAATTAAAGAAAGGAAACCGCTCGGTACTGAGTCTGGAGCTGAAGAGGGATCTGGAGCAGGTCCTTGAAAGAAGAGAACAGGCCATGCTGTTTCTGAACCGGAGAGGATATGCGGGCTTTGTTTCCTGCAGAGCCTGCGGTCACGTTATGAAATGTCCCCACTGTGATGTATCTCTAAGTGAACACAATGGCAATCGTCTGATCTGTCATTATTGCGGCTATGAGACTGTGAAACCGGAAATCTGTCCGTCCTGTGGTTCACTGCACATTGGTGGATTTAAGGCAGGAACCCAGCAGATCGAGAAGGTCATTGAAAAAGAATTCCCGAAAGCCAGGGTACTTCGAATGGATTTTGATACCACAAGGACCAAGGACAGCTATGAGAAGATCCTGGCTTCTTTTGCAAAGCATGAGGCAGATATTCTGGTGGGGACCCAGATGATCGTCAAGGGACATGATTTTCCGAATGTGACTCTGGTAGGAGTGATTGCAGCAGATCTTTCGCTGAATATGGATGACTATCACTGCGGGGAGCGTACATTCCAGCTTCTGACTCAGGCAGTTGGACGTTCCGGCAGAGGGAATCGGCCGGGGCAGGCGGTAATCCAGACATATCAGCCGGAGCATTACAGTATCCAGGCTGCGGCTATTCAGGATTATAAGAAATTTTATAAAGAAGAAATGGGGTATCGGATGCTTCTGGACTATCCGCCGGCAGCCCATATGATGACTGTTTTTGGCGCCTGCCAGGATGAAGAACTTCTGAAAAATGCCATGTATTATATAGAAGTTTTTATCCGCAGGGTAAGTCCGAAGGAAGAGCTTCACATGATCGGACCTGCAGCTGCATCGGTAGGTAAGGTAAAGGATGTTTATCGTCAGGTGATCCATCTGAAGCACAGGGATATCTGCTTTCTCACAGCAGTCAGAGAGAAGCTGGAGAAATATATAGAGATAAATTCCGGATTCCGGAAAATATACATTCAATTTGATATGAATTAAAGGAGAAGAAAAATGGCACTTAGAACAATCCGTGTACAGGGGGATTCTGTACTGACAAAAAAATCCCGGACAGTAGACAAAATGACACCGAGGATCGGGGAACTGATCACAGATATGCTGGATACCATGTATGATGC
>ENA-OUOW01001942-OUOW01001942.1-human-gut-metagenome-genome-assembly--contig:-NODE-1942-length-12590-cov-15.686877_pt1 | contig 12590 bp, 20 predicted proteins | sample MGYA00237938_ERZ548769 | MGnify/ENA primary metagenome ERZ548769 (study PRJEB26490, sample SAMN05356870) | human gut metagenome | biome: terrestrial biome; feature: human-associated habitat... | reverse complement strand
CATAATTATAACTTGGTACACGCTATACACTACTATAAACTGTACTCCATTTTAGTTGTAGTAATCTACAGTACTTTTACGTACTCTATAATACTGCGATTTTCAATATAAAATATGCCAAAAAATATGCCAATAAAAAATGCAGACTATTTTTTTTGAGTCTGCATATCTTTTCGTATCAATTCCTTAATATATCCCATTTTAGAATCAACTTCATCCAATTTCTTAATAATATCTGCGTCCGTATTGTAACTTAAACGAACGCAAACCATCGTTGTATTAATCTTATTCGATTTATTGTTAGCTCTAATCTTTGCTTCAGAAGCCACTTACAATTCCTCCTAATACCATTCATCATCGTCGTCAAATTCATTTGTAAATTCAAATGTTTGCCCATTCTCTTCAAATGTCGCAATTTCATATTGTCCAAGAAAAAGGTGCTGAATTGCACCTTAATTACTTTGTAACCTTTACATATGTTGGAATTGTATCCGCCATGATTTTCTTGGCAAGTTCCATACTTCCAAACATAAATTCAAAACCTTTTCCATAACTTACAGGCGTACAGAAGTTTCCTAAATCTTGAATCGTTTGTTTATCATCATTGATCATATCCACAACTAAGAACCAGTGGCTAGGCTGATCCTTCACAATTCTTTCTTTCAAATAAATAGAAAGAATGTCTGGGTGAGAGTCACCAAATTCACAGATAGCTCTTTGAAGTTCTGTTACACTTGAAATAGGATCACGAAGCTTTAAACTGTCTCCTTTATGAATTGGATTTTCACTCACTTGTGAACCACGACTTTTATCAAGTTCAACCAATAAGTTGCAGTCTAATAAAACATTGGCTCCAAATGGATCGATCACAATGCCATGAATCTGGTTTAATGCCATCTTCACAAATGGCATATATTGATTATATGTCATAACCAAGGAATGGATTTCACTATCCTGATCCCACTTTTTCAATTGATCCATACTTGAGAAGACAGGAAAGAAACTATCTCCCTTATCATTTTGAATCAAAGACAATTGAAATTGTGTATTTGGTTCAAAGACTAAGACTCCTTTTTCATTGCGAGAAGGATCTTTATCCCATTGTGCTGGAATTAGAAAATTAGTCGAAATAAACGCATCCAACAAGTTTCTAAATGCTGAATCTGTTTTTTCTCTATTAAATACAATTAATGTTTCTTGTAGTTTTTCATTTTTAAATTCATTTACCATATTTATTCCCCTGAAATTGTACACTCTTCAAATGCGATACTTGGACTTACAACCTGGTGATAACTCCAATCTAAATCGTTACCCACACTAATTACGTGTTTCATCATATTTAAGAAATTATTTGCGACAGTAACCAAAGTAACATTCTTATCTCTTTTACCATCCTTTACCCAGAAGCCTGAGCATTGTAGTGAGAAGTTTGTAGAAACAAAATCAAGTCCAGCATGAAGACCCGCTAAATTCTGTACGACAAAGCCATCCTTAATTTTTGTACATAAATCCTCAAAGCTATCATTTCCCGGTACGATGTAACAATTCATCGGCTGTACACTTACGCTAGATGCATAGCCCGATTTAAAGCCATTTCCTGTACTATTTGTATGCATTCGATTGGCACTTCTTGTGTCATGAAGCATCATAACATATTTTCCGTGATCCACCAAAGTTTTTGAAGAAGTTGGACACCCCTCATCATCAAAATTGGCAATACTTAAACAATCCGTATTCTTTGGATTATCAATAATTGTGATTTGTTCAGAGAAAATTTGTTCGTTAAACTTATCTTTTAAAGGTGAAATTCCCTTATACATTAATTCCCCATTAAATAAACCAGCAAAGGCGGCAAATAAAGATGTCATCGCATCCTTTTCAAAGATGACTGGACATGTACAGCTTGGAATTGGTGTGGCCTTCAATTTATTTAAAGCTTTATCGCAAACACGAGAAACGAATGAATCTAAATCATATTGATCAAAGTCATATACAACTTCAACTAAACTTGCATCCTTGACTTCTTCCTCTTCTTTAACGACAACACTGGCAACAATGTACTGCATTTCATCAGCATCTTGTACATCCATGCCTAAGCTATTCACAATACTGCGACTTCCACTGCCTTGGCTATAGCCTAAATATCCAACTTGAATGACACGTGGATCATAGGCTAGAATCTTAGCTTCTAAGCTTTGAAGAATATCCTTCACATATTCTGTACTAGCCATATTCCAAGTCACATCTTTTTTTACGTACTCAATTGGTTCTGGTTTTCTTAATGAATCGGTTTCTTCATTTGAAATAATATGGGCTTGTTCAATCAATGATTTTAAAACAGTTTCACACATAGAATCATCTATTTCTTCCAATGCCATATTGGCCATTTTCCCATCTACAATTCCGCGAATACTTGTACCTGTCACTTTACTGGATACTAAAGTGTCCATTTGTCCTTGAAACCAAGTCATTTCTTTTTCAACCGTTGTAGATTGATAGATTTCAAATTCCTGAATACCTAGGCCAAGTGCTTTTTCAATCCATACTTGTTTATTCATTGGCCGTACCTCCTACTGTAATTTGTGAAACACGAATGGCAGGTTGACCTACATCTGTAGGAATCGAACCTGAACTAGCACCACACATACCTTGTCCACGCTCTAAGTTTTTACCCACACGATCAATATTAAATAGGATATCTGCACCATTTCCAATTAAAGAAGCGCCTTTTACGGGATAAGAAATTTTACCATCTTCAATCAAATAACCTTCTAATACGGCAAAGTTAAATTCTCCGGTTTGTGGATTTACACTTCCACCACCCATTTTCTTTGCGTATAGTCCTCGCTTGATTCCTTCAAACATTTCGTCAAAATCATCATTTCCTGCCGCAATATATGTATTTGTCATACGTGAAGTTGTTTCAAATTTATAAGACTGACGACGCGAACTTGAAGTCGATTCAAGACCCATCCTTCGACCATTCAAGCGGTCTATCATATAACTCTTTAAAATACCATTCTCAATTAATACACGTTTTTGTTGGAGATTTCCCTCATCATCTACGTTTTGTGAGCCCCACGCATTTGGAATTGTGCCATCATCAATAGCTGTAACTTTATCACTTGCGACTTTTTGACCTAATTTATTACAGAATACACTCTGATTTTTACTGACTGAACTTGCTTCTAGGGCATGTCCACAAGCTTCATGGAAAATAACACCACCAAATCCATTATCAATAATGACTGGCATTTTTCCCGATGGACAATCTTTTGCCTCTAATAATACTAATGCGATACGACTTGCTTCTTGTCCAATAGATTCTGGAGTTCTTTCTTCAAAAAATTCAAGTCCTTTACTTGCACCTGGTGCTTCATAGCCAGATTGTAAGTTTTGGCCATCCTGTGCAAAAGAGGATACAGACATACGACAACGAATTCTTGTATCATGTACGAGTCTTCCTTCACTATTTGAAATCTGTACATTTTGGCATACACTTGCCAACCCTACAGATACTTTTTGAATTTTATCTGAATATGCCTTTGCGGCATCATTCGCACGTACCATTAAGGCAACTTTAGATTCTAATGAAGCTTCTACAGGATTTTCCTTGATTGGATGAAGATTTTCATGAGTTTCTTCAACCAAAGAGATCGATACAGATTTAGATTCTATGCCAAAACCTCCACGCAAATCATCCACTAAGGCATTTAATGATTCTTCACTTGTTTCATTTGTGTATCCATATACAGATTGCACACCTTTATATAGACGAATTCCAATGCCAGCACGAATCAATACGTTTGTATCTTCTAATTTTCCATTTAACATGGATAAAGATTCCGTTGTTCCTTCTTCTTCAAAGATTTCGGCAAAATCACAAGAAGAAGCCATACAACGCTCTAATAATTTTTCTAATTGTTCCTTCTTTAACATACTTATCCCTCAATGCAATCTACAAATCGTTTTGTGATTAATTGAGGACGAGTAATAATAGATCCTACTACAACACTAAAACAGCCAAGTTCTAATACACGGCGTGCTTTTTCTGGTGTATCAATATTTCCTTCAGCAATCATTGGTACGTTTGATTGTTCTAAATATTTACGCATTAACTCAAAATCATTCGTTTCAACTTTATCGCCCTTACTTTCTTCTGTATATCCAACTAATGTTGTTCCTACAAAATCAAAGCCTAATTGAGCGGCATGAAGACACTCTTCTAATGTAGAGCAGTCTGCCATTAATTTTTGTTCTGGATACTTCGCACGAATATCAGCATACAATTCATCTAAAGTTCTTCCATCTGGACGAACACGACAAGTTGCATCTAAGGCAACGATTTCTGGATGTGCCCCTTCAATCAATTCATCGATTTCTTTCATTGTAGGTGTAATAAATACTGGACAGTCCCCATATACTCGTTTAATAATTCCAATAACTGGTAAATCAACTTCTTTTTGAATTTCATTAATATCCTCTACAGTATTAGCACGAATACCTTTTGCGCCTCCCCATTTAGCCGCTCTAGCCATACGTCCCATAATAAAAGATGAATGTAAAGGTTCATCTGGAAGCGCCTGACAAGATACGATTAAGTGTCCTTTTACTGATTCAATGTTACTCATGATTTAAATCTCCTTCTTCTTACTTAATATATAGGTAATTATACTACGTATATAAGTGTAAAAACACGAAATTAAAAAAAATTAAAAAAATTTTAAAAAAGTGCTTGCAATCATTTTAAAGTGATGGTATATTTAATGGGCACTGAGCGAGACACAAAAGCTCAGTTGAAATAAATGCGCCCATAGCTCAACTGGATAGAGCGTTTGACTACGGATCAAAAGGTTGTGGGTTCGATTCCTGCTGGGCGCGCCATTTATTTTTTTTCTAAAAATATCGGGATGTAGCACAGCTTGGTAGTGCACTTGATTTGGGATCAAGGGGTCGCAGGTTCAAATCCTGTCATCCCGACCATTATTTTATTTAATTCGGCTGGGTAGCTTAGTTGGCTAGAGCATCCGGTTCATACCCGGAAGGTCGTGAGTTCGAGTCTCACTCCAGCCACCAACGAGTTTAACTTGGACCCTTAGCTCAGTTGGTCAGAGCATCCGGCTCATAACCGGCGGGTCGTAGGTTCGAGTCCTACAGGGTCCACCAATTATACATATGCAGAAGTACCCAAGTGGCTGAAGGGTCCGGTCTTGAAAACCGGTAGGTCGTGCGAGCGGCGCCTGGGTTCGAATCCCAGCTTCTGCGCCATCTTAATTAATTCATATCGCGGGATAGAGCAGTCTGGTAGCTCGTCGGGCTCATAACCCGGAGGTCGTTGGTTCAAATCCTTCTCCCGCAACCATGTGGTCTCATAGCTCAGTTGGTAGAGCAAAGGACTGAAAATCCTTGTGTCGTTGGTTCGATTCCGACTGAGACCACCATTTGTCAAAGATTGCACCTAGCATTTGCCAGGTGCTTTTTTTATACCTTATTTAAAGCATATTCTCACATTATGGTTATATTCCATATCTATATAAACCAATAAAACAAGTGTTTTTCTAAACAAAATTCGCAAAAAAATCGCAAAAAATTTTCAAAGCATATTAAAAACGGATAGTAAATTATCCGCTTTTTTTCATCGATTTCGATTGTTTTTATTTCCCTCTAAATCCACCATTAAATCAGGTGGTATGCTGAATGAAATATAAGACGATTATTATGATAACCACGAGAATCCCTACGACCAATTTGTATTTAGCATAGTCTTTCATTCCTTTGTTCACATCATTTAATTTTCGATTATCTTCATTCAATTTTTCAATCATCTTTCTTTGTTCGTCTGTCATATACCACACCTCCTCTATTCACCATCATAACAACATCAACCGAAGCAACCTGATCACGATCTAATAAACATGGTCTAGCAACATCTGTCATACGACTTGCTTATTAAAATCATAACTTTCTAAGTTTTAATGTTCTTTTAATCACAATCAACATAATACAGATACCAATAAGTGCTAAGATTATCATCGGTGTAACACTATAATCATAAAAAGCAAAATAGCAAATGCTAAACAAAATCAATACCAATAGCTTTATATATCCAAAAATCGCATTTTCATCCGTAAATTGCCAAATATAAAATATTGATTTTTTAATATAAGCAACGTGCTTTTTACAAAAATCGAAAAACAAACAATTAATTATGAATATTGTCGATATGAGAAACAAAAATTTAGTATGATCGTGACAACTGAATAAATCAATTGAAAGTATGATCAAATCCATTATTAAAAATAATATTGTATATCTATTTAGTCTTTTCGATAAATTTTCGTATCTCATCTTTAGAACATCCTCCTATAATCTGATTTAGTATTTCATTTTAATATGGATTCTTTTGCATATATAGGAATAACATGCATGTACAGCAATAAGGAAGCAAAATAACTAATTACTATTTTCATATATTTTGTTCTTTTCAAGGATAGCGCTATCTTCAAGTACAAAATAGCATTAATTGTTATTTTTAGCAATAGTTATTTTTATTTTTAATTGTTGCGACAATTAAAAATAGAGGCTAGAATATTCATGGGTGAAAAACATATATGAAAAAATTATCAAAAAGAGAAAATCAAATTATGATTGCTTTGTGGAATTCTTCTGTTCCATTGTCTGCTAGTGCTTTAAAGAAGAATTTAGATGAAGATGTTAGTATATATACAATTCAACAAGTCCTTCAGAAATTGCTTAAAAAAGATTATATAAAAGTAGATAGAATCGTTCAGCACGAAAAAGCTCTAATGCGAGAATATGTGCCTGTAATTTCTCAAGTTGAATATATTACAAGTTTTGTAAATCAAAAAACATCTTTTGAATTAGCTTCAAATTTCATAAAAGAAACCGACAATTTAGATGCCATTATCGAATTAGAAAAACTTATAAATATCAAATTAAAAGAAAAGGGAATAAAGTAAATGCAGTTGACCCTTTCATCGTTATTTATTACAATCATTTTTACTGCCATTCTGATTCTTATTTTTAATGCATTACTAACATGCAAAAAAAGTTATATATTTTTTAGAACTGATTTTCTTTCTGTCCTAGCTATAATTATAGTTTTACGTCTATTATTTCCTATTGAATTTAAATTTACGCAATCAATAGCAGTTGCACCGATTATGAATCCGTTTTATAACATAATGCATTATAAATTTCATTCATTTGAGATTTATAATTTACTTCTTCTTATATGGGTTATAGGAATTATTATCAAATCCATTGAATATATCTTTTCAATATCTCAGTCAAACAAAAATTATAAACTACTCATTTCTAATTCAGTCAAATTAGAAACCAATGAACTAGATGCAGAATTAGATATTTTTCCTATTTTTAGCAGTAAATTTTTATATGTTCCTACAGTATTTACCACAAAAAAGAGTATATTTCTTCCTACGACTTTATACACTAAAAGCGAACTGAATAATATTTTACGACATGAAATCAGTCATATTCAACATCATGACGGTTTAATAAAACATATTATAAATTTTGTTGTGATCCTATACTGGTGGAATCCATTTGTATATATATTTAGAAATCAAATCCATTTACTTTTAGAGATGTGTGCTGATTATAAAAGCACAAAAAATTTCAATGAGAAAGAAAACAATCAATACATTAGAGACTTAATAAACATACAAAAAAAGACTACTATTTATAATCAAGCGCGCAAATATAGTAATTCGAATATTATTGATGAAAGTATAAAAGTTCTTGAATATAGGATAAACTATATGATAGAGAACAAATACAAGAAAAAGACCAACAAATTACTATTGGCCACATTGATTTTGTTTCCATTTCTGACAAACTCTATCATATTAGAGCCTTCTTTCCCTGCTCCTGACGAACATGAGTTATTATCAGAAAAAGATTTAAAAAATGGATATATAACAGTGAATAAAGATGGTACTTATACATTTCATGTCGGTAAATTTAAAGGTATTATCAACAATCCAAAATCTAAAGAATTTAAAGACATTCCAATCATAAAAGGAGAATAATCTTTCATTGTCACAAAATCATTTTTAAAAACTTTTAAAACTTATTCAAAAAGCAGAACAAGTACCCCTATAAAGAGTGATACTTGTTTTTTTAATCCACTACTAACAGCTCATAAGTATTTGTAAGAGTAAATAATTGATAGTGTACTTTTACAGTTACTAGTTGAACCTCATTTACGTAATCATACTCAAGAATCACCTTATTATCAACTATATTTTCAGTATGATAAAACTCAATAAGTGTTTCCTCTAACTTAGTTCCAACCTTTCCTTTTGAACCTGTTTATTTCCTCTTGCCTAAATCTTATTTATCAACTTTTTCTTTTTAAGTAATATCAACCATCCCTACTCAAACCACAATGTTCTACATAAATAGTCAATTTTTTTATTCCTACTAACCGATGGTACATTTGTTTGGATTATTTCAGTCATTTTTATTATTGTGTTTATTCCAGAATTTAGTTTTAAAGTTTTCAACATTTCTAATTCCAAATCTTATTGGGTCAGTTATCGGGTCACTTATAGAGTCATTTGAAAGAGTTTCGAAATAGAAATTGTCTAAAGACTTAAACTCAGGTTTAACATCAGATACATTAAATATTCCAATTGGACTAGTGATAGCGATTAGCATTGCATCCACTAAAAAGCATGCTATAATTCAAGTGGGCAAGCGGATAACAAGCCTACACGAGTAAAAGGGTGGTTCGGACTAGACCATCTTTTTTTCAACAAAATAACTTTTCAATTCCGACTGAGACCACCATTTGTCAAAGATTGCACCTAGCATTTGCCAGGTGCTTTTTTTTACTTTATTTCATGCATGTTCAGACTTGTACAAAACAGTCAAAGTTATTGTATTTATTCCAAATCGCTTATCGGGTCAGTTATTGGGTCACTTATAGAGTCATTTATAGAGTCATTTGAAAAAGTTTCAAAATAGAAATTGTCTGTAGACTTAAACTCAGGTTTAACATCAGATACATTAAATATTCCAACTGGACTAGTGATAGCGATTAGCATTACATTCGCTAAAAAGCATGCTATAATTCAATTAGGCAAAAGCTAAGAATAACTGCCACGTAAAAGGAACTTGAATTGACCATCAAGTTCCTTTTATTTCCTTTTATATTAACAAAAGAGAATATATGAAACTAGATAGGGATAAAGCAACCTTTAAAAGTCATAGGGATTTTAGCTATATAACATATCACAAATTAAAAAATCAATTAAATGTTAAACGTCAATCATAAAATAATGTAAAGTTATGCTATAAACTAAATTCCTTTATCCAGTCACCGAAAGATAACAATTGATATCCCTGAAAAACTAAAGTACCTTCCATACCAACGTCTACAACATTATATTCAAATACACTAACTTCAAATGTTTTCGTTCCCTCTTCAGTCATAAAAATCAATTCATAAAAAGCTTCTGGACTTGGCACTTTTCCAGGAATAGCAAAATACTCACCCTCTTTTTTTTCAATTAATTTTGCAGATACCGATTCTTTTCTAAATTTATTTCTTGTATATCTTAGCATATTCATTCCTCAAAATATGTATAAATTAGTTAATTAAACAAAGTGATCTACACATACTTTTTCCTTTCTGGTTTAAGATTTATCGGATTTTTATTAATCCACTATCAATAGTTCATAAGTATTTGTAAAAGTGAATAATTGATAATGTACCTTTACAGTTACTGGTTGAACCTCATTAACAATATCCTGATCATATATATACTCATGAGTTACCTTGTTATCATCTATATTTTCAGTATGATAAAACTCAATAAGTGTTTCCTCTAACTTTGTTCCAACCTTGATATTCGCTGGTTCGTTGAATGAATGGAAAATTATATTACTTTCCACATATTGTCTATAGATTGCAGTCGATAGGATCCAGGCCAGTAAAACACAACCAATAATCACACACTAGCAATCCCTTCCAGAAAATAGATTCCTGCTTTTCTTATTGCGTGATTTAATTATTCTATTTCTTATAATTTAAATAAACCGCATATACAATAATCACAACTGCCTGAACAATATATGTAATAAAAGTAATATTGCACATAAAACTTATGATTAAATCCTCTATAGCTGTTACAGCTAATATAATACTAATAGGGTGTTCATTCTTCTCTTTTAACAGTTTAATACCCCATCCAAACACTCCAAAATCAATGATTGAAAAAATTAAATCTACTTTATTATTCGAAAGTGCTATTGATACTGTTGATGTATTCATTAGAGGAATAACCATTGAACAAAGAAATAAAACTAAATAATGAGTGTATCTATTTGTATCATTCATACGCATCACTTTCTATTTTCCTGGTAAACATACAACTATGGATATCCGTCTTTATGTCTTTACGAAATCTCTTAGGTTTAAATACACTTCAGCTCTTGTAGCTTCTGGATAAGGTAGTACAAATAGAATACCAATTCCACAACAAATCAAGCCTAGAATAATCCATCCTAGAAAAGATAAATCTAAGACAAATAAATCCATCTTTTGTCCTGTAGTCATTTGTTTAGATAAAGAGAAAGCTTGCGGAGCAGAAAGATTTGGATTTTCCGCCAATAGATATGGAATCATAGAATATTCGTAAGCCTTAACAAATCCAGGAACTATCAACAGTAACAACCATAGTAGAGTTTTTAAATCCATTAAAAACATGATTTTTACCACATTTAAATAATTGCCCTTAAACCCTTTGAATATTTCACCAAGTTCAGGATTCTCATCATGATTCTTAATAAAATATCCATTTTTTCCAACTACGATGACATTACCAATAAAGATTGTATAGAGGATTCCAAGAATACTGGCAACAGAAATGAATGAATAAAATATAAGTTCAAAATTAGATGAATAAAATATAGGCTGAGAATCATAAGAAAGATTGTTTGAAGTAAAGTCTTGTACTCTTTCAATAATGGTTGTTTTTTCACCTGTCAATATTGATGCGATCAACGTAACCACAAACATCTTCCAATAGTTTCGTTTCATGATTTGTTTAGCTTGTTCTTTAACTTGTTGTCGGTTCCACATATTATTTCACCTTACTTTCTTTAGACATGCAATCTTTTTTCCAATTCTGTCAATATAGCATTTGCTTCTTTAACATCATTTAAATACTTATCACTATTAAATAACACTTTTTCCTTGGAAACATAGATTGGTAATACACTATTATCTTTTAGAACAACTTTAATACCAACATACATCATTGGTTCTACTGCACCAGCCATAAATGTAGCTCCACCTAAAATTGTATGTGTAAATGGTTTCGTTTTACCTTTGAAATTTGCATCTTCGTTTTGAATAGAACACTTTTGAATCTCTTCATATAAACAGCTTGCACCACCAATGATTTCTAATCTTTTTTCTTCATCATGAAATTTCACACACATTTTTAATCATCTCCTCTATCTTCTTTGCGATCTTACGATCTTGTATGTACTGGTCTGTATTGACCATTGTCTTTTCTTTTGACACATAAATAGCTAATACAGTTTCATTCTTTAAAACAATCTTTACTCCAACATACAAATATGGATTCTGTAATAAACCAGATGGTAATGGTCCACCTGGAAGTACAGCTGTAAATGGAATTCCTTTTCCCTTATATTTTGCCTTTTCATTTAAAACAGATACTCTTATCACATCATCATAAGAGTATTTTCCCTGTGTTCCAGTAACAATCTCAAATTGTTTACAAGAATCATCAAATTTAACATATTCATTTAAATCCATAATTTTTCCACCTCACCATTTTGTAATTCATAAAATAGTTATTATACTTCTTCCATATACTTTGCCTTAAACGCAATACAACTTCTCTCTTTTCCAAACAATCCTTTGGATTCCACACGCCCAAGACCATATGCCCAGAATGTAACAGTTTGACCTTCTTTAAAATCAAATTCTTTATTGTAATCAAGCACACAAACATAAGACTTATCATCAAAGATACTGATCATGTATCCTCTAAAATCTTTATCATCTACGCGAGCAATGATTTTTCCCGTGTATGTCAATTTCTTTCCATACCACTTAGAATGTGTAACTTCTAAATCCGATTGATCCGGTGATTGCGACTCTGCTTTAAAAGATGCTTCATCCACTTCGCTGCATTCAACTAGAATCGTACTTTCTAATCCCTGATATTCAACGGTAACCTCTGAAGTCTTTCCAGCTTCTAATGTAACAGGCTCTTTGACAGTCCATCCTTGTGTAATGAATTCTTTTGTACCATCCTCATAATAGGCCCATACACCAATCTTCGACTTATTATCTATAGTTTCATTTGCTTCTGCAAAACCTGTATATAAGGCTGTCATATTCTCTAGTTTTTCCTGACTAGCCTCTACTTTTTCATTATTTTGTGTTATATTCGAACATCCACAAACCAAGAATACACTTAGCAATGCCGCTGCATACTTCTTCATAGGTCCGTCGAGTAGACTTTGTCTCGACCTTCACCCCTTTCATCAATATAAAATAATTT
>ENA-OUOW01001935-OUOW01001935.1-human-gut-metagenome-genome-assembly--contig:-NODE-1935-length-12627-cov-3.573338_pt1 | contig 12627 bp, 8 predicted proteins | sample MGYA00237938_ERZ548769 | MGnify/ENA primary metagenome ERZ548769 (study PRJEB26490, sample SAMN05356870) | human gut metagenome | biome: terrestrial biome; feature: human-associated habitat; material... | reverse complement strand
GTGGTGCACATTTTCCAGACCGAACTGCGCGGGTTTTACCGGCTCGAAGAGTTGTGGGCTGATGCGCCGATGACCAAATATGAATACGAAGAGTAATTTTAAATATGGCAAATCAACGCAAGAACAATAATAAGATGAATATGAACATGTCGCGACCGTCGATGCTGTGGCTCTACGGTCTGATCGGCGCGTTCATTATCGGCTACTACGTCTTCGGGGATGTCAACGACACGCCCGTGCCCAGCGACTGGGCTACCGTCGAACGGATGGTCGAAAAGGGCGAGGTGGAGAAGATCCAGGTCGTCAACCGCGACCAGGCGCAGGTATTCCTGAAAAAAGAAGCGGTCGAGCAGTACCGCAGGGATACGGTAGACAAACGCTTTCGCCGGCTTCCCGAGACGGGTGTGCAGCTCCTCTTCACGATCGGGTCGGTCGACTCGTTCCGTGAAGACCTGAAAGCCGCCGAGCAGCAGTCCGGGCAAGTCGTTCCCGTGGTCTATGAAAACAAGGCCAACGACTGGACGAACGTGCTGATCAACCTGCTGCCGTGGGTGCTGATTATCGGCGTGTGGATTTTCGTCATGCGTTCGATGTCGCGCGGTGCCGGAGGCGGTGCGGGCGGCGGCATCATGAACGTGGGCAAGGCCAAGGCGCAGGTGTTCGACAAGGATAACTCCAAACGCGTCACGTTCAAGGATGTGGCCGGGCTGGAGGAGGCCAAGGTCGAGATCATGGAGATCGTGGATTTCCTCAAGAAGTCCGACAAATATAAGGAGTTGGGAGCCAAAATTCCCAAGGGAGCGCTGCTCGTAGGCCCTCCGGGGACGGGTAAGACCCTGTTGGCGAAGGCCGTCGCAGGCGAAGCCAACGTGCCGTTCCTCTCGATTTCGGGTTCCGACTTCGTGGAGATGTTCGTCGGCGTGGGCGCCTCGCGTGTCCGCGACCTTTTCGAGCAGGCCAAGCAGAAGGCGCCGTGCATCGTCTTCATCGACGAGATCGACGCCATCGGCCGCGCCCGCGGCAAGAATGCCGGGTTCTCGGGCAACGATGAGCGGGAGAATACGCTCAACCAGCTCCTCACGGAGATGGACGGCTTCCAGACCAATACGGGCGTGATCGTCCTTGCGGCCACGAACCGTGCCGACATCCTCGACAAGGCGCTGATGCGCGCCGGCCGTTTCGACCGCCAGATCGAGGTGGGATTGCCCGACGTCAAGGAACGTGAGGAGATTTTCAACGTCCACCTGCGTCCGCTGAAGCTCGATCCTCAGCTCGACCGGTCGTTCCTGGCCCGCCAGACCCCCGGATTCTCGGGTGCCGACATTGCAAATGTCTGCAACGAAGCCGCGCTGATCGCTGCGCGCCACAACAAGAAATTCATTTCGAAGGAGGACTTCCTGGCAGCCATCGACCGCATCGTGGGCGGCCTCGAACGCAAGAACAAGATCATCACCGACGAGGAAAAGCGTGTGATCGCCTACCACGAGGCGGGCCACGCCACGGTGAGCTGGATACTCGAGAATGCCAGCCCGCTGATCAAGGTGACGATCATCCCGCGCGGCAAGGCGCTCGGCGCAGCCTGGTACCTGCCCGAAGAGCGGCAGATCACCACGCGCGAGCAGATGATGGACGAGCTGGCCGCCACGCTCGGCGGACGTGTTTCGGAGCAGCTGACCTTCGGCGAAATATCGACCGGGGCGCTCAATGACCTGGAACGTGTCACCAAGCAGGCCTATGCCATGGTAGCCTATTATGGCATGAGCGAAAACGTCGGGACGCTGAGCTATTACGATTCCACGGGGCAGAGCGACATGGCGTTCACGAAGCCCTATTCGGAACTGACCGCGCAGCAGATCGACGCCGAGGCCAAACTCGTCATCGGGAAGGCTTACGAGATGGCCGAGAAAGTGCTCCGTGAGCATGCCGACGGCCTGAAAGAGCTGGCCGAACTGTTGTTGGAGCGCGAAGTGGTCTTCACCGAGGACGTGGAGCGTATCTTCGGCCGCCGCAAGAAGGACATCCTGCGTGAGCAGAAGGAGGCCGAGGCCAAAGTCAAGGCTGACGGAGCCGCCGCGAAGGGGGGAGCCCGAGGCTTCTGCAGCCCTGGCGGCGAAGCCCGCCCCGGAAGAGGGCGCTCCCGCGGTTGTACAGACGGAGACGCCCGAAGCCCCTGCCGACGGCAATACGGCCGCCGCGATTTCCAAGACCGAATAAGACACCTAACCCGCATTAACTGATGAATGAAACTATGAAAAACCTCGTGGTACGCACGCTGAGCGGCCTTGTCCTGGCAGCGGTGGTACTGGGGGCGATCGTCTGGTCGCAGTGGAGCTTCGGCGCGTTGCTCGCGGCGCTGCTCGTGGGCGGCATGTACGAGTTCTATACGCTGGCCGGGAAACAAGGCAATGCGCCGCAGAGAGTCGTAGGGCTTGTTGCGGGTATCGTGCTTTTCGCGCTCAATTTAGCGTTCGTCTCGGACGACATCGAGATTCTCGGCGACGCCCGGCAGGCCTTCGGCTGCGGGCTGGCGTTCCTGTTGCTGCTCCTGCCCGCCATGTTCATCTGCGAACTCTACCGCAGGGGTGAAAACCCGGCCTCCGGGATCGGCACGACGATCATGGGAATCTGCTACGTGGCATTGCCCCTGTCGCTGATGTGCTATATCCCGATCGTCGGCAGCGATACCTGGAACCCGTGGATCATGGTCGCCTATATCTTCATCATCTGGGCCAACGACGTCTTCGCCTACCTGGTGGGGATGTCCGTCGGACGCCACCGCCTTTGCGAACGCCTTTCGCCCAAGAAATCCTGGGAGGGGTTCTTCGGCGGGATCGCCGGTGCCGTCGTCATGGGCATCGTGGCTGCACGGATGCTGGACGGGAATATGTGGGTTTGGGCCGGTCTGGCACTGGTCGCCGCCGTTTCGGGCGTGCTGGGCGACCTGGTGGAGTCGATGTTCAAGCGGGCTGCCGGCGTTAAGGATTCGGGGCGGCTGATCCCCGGCCACGGCGGGGTGCTCGATCGTTTCGACGCCATGCTGCTCTCGGCGCCGTTCGTATTCGTCTATATGCTTTTTGTGATGTAACTGCAAACCTAAAAAAGAGTTATGAGGATAAATAAGGAAGGCTACAAGATTATCTGTATCTCGGGTGCCGTCTGTGTATTTATATTTTGGCTGATCTATCACCTGCTGGTCAGCGATTCGAATATTTCGCTGTTGTGGGTGAGCGCCGTGCTTTTGCTGTTGTTTTGGTTCTTTATCGTCGCGTTTTTCCGGGAACCCCGCCGTGTGCGGATACACGATGCCGACCTGGTTTTCTCTCCCTGCGACGGCCGCGTGGTCGTGACGGAGGTCGTGAAGGAAACCGAATACCTGAAGGAGGAGATGTTGCAGATCTCGATCTTCATGTCCGTGACCAATGTCCATATGAACTGGGTGCCGGTCGGGGGCACGGTCGAGTATTTCAAATACCATCCGGGGCGTTTTCTGGTGGCATGGCATCCCAAGTCGTCGACCGAGAACGAACGCACGACGACCGTCGTGAGGATGGCCTCCGGCCGGAAGGTGCTTTTCCGCCAGATTGCGGGCCTGATTGCACGCCGCATCATCTCCTACATGAAAGTCGGTGAGCCCGTGGAGCAGAACAGCGTCTGCGGCTTCATCAAATTCGGCTCGCGCGTCGACGTCCTGATCCCCAAGGACAGCGAACTGCTGGTCGAGATCGGCGATCCGGTCGTGGGTTCGCAGACCCCCATCGCACGCCTGCATAAGATTTAACCCCTCTTTCGAAGGATGAAAACGACTCCCCAGACCTTCCTGAAGTTCATCGCGGGCGCGGCCGTAGCTGCGGCCGTCCTCTTTCTGGTCTGGTATTTCAGTTCGATCGTCGTATACATACTCATATCCGCCGTGCTGGCCGTCGTGGGCAATCCGCTCGTGAAACGCCTCGCGGCGCTGCATATCAAGGGCTGGAAAGTGCCCCGCTGGCTGGCTGCGCTGGTGACGCTGATCGTCATCTGGGTGGTGCTGGCCACGCTGTGCTCGCTGTTCGTGCCGCTTGTGTTCAATAAGATTTACCAGCTGTCGAACCTCGATTTCGCCGCCGTCGTGCAAAGCATCGAGGAGCCGATAGCCCAGGCACAGGGATACCTGCATGAGTTCTTCGCCGTGCCCGAAAGCACGTTCTCCCTCTCGGAGGCGCTCGCATCGGCGCTCAAGCAGATTATCGACATAGAATCGCTCAATTCGGTGTTCTCCTCGATCGTCAACGTGGTGCTCTCGTCGGTCATCGCCATTTTCTCCATTACGTTCATCACCTTCTTTTTCCTCCGGGACGAAGGGTTGTTCTATGCCATGGTGACGGCCATGTTCCCCGAGCGTTACCACGAGAATATCACCCGCGCACTCGATTCCGTCACGCTGCTGCTGGCCCGCTACTTCACGGGTATCCTCTCGGAAAGCCTGATGCTGATGGTCGCCGTGTCGCTCACGATGATGGCCTTCGGCATGAAGGCGGCCGACGCTGCGTTCATCGGCCTTGTGATGGGCGTGATGAACGTGGTGCCTTATGCCGGGCCGCTGATCGGCGGTATCGTTTCCGTCTTCGTGGGTATCGTAACCCCGATCGGGGGGATGACCGTGGGGCATACTGCTTTTATAATCGCGGGTTCGCTCCTGATCCTCAAGGGGATCGACGATTTCGTGTTGCAGCCGACGCTCTATTCCGAGCGTGTCAAGGCCCATCCGCTCGAAATCTTCCTCGTGATCCTCATCGCCGGGTCGATGGCCGGAATCCTCGGCATGCTGCTGGCAATCCCTTCCTATACCGTACTGCGTGTCTTTGCTAAGGAGTTCTTCTCGCAGTTCCGGCTGGTGCGTAAACTGACCGAGAAAATCTGATGGCCGGGATGACGATAGAGGGCGTAGTGGAACACGGACGCCGGCTCGGGCGCGAGTTGGGATTCCCGACGGCAAACATGGCCGTGCCTGATTCTGTGACGGCCGCGGACGGGGTCTATTATTCCCGCGCGGAGGTGGACGGGACGCTTTACGACGCGATGTCCAACCTGGGAAGCAACCCTTCGGTCGGCGGTGCCGTCCGCCATCTGGAAACCCATATCTTCGGGTTCGGAGGTTCGCTCTACGGCCGTACGCTGCGCGTGGAACTGGTGCGTAAGATCCGTGACGAACGTCGTTTCGCGACGATCGGGGAGTTGCGGGCGCAGATCGCCAGAGACAAGGAATATATATTGGAATTAAAAGATAATACTATGTATTTGGATTTGACAATGCCCTACAAGGTGGCCGACATGTCGCTGGCCGAGTGGGGGCGTAAAGAGATCGAGATTGCCGAGCACGAGATGCCGGGACTTATGGCCGTGCGCCGCAAATACGGCCCGCAGAAGCCGCTGGAAGGCGTGCGCGTGATGGGGTCGCTGCACATGACCATCCAAACTGCCGTGCTCATCGAGACGCTCGTCGAGTTGGGCGCCGACGTGCGCTGGTGCTCGTGCAACATCTTCTCGACGCAGGATCATGCCGCCGCGGCCATCGCCGAGGCCGGGGTTCCCGTTTTCGCCTGGAAAGGCGAAACCCTGCCCGAATACTGGTGGTGCACCGCCATGGCACTTTCCTTCCCCGGTGGCAAGGGCCCGCAGCTGATCGTGGACGACGGCGGCGATGCCACGCTGCTGATCCACAAAGGGTACAAGGCCGAGAACGACGCCTCGACACTCGACTATGAGCCTTCGTCCTACGAGGAGGAGGTGATACTCGGTACGCTCAGGACGATCCTTGCCGAAGACAAGGACAAATGGCACCGCACGGTGGCCGAGTGGAAGGGTGTGAGCGAGGAAACCACTACGGGCGTACACCGCCTCTACCAGATGCAGGAGGCCGGCGAGCTGCTCGTCCCGGCCATCAATGTCAACGACTCTTGCACCAAGTCGAAGTTCGACAACCTCTACGGCTGCCGCGAGTCGCTGGCCGACGGCATCAAGCGCGCCACGGACGTGATGATCGCCGGCAAGGTGGTCGTCGTGTGCGGCTACGGCGACGTGGGCAAGGGCTGCGCCCGCTCGATGCGCTCCTACGGCGCCCGGGTGATCGTCACGGAAATCGACCCCATCTGCGCCTTGCAGGCCGCCATGGAGGGCTTCGAGGTGAAGACCGTCGAGAGTGCGCTCGCCGAGGGCAACATCTATGTCACCTGCACGGGCAACTGCGACATCATCACGCTGGAGCACATGGAGCGGATGCGCGACCAGGCCATCGTCTGCAACATCGGCCATTTCGACAACGAAATCCAGATGGCGCGCCTCGAAACGTCCGGGGCCGTGAAGTTGAACATCAAGCCGCAGGTCGACAAGTTCACTTTCCCCGACGGCCATTCGATCTTCATTCTGGCCGAAGGCCGTCTGGTGAACCTCGGCTGCGCCACGGGCCATCCTTCGTTCGTGATGTCGAACTCCTTCACCAATCAGTGCCTCGCGCAGATGGAGCTGTGGCAGAAGGAGCACGCGGTCGGCGTCTACCGCCTGCCGAAGCGCCTCGACGAGGAGGTGGCGCGCCTGCACCTGGACAACCTCGGCGTCGAACTGACCCGCCTGACCCGGCGTCAGGCCGACTACATCGGCGTTCCGGAGGACGGTCCCTACAAGGCTGAGCACTACCGTTATTGATTTCAGGGGCTTGCCTCTTTCGTTTGTCCGGCCCGGATGGAACATATGCTCCTCCGGGCCGGACTGCGTTCGCATTCTTCTCCCGAAGCCCTGTCAGCAGGGCGGTTTTTCCGGATTGTTTCCCGTTATTCGCATAAAAACACCTCTCCGATTAAGAACTTTTGCGATTTTAGGGTACTTAATCAATAGAAAGCATGGACCCGACCGACATCCGTTACATCCTCGACGACCTGGCCTGCAATGCTTCCCAGGAGGCTTTGCAGGAACTTTATATGCTTTATTACAAGCGTATAGCCCGTTATATCGGATTGTATGTCCGCTATGACGGGGCTGTTATGGAACTGACTTCCGATGTGTTCTTCGCGGTCTGGGAGAACCGTCTTGAACTTCCCGAAATCCGGAATTTCAATGCTTATATCTACCGGATCGCCAAATTCAAGGCATTGAATTATCTCCGGAAACGCAACCTGCCCACCGTCAATCTGGACGAAATGCCGCTGGACCTTTTCGCCCGCACCAGCACGACTCCCGAGGACGACTGCATTTCCGCCGAGACCGTCCGCGAGATAAACCGTGCCATCGAGTCGCTGCCGCCCAAATGCAAGCTGGCCTTCAAACTGGTGCGCGAGGACCGGATGTCGCACCGCGAAGCGGCCGAGACGCTCTATATCTCCGTCAAAACCCTTGAAGTGCACCTGGGCCATGCCGTGCAGAAGATCCGCGAGGCTCTGCGCAAGAAAAATATTTGCTGATCCGTTAAGAACATTCCGCCGTTTCCGGTACTTAATCCATAAGACATGAAATCAAAAACAGACATACGCACCCTTTCGGAAAAGGAACTCAACGCCCGGCTTGTCCGTGATCTCACGGAGGCTTGCCCGGCCGGTGAACGCGAAGCCCTCGCCGCCTGGCGGGCCGCCGATCCCGCGCATGAAGAGGAATACGCTCGGATCAGGAGCTATTGGAACGCCCGCGTGACGACGACCCGCAGCATTGACCCGGAGCGGGAGTTCCGGAAATTGCAGCGGCGGATCGCTGCCGGCTCCGAATCGCGCAGGAGCGGCATGCTGCGCCTGCTCGCCACTCGTATGGGGCGTTATGCGTCGATGGCCGCCATGCTGGCCGTGGGACTGTTCTGCGGATGGGCGCTGTCCGGTCCCCGTGCTGCCGAAAGGTTTGCCTTCATCACGGGCAGCAGCATTTCGTCGTTCGAGCTGCCCGATGGCAGCCGCATTACCCTCGATAAGGAGAGCCGTCTGGAATACGACGGTGATTTCGGCAGGGACGAGCGGAACGTGCGGCTTGTCGGCAAGGGCTTTTTCGAAGTCGAGAAGATGCCGGACAAACGATTCGTTGTCGAGATGGGCGATGTGCAGGTCTCCGTGCTGGGCACGACTTTCGATGCCAGCAACCGGACTGAAGAGGGCATTGTCAGCGCTTCGCTGGTCGAAGGGTCGGTCGCGTTCCGCGCCGGAAATCAGAATCTGCGGTTGACGCCTTCGCGCCGGGCCGTTTATCATGTCGGGAGCGGCGAAATCACCGTCAGCGAATTCGATCCCGAGATCACGACCGCCTGGAAGGACAATCTGTTCCGCTACAAATCGCTCACTCTGGAGGAGGTCCTCGAACAACTCTCCGCGCGTTACGACGTCCGCATCATCACCGATGCGGGAGACGTCGGCCGGACCCGCTTTTCAGGTGCGCTCGAAACACGGCTGTCCGTCGAGCAGGCGCTCGACATCGTGAGCCGCCAGACCGGCATGGAGTGGAGCAAACTCGACAATGTCTATTTCGTTACCAAACGCTGAAAATCCAACCCGATAATACCGAACTCCTAAATTTTCCGATGCCTATGAACTGACAAGATCCCTGTCTTCGCCTTTCCGATTTTTGCGGCTTCCGCCCGAACGGATGCCGTTCTGCTTCGGTCCGATGCCCCGATCGCGGCAACGTACCAATACCTTTAAACTTCCAACCCGGAAACAATGAAACCAAACTTTACCAACGCATTTTTTCAGAAGACACGCTGCTTGCGCACCGTCCTGCGCCGTGCGGTCGTGTGCATGCTGTTGCTGGGCACGACGGTCGTTCACGCCCAGGAACGGAAAATCACCGTGGATACCCGACAGGAGGTGTCGCTCGTGCAGTTTTTCCGTCAGGTAGAAGCCTCCAGCGACTATCTGTTCAATTACAAGGACCAGGATGTGGCGGACATCCGTGTTTCGGTGAAGGTCGCCGACGCCTCGATCCAGGAGGTGATGGATCTGGCATTGGCGCGCACTTCGCTGACCTATACCGTCAAGGGCCGCCATGTCATCATCGGACAGTCCGCAGCGCGGTCTGCCGGAACACCCGGAACCGATTCCCGGCCGGTGGCCCTGACGGGGCGTGTTACCGATGAAAAGGGCATGCCGTTCGTCGGCGTCACGGTCATCCAGGAGGGAACCACCAACGGATGCGTCACCGATGCCGACGGCAACTACCGCATCAGCGTCCCGGTCGGGGCGTCCGTTTCGTTCAGTTATATCGGCTACAAGACCCAGCGGACGCATGTCGGCGTGCAGACCCGTGTGGACATCCGTCTCGAACCGTCGGACATTTCGCTGGAAACGGTCGTGGTCACGGCCCTCGGCATCAAGAAAGCCGAGAAGAGCCTGGGATATTCGCTCCAGCAGGTCAACTCCGACGCTTTCGACAAGGTGAAGACCGATAATCCGATCAACGCCCTGAACGGCAAGGTTGCCGGACTTACGGTCAATACCCGCGCCGGCATTCTGGAAGATCCTCCGATCAAGCTGCGTGGCGAGACCCCGATCTACGTCATCAACGGAACGCCCGTGACCTATTACCGCGGCGTTTCGTCGGACGACATCGAATCGATCACGGTCCTGAAAGGTCCGCAGGCGGCCGTGCTTTACGGTTCGCGCGGCGCCAACGGTGCGATCCTGATTACTACCAAGACAGGCGACGACATCGGCGAGAAGACCGAGATCACGCTCAACTCCTCGACGATGTTCACCGCCGGGTACCTCACCCTGCCCGAGCAGCAGAGCATCTACGGTACGGGCGATTTCGGCCAGTATTCCTACCTCGACGGCAAGGGCGGCGGCGTATACGACGGTCTGTGGACCTGGGGCCCGAAACTCGACCAGAAGGACCCCACCACGCCGAGCGGTTATTTCGAGACCGTACAGTACAACAGCCCGATCGACCCCAAGACGGGGAAGCGGATTCCGACGCCTTTCGTCTCCCACAAGGACAATTTCCGCAATTTTCTGCAACAGGGCCTCACCACGAGCAACAACGTCAGCATCTCCCATAAATTCAAGGAGGGGTCGTTCCGCATCAGTCTCAACCAGCTCTACCGCCGGGGGCAGACTCCCAACACCGATCTCAAGCGCTTCGGCGTCAATATGGCGGCCAACTACAACATCACCAGGAAGCTGCATATCAATGCCAGCATGATCTACAACTATACCTATTCCAAAAACCGTCCCTGGTCCGGTTACGGCAATTCGCATCCGTATTACAACATTCTGGTGTATATGGGCGCCAACAACGACATCCGCGATCTGCGCAATTACTGGGAGGAGGGGCAGGAAGGCTACGCCCAGCGTAACTGGAACCACGTGTGGTTCAACAATCCCTGGTTTGTGGCCGAGGAGTACACGCGTCCTTACAGCGAACCCGAACTGATCGCTTCGGCGTCGCTGGACTACGACATCACCGACGACCTCAATTTCATGGTCAAGGCCGCCACCGACTCCAAACACCAGAACCAGGAGGAGTGCAAACCTTACGCCTGGGTGGGCAACGACCGCGGTCTCTATTCGGTCGGCAGCGACCGCCGCGTCGACGTCAACCTCGACGCCATGCTCTCGTACAAGAAACGGTTCGGGGAGTTCGACCTCGACGCCATGCTGGGTGTTTCGCTCTTCAACTACCAGCGCAATTACCTCTTTTCGACGACCGAGGGCGGACTCCAGCAGCCCGATCTCTACAACCTTTCCAACTCGCAGAACACCCCGTCGACCACTTCGAAGATCGAACGCCGCCGCATGGCCGGCGCTTACGGGTCCGTCACGCTGGGTTACCGCGATGCATTCTACCTTTCGTTCACCGGCCGCAACGACTGGTCGTCGACGCTCAACAAGAACAACCGCTCCTTTTTCTATCCGTCGGTGGCGTTCAGCGCACTGATCACCGAGGCGGTCAAGCTTCCGAAGGCTGTTTCCTTCTGGAAAGTCCGCGCCTCGTGGGCCAAGGTCGGGTTTGACCAGTCGACCGTCTACATGTTGCAGGACACCTATTCGTTCAATACCTACTGGGACGGCAATGCCGCGTTCACGCCTCCGACCACGATCATCAATCCCAATATCAAACCCTATTTCACGAGTTCGTTCGAGGTCGGCACGGACCTGCGCTTTTTCGGCAGCCGCCTGCGTTTCGACTTCAGCTATTACCGCACCTACGACGAGGGCCAGATCCAGAAGGTCGACATCAACCAGTCGAGCGGCTACGAGGAGATGCTCACCAACGGCAACGACTACCGCCGCGAAGGATACGAACTGATGGTCGGGGCCACGCCGATCAAAACCAAGGATTGGAAATGGGACATCAGCTTCAACTGGTTCCAGACCCGTAAGTACCTCGACAAGATTTACAACGGGGCCTATAACTACAACAACCTCAAGGTGGGCGACCGTGCCGATGCGCTCTACGAGAGCGTCTGGCAGCGTGATCCGCAGGGCAATTTCATCGTTTTCGAGAACAACGGGCGTCCCATCGAAGACCCCTTCAAGCGTGTGATCGGCTATGCCGGCGCCGATTGGGAGTTCGGCATCTCGTCGACGCTGCGTTACCGCAACTGGAGCCTGTCGTTCGACATCGCGGGCCGTGTCGGCGGTGTCATCCGTTCAGACCTCAACGCCCGTATGATCGAAGCCGGGACCCACAAGCTCACGGCCGCTCCCGAGCGGGAGCTGGACTGGACGAAAACTCCGTCGTACATCCCTTCGAACGCCGTGGTGGTGGTCGACGGCGACATCGAGTATGACGATCACGGCAACGTGCTCTACGATACGCGCGGCTACGCCCCTTCGACTACGCCCGTCTATTTCAAAAGCTGGATCGGCTACATGGGTAAGCTCAACGGTCCCTACACGATGGGTTACAACCTTTTCAAGGGCGATTTCATCAAACTCCGCACGATGTCCGTCGGCTACGATTTTTCGGATTTGCTCTCCGGCAGCCGGATTTTCAAGGGGCTTGAACTTTCCGTTATCGGCACCAACCTGCTCATCTGGAAGAAGCTCGACAACGAAGACCCCGATGCGGCTTATAAGAATTTCTCCTATCCGACCGAACGCATGATCGGCTTCAATCTTACCCTCAAACTCTAATACGGATATGAATATGAAACGCTTTCTCTCGATATTTTTCGTCCTGCCGTTGGTGTTCGTTTCCTGCGACCTGACCATGGACGAGGTGAGCCAGGGCGTGAACAAGCCGACGCAGGTGCATCCGAAAACCATCCTCACACAGCTCTGCATCACGACTTTCGGCATCGAATACTACGGTGTGCAGCCCTACCGGCTGGCCTGGCAGTGGGATCAGCGCGGTGGCGGCGGCCATTTCAACTTCCAGCGCCGCAATTTCATCAGCGAATACCGCCGTGTGACCTGGTGCTACGACATGGTCCGCGAAGCCGAACGCCTCAACGATCCCCGTTACATCCACCTTGCGGCATACTTCCGTGCCAGCTGGATTTTCGACACCACCCGACTGTTCGGCGACGTGCCTTACACCGAGGCTGCGCAGGGACGCTTCGACGATCCGAACTTTTCTCCCAAATACGATCCCCAGGAGGAGATCGTGGCCGGGCTGCTGCGGGAGCTTGCAGCGGCCAACGAGGCCCTGGGGGACTACGACAATACCAAAATCGAC
>ENA-OUOW01001923-OUOW01001923.1-human-gut-metagenome-genome-assembly--contig:-NODE-1923-length-12735-cov-3.307886_pt1 | contig 12735 bp, 7 predicted proteins | sample MGYA00237938_ERZ548769 | MGnify/ENA primary metagenome ERZ548769 (study PRJEB26490, sample SAMN05356870) | human gut metagenome | biome: terrestrial biome; feature: human-associated habitat; material... | reverse complement strand
CCGCAGGACCCATGCCCTTGCGGCGCGCGCCGAAAATAATCCGTTTTCCTCCGTCCCTAACGGATCAGTTGGCGGCGCTTGTCGGAGAGGAAGACGCCGGCGGCAACCAGGACCGTGCCACCGATCACGAACGTCTCGCCCAGCAGGTTGGAGACGTCGCCCGTGGCGGGCATCGTCGTCTGCTGCGCGGTGGCCTCGGACGCCGAGGTCATGTGCTTGGCCTGGTACGTCACCTGCGTCGCAGGCTGAGTCTGCTCGCCATTCCCGCGCTCGGCAGCCTCTTGGCGAGCGATCTCGGCGTTGAGCTCGGCAATAGCCTGGTCGAGATCGGCCTTGGCGGCGGTATAGTTGGCAAGCGCCTCCAAGTAGGCAGGTGCCACAGCGTCCGTCGCAGCAACGGCAGCGTCGAGCTCAATCTTGGCAGCTGCGGCGCGCTCGGCGGCATCGTGGGCCGCAGCGATCTTAGCGTTGAGCGCCTCATCCGCATCGTTGGCATGACCGCTAGCGATGGCGTCGGCAAGGTTGATTCTGCGCAGGCGGGCAACCGCCGCGGCAGAAGCATCGCGATCAGCGGTCGCATCCGTTACGGCGTCGTCCGCCGCAGTCACGCCAGACTCGGCATCGGTCTTCGCCGAAGCCGCGGCCTCAACAGCAGCATCGGCAGCGGCCTTGTCCTCCGTCGCCCGAGCAAGCGCCGCGGCGGCATCATGTAGCTGAGCCGCACGAGCAGTAGCCGCAACGGATGCGGCCTGGGCCGCGGTCACAGCCGTGCCGGCACCGCTCGCAGCGGCCTGGGCGGCAACAAGCTCGGCCTGGGCAGCAGCGACGTCGGCATCTGCCTGGTCTGCCGCACCCTGGGTGGCATTCACTGCAGCCTGCGCGTCAGCCTGAACGGCACGCGCCCCCTCGAGCGCCGCCGAAGCCGCATCAAGTGCACGCTGTGCAGCGGCAACGTCGGCAGAGTACGCCGCCAACTCATCCTGGGCCGCGGCAAGCGCATCCTGCTTGTCGTCAACACCGGCGCGAGCGGCATCCAACGAACGCCGGGCAGCGGCAGCCTTGCCTTTGGCGACATCGAGTTCATCAGACTTGGCAGTCACGACACTCTGCGCCGCGGTAACCGCAGCGCTGGCAGCATCCACGTCGGCGCGGGCATCAGCCACGGCACGCGCAGCGGCCTCAGCCGCGGCCTGCTTCTCCCCCACGGCAGCCTGGGTATCCGAGACCCCAGCGGTAGCAGCGTCAACATCGGCGGCAGCAGCATCGACTTGAGCCTGCCTTGCAGCCGTGGCCTGCGACGCGGCGCTCACCTTGCCGCCAGCCTGCGCAGCCGCGCCCTGAGCGGCAGAAAGCTCCTGACGAGCCGCGTCCACACCCTGCCCAGGATTTGCCAACGAGTCACACCACGCATTAAGCGCAGCCTCGTATTCGGCAACCGTCATCGGATTGGCGGCATTCGTGTACCATCCTCCAGACATAGAGAACGTCTGCGCCTGCGTAAGCCAACGGTTCATCGTCCCGCGCGTGCAAACCCCCATGCCCGTCACGGTGTAATCGGGATCGATCACATTCATGTAGTGACCGACTGTATGCACGCTCCCACCATGCGCAGCAACGTAACGGTCCACTTCGTCACCATGCTGACGATAAAAATCGAAAGCAGCCTTTCCCGTAAGGCCCGTCGCTCCCAGCGTAGCCGCAGCGCGGTCAAAGACGGCCTTTTCCTGATCGACCCACTGGATGAACGGATCGCTTCCGTAGTTCCACGCCACGTTTTCACCCACGTTGAACTGCTGAGCATGAGCAACCTTGGTATCGGAGAAGTTCGCATCGGCAATGGCAGTCGCCATCATGGCATACGTCACCTTGAGCTCACCCAGGCCGACGCTCTTGCGGTACTCGTTGCACGCCTTGAGCCACACAATCGCTTGCTTCATGTTGGTCAGACTCGTCGCGTCAACCTCCTCGCCCACCTTGGTAAGGCTGGCATATTTGCAGTTGAGGATCAGATCCGCCGCATCGTCGGCACCCACGCTCTTAAAGAACGCGATGGCGCCCTGGCGGTAGTTTTCCGCCGAGGCGTTCGCCGTAGCCTGGGCAGCGTCGAGCTTGGCCTGTGCCTGAGCCACAGCCTGATCGGCCTGCTGTTTTTGAGCCTTTGCCTGGTCGAGCGCCTTGTCGGCAGCGTTCTTCTCGTCCTTAGCGGCCGAGAGCTTGGCCTGGGCATCGGCCAGCGCCGCGAGCGCATTGGCATGCTCGGCCTTAGCCTGATCGACGGCGGCGTCTGCCGCGGTCGCAGTAGCCGTGGCAGCGTCCAGCTGGGACTGCGCGTCAGCCGCAGCCTGCTGCTGGACGGCGAGCGCCTGCTGAGCAGCCTGCACCTCACCCTCGGCAGTGGTCACTTCCTGCGAGGCGGCTGCGAGTTCGTCCTCGCGCTGCGCCTGGACCGACTTGGCGGCCTCCAGCGTGGCAGTAGCGACGTCCACCTTTGCCTTGGCAGCCTCGTACTCCGGGCCTGCTGCACCCTGTTCGGCTCGATCCAAATCTGCCTTGGCGGCGTCATAGCTCGCCTGCGCGGCGTTCGCGTCCGCATCGGCGTCGGCCTTTGCCTGTTGAGCTGCCGAAAGCTTGCTCTGCGCGTCCTGCTGTTTGACCGCGGCGGCATCAACGCCAGCCTGGGCATTCGAAAGCCTGACCTGCGCGTCAGCAGCTTGCTGCTTTGCCTGTTCCAGCTCGCTCGCGGCCTGCTCGGCAGCGGCCCGAGCTGCGGCAACAGCCTCGGGCGTGGCATCGGCAGCAGCGGCCTGCGCGGCCTCGAGCGCAGCCTGGGCATCTTCGGCGGTCTTCTGGGCAGCCACCAGAGCATCGTCCTTGTCCGTCAGATCCTTCTTTGCGGCATCGAGTGCGGCCTGAGCGTCCTCAAGCGCCTTCACATCTGCATCGGCCTTGTCCCGCGCGGCACCCATCTGCTGCTCCAGCTCGGCCGAAGCTGCAGAAGCGGCAGCGTCGCTTGCACCACGAGCCGCGTCGCAGGCGCTCTGAGCCTGCTGCTGGTTGGCAGTGGCGGCATCGTAAGGAGCGGCCGCCGCATCCAAATCGGCCTTGGCGGCAGCGGCCTTAGCGCGAGCCGCATCGACCGCAGCCTGCAGGTTGGCGACCTTCTGCGCCGCTGACACCGTGCCCGCGCCAGCACTAGCAGCGGCCGCGCTCGTCAACGGGGAAAGCACCGCAGCCGGTTTCCCAGTAGTGTCGGCACCGTTCGCACCCTGCGCCACCGCAGCCAGCGGAGACAGCAGCGACCCGCTCGCCATGGCGATTGTCGCCACGGCAACCGTCGTCATATGCCCGGCGGCCTTCGCCTTACCCACAGCGCCGCCGTTGATGTTCTTATTCACGCTCTTGCTCATTGCCGATTCCTTCCCACGATGAGCTGATGTTTGATACACATAGTCGATCTAACGTGCCCCGCTAAAAAGAGGTGATAACGGGGTAATTAAATCGGAGGAGTTGGAGACAAGCCCACATCCATCAGCGAATGCCGAGCTCATACTCTCGCTCGCGCTCAATATCATTCAGGTACTCATAATCTTCGGAGCTGAGCTCTAAATCATCTTGAGCGAACATGTAGTTCTCAGCCTTAGAACAAATACTGTAACCGCAGATGGTATTGAGAACGATATGGTCGGTATTGTCGTTGTAAAGGGGGAAAATTCTGCTGGTCATGCTCAAGTACCTCTCAACATAAACTGAAAACTCGTTTGCTTGGTCTCTTTTTGAGACCCCATCTGATGTGCTATGGCTGCAGTATATGTTCTCCCCTTTTACAATGCAAGCATAATTTCAAAAAGTTCTAGGAGCGATAATTGCGCAACACCATCACTTGCCGCCACCGCCATCCCCCACCGCGCCCTCACGCGCAGCGCACTCGTTGAGATACTTGACCGGAATCGGCCACACGGACGGAGCCTTATAGCGCGAAAGGCCTATGTTGGCCAGCTGAACCAACAACTCGGACAAATCATCGCCGCCGAGCATCTCAATCGAACGCACGTGAATCGCAGTCGCCATATCCTCCTGGGTGCCGTTGTTGACGCCCACAAAATAGCAAGTCCCGCCCGCGCGCTCGAACGTTCCAATGCCGTAATAAGGCGAGTTGTAGCTCTCGAAAATCTCTTTCTTACGCCCCGCCTTGCCCGCGAGCTGATGCTCGCCCACCAGAGCCATAAAGTTGTTGGAAAACGTCGTCAGTCCCGTATCCCGCACGCGCGCAAGCATAGACCGCCCGTTCGCATGCACGTCAAAGACATAGGCGCCCTTATCGATTTTGCCGTCCGCGGTCAGCAGATCGAGCTCCATCTCGTCCTCGGGACCATCCTCTGCCGAATGTGAGGCATAGTGCATGCCCCCATCCGCGCCAATCGCCAACGTAGCGATACGCGAATCCAGCTCAATCTTGTCCTTTGCTTTATACGGCACATCGACTAAGCCACACACCGTCACCGACTCAATATCCAAAGCGTCAAGATCAAACGCCGCCACTCGCTCGTCGACAACATCCTGCTTTACCAGCAGTTCTTTGAAGTATGGCGCCCAGGATCGCCTCTTGCGCATTGCGATCCTTTTGCTTTGGCACCACCTTAAACAGTGGCTCGCACACATCCGGCGTCACGTGCTGTTCCACCACGCCAACATGTAAGGCATAGCCGTCGTCCTCAGCAACCTCATTGGGCACAACGACAAGGTTCAGCGCCCGCGAATCCACGGTCCTTCCGCCATACGATGCGCGAACGCCCCACGAGGAATCGTTAAGTCGATCGGCCAGCCGGCGCGCCACTTCGGCAAGCCCATTACGCGCAAACGACACCACGATTCGCCGCCCCGCCATGCGCTCCGCAACCACGCGCGCGTACTCATCGCCCTTGAGCACCTCGTAGAAACTCTTGCGCGGGTATTCCATGAGCGTCACCCGGGCGAAGTCGCTGTAACGGCGTTCGAGAATCTGCAGCTCTCGATACAGAATGCCCTTCTTGGTATAGGCGACCTTGTCCGCCTGGGCCGAGAACGTCAGATCACGGCGCTTGGACGGCTTGTCGCCCCTGGCGCGACGCAGGATGTACTCGTCTTTTTGTTCGTGGGCAAGCACCATCGTCGCCACGGGCGATAGCCTGTAGCCCACTTGGCTCTTAATCTTCTCGAGCTCTTTCTCGTCACCTTGTGCCCTGCCAAAAAGCACACGTCGCTTGGTAAACGTTCGAATCTTAAGATCGAAGGTGCAATCCTCATCAATAACGATTTCAACCGTTTCGATCTTGGCAGGTCCCCTTCCGTCGCTTTCGACAGCATCGCGGCGGGCACCCTTGGCGCTAATGACATACAGGTGCCCGGTGTCATTGGGAACCTCGTCCTCAATCCCCTCAAACTGAGAGCAGGAGTTGAACAGCAAACGGAGTGCAACGTAATCGTCCAACTCGTTCCAATTAGCTTTAATCGGAACCACCTGCTCCTGATAAAGCGAGGCATTAAGATCGCCCGTCTGCGCGCCCGCCTTAACCATCAAAAAGACGTGGTTGTCTGCAAGCTGAGTGAGCGCGACGACCTTGCCCGTCTGGCACACATCGGCCATAAAGTTCGCCACGGCATGCTTACCAGCATCGCCCACATTGCACCAAAAGACCGAGTAGCGCTCCTCGGCAGCAGCGGCATCGAGTTGCAACACGAGCTCTGATACGGCGATGTCTCCCAGACCGCACGGCTGGTTATGCTTCGATTGCACGACGAACCGCCTCCATCATCTCCAGATTGATTGCGCCGTCAGCGGCCATATAAGGAACGGAGAACACAGTCCCTTCGGCGTCGAGTGCCTTGGGCGCGCACTCAAGCGCTGCCTCATCAGCCAAAACGTTGACGATCAGCAGGCGTTTCGCCCCAACCTTTTGAGCCTTCGCCCTAAAGCGCTCGGCATCCGACGCCTCGCGACCGTCTCGAACATAAGCGATATAGGCACCGATGCGATAGTGCTTAAAGTCGATCCACACCCCGGTCTTGTTGCCGGCGGCATCGAGCACCTCAAAGTCGCCGCCCGTCTCGGCATGGGCAGCATCGCCACGCGTAAGCGAATAACGGCCGTCGTAATATGCCTCAAAGATTGCCCTTCCGGCAGATTCTCCCAGCTCACCCAGGTAGACCGCCTGGAACATATAGGGCGTCATGTGTGCCGTTGCCGCCGGTTGCAGCGTCGAAGGCACCCCGTCACGAGACCAGCGCTCGCGCACCTCACGAATCGAAAGCAGCTCGGGCACACGGGCAGCCGCCTGGCTTACCTGGCGAACCTTTGCGCCCTTATAGCCCGCGCTGCAGCGGCAATAGTCCTCCAGACGAGCGGCAATTTGCTCGACGGGCTCACCATCGTAGTTAGGGAATTCAAAACGTGGCACCTTGCATGCCCCGCCTTCTGCATAGGCATAGCCATTTGCAGCATGCGACATGCGCAGCGCGGTACTCCGGCGCTCTGGGTATTGCGCGAGATCTTCCCATGGCAGGCAAAAATGATGCAGGTAAAAGTCGCGCTCGCCATCAAAAGCAGCGAGATCTTCGTCCCCGGCGTTTAGCGAGGTAACTTTCCACGCCAGCTTTTCGTGCTTTTGCTTGGCAAGGTTGTTCCTAAAGGCGGCAAGGTTCTGCTGCTTAACGGCAGCGTGTTCCTTGTTGTCCGTCATATGGTTGTTGGCAGCGGCGCAGGCACCAACCACCTGCTCAAGCTCGTAGCCCATCGGCAAATCATGCAAGAACGAAAAGTTGCAATCGTTCGCAATCTCGCGGTCGAGCATCACCTGCACGCAAGGCATCTTTACACTCGTGCGCATCAGGCGACCCACAGCCTGTGCCACAATGCGAGCGCCTTCGACCTGATAAGAGAGGGTGTCGCGCACCGGCAGGCTCTTATTAACGCCAGATAGAAGCATCCGTACGTTCCGGCGCTTTTGAGTAAACGGAACCTCGCCGCGCGCTACCAGTTCCTCCTGCTCCACCACGCCAAGTAGCGCCTGCTGGACAAACTTATTTGAGTTGATCTCCACTCCCCAGGTCAAACGACTTGTGGGCGACTCGATATATAAGAAATCAAGATCCATCTTGGGGCGACGGTCGACATTTTCAAAGCCGCAATCGACCTGATGAACCATGTCGCACAGATTCTCCGGCACCTTGTATTTGAGATTCTTGGAAAAGCCACCTGCCGAAAGATTGATAAACATCAGGGTCGGCTGGCCCAGCTCGAGACGTTTTTGAGCACCACGCCAACCTGCATCCCATTCCGCAGCGTTAAAGCACGGCACCATGTCCTTGGCGGCCTCAAGCGATTTCTCGTACGACATCTCGGGGCACTTGATGTTTCTAATCACCAGCTCCGCGACAATCTCGCGCGCAAGATCCAGCGCCAGACTATTGAATTCGCCATGGTTTCCCATGTGGCGCGTGGTAAAAACGGCTCCCGCCCGTTGCTCGTTACGCGCCACACCACGGGCCCAAGTACTCACGGCAACAAGCGTCTTGCTCAGGCGCTTCAGCTCAAACTCGATGCTCTTGGCGTCGCTCACGCCCACCCTGTCAGCAATCTTTAAGCGCAAGCGCACCGCAAGTCCCTCACTCACGCCAATCCCGTCAAAGAACCGCATCGCGCGCTCGTACACCTCGTCGGGCGACACAATGATGCCGCCAAAGGCGCCGCCTGCCAGCGCGACCATGCCGGCAATTTCCTTGGACTCATCCACCCAGGCAATATCGACGTCGTACTCCTTCGCAGCCTGTTTGTTAAACAGCTTAGTCTGTCGCACGATTTCCTGGTTGAGCTCGCCAATCCAAGCGTCCTTGCGAACCACGCCATGAACCTCGTCAAGGTAATCGAGGTTGAAGTTTTTGACGGTCGGCGCACTGCATGTTGCGCTCAGGCACACGCAAGGCGCTTTGGCGGCAATGGAGGCAAGGTATGCCTCGGGCATGCGCTCAATGCCGTGGCTGGTTAGGTACGTGGTAAACATGTGCTCGATGGTGGTTTCCATCACTAGATAATCGACACCACGCGCATACATCGAGTCGTCGGCGGCATCGATCTCGTCATTCTTGCGATCTTTAAAGAACAGCGCCAGCATCAACGAATCCCAAAAATACTTCTCGCTGGTCTGGTTGTTCCTAATGCCCAGGGCATCGATGATGTTCTTGCGCGAAAGGTCGTCCTTGTACGAAAGACCTCCGTAGTACAGGCTGTCCATAAGTGTGGCGCAGCGGGCAAGATGACCCACCACCATCCTAACGACGCCACGCGCACGACGAACCGCCTTGTTAACGGTTTGCTGCCCATCCGCCCCATGGGCCGTAATCATATTGTGGGTACCGCCCTCATTGGGCTTGTAGCGCAACGGATTCGCCGAGTTGTCACCCACCGAAATATCGTCACTACCAAACAGGTGTCGACCGGAGAGCTGCTCTTCTTTCGCCTCGTCAGACAGCGCAAAAGGCGGGCGCAGTTTCATTTCCTTAATACAAGAGGCAAGTGCCTTTTGAATTTTCTTGGCATCCTTGGCGATTTCTTCGGCGGCTTCTTCTACGCTCGCTCGCGAAACCCTGTTCCTCTCGGCATTCGACCCCTTGTGATCGCCCGACGTGGAAGCGTGCGTGTAGACCGCCATCCATTGATCTCGATTCCCCAGTAGCAAGGGATCCACCACACCGCCGTTAAAATGACGATCGAGGATACGCAGAACCTCGTCCGGCTGAAACGTCACGGGATCGTCTGTCAGCGTCGACAGTATGTCGGCCTTCATGTGGTCGATTTCATCAAAGATAAACAGGCCCTTCTCGGCAGCCATTGCGTTAAAGAGCACAATGCCTGCACCGGTCACTGTATCGATCCTATTGACGAGCTTTTGAGGCGTGCACGCAATCACATGCGGCATGCTCTTGTCATTGAGCAGGGCAGACGGCCAAATCTGAGGGATCACCTCCATACCGCGCGTGACGTTTTTAAGCTCGTGGCTCACAGCCCAACGCAAGCTCGCGTCCGCCGACGATAGCTTCTCGCGAAGGGCGGGGGTCAAACGGTCTGCAACACCTCCCAGGCGATTTCGAGTGTCAAGGATGCCCAAGAGGTCATCGGCGATCTCCATCGCGTTGCGCCATGCGCGCTTAATGATGCGATGAGAGCTCTCGTCGTCTGCCTCGATGGGACACGGGATGTCACGCACGCCCACAGCGCCCTTGCCACGCGTAGTCTCAATCCAACGCAGGATGTTTTCGCCCGCGCGCGGAAGATCGAACACGATGTGCTGCACGACATCGCCATCCATGCCCTGGTCAACCAGCAATTTGCGCACGCCTGCAACGTAGTTGTCACGGTTGTCCTTACCCGGCACCACAAACACCAGATAACGACGGCCCGGGCACTTGTTAAAACAGCCCGAATCGTCCCAGCCACCGGCAATCAGGTCGGCCGTGACCTGCTCGGCCGTATAATTTTTACCCGATCCCGTCGTGGCGCCCAAAAAGTACAGGCCATTGTTGTCCTGATCCTTGGGGGCAAACAGCGCACGCTCAAAAAACTCGCGCATCGCCTTTTGACGTGCAAGATAGGGAGCGAGCTCCTTGTCGTCCGCAGACGACGGATTCGATTGACAGTTGAGATCCCACGTAGCCATGGTCAAACCTCCGATTTAGTTGTTACATGTGTTGGATACCATCCCGTGCGGACAAAAACTCACGCAGGGCGGTCAAGGCGGCGGCGTCCATGCCGCTTGAGAGAAGAAAGAAAGGAAAGAGGAGCAGTCCGCGATTACTCGCACGAAGCGAGCAGGTTCTTAAGATCGCACTCCAACGCCTCGCGCTCTTTAGCATCGATCACTGCAAGGGCAGCACGCATCAGGGATGCATCGGCGGCAGACTCCTGAACCTGGTCGGGGCGCTTGCTAAAGCTTTTCCCGGCAACCTGCCGATCGGTCACGCCGTTCAGCGCAGTGGCTAAAGAGTGTCATCGGACTTTGCACTGGCCTTGGCCGCCTCTTCGCCCGCGATCAGGTCTTCAACCGTTGTATACGCATTGAACGTAGCATCCTCGATCTTTTCCAAAACATCAGGGTCGCAAGTGCCCCAAGCTTCTTCGAGGACTCGAGCCAAGCCCCAAGCAGCGCTGAGCAGGACGCCAACGTCCTTTAGATCTAAATGATCGACCGAAAAGGGACAGTCATCGCGCTCCAGTAGATAGGTGTCAACAGCGCCAATTGCCTCAACCACGTACTTCTCAAGATCGGGATGGGGATGGCAGGCGCAGAGTGCCTTGTACGGATCGGTTGGCTCGATCCAATACAGCATCGTCGCACTCTCGCATTCTTCAAGTGGAAGCCGCTCAACCGCCTTCTCCCAACTTTCATACCAATAATCGACATCGCTGTCCGTCAGCGACCTGCAAAGATCAATCGCCGCAGAAACAGTCGCACATGAATATCTATAACTGGCGTCTTTCCTAAAATCATCATTGAGCTCGTCGTCGCCAGACAGCCTCGCCTCCATGATCAGGAACGGGCCGTCATCATCTGTAATGCTCATGGGATAGTTGTCACATTCGTAGTACGGATACATTTTGTCTCCAATCAACCATTCGGACACATTAACAAGCAATATCGAAACCGCGCTCACGCGGAGGGTTGTCGCCATCGATCCATTCGAGCCCGTCGTACTCATCGATTCCTACATCGGGGATTGACGACCATCTGAACTCGAAACCAAGCTGATCAAGCTCATCGACTCGCTCATGGATTACTCCGTACGCATCCAGCGCATTCTCGAAATCCTCCGAAGACGCGTAGCCGTGCTCGCACTGCTTGCGAATCTGGTGCAAACGACCCATGGCGGCAGCGATGATCTCGCGAAGAGCGATAACCTCGCGCTCACATACATCGATGTTTCCTTTGTTGAGCTTGATGCAATCGGGCATAACGGCCTCCCTGGTTTTAAGCCTTTTCGCTTGATTCCATTGAACAGCCGCAAACAGCCGCGTAATATGACTTTTATCGCGATTTAAATTTTGGCTGTTTGGAGCATCGATGCTTGAGTCCGAAAAAGAACCGTTTAGCTGGGGTTTTGAGGCTGGCTTTCTTCGCTCTCCCGTCAATCCCCGCATGCTTCTTCTTAACAGAACGCCAGAGATTGATTGCGCCGATGACGGAAACGCAACCGGCAATGCAAGCGCATGGAGTCTCGTCTCCATAGCCAACGACCTATTACGCGTCGACTTAAGCTGGCTTTTCAACGAGATTGGGGGCCACTTTCGTGAGCGAGCAAAATTGCGCTTTTACATCGATTTACAGAACGCCATTCGGCAGTCCCCTGCTCCCCCCAATACGCAGCACGCTTCGATGGACCACGCAGCCGAGTCAGACCATGACGACTGGCTCGATCCAGACGATTCCGACCAAGAGTCCGCACAAGCTGAATTGAACGAAGTCGAAATCGAAGTCAACCTTCAAAAACAAAAGGAACGCGATCTCGATTTCTTTGCTCCGGTATTCGATAAAGCCATTACGCGCCATGCGCACGGAGAGATATCTGGCATGGCCAGATATCTCCTTGAAAGTGTCTGCAGGCAGTGTGTCATGAACATCACAGCGATTCCCGACTATCGCTATTACGACTGCTGGATGACCAACAACGCTATTGAGTGCAACGAAATCAACCGCCTGTACCGCGCGGTGATCACAACATCGGGCCAACTCAACAACCAAGAAATGGCGTCCCTCTTCAGCTCCTATCTCAAGCTCGAGTCGAACGACATGGACATTACAACTACCAACGGCGACACCGAGCTAACAGAACCGGCACCGTATAACCGCGACAATCCAAGAGGCAAATATCCAAAGGTCAACTCGCAGATAGAAACAGCTTGCGTTTGCACCAATACCGATCTCTTTCGAGCGCTTCTCATTGTTTTTTATCAGGAATGTCTGGAGCTTGCCCCGCTGCTTAAAAACACCGAGGCGCCTAACCTGCTCGCGCAAAACGAAGAGTTTTTCCCAGCCGCCATCAAAACAAGCGACCCGCGGCAATTTCGATTATTCGATGAGCAGCTGCCGGCAATCATCCGCTTTGGCGACGCTTTTGCATACGCAGCCAAAAAGCACTTGCCCGGAAACGAAACGGCTCAAAAGCTCGAAGAACATTTGAACGATATAAAACGCATGAATAGCGCCCCCTTTATGCAGGCGTTTCGCAAGAACTATCTCGAGGCTATGCGCGAGAACCAAATCTACGCAAATGGAGACTTCCATGCATATGCAGAGCTTAACGACCAGGAAAACCTCAATAGGCTCGTAAGGCTTCAAGCTGTTATTGCAAAGGCAGGAGAGCTTTATTTCACCGAAGAGGAATGCTCCTTTGCAAGCCTTTATGCCCGCATCCTCCACGAGCTGCTGCTGTGCGGCATAATGCCGATAACATGCCAAACCTGCGGTTCGCTCTTTTTTCCGACCGGTCCCAACAGCAAGTACTGCGATCGATATAACGCGGCAACCAAGCTCTATTGCAACCCGCGACACAACGCCAAAAAACATCTTGGTCGCAAATCACCCCGCGATGTCGCACTCAATATACGGAGAAAAGCCGACACGGCATACGAAAAGGGTTTAACGGATTGTGCCCACTATTTTGACAACCTTCGCAATTTTGTTCTCGATGGTCTTGGCCCAACATACC
>ENA-OUOW01001921-OUOW01001921.1-human-gut-metagenome-genome-assembly--contig:-NODE-1921-length-12747-cov-4.160022_pt1 | contig 12747 bp, 9 predicted proteins | sample MGYA00237938_ERZ548769 | MGnify/ENA primary metagenome ERZ548769 (study PRJEB26490, sample SAMN05356870) | human gut metagenome | biome: terrestrial biome; feature: human-associated habitat; material... | reverse complement strand
GTTCTGGAGCAAGGCGCACGGTGAAGTCCTGCGCTACAGCACCCTCCGGCAGCAGCTTCGCCATGAGGACGAGCCGCTGGTTGCCGGTATTGTACTCATCGTACTTCCGGCAGCAGGTGGAAATGGAACGATCATTTTTACGGCAGTCGGTCTGACGGTTATGGCAGCGGCGGGGATTATTATTTTTATGTCCAGAAAGAAAAAAGATCGCTGATCAATAGAAAGCAGATTGAAAGACTAAGAAGGAAGAGGGAGGGAGTCTTAGAAGACGAACCTCCCTTTAGGTGATTATGAGCAGAAGTAAAAAGCTAATCGTAACGGCTCTTTTTCTGATCGGAGCATGTATACTGTTGTATCCGGCAGTCAGTAACAAGCTTGCAGAGCGGCACCAGGCAGAGATGATCAGTCGTTATGAGCAGACGGTTGAAGAACTTCCGAAGACAGATATGAAATCAGAGTGGGAAAAGGCTGTAAAGTATAATGAATCTGTTACGGGAATGTCTGTAGAAGATCCGTTTATATTAGGAAGCGGCTCTGTTTTGCCCGGTAATTATAAAGATGTGCTCAATGTAGAAGAAAAAGAAGGAGTGATGGGATATATTGAAATTCCGGCGATCGACGTTATGCTCCCGATCTATCATGGAGTCAGTGAGAGGGTGTTGAGACGGGGCGTCGGACATATGGAAACAACGGCTCTTCCTATAGGCGGAAAAGGTACGCATTCGGTTCTTGCATCCCACAGAGGATTGTCTACTGCAAAATTGTTTACAGATTTGGATCGAATGAAGGAAGGGGATTTGTTTTATATCCATGTATTGGATCATCTTCTTACTTATGAGGTAGATCAGATTTCAGTGATAGAGCCGGAAGATACAGATGCATTGCGTCCGATAGCGGATAAGGAATACATAACGCTCTTAACGTGTACGCCGTACGGGGTAAACAGTCATAGACTGCTTGTCCGGGGAGAAAAAATATGTGATGAAATCGTGAAGGAAAGCGAAGAGAAAGAGTCGGATACGGCGAAAAAAGAGCGGGATATAACGGAGATGATCGCATATGGCGCAGCGGTATTTGCCCTCGTCAGTTTATTCGTTGCTGCAGTGGCGGTGTGTGTAAGGAAAATGAAGAAAAAACGAAGGACAAGGGGCAGAAAGAAAAAAGCCGGGAAGAGAAGTCTAAAAAGGAGAAAAAGATGAAAAGAGTGAGAAAACAAAGAAAACTTTTTATTTTCGGTCTGATTCTTCTTTTGATCGGATGCGGGATTCTGCTTTATCCGCATATTCTTCAGAAATTTTATAAGATAAAGACAGAGAGTATGTTTCGTCAGTTTGAAGAAACGACGGAGAATGTCCGGGATGCGAATCCTGAAAAATATGCCCGGCTTTATGAAGAAATGAAGAACTATAACGAAGAACTTATAAAAAACAATCAGGAAAATCTGGCAGATCCGTATGCATATGCAAACCCGGCAATCCGTTTGGAAGAGTACGGAGTAGAAGATGGAATTGCAGGATATATTAAAATTCCGGTTATGGATCTTGAGCTTCCGTTATATTTGGGCGCTAACGAAGAAAATATGTCAAAAGGAGCTGCTCAGCTTACGGAAACGTCGATGCCGATCGGTGGGAATAATACGAATATGGCGGTTGTCGCACATCGGGGATACAGTTATGCAAAGATGTTTCGTGAGATTGAAAAATTGAAAATCGGGGATGAAATATTTATTACAAACTTCTGGGAAACGATGACTTATAAAGTGGAACGGATAGAGGTGATATCTCCGGATGAGATTGATAAGATCAGAATACAGGAAGGCAAAGATATGGTGACTCTTGTGACTTGTCATCCATATCCTCACAATTATCAGCGGTATTTAGTTTATTGTGAGAGAGTTTGAATCCATGTCCGGTAATTTAAAAATGATTCGTATAGCCCGTAATTCAAAAGATGAAATAGTTGACAAAACAGATTTTATTTCATAATATAATAGCTAATAATATTTGCGTATAGAATTTAGACGGTTAGATGATTTAAAACAATCGTCGACACAGAAAAAGGCGGGGGGAGAACAAAAAACAGAAATACAGACGTTTTGATAAAGAAACGGTTCTTCTTTCATTAAAGTAAAATCGCGGATTGACTTCGCCTCTTTTAAGAGGCGGAGTTTTCTTTTATAGAAGAAACTTTGACAGAACATATAGGGTACAAAAAGGAGAGGACAAAATGAAAGTGATCGATGGCGGAGTAACAGCGGCAAAAGGATTTCAGGCAGCGGCAGCGGCAGCGGGCATCAAGTATAAAGACCGTACCGATATGGCGCTGATCTACAGTGAAAAGCCGTGTAAGGCGGCGGGAACTTTTACAACAAACCTTGTGAAAGCGGCTCCTGTAAAGTGGGATCGCGCGATCGTGGAGTCAAAGCGGAAACCACAGGCAGTGATCGTAAATTCCGGCATTGCAAATGCATGTACCGGAGAAGAGGGAATGAAATATTGTGAAGAAACGGCAAAAGAGGCGGCTTGTGTTCTTGGCGTAGAGGCGGAAAGCGTGCTTGTCGGTTCCACAGGAGTGATTGGTATGCAGCTTCCGATGGACCGGGTGAAATCGGGAATCAAAATGCTGGCAGAGGCAAAGAACAGCAGCAAAGAAAAGGGAACAGAGGCAGCAAAAGCGATCATGACAACGGATACAAAGAAGAAAGAAGCGGCAGTTACCTTTGAGATCGGAGGGAAGACCGTGACGATCGGCGGGATGTCAAAGGGATCGGGAATGATTCATCCAAATATGTGTACAATGTTAGCCTTTCTGATAACGGATGCCGCAATTACAAAAAAAGCGCTTCAGTGTGCGTTAAGTGAAGATGTGGAAGATACTTACAACATGATTTCCGTAGACGGAGATACATCTACAAACGATACGGTTCTTTTGCTGGCTAACGGAATGGCAGATAATAAGAAGATTAAATATGGAACAAAAGAATACGAACAGTTTAAGAAAGCTCTCCATTATGTCAATGAAACGCTTGCAAAAGAGATGGCGGGAGACGGAGAAGGCGCGACGGCGCTTTTTGAAGTAAAAGTCGTAGGCGCGAAGACGAAAGAGCAGGCAAAGGTTTTGTCGAAATCGATCGTCTGCTCAAATTTGACGAAAACGGCAATAGCAGGTCACGATGCGAACTGGGGCAGAATCCTCTGTGCGATGGGATATTCGGGAGCACAGTTTGATCCTGAGAAGGTGGATTTGTTTTTTGAAAGTGCGGCAGGAAAGCTTCAGATCATTGAAAACGGTGTTGCGCTAAATTACAGTGAGGAAAAAGCAACGGAAATTTTATCTGAGCCTAAGGTGACTGCGATCGCCGATCTGAAAGAAGGTGATGCCGCGGCAACGGCATGGGGATGCGATCTGACTCATGAATATATCAGCATTAATGCAGATTACAGAAGCTAGAACATGTCAGTGAAAAAAGAGTTATTTGCAGGATCAAAGATACGAGACAAAAAGATTGGAGAGAGAACATGAATAAAAACATGCAGCAATATCTTGATAAAGCAGAAGTTTTGATTGAAGCTTTGCCGTATATCCAGCGGTTCAACCGAAAGATCATCGTTGTGAAATACGGCGGAAGCGCTATGATCGACGAAGAATTGAAAAAGCGCGTTATTGAGGATGTGACGCTTTTGAAGCTTGTCGGATTTAAGCCGATCATCGTACATGGCGGCGGAAAAGAGATTAGCAAATGGGTTGAAAAAGCCGGTATGGAACCGAAGTTTATCAATGGGCTTCGTGTGACAGACAAAGATACGATGGAATTAGCCGAGATGGTACTTGGAAAAGTAAATAAAAGTCTTGTTCAACTTGTTGAGAGCCTTGGCGTGAGGTCGATCGGTATCAGCGGTAAGGACGGAGCTTTGTTAAAGGTGGCGAAGAAATACTCTGACGGTCAGGATATCGGATATGTAGGAGAAGTTACAGAGGTAAATGAACAGATTATTTACGATCTCCTGGAAAAAGATTTCCTTCCCATCATTTGTCCGGTCGGTATGGATGAAAATTACCATACATATAATATTAATGCAGATGATGCGGCGTGTGCGATCGCGCGCGCGGTGAAAGCGGAAAAATTAGCGTTTTTGACTGATATCGAGGGAGTGTATAAAGATCCGGAAGATCCGTCTACCTTAATCTCGGAACTTTGTGTAAAAGAGGCGGAAAAACTAATGACAGAAGGTTATATCGGAGGGGGAATGCTTCCGAAACTTCAGAACTGTATCGATGCGATCGAAGCAGGTGTTTCAAGAGTGCATATTCTTGACGGAAGGATTCCGCATTGTCTTCTTCTTGAGATTTTCACTAATAAAGGGATCGGAACAGCGATTTTAAATAGTACAGAAAGCAGGTATAATCACGATGAACAGTAAGATACAGGCGGCAGAGGAAAACCTTATTCATGTATATAATCGTTTTCCGATCGCACTTGACCATGGAAAGGGAATGTATCTGTATGATACAGACGGAAAAGAATATCTTGATTTTGCGGCAGGCTTCGCAGTGACAGGGCTTGGGTATGACAATAAAGAATTAAACGAGGCGCTGAAAAAACAAATTGATAAATTATACCATACGTCCAACCTTTATTATCATGAAAGCTGCGGGGAAGCGGCGGAAGCGCTGAATAAAGTCAGCGGAATGGATCGGGTATTTTTTACAAACAGCGGCGGCGAAGCAAATGAAGGGGCTTTAAAAGCAGCGAGACGATATGCATATACAAAAGGATCGGGACGATATGAATTTATCGCTATGGAAAACTCGTTTCACGGCAGATCATTTGGAGCGGTATCGGTTACAGGACATGATTCTTACAGAGAACCTTTTGAGCCGCTTGTTCCGGGGGTAAAGTTTGCAAAATTTAACGATCTTGACAGTGTGAAGTCGCTTGTGAATGAGAAAACGTGTGCGATTATTTTAGAACCGCTTCAGGGAGAGGGCGGCATTCATCTGGCGACACAGGAATTTATGGAAGGGATCAGAAAGCTCTGTGATGAAAACGATATCCTTATGATCTGTGACGAAGTACAGTGCGGCATGGGCAGAACAGGTACGATGTTTGCATGGCAGGGGTACGGAGTAAAGCCGGACATCCTTACGATGGCGAAAGCGATCGGAAACGGCATTCCGGTCGGCGCGTTTGCAATGACGGAAGAGGTTGCCGGATATTCTCTTAAACCGGGAGATCACGGGGCGACATACGGAGGAAATCCGCTTGCGTGCACGGCGGTAAAGACAGTTCTTTCCATTTTTGAGAGAAAAAATATTGTAGGACATGTCAATGAGATAGCTCCATACTTTACAGAAAAATTAGAAGAACTTAAAGCGGAATTTGACTGTGTGACAGAGCGAAGAGGAAAAGGTCTGATGCAGGGTCTTGTGATCACAAAGCCGATCAAAGAGATCAATGATCGTGCGATTGAAGAAGGTCTGCTTATCATACAGGCGCAGGGAAACGTAATCCGTTTTGTTCCTCCGCTGATCGTAGAAAAAGAGCATATCGATCAGATGGTTGAGAAGATGCGCAGAATACTTGCATAAAAGTGTTTCCGTAAAGATATTTCTCCAATGTTTTCATAAGAGAAAATGTTACATAAATAGACAGAATAAGAAACCGGTCGAAGGACATACTAAAGGAAGTTAGAAAAATTGTTTGATCTAAACAGTTCGGAGGTATGTATATGATCGGTTTTTTAATTGCTCTTTTGTCCGGAGCGCTTATGAGTATTCAGGGAGTATTTAACACACAGGTTACGAAGACAACAGGAATGTGGGTCGGAAACGGCTGGGTACAGTTTACGGCTTTTGCGGTTTGTCTTGCGATGTGGTTTTTTACCGGAAGAGATCAGGTTTCACAGCTTATGGAAGTACAGCCGAAATATATGCTGTTAGGCGGTGTGATCGGCGCAGGGATCACATGGACGGTTATAAAAAGTATCGAAGCGTTAGGGCCTGCGCGTTCAGCTCTTCTCATTGTGATCGCACAGCTTACGGTTGCTTATCTGATCCAGCTTTTCGGATTGTTTGGAATGGATCGGGAGCCGTTCTCATGGAGAAAAGCAGGTGGTCTCCTTCTTGCGGTTGCCGGCATAGCAGTTTTTCAATGGAAATAAAAGTAATAAATCTGTAATATATATGTTTTTTTTGTAAAGAAAAAGAAAGTTGTCCTTAATAGGTTGACAGAGATGTAACAAGACGTTAATTGTCTATTGTAATTTTAGTAAAAATTCGTTACAATATTAATGTCCGACATAAAGGGGTAATTCTCCCGGCAAAGCTGAGGAGAAGAATATGCAAGACAATCAGAAAAAATACAGAAAAAAATACGCTGTCATGACAGTGTTCTTTCTTATTTCGGCAAGTTTCCTGTTTGGGTGCGGGAACAAAGATTCGGCCGTTCCTGAAACAGAAGAATTTTTATTTTCTGCGGAAGAAGAAAAGTCGGATCATACATCACAAAAGAGCGAAGAGCCAGCAGAGAAGGCAGAAAGAAAAAAGGCGGAAGCGGACAGCGGTACAGTGGAAGAAAATCCGGAGCGTAAAAAAGTATTCGTATATGTTTGCGGAGAAGTTCAGGCTTCGGGCGTATATGAACTGGAACAGGATTCCAGAGTGTTTGAAGCGATTGCGAAAGCGGGCGGGCTGACAGAAAACGCTGCGGCGGAAGCGGTTAATCAGGCGAGGGTTGTCGTTGACGGAGAACAGATTTATGTGCCTTCTTTAGATGAAGTGAAAGGCGCAGGGGTTGTATCGGAAGTGACCGAACGTACGGACGATGGGAAGATAAATATTAATACAGCCGAAAAAGAGGAACTCATGACGCTTACAGGAGTCGGAGAGGCGAAAGCGCAAAGTATAATCGCATATCGGGAAGAACACGGCGGCTTTCAGTCAATCGAAGAATTGATGCAGATTGAGGGAATCAAAGAGGGAGTATTTAATAAAATAAAAGAAGACATAACGATCTGACATAAGAGAGCGGTTTTGTATACCGCAGTGCATAAGGAGTCGAAAAAAGAGGAGTATGGGTAAGAGAATTTTAGTTGTTGATGATGAGAAGCTGATCGTAAAAGGAATCCGCTTCAGCCTCGAGCAGGAAGGCATGGAAGTAGACTGCGCCTATGACGGCGAGGAGGCTTTGGAATACGCAAAGGCATGTGAATATGATCTTGTCCTTTTGGATGTGATGCTGCCGAAACTGGACGGTTTTCAGGTGTGTCAGCAGATTCGGGAATTTTCGGATATGCCGGTTGTGATGCTGACGGCAAAGAGCGAGGATATGGACAAGATACTGGGACTGGAATACGGTGCGGATGATTATATAACGAAACCGTTTAACATTTTAGAGGTGAAGGCGAGGATCAAAGCCATCATGAGGCGGACGTCGAAACGGAAAGAACCGGCAGGCGGACCGGTGCTGATCAAAGGAAGCTTAAAGATTGATTGTGAGAGCAGAAGAGTATTTATCGGAGAGAGAGAGATCAATCTTACGGCAAAAGAATTTGATGTTTTAGAGCTTCTGGCAATGAATCCAAACAAAGTATACAGCAGAGAAAATCTGCTGAATCTGGTGTGGGGATATGATTACCCGGGAGATGCAAGAACAGTAGACGTACATATCCGAAGGCTTCGTGAGAAGATTGAGATGAATCCGAGTGAACCGAAATATGTACATACAAAGTGGGGAGTGGGTTATTATTTCCAAGATTAAATATCAATTTGTATCCAACCGTAAAATTATCGGGAACATGCGTTTTTGTGTGATTCTTTGTACAATGCTGGCAGGGCTGATACCCTGCCTTGCAACACTTTTCGGAATCGTAGCATTTTACGAGTCGCGTGCGGTCGAACTTCGGACTGCGGAAATCCAAAATCAATGTACAATATTAAGCAATCAGCTCTCGGCATACGGATATCTTTCCGATCCGACTTCGGAAGTGATCGATTCTAATCTGACGCAGCTGACGAATATATATAACGGCAGAGTTATGATCATGGATGAAGATCTCTGCGTAATTAAAGATACATATAATCTCGATGAAGGAAAGACGAATGTATCGGAAAGCGTCGTTCGGTGCATGCGCACAAAGCCGACGAACCACTATGATAAAAAGAATCATTATATCGAAGTGACTTCACCGATCAATATCCCGGGGAAAAAGAAGATAGACGGTGTGATTTTAGCAAGTGTCTCTACAGACAGTATTGAAGTTACAAAACAGGTATTTTATACGCATGGAGGTGTCGTAGTAGGAATAGCGGCGATTTTCCTGGCTGTTTTCGGGGTGGCCCTTGCCAATAAACTTGTAAAACCGATTCATAAGATTACAGGGGCGATTGAAAATGTGAGTGAAGGATACAGTGACGATGTGCTGCACGTAGACACGTTTGCGGAGACAAGTCAGCTAAGTGAAGCGTTCAACAAAATGCTCGGCAGACTAAAGCAGCTGGACGACTCCAGAGAAGAGTTTGTCTCAAACGTTTCCCATGAACTGAAAACTCCGATGACATCGATGAAAGTGCTGGCAGATTCGCTTCTTGAGCAGGAAAACCTTCCTGTGGAAATGTACCGTGAATTTATGGAAGATATCGCGAAAGAAATCGACCGGGAAAATCAGATCATAACAGATCTTCTTTCTCTTGTGAAAATGAATCGGACCGGTCAGACGATGAACATTCAGCAGGTGAATATCAACGACTTGCTTGAACAAATATTAAAGAGGCTGAAACCGATCGCGGAAAAGAAAAATGTTGAGATGGTCATGGAAAGTTTCCGTCCGGTGAGCGCAGAGATTGATGAGACGAAATTTACACTTGCCGTTTCAAATCTTGTGGAAAATGCGATTAAATATAATCATGAAAACGGATGGGTTCATGTGTCTTTAAATGCCGATCATAAATATTTTTATTTAAAAGTAGAAGATTCCGGTCTTGGAATCCCTCAGGAAGATCAGGCACATATATTTGAGAGGTTTTACCGGGTAGACAAGTCTCATTCCAGAGAAATCGGCGGAACGGGACTGGGGCTTGCGATCGCCAGAAACGCAGTGATCGTTCACAGAGGATCGATCAAAGTGCATAGTAACGAAGGCGAGGGAACGACATTTACAGTTCGGATTCCGCTGATCTATACAACAGTGCCGGAAGGAGTGGGGAGATGAAAAGGAACAGGAAACTTGCGGTCGTAATATGCATTTGTCTTATTTTGTCCTTGTGTCTGCCGTTTTTCCTTTCAGGCTGCCGGAAGAAGAAAATAGATTCGGAGATGTCAGTCTATTATCTTAATGAAGACAGAACAGGACTTGTTAAAGCGCCCTATGAAACCGGGAAAACGGCAAAAGGCAAGAAGATGACGGACAAAGAAATCTGCGGTATGGCAGAGGATATACTGGAAACGCTTCGGAAACCATCGGATAAAATCGAAAATGTTCCTCCGATTCCGAATGAAGTATCTGTACAAAAATGTGAACTGCGGGGGAGTATATTAGATATCGACTTCAATAAAGCGTATTTAAAAGTAAACAGTCTGGAAGAAAAGCTTATGAGGGCATCTATTGTATGTTCGCTTTCGGAAATTGAAGGGGTCAACGCAGTACTGTTTACGATCGACGGAGAGTCGCTTAAAGACAGTGACGGCAATTCGATCGGACTTATGACAGAAGATGATTTCGTAGAAAACACAGGATCGTCACCGAGCGCCTACCAGACGGTAGAATTAACGCTTTATTTTGCAAATGAAAGCGGAGATAAGCTTGTTCCGCAAAAAGTTTCGGCAAGGTACAGCAGTAATTTGTCGAAAGAGAAAATGATCGTTGAGAAACTGATGCAGGGTCCTGAAAGCGGAGCTTATCCGACGATCAACCCGAATGCAAATCTGTTGGGAGTGACGATCAAAGATGATATTTGTTATGTGAATTTCGATAGTACGTTTCTGAACGGAGAGTATGATATCCTGCCGAAACTTACGATTTATTCAATCGTAAATTCGCTTGTTGAGGGAACAGAGGCGACGCAGGTTCAGATTACGATTAACGGAGAGTCAAAAGCTAAGTATATGGGCACTGTGGATCTTTCACAGCCGCTGAAAGAAAATTTAGAGTTGGTCGCAGCCGATGACAAAAAATGAAAAGACGACCATTATGTATATTTTGCGTACTGTTTCTTACAGTACAGGCGATAAGGGTGCTGTTTTTCGGCGCGGGAGATTACACTTCCGCGCTTGGGCAGATCGTAAACCGAAACAATAAAGGAGAAATCAATCTTATATTGACGGGAACGGCAGATAGGATTGATGAAAAAGAATCTGTAACGGCAGTCCGTGTAAAGGGGAATGCCGTCTCTTTTTATAGTGGCAGCGATCGAAAGATCGCAAGGCAGTCTGTATTCGGAAAAAGCGACGGGCATCGTTCTTCCTATGATTTCAGTCAAGAGCTGCCAAGAAAAATATGGGAAGAGAAAGTGCTTGTTTATCTTGAAAAAGAAGATGCGGCACATATCAAAATCGGAAATAAACTAAAAATAAAAGGAAAGGCGTCTGCATTTGAGACTGCACGTAATCCGGGCAATTTTGATCAGAGAGCTTATTACAAAAGGCAGAAAATAGGCGCATATGTATGGGCGGATGAAGTCGGTATATTATCCGGGCAGACTGAATGCATCAGACAATTCCTGCATGAATTCAGGCAAGGTTGGAAGAAACTCCTTGTAGGGTGTTTGGGCAGTTATTATGGAAACACGATAAGTGCGATCCTTCTCGGAGAAAAAGGAGACCTTGATCCATATATGAAAAAGTTGTATCAGAAAAACGGGATCGGTCATCTGCTGGCCATATCAGCGCTTCATATGTCCTTTATCGGAAGCGGTCTTTATGGATTTCTGAGAAAAAGAGGAGTGGGATTTCCGGTGTCAGGAGCTGTCGGAACGATTGTTTTGCTTTTTTATACAGTAATGACCGGAGCGAGTATTTCAGCTTTAAGAGCGCTTATTATGTTTTCCGTTCGGATGGGCGCTGAAGTGACAGGAAGAGATTATGACCTTCCCACAAGTCTTGCTGTGGCAGCGGCGCTGCTTAGTGCAAAAGATCCTCTCTGTCTGTCAGATGCAGGATTTTTGTTTTCTTTTGGATCACTTTGCGGAATTTGTATGCTGACGCCTTTGTTTGAATGTTTGTTCGGGTGTGGTACGGAGAAAAAGAATATATGGACGCATATGGGGAAAGCGGTGAGCGCAAGTTTGGCAGTGAATCTGTTTTTGCTTGGTCCTATGCTGTACTTTTATTTTGAAATCCCGCCGTACTCGGTTTTTTTAAATTTGTTTGTGATCCCGGCTCTCCCGGTTATTATGGGAACGGGGCTGTCGGGTTCTGTGATGATCCTGCTTGTAAAACCGATCGGTATTATTTTGCTGAAAAGTTCCGGCGTGATACTTTGGGCGTATGATCGATTGTGCTCTGCGGCAGTTATGCTTCCGTTCGGGCGGATAACGGCAGGAAAACCGAGCGTACAATTACTTGTCGCTTATTATGTGATATTGTTCGCGTTATATGGAATGTATCGGCGTTTTCCAAAGAAAATATGGGGGTATATGCTTTTTGTTTCGGCGGCGTTTTTGATTGTTTTATGCGGAGCAAAAACCCGGGATATTGAAGGAATAAAAATAACAGTGCTGGATGTGGGGCAAGGTGATGGCATTGTTCTTTCGGGAAAAGGGAAAAACTATTTGATAGACGGGGGCAGCAGTGATGTAAAACAGGCAGGCGCTCAACGGATCGAACCGTATTTGTTGTCGGAGGGCATCGGATGCCTTGATTATGTATTTGTGACTCACGGAGATGAGGATCATATCAGTGGAATAAGAGAACTTCTGGAAGGGCAGAAGCTGGGAGTTCGTATTGACACGCTTGTGCTTCCTCCCGAAGAATATCATGATGAAAAGTTGGCAGATCTGGCGCGCATAGCGGTAGAAAACGGAACGCGTGTCGTTTCTGTGAAAACAGGAGCAAATATATATGGAAGAGGAGAAAGGCAGACAGAAAAAAACGATTCAAAAGAAGTGATGCGGTTGAGATGTATCGGCCCGCTTACGGACATACCGCAGGGGCTGACAAAACCAAAGGCGGGAAATGAGGCGTCTCTTGTGCTTGAGTTTTCTTATGGGAATTTCGATATGCTTTTTACCGGGGATGTGGAAGGTGCGGGAGAGGAACTTCTTGTTAAAAGCGATGTTTTGAGAAAATATGAAATTTTAAAATGTGCCCATCATGGATCGAAAAACTCGGGTACAGCTGCATTTCTTGAGAAGACAGATCCAAGAGCGGCTATCATCTCGGCAGGAATTGATAATCGGTACGGACATCCGCATGAAGAGACGTTAAATAGGTTGAAAAAGAGAAAAGTGAAAACATATAATACTCAGACAGACGGGGCTGTCACAATAAAGTCTGACGGAATACAGATTAGTATTGAGAGTTTTCTCTTGTCAAAATGATTGTTTTTCCTTTATAATACAAGAGTTATGAAAAGCTTAAATGAAGATTTGAAAACGGGACAATTTAAACAGATTTATCTTCTGTACGGAGAAGAAGCTTATCTGAAAAAATTATATAAAAACCGTTTCGTCAAAGCGATGGTTCCGGAAGGTGACACGATGAATTATCGTTATTTTGAGGGGAAGAACACGAACCCGAAGGAGATTATCGAC
>ENA-OUOW01001919-OUOW01001919.1-human-gut-metagenome-genome-assembly--contig:-NODE-1919-length-12753-cov-3.456844_pt1 | contig 12753 bp, 9 predicted proteins | sample MGYA00237938_ERZ548769 | MGnify/ENA primary metagenome ERZ548769 (study PRJEB26490, sample SAMN05356870) | human gut metagenome | biome: terrestrial biome; feature: human-associated habitat; material... | reverse complement strand
GTGAGTGCCATCGCCATTATCGCCGGGGCGACGCTCGGTCGTCGTAACGGCTTTATGGTCGGTGCGCTGGCGGCGCTGACCAGCAACTTCTTTTTTGGACAGGGCATGTGGACGCCATGGCAGATGTGTGCCTGGGGCCTGGTTGGCTATGTTGGCGGCGCGCTGGCGCATGCGGGCGCGTTCGACCGTGCGGATGGAACCGTGCGCATGCCGGCGCTGATGGCGTACGGCTTTGCATCGGGCCTGCTCTACGGCGTGGTAATCAACGCCTACGACATCATCGGTTTTGTGCAGCCGCTTACGTGGGCGGGCGCCGTGGCGCGTCTTGCCACGGCAGTGCCGTTCGATATCACACACGGCCTCGCGACCTGCGTGTTCTTAGCCGCCCTGTACAGGCCCTGGTGTCGACGGATCAACCGCGTCGTCGTGAAGTACGGACTGTAGGGCTGGCTGCGTTCCCTTACGAACTTGCGGTGGAATAGTTCTCGTTTTTGGCTATTTGCTGCCCAAACAGGAACTATTTCACCGCAACTTATAGGGAGAGAGGGGTCGCATGATCTGTTTCCCTCCGTCCCCAGGGGATCAGCTGGGGTTAGAGCTCTAGCGTGAGGGTGACGGGACAGTGGTCGCTGCCAAAGATGTCGCCACGGATACCGGTGTCGCGAACGTCGGCGGCGATTGAATCACTTACCAGGAAGTAATCGATGCGCCAGCCGGCGTTGTTCTTGCGAGCATTAAAGCGGTAGCTCCACCAGCTGTAGACGCCCTCGACGTCGGGGTTTGCCGTGCGCCAGGTATCGGTGAAGCCGGCGTTGAGCAGCTCGGTAAACTTGCCGCGCTCCTCGTCCGAAAAGCCGGCGTTGCCGCGGTTGGACTTGGGGTTCTTAAGGTCGATTTCCTCGTGCGCCACGTTAAAGTCGCCGCAGGTTACAACGGGCTTGCCGGTCTCACGCTCAAGCGCGCTCAAAAAGCCGCGATAGGCATCGTCCCAGGCCATGCGCACGTCGATGCGCGCGAGCTCATTTTGGGCGTTGGGCGTGTAGACATCCACAAACCAAAACTTGTCGAACTCGAGCGCACAGACGCGGCCCTCGGTTGTGGCTTGGGCGCCGAGCTCGGCCGCCTCGCCCTCGCCAGCGTAGGGCAGCAGTGCGTCGGCGTGCAGCACGCGCAGCGGTTCCTGGCGGCTAAAGACCGCAGTGCCCGAATAGCCTTTACGCTCGGCGTAGCTCCAGGTTTGGTGATAGCCGGCCAGGTCGATATCGACCTGGCCCTCCTGCAGCTTGGTCTCCTGCAGCGCCAAGATATCGACATCGAGTTCTTGCGCGATTTGGATAAAGCTCGGGTCCTTTTTGAGCACGGCGCGCAGGCCGTTGACGTTCCACGAGGCGAAAGTGTAAGTCTGAGGCATGGTGTCCTTTCGACGGGGTTGGCAGGCTTAAGATTAGCGCAACAGGGGCGGTGGTGGGCGCCGCGCGTGCTGACCCAAAGGCCGCATGCTGGGACGTCGCCCGACGCTGCCCGGCTAGCAAGGACGGAGGACTCATATGACGCAGGCAATAACGGATCCCAAGCAGGCCTCCGCCGCGCTGGCGGAGCTGTTCGGCACCCACAAGCGCGCGGTCTTCTTTGGCGGCGCGGGCGTTTCCACGGCGAGTGGCATCCCCGATTTCCGCAGCGTGGACGGCCTGTATCACCAGCAGTTTGCCTATCCGCCCGAGACCATGCTCTCGCATAGCTTTTACGAGGCGCATCCGGCCGAGTTCTTCGACTTCTACCGCACCAAGATGATCGCGCTTGGCGCCAAGCCCAACCGCTGCCACACCAAGCTGGCCGAGCTGGAGCGCGCCGGAAAGCTAAATGCTGTGGTGACGCAAAATATCGACGGCCTGCATCAGATGGCCGGCTCGCAGCGTGTGTTTGAGCTGCACGGATCGGTCCATCGAAACATTTGCCAGTCGTGCGGCGCGGTCTATAGCGCCGAGTGGATTTGCTCGCGCGAGCACGAGGACGCCGCGGGTGTGCCCGTGTGCCCTGCGTGCGGCGGGCGCATTAAGCCCGATGTGGTGCTCTACGAGGAGCCGCTCGATGAGCGTGTGCTGACCGGCGCCGTCGCCGCCATTGCCGCGGCCGATGCCCTCATTGTGGGCGGGACCTCGCTCGTGGTGTATCCGGCGGCGGGCCTTACGCGCTACTTTACCGGCGATACGCTGGCCATTTGCAATCTTGCTCCCACCGATCAGGATGCAAATGCCGACCTGCTGATTTCTTGCGACATCGCGGCCGCGTTTGCGTTCTAGCCCGTGTGCGCGGATACAATAGAAAGACTGATTGCAAAGCGACCCCGCCGCCTGCGCCCGAGCGCGGCGGCGCGGGCATTTTAGGAGGATGTTCATGGCGAACGATAGCAAGACATGGCGGTGCGGAAAGTACGAGCTCAGCTTTGACCGCCCGCGCATCATGGGCGTCCTCAACGTGACGCCCGATTCGTTTAGCGACGGCGGGGAGCACTTCGACCCGGATGCCGCCATCGAGTACGGCCTGGCGATGCTCGACGCCGGTGCCGACATCATCGACGTGGGCGGCGAATCCACGCGCCCCGGATTTACCCCGGTCAACCCCGACGAGGAGGCTCGCCGCGTGCTGCCCGTGGTACGCGCGCTGGCCAAAGAGGGTGCCATCGTCTCGATCGACACGCGCCACGTGGCGGTTGCCAAGGCGGCTGTGCGCTGCGGCGCCTCGATTGTTAACGACGTGACGGGCTTCACCGACCCCAAGATGGTCGAGTTTGTCGCGACGAGCACCTGCGGCGTCATCGTGATGCATGCCGGTGAGGTCGCGGCGCCTACGCGCACGCATGCAACGGTGCAGCTCGATACCTCGGCCGCGGCGTTTGTTGCCGAAAAGGCGCGCGAGGCGGCCGCCGAGGCTGCGCGCGAGGCAGAGAAGCCTGCCCGCCGCCGTCGTGGCAAGCTGCTGGGCGAGCCCAAGACAGAGGCCAAGCTGCCGGGTGGCGTGGTGCAGCCCTCGCTGCCGTTTGGCGATTCGGGACCCGCGTCCGAGCTCACCGCCGAGCAGAAGCAGGAGGTACCGGCCGCCGAAGAGGCCGCCCCTGTCGCCGAGGCCGCCGCGAACCCTGAGTTCGCGCCGGAGCCCAATGACCACCTGGCCGCCATGATGCGCCGCAGCGCCCGCCGCGAGGAGGCCTACGTGCCCACCTCGCAGCTTCGCCGCTTTACCTTGCCCGATTCGGCGCCCATCATGCGCCGCGTCATGGGCTTTCTGTCCGATCAGGCCCGCGCGCTCATCCACGCCGGCGTGTCGCGCGACCGCATCTGCATCGATCCGGGCCCGGGCTTTGGCAAGACGGCCAACGAGGATATCGTCATCCAGCGCGAGACCGCCAAGATGGCGTCGCTTGGCTATCCGCTCATGTGCGCCGTGTCGCGCAAGCGCTTTGTGGGCGCTGTCTCGGGCGTGACCGAGGCGACCGCGCGCGATGCCGCCACGTTTGGCGTGTGCCTGGGCGCTATCCAGGCCGGTGCCAACATCGTGCGCGTGCACGACGTTACCGGCTTTGCGCAGTTCCTGAACGGTTACTGGGCTGTTGCTAAGCCGCAGCCGCGCCGCGCGTTTGTGGCCGTGGGCTCCAACCTGGGGCATCGTTGCGACAACATCCGCGCCGCACGCGACATGATCGCCGAGATTCCGCTCACCTGCGTGTCCAACTGCTCGCGCATCTACGAGAGCGAGCCGGCTTACGAGACGCGCCAGGACGCGTTTGCCAACGCCGTCATCGAGATCAAGACCGAGCTGGCGCCGCTGGTGCTGCTCGACGAGCTTATGAAGATCGAGGCCGAGCTGGGGCGTGACCGCTCCAAGAAAGCCAAGGTCAACGGTCCGCGCACTATCGACCTGGACCTGCTGTGGATGGATGGCGAGACCCATGGCGGCAAAAAGCTGCGCCTGCCGCATCCGCTGATCGGCGAACGCGACTTTGTGCTGGTGCCGCTCGAAGACCTGATGCACGACCCGGCGCGGTTCTTCCGCTACAACGGCGTCGAGGTCAAGGAGCCCGAGGACCGCGTGGGCCATATCGTGGGCGAATTGGGGCGTATGTAGATGATTGAAACGAATGCTGTAGCCGTCGGTGCCGAGCTTGACGCCGCGCGCGACGCGGGCCGCGAGGGTGCGCCCGCGGGCTGGTGCGCTTGGAGCGCGGGCGAGGCGTCGTTGACGTTTTCGCTGGTCGTGCGCCCGGATGTGAACATGCATGCCTTCCACGGCCTGCCGTTTGTGGCGGCGATGGGCATGATGGACGCGCTCGTGGGCACGGCATCGACGCCGGGCCTGGGCCTTGCCGGCAAGGTGGGCATTGAGTGGCCGAGCAATATCGTGTGCGGTGCGCCCGCGTTCGAGACGTCGTTCGCGCGCGTCGCCGTCAACGGCGGCGCCGGTGCCGCGGGCATGTTCGGTGCCGTGACGGTGGATATCGAGCGTTCGGCGCTGAGCGAGCTTGGTGTGGATGTGACTGACGAAGCGCTGGTTGAAGAGTTGGCCGCCGCCGTGCTGACCCGTGTGGACACTTGGGCGGTTGTTGCCAACACGCCGCAGGGCGCTGCCGGCCCGCTGGCTCCCGTGCTGGGCGAGTACTTCGACATGGTGCCGCTGCTGGGCCGCCAAGTTGCGGCGGTGTCGCCCAACGGCTTGCCGCTTGCGGTCGGTGTGTTTGCGGGCCTGGACATCTGGGGCCGCGCGACCATCAAGACCGATGCCGGCGAGCAGGAGTTTCCGCCCGAGGCCGTACGGATTCGCGGGCTGTAACGCGAGACGCCCGTGCTCAAAGATAACGATGACAACGAAGCCCTCTTCGGCCTGCACCGGGGAGGGCTTCTGTGTGACCCGAGAGAATGGCCGCGTCGGTCCTATTCCTCAAAAACGAAAATTTTTCAATTTTGAGGAATAGGCTTGGCGAACGTTTGCGGGGCTGTGACATCGGGCGTGCTCGACTTAAGCCCCGTCTTACCCCAGCTCCCGCATGCGGCGGTAGATTTCGCAGATGCCCTTGATGGTGAGCTGCCCGTCGACCACGTCGAAGGCATCGGTCGAATCGGCGACGATGCCGGCGAGACCGCCCGTGGCGATAACGGTGGCATCCTCGCGGCCCAGCTCGCGCTTCATGCGCGCGACCAGGCCCTCGGCCATGGCGGCGGCGCCCATCACGGCGCCGACCTTGATGCACTCCTCGGTATCGCGGCCGATGGCGTGCTCGGGCGCCTCGAGCGGAACGCTGGCGAGCTTGGCGGCACGGGCGGCGAGCGCGTCCATCGAAATGCGGATGCCCGGCGCGATCGCTCCGCCAATGTAATAACCGTCCTCATTGATGACGTCGATATTGGTCGCGGTGCCAAAGTCCACCACGATTGCCGGCGCGCCGTAGAAAGTCTCGGCCGCAACGGCGTTGGCGACGCGATCGGCACCTACGGCCTGGGGACGCGCCGCGCGCAGCTTGGTTACGGCGGCCGTCTGCGGCCCGATGACGATGGCGTCCGCGGCAATGCGGTCGGCCACGGCGTGCCACTCGCGCGAGAGCTGCGGCACCACGCCGGCAAAGGCGATCGCGTCGACCGCGTCGAGCGAAAGGCCGTACATCTTAAAGAAACCCATCAGGCGCACATGGATCTCGTCGGCGGTATAGGAGCGGTCGGTGGGCATGCGCCACGACTGCACCAGCTCGTCTCCGTCAAACAGGCCCATGGCCGTCTGCGTGTTTCCCATATCGATAGCGAGCAGCATGTCTACTCCCAGTGTTGGCATAAAAGGACGCGCACCATTGTATACGCGCCGTCGACGGCGCTCGGCTGCGATTCGGTTACAGTGATATGGGCTGAGGGGTTTAAATATGAAGGAATTATGCTCTACGAGATTTTCCTTGCCGTTTACCGAACTCCCACGTAATATTCTTTCTTGCGCACATGAGGCGCCCAGACATTGCGGGGTGGAGCAGTCTGGTAGCTCGCCGGGCTCATAACCCGGAGGTCGTAGGTTCAAATCCTGCCCCCGCGACCAAGACTTTTAGCAGCTCGTCGGCCTAGCCGGCGAGCTTTTTTGTTATTGCGGGACCGTGTTTTCGGTCCAATTTTCGGCCTCTTAAACAGAATCTCGATTTGTAACATCTAGACCCGATTTGGGCGGCTAGGTGTTACAGATCGAGATATGCCGGCGGTTTGGGCCGCGTTTGTCTAAATCTGTAACACGAGGGACGGATTTTGCCGGGCAGCTGTTACAGATTGAGATTTTCTAGCAGGCGGGTTTGATTTGTCTCGATCTGTAACAGGTGGGGGTCAAAAGTGGGCCTAGCTGTTACAGATCTAGATTGTTGAGGATGGGTTGAGAGGAACGTCTTGATCTGTAACAGCAAGACCCGGTTTTGCCGAGTAACTGTTACAGATTGAGACAAACCGACGGGCCGCCCCGTCCCATCCACCTGCCGTCACCTGATATTCGCCGATTTTCGTTGTGCCGCCGTGCTCTCATGCCATATCCTCTAGACAACTACGCGGCACCATCGCCGCCGCGCCTACAAGAGAGGAATGTCCATGACCGCACCTGCATCCAAACTGCTCCAGCCCATTACGGTTGGCCCCCTTGAGCTCAAGAACCGCATTATGTTCCCGCCGCTGACCACCGGCTACGAGGAGCGCGACGGCTCCATTGGCGAGCGCAGCCTGGCTTTTTACGAGCGCCTGGCCCGTGGCGGCGTGAGCTACATCGTCATCGGCGACGTCGCTCCCGTTATGACCGCGAGCCCCACGCCCAAGCTGGCGACCGACGCCCAGATCCCCACGTTTAAGGCCCTGGCCGACGCCGTCCACAAGCACGGTGCCAAGGTCGCGCTGCAGCTGTTCCACCCCGAGTACGACGTGCCCGGCGTCGGCCGCATGGTCATGGGATCCATGGCCGCCGCCAAGGCCGCGCAGGAAGCCAAGGCCGCCGGTGACGAGGAGACCTTTGCCGCCAAGATGGCCGAGTCCAACGAGATCCGCAAGCAGGCATACGCCAAGCTGCACCACGACATGCAGCACTTTGTGAACGAGGCGAGTGTGGAGCAGCTCGCCCAGATCAAGGAGGCCATCGCCGCCTCGGCCGCTCGCGCGCAGCAGGCTGGCATTGACGCCATCGAGGTCCACGGCGACCGCCTGGTGGGTTCGCTGTGCTCGGCCATCCTCAACCAGCGCACCGACGAGTACGGTGGCTCGTTCGAGAACCGCGTTCGCTACGCGCTGGAGGTCGTCGCCGCCATTAAGGAGGCCGCGCCGCAGCTGATGGTGGAGTACAAGCTCCCCGTGATCATGGAGAACCCCGACGGCACGCCGCGCGGCAAGGGCGGCCTGCAGCCCGACGAGGCCTGCGAGTTTGCCAAGCTGCTCGAGGGCGCGGGCATCGATATGATCCAGGTCGCGCAGGCCAACCACACCGGCAACATGGGCGACACCATTCCGCCCATGGGCGCCATGCCCTACAACTGGACGCTGCCGGTGGCCGAGCGCGTCAAGGCCCTGGTCTCCGTGCCGGTGGCAACCGTCGGTCGTGTTGTCTCGGTCGAGGCCGGCGAGAAGATTCTGGAAGACGGCGCGGCCGACATCGTCGCCTATGGCCGCTCGCTCATGTGCGACCCCGACATTGCGCTGAAGGCCGCCACGGGCGAGCCCATTCGCGAGTGCCTTAACTGCAACAAGGGCTGTGTCGACGCGATTCAAAACCGCAAGTACATCTCGTGTGTGCTCAATGCCGAGAACGGCGACGAGGCGACCATCGCCATTAAGCCTGGCGAGGGCGACAAGAAGATCGCCGTCGTGGGCGGCGGTATTGCCGGCCTGGAGGCCGCGCGCGTGGCGGCCAAGCGCGGTTACGACGTGACCGTCTACGAGGCGAGCGATCATCTGGGCGGCCAGATTGTGCTGGCGGCCGCGCCTCCGCGCAAGGACGAGATCATGCGCTCGGTCGAGTATTACGAGAAGATTCTGCCCGGCCTGGGCGTGAAGGTTGAGCTCAACCATGCCGCTACCGCTGAGGACCTCAACGCCGCCGACGCCGCGATTGTGGCCGTGGGCGCGCACGACGTGGTCATCCCCGTTCCGGGTGCCGATTCGGACAAGGTCGTCTCGAGCTGGGACGTGCTGGCTGGCAAGGTGGAGCTTACGGGCCGCGTCGCCGTTATCGGCGGTGGCCTGGTGGGCACCGAGACTGCCGAGTACCTGCTGCAGCACGGCTGCGAGGTGGCGATCGTGGAGATGCTCGACAAGATTGCCGCGGGCGAGTCCGAGACCATTCTGCCGCTGATTATGAGCGACTTTGCCGAGCACAACGTGGAGCAGCATGTTAAGACCCGTTTGACCGCCATTACCGATGAAGGCGTGGAGGCCATTCGCACCACCGAGGACGGCGCCGAGGAGCCGGTGAAGATTGCCTGCGATTACGTGGTGATGGCCGTGGGCTCCAAGGCCAACGCGTTTGACCTGGACGGCGTGACGGTGCCCGTGACCTGCGTGGGCGACTGCTCGGGCGAGCGCACCGCCGACATCGCGAGCGCCATTCGCACGGCATATCACGCGGCCAACGAGCTCTAAGCAAGAAAGCTATCGCGTATTGAGTGGGCGGGGAGTGCCGTATCGGTGCTCCCCGCCTTTTTGCCAATAAGAGGTGCCCCTGACCGGCGGATTCAGAAAATCCGAATCTTATGCATCCGAAAATCCGAATCCTTAGAACAGGAAAATCCGAATTATATGAACACGAAAATCCGAATCGCAACCACCCGAAAATCCGAATTTGCTACAGTGGAATAGAAGAATCAGAAAGCAGGAACTGGAAATCTGCGGGGGTGGCTCATGGCAGGCGAGAGGCTACATCGGGACGGATACATCCCACGTATCGTGGATGCGCAAATCGAGCGCTACCTTCGTGTCTTTGGCGCGGTCGAGATTGCGGGCACCAAGTGGTGCGGCAAGACGTGGGCCGCGCTCGAGCACGGGGCGTCCGCCTCGTATGTCGACGAGAATCTCGACCTCGCGCGTGCCGACCCAGCGATGATGTTGCTGGGAGACCGTCCGCATATTATCGATGAGTGGCAGCGCGTTCCCCAGATTTGGGACTACGTTAGACACGAGGTCGACCGCACCCGGGGTACGCGCGGCGCCTATATCCTCACGGGTTCCGCCACGCCTGCGTTTGGCTCAAAGGCGGAGGCGCCCGCGCATAGTGGAGCCGGCCGCATCGGCCGCGTCCGCATGCACCCCATGACGCTCGCCGAGACAGGTGAGTCCAACGGCAAGGTGAGCCTGGCGGGCTTGTTTGAGCATCGTTTTGAGCCCTGCCGGTGCAATGGCGATACGCCGGGGCTTGTCGAAGCCGCTTGCCGCGGCGGCTGGCCCGAGGCGATCGATATGGTTTCGGCTGACGCCCAGCTCATCGCCCGCGAATATCTCAACACCACGTTTTCGAGCAGCTTCCCGGCGGTCGGTCTCGACCCCGATATTGCTCGTCGAGTTTCCGCATCGATCGCGCGCAATCTGGGACAGGCAACCACGTATAAAACGATTCTTATGGATATGTTCGGTGCCGAGGAGGAACCCGCAGCGTTTGCCGATGAGACCAAGGTGCGCAGGTACCTGGATGCCCTCAAAGGCATGTTCATTCTCGAGGAGGTCCCCGGTTGGGTTCCCGCCGCGCGCGACAAACGGCGCTTTACCGTCAAGCCCAAGCGCTATCTGGCAGATCCGAGCCTTGCTTGCGCCTTGCTAGGTATGTCCTCGCAGGCGCTGCTTGCCGACTGGCAGACATTTGGTCTGGTGTTTGAGAATTTGGTCATACGCGACCTTTCGGTCTACGCACGTTCGCTCGACCTGCTGGATAGCACGCCCGTGCGCTATTATCGCGACGATTCGGGCCTTGAGTGCGATGCTATCGTGCAGCTAGCCGACGGACGGTGGGCCGCCTTTGAGATTAAGGTGAGTGAAGATAAAGCGAGCGCCGGCGTCGAGAGCCTCAAGCGCGTTCGCAAGAAGGTCTGTGGAAATCCTCGTTCACGCACACGCGAACCGGAGTTTATGGCCGTGATTGTGGGGGTGGGTGAGTACGCCCGCGAGGTCGAGGACGGTATCTACGTGATACCCGTGCGCGCGTTGGGGTGTTAAGGGGCGGCACGCCGTGTGTCCGCTGCCCGGTGCCACGGATTGGTGCAAGGGGGTCAGGTTTTTTGCACCATGTTGGTGCGAAGTGACCTGACCCCTTGCACCAAGGGTTTGACTTTTAAGACATCATTAAGGCTTGCGTTGTGGAGCAAACCGCAGGTCAATGCTATTCTTTTACCTTATCGTACGGTGTTGTATTCTGCCTGAATTCTCTACCTGCGAACAATGGATAAACGCGACCGAGCGGAAAGGATGGCACGCCCGCAAGCAGGGCAAACGCAAGCGATGAGTGGCATGGACCGACATAGCGAGCTCCAGCAGCACAAGACAGCGGCCGAGTACCGCCAAGCTGCCGACGAGCACGTGCGGACCCTCAAGGATTTCTGGAAGGATTTCCTGGTGAGTGGTCTGTTTGTGCTGGCCGCCATCGTTGCCATCTTTGCATGCTTGGCCTGGTTTGCCGCGAATAATCGAGTGAGCGCCACGGGGAGTACGATCGGGGCGAAGGCGGATCGGTATACGCTGACCGCCGAGGGCGAGTCCGACGCCCACGTGGGCTATTACGAGCGTTCCGAGCGCACGGACACCGAAAAACAGGCTATCGCTGGTCTGGATACGGCCGATGCCATGACGGTGACGCTCGGCTCCAACCTCAACAACGAGACCGCAGGCTCTCTGTACCCGGGTGCTCGCGGCAAGATTACATTTACGGTGAAGCCGCTGGTGGATGACCTGAACGGGGTCACAATCAATCTGTCGCGCTTGCTCAAGGTCACGAGCCTTGGCGTTGGCGTTGTCGAGGACGGGGGAACGCTGACGGCTGAGGCTGAGGCGCTCCTTGGCTTGGTTAAGGGGCATTTACTGTTCTTTACGAAATGCGACAACGGGTATTACTCGGATCGTGTAATAAACAACCAAATCACGATTCCAAAGAGCAAATTTTGCGAAGACGGCAAAACGACCAACCCCACAAAGAAGCCCGTCCCCGTCACCCTGTACTGGGTATGGCCGGAGTACTTTCAGAACTTCGTCCTTACCGGCAACACGAATTACTACAAGAATCTGTTTGCGGCGGCGGGCGACGCAAAGTCTGACTACGGCGCTCTGCAGGCAGATATGAACGCGCATAAAACGAACTACTTCTATGGCGCGGCAAACGGCACGAGTGCTGCCAACGCCCCCGCGGTTTCGTCTAGCATGTCCTTCGGCGACACCGCCATCTGCTCGGCGCTGTACAACAATGCTGACGAGCAGATCGGCAATAAGGTCGAATACATCCAACTTAGAATTAGCGCTCAGGAGGGCGTGAGCTCATGAGCACCATGCAAACGCGCCTCGGCGATGCCCGCAATTGGATAGAAAACCACCGCGCACAGGCCCTTGCGGTCCTGATATTGCTGGCGGCAATCGCTCTTATCATCGGCTTGTCGCTCTCGTGGTTTGTGGGCAGCAAAAGTCTGTCCACGGTGGGCAAGATCCAAACGCCCGCGCAGCTCAAGATCATGGGTCCCAACCAGACAAGCATCGAGCCCATCGAGATTTCGTATGACGAGTCGCGCGGCGATGAGAAGAAAGACGACGGCACCGTGACCGTTCGTCGCGCGTTTTGTGTGCAGAGCGACAATGGCGATCCCGCTGCCGGCGGTCAAGCGTTTGAGCTGCAGATTGCCAACACAACGAATATCACGGGGCTGACGATCAATGTATATCACGTGACGGTCAACGATCCGAGTAATACGAGCGGCACTGTGGTCGGCCTCGACGGGCTCAATCAGCCGTATTCGTGGAGCAAGAAGGACACCCCGATTGAGTTCGCTTTTATCAACTCCGCGGACGGGACAAGTGCGTTGGCTAAAGAGCTTGAGGCAAACGACCCGACGTACGGCTCGTACGTGAATGTCCAGAAAAACGCCCGTCCGCTGTATCGGTATCACAAGTTCGCAAAGAGTGGGCTCGATGGCTGGAACGGCAAAACAGCCAACGCCGCCACGAACTTCATCATCGAGTGCACGTGGAATCCGGGCGTTGTGACCGTAAACGGAAAGACAGTCTCCAACGTTAAAGAAACCGACATGGTCTACCTAATTGCTCGCGGCACGAGCGGCAACCAATAAGAAGGAAGGGAGGGGTGCCAGATGCGAGAAGACAAGAACGAGCAAAATGAAATCGCGAGGCCTGTTGGCAAACACTTTGCGCAGGTAGATGATTCTAAGGCAGAGCCTTGCTGCGCAGAGTCGGCGCCCCCTGCTTCCAAAGTACGTAAACGTCTGTGGGCAGTTGCGGTGCTGCTGTGCGCCGTCGCGATTGCGATGGGAACCTACCTTACCTACACGGCCTTTTTGGCGGGTGACTTTCTTAAGTCGGTTGCTGTTTCGGGCACGTCGCAGGCGCTGTTTGCCTCGGACATGCTTACGGGCTACACGAATGAGACGCTGAATGACGAGGGGATTGCCGTCCGAAGCGTCATTGCCGACACGAGTGGGGAAAACTGCTCTTTTACCTTTCGCATTTACAACCATCTGCTGGGCGACAAGAACAAGGTCAACGACAAGGACGTTAACGC
>ENA-OUOW01001892-OUOW01001892.1-human-gut-metagenome-genome-assembly--contig:-NODE-1892-length-12837-cov-4.974808_pt1 | contig 12837 bp, 15 predicted proteins | sample MGYA00237938_ERZ548769 | MGnify/ENA primary metagenome ERZ548769 (study PRJEB26490, sample SAMN05356870) | human gut metagenome | biome: terrestrial biome; feature: human-associated habitat; material... | reverse complement strand
GCATAGGACCATCCGGTATGGCAGGGGAGGGCAGAGACGGCATGGAAGAACTGATCCCGGAAAACAGCACACTGGCCCGGCGCATCCGTGCGGCGGCCTCCAAGGGGACGCTGAGCCACGCCGCCATTCTCTCCGGCAGCGGAGATCGCATGGCCGCCGCCCGCTACTTCGCCGCCGCAGTGGAGTGCGAGGGAGAGGGGGAGCGTCCCTGCCTGCGGTGCCGCCAGTGCCGCAAGGTGCTGGAGGACATCCACCCAGACGTGGTGACGGTGCGGGACGACGGACACAAGGAACTGCCGGTGGAGCTGGTGCGCCAGCTGCGGCAGGATGTGTATATCCGCCCCAACGACGGCGCCCGGAAGGTGTATATCTTTGCCGACTGCGGCCAGCTGAACCAGCGGGATCAGAACGTGCTGCTGAAGATCGTGGAGGAGGGACCGGCCTACGCCGCCTTCCTGTTCTGCGCCGAGACGGCGGCGGCTCTGCTGCCCACCGTCCGCTCCCGCTGCGTGGAGTGGAAGGTGGCCGGACAGCCGGAGACACCGGAGATGGAGCAGGCCAGAGGGCTGTGCCGGGTGCTGGCGCAGGGAAAGACCCTCCCGGCGGCCCAGTGGCTGGTATCGCTGGAGAACCGCCGCATCAAGCGGGAGCAGCTGCAGGAGCTTTTGCAGGATGCGTGGCTCCTGACGGCGCAGGCCCTGCTGCTTCAGGCGGGGAAGCCGAAGGATGGCACCCTGCCGGAGGAGGCGGAGCTGTTGAGCCGGAGCCTCTCCTCCCGGCGGCTGGAGGGCCTGTCGGCCCTGTTGCGGCAGTACAGCGCCGAGTGCGCCTATAATGTGGGGGCGGGCCATGTGCTGGGGGCGCTGTGCGCCCAGTGGGAGCGGCTGCTCCACGCCACCCGCTGACCTCGGGCGCAGAATGGCGCCTATATGGAAAAACGATCCCGATACGAAAGGATGAAGGATATGACAGAAGTCATCAGTGTCCGCTTTCGAGGCGGCTGTAAGACCTATTATTTTGACCCTCGTGGCGTTCAGGTGACAGCGGGGGAGCACGTGATCGTGGAGACGGCGCAGGGGCTGGAGTATGCCCAGTGTGCCGAGGGAAACCACGAGGTGCCGGACGAGCAGGTGGTGGAGCCCTTCCGCCCCATGGTCCGCATCGCCACCGACCATGACCGCCGGGTGCTGGAGCGCAACCGGGCCAGAGAGAAGGAAGCCTTCGACGTGTGCCAGAAGAAGATTCTCCAGCACAAGCTGGAGATGAAGCTGGTGCGGGTGGAGTGCAGTTTTGACGGCAACAAGATCCTGTTCTTCTTCACCGCCGATGGCCGGGTGGACTTCCGGGAGCTGGTGAAGGATCTGGCCTCTGCCTTCCGGGCCCGCATCGAGCTGCGGCAGATCGGCGTCCGGGACGAGGCAAAGATGCTGGGCGGTCTGGGGATCTGCGGCCGGCCCTTCTGCTGCGCCCAGTTTCTGGACGATTTCATGCCCGTCTCCATCAAGATGGCCAAGACCCAGAGCCTGTCTCTGAACCCCACGAAAATTTCCGGCACCTGCGGGCGGCTGATGTGCTGCCTGAAATATGAGCAGGAGGCCTATGAGGACGCTCTGAAGCGTCTGCCCAAGAACGATTCCTTTGTCCAGACCCCCGACGGCCCCGGTAATGTCAGCGACGTCAACGTCCTGAAGGAGACGGTGAAGGTGCGGCTGGATGAGAAGCCGGAGGCTCCCCGGTGCTACCACAACTGCGAGGTGTGCGTCCTCCGCAACGGCAAGGGCAGCCGGGAGGGCATCGAGATCCCCAAGGAGCGGCCCGCCCGCTACGCGGAGGAGCGGCAGGAGGAATTCCCTGTCCCCGCCATCATTGCAGACTTTGCCGCCGACCGGGAGGAGCCGGAGGAGGGCCGCCGCCGCAGCCGCCGCCGCAGAGGCGGCAAGGGCAGCGAACGTCCTGCGGAGCGTCCGGCGGAAAAGCCGGCGGAAAAGCCGGAGGAGAAGCGGCGGGAGGGCAATCGCCGCCGCCGTACCCGCAGCGGCAAGCCCGGCGCCAGCGCCATCAAGCCCTTCACCTCCCAGCCGGATGCCAAGCCCGTGTCCCGTCAGGAGGGCCAGCGGCTCATCGAGGACGAAGGCAACAAGCGCCCCCGGCACCGTGGAGGCCGCCGCAGAGGCGGTCAGGGCGGCGGTACGCCCAAGACGGAGGCGTGAGCCGTGGGAAAGTTTTCAGGCGTTCTGATCGCCAGCGATTATGACAATACCATGGTGTATACCGAGGGGGCGCTGAAGAGCGGCGGCCCTCTGCCCTCGGTATCCCGGGAGAACCGGGAGGCGGTGGAGTACTTCATGGCGGAGGGCGGCACCTTCTCGGTGGCCACGGGCCGGGCGCTGCCGTCCTTTTCACGGGTTCGGGAGGGTGTTCCCATGAATGGCCCCACGGTGCTCTTCAACGGCGCTGCCATCTACGACTTCGCTCAGCAGCGCTACCTGTACACGGCCTTTCTGCCGGAGTCCGTCCGGGGGCATATCTGCCGCCTGCTGGAGGACCTGCCGGAGACGGCGCTGGAGATCTATCACGACGATGACTCCATCCACGCCATCAACCCCAACGAGATCACCTATCATCACCTGCATTTGACCCACTCCCCCACGGTGGCGCTGGCCAGCATGGAGGAGGTGCCGTCCCCCATTTCCAAGCTACTGTTTGAGGAGGCGGAGCCCCGGATGACGGCCCTGCGGGAGTACATCGCCCGCCAGAGCTGGAGCACCGAGTATGAGGTGGTGCCGTCCAACCCCTATCTGCTGGAGCTGACGGCCAGAGGGGCCAACAAGGGCGGCATGGTGCGCCGTCTGGCTCAAATGCTGGAGATCCGGCAGGAGAACGTCTACTGCGTGGGCGACCACGCCAACGACATCCCCATGCTGACCTTTGCCCGCACCGCCTTTGCCCCGGCCAATGCCATTCAGCCGGTGCATGAGGTGCCGGGCATCCACATTCTGCCCAACTGCTGGGAGAACACCATTGCGGCCATGATCGCAGAGCTGGACAAGCGGTATTGAGGAGGGAAACGGCCATGAAGGAGAGCACACCCCTGACCCTGTATGTGGCCTATACGGCCAAGCCCGGCTGCCGGGAGACCTTCGTCCGTCAGATCGTGATGGAGGGCATTGCCGATACCATCCGCCGGGAGGAGGGCTGCATCCGCTACGACTACTATTTCTCCGCCCAGCAGGAGGACGAAATCCTGCTGGTGGAGCAGTGGCAGACGCAGGCCCATCAGCGCATCCATTTGCAGCAGCCCCACATGGCCCGTCTGCGGGAGCTGAAGGAGCAATATGTGGCGGACACCCGGCTGGGCCGGGTGACGCTGGAGGAAGCGTAATATGACCCCACAGGCCGCCGCAGGCTGCGGCGGCCTGTGCTGTTTTGTGCGAAAGGAGAGTACCCATGCTGTTTGATACCCATGCCCACTATGACGATGAGGCCTTTGACCCGGACCGGCGGGAGGTACTGGCGGGACTGCCCCAAAAGGGTGTCGGGCTGGTGGTGGACCCCGGCTGCACCTTGACCTCCTCGGAGAAGGCCGTCGCATTGGCGGCGGAGTTTCCCCATGTATACGCCGCAGTGGGCCTGCACCCGGAGAACTGCCACGACTTTCAGCCGGAGCAGATAGAGCGTCTGCGGCAGCTGGCCCGGCGGGAGAAGGTGGTGGCCATCGGGGAGGTCGGACTGGACTACTACTGGGAGGAGAACCCGCCCCGTGCCTTGCAGCAGGAGGTGCTGCGGCGGCAGCTGGCGCTGGCGGAGGAGCTGAAGCTGCCGGTCATTTTCCACGACCGGGAGGCCCACGGCGACAGCCTTGCCATCGTCAGGGAGTTTCCGGCGGTGCGGGGGGTGTTCCACTGCTTCTCCGGCTCTGTGGAGATGGCGGAGGAACTTTTGAAACTGGGGTGGATGCTGTCCTTCAACGGGGCCATCACCTTCAAAAACGCCCGGAAGGCGCCGGAGGTCATCGCCGCCGTGCCGCTGGAGCGGATGATGGTGGAGACCGACGCTCCCTATCTAACGCCGGTACCCTTCCGGGGAAAGCGCAACGACTCCGGGTATGTGCATCTGGTGGCGGAGAAAATCGCCCAGCTGAAGGGATTGCCGGCGGAACAGGTGGAGCGCCAGACGTGGGAGAACGGCGTCCGGTTCTTCGGTATCCCGCAGGAGTGAAAACGAATCAGCCCGCACGGGGAAGCCGTGCGGGCTGATTTTGCGTCTTGTCCAGAGGCGAGCCTTACTGGAGGTTCAGGCGCTTCTGCAGATTGTACCACGTCAGCGTGTAGAACACGCCGCAGGCCACCAGCGTCTCGATGGAGTCGATGACCAGAAAGCGGGTGCCGTCCAGAAGGGAGGCGGCGCTGCCGCTGGTCTCGATGATCTGCTCACCGACTGTCAGCTGGAAGGCGAAGGAGGACAGTCCCGCCGCCTGCATGGCCAGCGAGAAGGCGATGAAGAACACCACCGACAGCAGGATCTTGTGATTGGAGAAGCTGTGGCCCAGAGCGATGGCGGCATAGACCATGAGGAATCCGGAGAATACCGTCAGGATGGCCAGCACGGCGATCCACAGGAGCAGCAGCGGACCGGGAACGCCAAAATGGAGGGACTCCGTGATGGAGGAGAGAAGTTCTCCCAGATCGCCCCAGAAGCCGGACCAGTCTGCAATGGGCAGCAGCACCAGCAGAATGGACAGCGTTACGGCCACGGCGCTGGCGGCGGTATAGAGTAGGGCGGACAGCAGCTTGGCCCAGATGAGCTGGTGCCGGTTTACCGGCAGGGTGAACATCAGGTAGCCCTCGTCGGTCATGTAGTTCTTATAGAACCGATAGATCATCAGCAACGCCGTGATGGCACCGGTGGCCACTACGAAGATCCAGAACGCCATCATCAGCAGCCCCATCAGGACGGAGGCGGCGCCGGTACGGTAAGGATGGTCTGCCGCCAGCTTGTAAAACAGGCTGCAGCAGCCGGCGGAGGCCAGCAGCAGGGCATAAACCGGCAGCAGGATGCGGCCGGAGGCCCGAAGCTCATATTTCAGCAATTTACTCAGCATAACGGAACACCTCCCGAAACAGATCGTCTACGCTGCAGCCACGCTCCTGCCGGATCTGGTCCACGGACTGGTGCAGCACCAGTTGGCCACGGCTGATGAACACCACGTCGTCCAGGATGCGCTCCACGTCGGCAATGAGGTGGGTGGAGATGAGCAGAGTGGAGTCCGGGTTGAAGTTGGTGAGGATGGTGTGGATAATGTAGTCTCTGGTGGCGGGATCCACGCCGCCGATGGGCTCGTCCAGCAGATACAGCCGTGTGCGGCGGCTCATGACCAGGATCAGCTGCACCTTTTCCCGTGTGCCCTTGGACATCTGCTTGATGCGCTGGGTGGGACTGATCTCCAGAGCCGTCAGCATATGCTCCGCCGCCTCCCGGTCGAAGTCCGGGTAGAAGTCACAGAAAAAGTCCAGCAGCTGCACCACCGTCATCCAGTCGGAGAGGTAGGTGCGCTCCGGCAGATAGGATACCAGCCTCCGGGTGTCCGGGCCGGGGGCCTTGCCGTCGATGAGCAGCTGCCCCGACGAGGGGGTCAGAAGCCCATTGGCGATCTTCAGCAGCGTGGTCTTACCGCTGCCGTTGGGGCCAAGCAGACCCACGATCCGCCCCGGCTCCAGCTGGAGCGACAGGTGGTCCAGCCCCAGAGTCCGGTCGTAATATTTGGTCAGGTCCTTACATTCTAAAATGGCCATCTCTTATGCGTCCTCCTCCCAAGACCGCACCAGCTGGGCGGTCTGCTCCCGGTCGTAGCCCATGCGCTCCATGCGGTGCAGAAAGGCTCCGATCTGCTGGTGGGCCAGCTCCTGTTTGGCGCTGTCGACGACAGCGGCGTCCTCGGTAACAAAGCGCCCGGCAGTGCGCTGGGTGTAGACCAGCCCCGTGCGCTCCAGCTCCGCCAGCGCCCGCTGCATGGTGTTGGGGTTGACCCCGGCCTCCGCCGCCATCTCCCGCACCGGCGGCAGCCGTCCGCCGCAGGGGAAGGTGCCGGACAGAATGGCCAGCGTCACCTGCTGGATCAGCTGGGTGTAAATGGGCTGGTCATTGCGGATATCCCATTCCATAGGCGTCCTCCTTTGCCTGTGCTGCCGATGGATCGGAGCAGTCACATCTCGATGTTCTCGCTGCCCCACCTATCAGTTCGCTTGTACTACGACAATAGTACATTAAGACAAGGGGATTGTCAAGGGGGAACATGAAAAATTCTGCGGATGGATCAAAAATCCCCCTTTCCCGGTGCTGTGTGCCGGGAAGGGGGATTTGTTGGTGGGGTAGGGGGATCCGAAGGGAAGAGGCGCTCGTGAGGGCGGATCATTCGTCCTGCGGCTGGTTTAACCGATAGTGTCCATTGCCGTCCACAAAAGAGATGATTGGAAATGAGCGTATAGCCGAGCCGTGCGCCCTTTTCCTCCTTGGTAGGATAGAACTCCTGCCCGTCAAAGCCGGCAAAGGCGTTTTCCAATGCGGAATCCAGCAGGGCTTCATCCCGGAGACCGATACTGCCGCCTGTTTCCCGGGCGATGAGCCTGTGGAGCAGCAGCACCTTATCTTTCGAAAACTTGATCATTTCGCAAGCTCCATAAATGCGGGCTTGTACTTTTTCAGGATGCGTGCCGCCACAACGTCGATCTTCTCATCATCGGTCATATCGATCATGGGGGACACATCCAGATCCACCAGCATATATTTGGGCTTATTGTTCTTGAAAATCACCGCCTGCCCGTTTTTCTCGGCAATGCGTGTTACCCGCGAGAAGTTCTGATTCGCTTCGGTGACCGAAACGATCGTCTTTGTATCAATGGTCATGGCGAACACCTCCTATGCTTATTATACCCGTATATAGGTAAAAATCAACCTATAATTTATGCATTATTTGGTGCTCGCAACCAAACGCAGAATGTGGTTATTCCTTCGCTGTGTCTTGCTTTGTCAGTGCGTCCATGATCTTGTGATACACCACTTGGTTGGGGTAATAGCGGTAGTCGGCAAAGACGGAGATGCCGGTGCCGTTGAAATACTCCAAAATCGCGGCGGCGCAGGCGGCGCTGCGGCTCTGCCCATACTCGCACTGGCAAAGGATATCCAGCCCGTCCGCCCTTGCCTGACAGATAAACGCCGCCAGTGCGTCCGCCTCCGGCATATAGGTGTCGTAGTCCAGCCCCACATCCGGCAGAGCCGTCAGATCCAGGTCGTGAACGACCACGGTGAACACCCGCGCTGCTTTGCCGGCGTAGTCCAGCGGGGGCGTCGGGGCAGGCTTGCCGACGGAGGGTGGGTCGCAGAAGGAGATCACCGCCGTGCGGGAGAGCGTATCGGTACGTAGCAGTTCCTCGGCGGCTTTGCGGGAACAGATGGTCACGTTCATAGATATACCTCCAGTTTTGTATAGTTCGCGGTATGCCCGCAGGGACATACCGTTGCAGGGAGACTCCTCATCCTCCGTCTGCAGCTCGATGTCATACTCCCAGCCGCAATGCTCACAGATCCAGTACATATCCAGCGTGGGATAGCCGCAGACGGGGCAGGTGACGATGCGGAACATACCGGAGCGGTACTCCGGCGTGTTCTTCAAATCCTGTTCATTATGCATGAGGTTCCTCCCAGCTGATGCAGTTCAGACAGCCGCCCTGTCGGGCGATCTCCCGGATGTTGACGGGCACGATCTCTTTGCTGAAAAGCTGCCGTGCGGAAGTCTCAGCCTCGGCATCCTGCTCGATGCCAAACACCGGCAGGAAAACCACCCGTTCCGTCTCCAAATAGTTCAGGTAGCAGCCAACGGCGCTGACCCCACCGGTCGGGACAAAGGGAAAATCCACCGCGTCCAGGCCGCAGTCCTGCACCGCTCGCTTCACCTGCTGCTCAAAGCCGCAGGATGACAGCGGGCGATTGCACAGCACGGTGCGGTCGTCGAGAAATCGCGCCATGCCGTCGGCGTGGCCGGTCATGTCGCTTTTCAGAGAGGGAATGATCAAAACCTCCGCCTCCAGCAGCTCCGAAAGCTCATGCACCAGCGCGGCAGACGGATGCTCCGGGTTTTCGGAAAAGACGCGGTCGCTGATCAGGACGCGCGCCCCGGACGGCGAGAACACCACGTTCCCACCATCCAGGTTGATATTGCTGTATGTAACCGGCAGACCGAGCTGCGGAGCAAGATCCTTACGGAAATCGGTCCTCAGAACAGGATCGTTTTTCAGATAGGACGGCTCATAGCGGAAGGATACCAGCTTTCCGGAGCCTGTCCGCACCGGCATGAAGTCCCGCACCCAAACGTCCCGTGTGCCATCCAGCAGCGCATAGGGGACACCGCGCGCCGCCAGCGTCGCGAACAGCGTCTCTGCGTCGGTTGGATAAAGCACAGGGAGGAGTGCAGAGAAATAGATCATTCAAACAGACCTTTCCAATACTCGCCGACTAATTTACGGCTGATAGCTGCTTTTTGCTCCTCTGTGTTGATTTGGTCGTCCGAATAAACGGCGTCGATATATGCCTTTAATAGTTCCGTTTTTTGCGGCAAGGATTTCTTCTCCCCGGAATCTGTCACAAAACGCTGGTTGATATCCCTCGCAATAGCCAGATCTGCATCCTTGTACGCACTGGACATGATGCCGATGCGTTTCGTGCAAACCATTACCTCTGCGGGATTTTGCTCCTTTACAAGAACGTTCTTGGGGGTTCCCCGCAATTCATGTGGGATCATACTGCTCAGTTGTGCCTGCGATTTGAAGATGCCATTGACCAGTGTGTATTTCAACAGATAGGAAAGATAGTAATTGCCGCACGACAGGCAAATATCTACACCGCTGCGCTGGTCATCCGTTTTGTGATGAAAATAGAGAGCACCGTACTGATTCTTCTGACATTCGTTACCGTGAACAGCTTCGTCAACAAATCCGGTGTTCGTATCAGAATAGTATGCTTCGACCCATAGCGGCTTGATTGTGATATCACCGATTTTGATCACATACTCCGTCAGCAGTTTTTTACCAATTTCCTGCAGAAAATTCACTTGTGCATCCTTGTCGTGTGTACTTGTCAACTGGTTAATCAAGTTTTCCATCGTTCATTCTCCTTCTCATCATATTATTTTGCGTGCCATTGCCTGTACGTCCATTATAAGCGCCGTTGTCGAAAAACGCAAGTTCACCAATTTCTTGGAACTTTTTTCACCAATTCAGCCGCTGGTTGCGCCAGCGGATGCGCTCCGCCGCGTAGCGGCGATACCATCTTGCAGCCTCCTTGTAGTGCTTATCCGCCTCGTAGGTCTGTGCCAGCCGCGACATGGCGGCATCGCTGCCAGCCTCGGCGGCCCGGTGATACCAGCGGATGCCCTCTGCCTGGTCACACGCCACATCCTGCCCGTAATAGTATCGATGCCCCAGATACAGCATCCCGATGGCGTCGCCGCCCACCGCCGCCTCGTAGTCAGCCATAAAGCTATCCTCCCGCTCCTGTGCGTCCAGCAGCGCGTCCACTGCCGCCGCGTAGGACTCGCACTCGAAGTACAGCCGAAGCCGGGCATTCTCCGCCTCACCCACAGGGTCAAAAGCGCTCATTACATCGGAAGTCACGTTGTTCTCCGCCCGCTTATACCAGCGGATAGCCTGCGGGTAGTTGCGCTTTGTACCGCAGCCGTGCTCACAGCACCATCCGGCGGCGAACTGCGCCTCGGTAAAGTTGTGGGCTCCTGAACGCTTGAATAGATCGAATGCCTTTGCCATAGCGTCGGACGTGCCGCTGCGGATATGTGTCAACGCCTGCGAGAACTGTGCGTCCGCCGCCCGTCGCCGTCCGGCGATTTCCCACATTTCCGCGTACACACGGAGGGCGGGTGAAAAAGTAACATCCATGGTCATTTCCTCCTGCAATGTGATTTGCGGTCAGTGTAGCACCTTTTTTTATAAGACCTAAATATTTATATTATTTTCGGCGGTTTGGGGGTAGAAATCGGCCTCCACCGCCCATTTTTTCGCGTGCAGGCAGCAAAAAACGCTGCATTTCATGGGCATAACGCTGCAAATATGTCGATTGCGGATGTGCTGTATTGTGCATCTATACGAATCTTTGCAGAAAACCGCCTTTTAGCCTATATATGCTTATATAAATTAGGTCTTAATTATATGGGTGCTATACTGGCGGCAAAATTCGAAAAGGAGATTTTACCATGAACGCATTTGACAAGGTCATCGGATACAAGGCCACCAAGCGCGAGCTGCTGCAGCTGTGCGATATGCTCCGTAACCGGGAGATCTATGAGGAGATGGGCGCCCGCCTGCCCCATGGACTGCTGCTGTATGGCGACCCGGGCTTGGGCAAGACGCTTTTGGCGAGGTGCTTTGTGGAGGAGAGCGGGCTGCACACCATCACGGTACGCCGCGACAAGGGCGGCGACGCCTTTATCGACGGTATTACGCAGGCCTTTGCCAGTGCGAAGACAAAAGCGCCGTCCATTGTCCTTTTGGACGACATGGACAAATTTGCCAACGAGGATGATGCCCACTGTGACGCTCCGGAATACGCCGCCGTGCAAGCAGGGATCGACGATGTGAAGGACACCGGTGTGTTTGTGATCGCCACGGCAAACGATATCCGCAAGCTGCCGAGCTCCCTGCGCCGTTCCGGACGGTTTGACCGAAAAATCGGACTTCAAGCGCCCACGGCGTCCGATGCGGAGGAGATCATCGCCCACTATCTGAAAACGAAACGAGTTTCGGACAGTGTCAACATGGAAGACCTGACGAGGATGATGCGCTATAATTCCTGCGCCGAGCTGGAGACTATTTTGAATGAAGCGGCGGTTCGTGCGGCCTTTGCCCGCAAGACCGGCATCGACATGGAGGACATGGTGAGTGTGGTGCTGAAGCAGCAATATGGCGCACAAGAGGATATGCCTTGCGTTTCGGATGAAGTTATCGAAAAGGTGGCACTTCACGAGGCGGGGCATCTGGTGGTATGCGAAGCGCTGTGCCCCGGCAGCGTCGGCTTTGCCTCCCTGCTTCCCTCCGACGAAAACCGGTACGGCGGCTTTATCCACTGCTGCAAAGGTGCCTCCGATTCACAAAGCGCCATCATCGCCCTGGGCGGCAAGGCCGCCGTGGAGATGCGGTATGCGGGGCAGGTCGCAGAGGGATGCAGCGACGATATCGCCTGTGCGGTCAACTGTATCCGCGAGGCGGCAGCCAAGGAGGGTACGCTGGGATTCTCCCTGCTGAATGTCGAAAGCGATTCCTCCAGCAATATGTCCGAAAGCCTGAATGCCCGCAGCGAGGCGGCGGTACAGGCGGAGCTGGAGCGGTACTACGGCAAGGCAAGGGCGCTCCTTGCTCAAAACGAGGCGTTTCTGAAAGAGATCACAGAGGCGCTGGTCATGAAGAAGACCCTGCTCTATTCCAATATTCAAGCTATCCGCGGCACCGCTGTAAAGAAAAACCCTGCGGTGACCTGCGAGGCGGCTTCAAGGTATGACGCAGCGGAGATCGAGAATTCTCCGCCGGAGGATCCGGAGGAGGCGATGCGCCAGAAGATCATGCGCAAGCTGGAGGAGGCGGAGCGACGGCGATGTTCCTGATGCTTCAGGAGTGCGCCGTGGAGGACAAGCCCGTCGCATAGAATGAAGCGGTATACCGTCTGACCAGCATCACGATCCCTGCGGGAGTGACCCGCATTGAAGAGTATACATTCCACTGCTGTATGAACCTTACGGATGTTGTCATCCCCGAGGGAGTAACAAGTGTTGGAAAATTAGCATTTGCTTGCTGCCATGAATTAACAATGGCGAGAATGCCAAGCCGCAGTTTTCACTGAAAGCGCCTGTGGAGGCGGAGAAAAAAGGCCATGTAAAATCTGCAAAGAAGTTTTTCGGGGAGACGAACAACTGGAACGAAACCGGATACATTACCACGGACGGCACGAAGCTGGACTTCTCTGGCCGACATGAGGGCGCACCCGGCGGGCAAACTGGGCGAAGGGGCGACGGCCGTGACTGGCGCGGAGCTGTGTGAGCGGCTATTTCAATCCACGCCCCCCGCGAGGGGGGCGACCGGTACTTTGTCCGCAGCGACGGCGGCATCAACATTTCAATCCACGCCCCCCGCGAGGGGGGCGACACGTCCGGCTGCAAATCCCGAATCATCTTGCTGATTTCAATCCACGCCCCCCGCGAGGGGGGCGACGCTGGCGGGCTTTAACACGCAGAAAGGAAATATTATATTTCAATCCACGCCCCCCGCGAGGGGGGCGACGTCAGCCGTGTTACCATTACACTACCCCGCCATATTTCAATCCACGCCCCCCGTGAGGGGGGCGACATGACCTTCTGCGCCGTATAGTCCTCGCTGTCCAAAATTTCAATCCACGCCCCCCGCGAGGGGGGCGACGAAGAAGAAAAGTTATTCCGTGATAATGCGAGAATTTCAATCCACGCCCCCCGCGAGGGGGGCGACGATAGTTGGAAGGTGTCAAACCCCACGATCCAGAGATTTCAATCCACGCCCCCCGCGAGGGGGGCGACAAGGCCCATCGACTATCATATCATCATCAATACATTTCAATCCACGCCCCCCGCGAGGGGGGCGACTCAAGCGAAGCAGATTCATCAGCAAGAGCATTCTTATTTCAATCCACGCCCCCCGCGAGGGGGGCGACTAATTATCCGATTTTGAAGGGGCGGGAGCAGACGATTTCAATCCACGCCCCCCGCGAGGGGGGCGACTGAAGAAAACGGACGCTGTGAAGCTGGCGCAG
>ENA-OUOW01001888-OUOW01001888.1-human-gut-metagenome-genome-assembly--contig:-NODE-1888-length-12851-cov-3.880666_pt1 | contig 12851 bp, 9 predicted proteins | sample MGYA00237938_ERZ548769 | MGnify/ENA primary metagenome ERZ548769 (study PRJEB26490, sample SAMN05356870) | human gut metagenome | biome: terrestrial biome; feature: human-associated habitat; material... | reverse complement strand
GACCAGAGAAGAAAGAAGGGCTTTGGCATATTTCCGCCTGATGTTTCTGTGCAGGGGTATACCGTTTATCGACCTTGCCCATCTGCGCAGGCAGGATTTGCAGGGCAGGGCGGAAACCATTGCCAAAACGGTTTACGGCTTCCTCAGCGGCACAGCCAAGCCTATGAATGGGGAACATTCCGGCAAAGGCCAGGGGAAAGCCTCAGGCGGGAATCCTCTCCACGGAACTGGTTTCGGCGCTTACATGCGGTTTTTAGACGACATTGCCATGGCTGATGTCTGGGTGGTAGATTCCAATTCCAAAACCATTACGCCGGGTTCCGAACACAGCGATGTAATCGAGTATGAAGAGCTCCCTGAAGACGGGGAGGCCGTCATAGACGAGGCCTTGAACGGCAGTATTTCCTTCAGTGAAAGCTTCAGCGATGTTTTGGGGGAACGCACTCTGTCGGTCGGTGTTCCAATCAGACAAGACGACACGGCGGAGCCTGTCGGAGCCGTTCTGCTTCACACACCGGTCCAGGGAATCTCCGATGCGGTGTCAGACGGCCTGTGGCTTCTGCTGCTCAGTGTACTGGCCGCCCTGCTTTTAGCGGTTCCTGCTGCGGTTTTGCTCTCCTTGAAATTTACAAAACCGTTAAATCGGATGAAGGACACCGCCGTCCGCCTGGCAGACGGCGATTTTTCCGCGGTAAACGCCCTGCGGCAAAACGATGAGATTGGGGAACTGGCGGCTACTATGGACCGGCTGGCTGTCCGGCTGAAGGATGCCTCTCAAGAGAGCAGCCGGCTGGAACAGATGCGCAGAGATTTTATCTCCAACGTTTCTCACGAACTGCGCACCCCTGTCACCGTGCTTCGGGGTTCCCTGGAGGCCATCACCGACGGCATTATAACGGAGCCTGCTCAGATACAGGAGTATCAACAGCAGATGCTCCGGGAAAGCCTGCACCTACAGCGCCTGGTCGATGACCTTTTGGAACTGACCCGGCTGCAAAATGCCGATTTCCGGATTGAAAAGGCACCGTTGGAGCTTCGTCAGCTGGCAGAGGACGTCAGGCGCAGCGCTCGAAGGCTGGCGGAACCCAAGGGCGTCGTCCTGCACCTGGAGAGCGGCCCTCAGGAATTCTCCTTTACCGGCGATTATGGCAGACTCCGTCAGATGCTGCTTGTTGTGGTGGACAATGCCATAAAATTTTCCCCTCCGGACGAAACAGTCTCTATGCGTCTGTTCCAACAGGACGGCGAACCAGCCCTTTCCATCACAGACCACGGACCGGGGATTTCCCCTGAAGACCTGCCCCGTATTTTTGAACGCTTTCGCACAAGCGGGACAGTGGAAAACCGAACCGGAACCGGCCTCGGCCTTCCCATCGCCCGGCAAATTGCCGTCCGGCACGGGATAACCATTCAGGTAGAAAGCCGTCCCGGGAACACCGTTTTTACCTTTCTGTTTCGAAATGCCCACGTCAGGTAACAACCGGAAAACCTTTTTTGGAGAAAGGTCTTTTCCGGAACCATGGCAGAGAAATGCCCCAGAGTCTTTGCAGAAGCATAGACCCGGGGCATTTCTCTGTTTATAGCTTGGATTTCAGAAGCTCCAGCTTTTCCAGGAAACGGGTGGCTTCCGTCTGGACTCCTTCCGCTTCCAACCGGAGGTACTGCGGCGCCGTACTGCTGAGCGGTTCCCAGTCCGGAAGCCCCGGACTGTTGGGATCTCCATGTTTGGCAAAATTGCTCCAATAACTCCCCATCGCATCCGACAAGGCATACTGCGCCTGGGAGAGCCTGGGCTTCATCGGCTTCCCTTCCGGCGTACTGCCCCCCATGACTGACAAGGTATGGAATACATAGAAGAGTTCTGCGGAATGGGTGGCCCCTACAAAGGTTCCATCCCCCAGGACGATGGGTTCTACAAAATAATACTGATAAACCGGGCAGGGATGGACCTTACTCAGCCGGGACAAAACCCTCTGAATATTCAAAAATCCGTAATCCCGCTGTGCGTCCAGGCAGGCCCGCTGAAAATTTTCCTCCGTAACCTTGTAAAGTTTCAGGAAGTCCTCTGTATTTTCTCCAAAAATGGCACGCACGCTCGCAAGAAAATCCACATATTCCTTTCCTCCAAACGGGGCAAAAAGGCCTTCGTCCGCATTTCCGCCGATGATAAGAGGTACCTGGCCGATACGCCCTGCGGAGATGGCCTCATAAGGATCCTCCCGAAGCACGTAACCGTCCACAAAGGGCTGGTATTGAAGAGGGCCGCCCGGCTCGGGACAGGAAGCCTTAAGCACCTGCTCCACCGACAGGGAACGCAGCTCCCTTAAATTTCTGCAGGACAGCTTTTCCAGCAGCTCCACGCCAATCTGTTCCCCCTGGCTGATGGCCGCGGAGTACAATCCGCTGGTCAGAGGAGAGGAGATCAGCGCGCCCACGCTCATTCCGCCTGCGGACTGGCCATCCAGCACAATCCGGTTGGGATCTCCGCCAAAGCCGCGAATATTCTTTTTGACCCAGCGCAAAGCCGCGATTTGATCCAAAAGCCCGTAATTGCCGCTGACGCCATGCTCCGACTCCCGGCTCAGCTCCGGATGGGCCAGAAAGCCCAAAGCGCCCAGCCGGTAATTGATGCTGACCACAAGTACGCCTTTTGCTGCCAGGGACCATCCATGGTAGAGTTCCTCATCCCCAAGCCCTCCCTGGAAACCGCCGCCGTGAATCCAAAACAGCACCGGCAGTTCTTCTTCCGCTGAAGCTGCAGGTGTCCAGATATTCAGATACAGGCAGTCCTCACTCTGGGAATGGTGTTCGAAGGCGTCCATCCCCACCCATCCGGGATTTTGAATGCACATATCCCCAAACCTGCGGCATTCCCGCACACCTTCCCAAGGTTCCACCGGCTGCGGCGCCTTCCAGCGCAGTTCCCCCACAGGCGGTTTCGCATAGGGAATGCCCCGGAACAGAGTGATACCGTTTTGTTCCTCCCCCGCTACCCTGCCGTATTCCATGTCGACAATGCCGATCCCTTTTCTCATAGATACCTCTCCTTCTTCTGCTTTCAGCAATCCTGCTTTTCATCTTACTACGAAAGAGATAAAAAAGGAAACAAGAGAAAAGTGCGATTTCCTGGATAAATCTATTTTTTCTCGGCAATCTGCACTATTTTCAGCTCATAAATATCTTTTTTTATTTGACAAATGCGGTTTTTTCCTCTACACTGTGGGATGAAGAAGCAATTTCCAAATCCGGGATAAAACGCCGGGAAAGGAAGGGATATAAACAGGCGTAAACCGGCGGCTTCAAACCATGAAACCAATTAGGGAGACATGATCGTACAAGGAGGAGTTATCAATGTCAATTGCAGTAGTGCCCTATACGCTGCGTCACCACGCCTTCAACCTGGAACAGGTGAAGACAATTTATAGTACCCTGCACGAACTGGGGTATGACGGACTGGAAAATGGAATGGGCCGCAGCGCCGGCCTCAGTCCGGAAGAGGATCTGGAACTGATCCGTTCCAATGGCCTGCGCGTTTGCGGCGCCTATGGGGATATTAAAAACCCGGAGGAAGTCATAAAAGCGGCTCGTCTTTATGGCGCAAGCGTTGTCGGAATGCCTTCTATCCCCGGGGAGATGATGCGTTCTCCGGACGGCTTCCATGCCTATGCCGAACAGATCAATGCCTGGGCAAAGCCCTTCAAGGGTACCGGAATCCGGCTGCAGTACCACAACCACAGCCAGGAGTTCCGCAACTTCCCCGAGCTTGACGGCAAATCTGGAATGGATATTCTGATCGAGGAGACGGATCCTGAAACCGTAGCCTTTGAACTGGACGTTTTCTGGGCTTCCGCCGCCGGATGCGATCCCGCCCAGTGGATCCATAAGCTTACCGGAAGAATTCCCGTTGTTCATTACAAGGACATGGCTATGAACTGCCAGGCGGAAAACACAGGCCTGGGAGAAGTACCGAGACAATTCGCTGAGATCGGCCAGGGCAACCTGAACTGGCCCCTGATCACCGAGGCCTGCCGGGCGGCCGGTGTGGAATGGTACTGCGTGGAGCAGGACCAGACCAAACGGCCTGTCTTCGAAAGCCTGAAAATCAGCATCGACTATATGCGCGGCACGTTGAAAATCGTATAAAGGAGAAATTTATCATGTCTATCAAACCAGTCAAAGTTGCATTGATCGGCAGCGGAAATATCAGCTATACTTATTTGAATACCCTGGTTAACGGCGGTTTCAGCATCATCGACGTAGTGGGTTGTTCCGACCTGATTCCGGAACGCAGCAAGGCCCGGGCCGAGCTGTTCGGCATCCGTCAGATGACCAACGAGGAAATCCTGAACGACCCTGAAATTGAAATTGTCATCAATACTACCCAGTTGTGGAATCATTCAGCCGTCACCCGCCAGATTCTGGAAGCAGGCAAAAATGTCTACTCTGAAAAAGCTATGGGCGACACCTACGAGGGAGCCAAGGCGAACTACGACCTAGCCGCCTCCAAAGGCCTGCGCCTGGGCTGCGCGCCCGACTGCTACATGGGCTCAGCTTTCCAGACTGCCCGGAAGCTGCTGGACGACGGCGCCATCGGCAAGCCCCTGATTGCCCACGCAATGTGTTACCGCGGTTATAACAGCCATTATGCGGCAGGCGATCCCGCAGACCCCAAGGCCGGATCTCAGGGCACCACCATCACCTATGATATGGGCGGCTACTATATCAACATCCTGGTCAACATGCTGGGCGCGGTCAACCGTGTTTCCGGATTCACTCGCTTCTATAGCGACAGGGTCTATGAGAACCCCCGCCATCCCCGGTATAAATCCCCTGTGGATCTGGAAATCGGCGGCGAGCCCAGAGGCGATTCCGTAATGCTGGGCAGCCTGGAATTCCAGAACGGCGTTTACGGCAGCCTGACCCTTTGCTCCGAGGGCTTCTTCCCTGAAACTCCCCGGATGGAAATTCTGGGAACTGAGGGCATCCTGACCATGCCCGATCCCAACTTCTTCGGCGGCTGGGACAACCAGGTCACCCTGGTTCGGACAGGAAACCCCAACGAGGTATTCCGTGTGCCGTTCACCCACGGCTTCAGCGATACAGATCCCAATGTTCCTGCACTGAGCGGCAAGCGGGAACCCTGCCACAACAGCTGGCGCGGCCTGGCTGTCGTCGACATGGCGTGGGCTATCCGGAGAGGCCGTCCCCACCGCAGCAGTCCTGACCTGGCCCTGCACACTGTGGAAATCATCGATGCCATCGAGAAATCCTGCAAGGACAATCAGGTACATACCATGCAGTCCCGGCCTGAGCGCCCGGCGCCTCTGGCACCCGGCTTCTTTGGTCCCATGGCTGAAACCTCTATCGACAATATCTAATTCAAAAGCCTGCGGTGCGCGTCGTACGCACCGCAGGCTTTTTTATCCCTTTTGTCCATTGTCCTCGATACTGGACAATTCTCAGTATTCTATGATATCCAGTTTCATAAGTACTCGTCTTCCCAGGGGCTGCGGCAAAATTTGCATTTTGCCGCAGCTCTTTTGTCTTGTTTCGAAAATATCTGCTGCTTTTATATTTTACTAAAACGAACCGCCAGGCTCAGCCGCAGGCTTTTCCCACTGGTATTCCGGGACAGCACAAAAGAAGACAAACACAAGTTTATTGGGGCATCAAGAATCCATCCCCAATGGCGGCAGATATCTCCTCATAACCGATGACGTTCGTTTTTTCCGACGTATATCGCAAAAAAATGCCATAAAAAGCAGGAACCCGTTACCCGGCAGTCGATGAACAGCCCCTTCCTTGGAGCTGTTCTGTACGACGAAACAAACAGCCGGTCTAAATTTCCTGCTTGGAACTTTGCCGCCTTCTGTTGTCTAAATGGTTCTTTCCAGATTCAAAAAGCACAATTGGACAAGAAACGAGGCACAGCTATTTGTTGACGGCCAGTAGCTCGAGTTCTACAATAGAATTGCAAGGTCAATATCAACGCAAAAAACACAATGAGGTGATAAAATTTGGACAAAATACGAATCGCCATGATCGGCTGCGGAGATATCGCCAATAAAAGACATATTCCTGCCTATCAAAATAACCCTCAAGCAGAAATTGTATATTTTTGCGATATCATACGTGACCGGGCCCGGCATGCGGCAGAAAAATATGGAGGCGGCAGGGTAGTGACCGACTTTCATGACATTTTAAAGGATCCTTCAATAGATGCCGTTTCCATTTGTACTCCTAACAACCTACATGCAATAATCTCAATTGAATGCCTTCAGGCTGGTATCCATGTTTTATGTGAGAAGCCAGCAGGCAGATGTTTTGAAGAAGTGCTCAGGATGCAAAGCGTTCAGCATGAAACAGGAAAGATACTGAATATCGGTGTTGTAAATCGATTCAATACAAGCGTTAACTTGATAAAAAACATGATCGACAGCGGCAAGCTTGGCGAAATCTATCACGTATATGTCAGTTTTCGGGCACATCGTTCTATCCCTGGATTGGGAGGGGATTTTACCAACAAAGAGATTTCCGGTGGCGGAGTGCTCATTGACTGGGGCGTCCATTTTCTTGACATTGTAATGTACTGCTGTGGCGATCCGGCGCCGAAGACGGTATCCGCTGAGACATTCAGCAAATTAGGTCTGAATCTAAAAACTTACGCTTATAAGGAAATGTGGTCCAGTGAGCCAAAGCTGGACGGCGTATATACAGTGGAGGATTCTGTAGCGGGGCTGATTAGAACCAATGGCCCAGTAATTACGCTTCACGGTGCTTGGGCACAAAACATTGGCGAACAGGAAATGTATATCGATTTTATGGGGGACAAAGCTGGAATCCGTCTTCAATATGGAAAAAATTTTAAGATTTACACCGCTAAAGACGGAGTGTTGTATGACATACAGCCGGAATACCGCGCCTATGATCATTTCCAGAATGAGATTGATTCCTTTATTCGCTGTGTACAAACAGGGGTAAAACTATCTTCGCATATCGATACTGCTATAATTACAGCTAAAATGATGCAGGCTATCTATGATTCAGCAAATTGTCACAGGGAAATCATTTTGTGATTTTTTTTCGTATAACCTGAAGCTGACAGCCGGCCTGTTAAACCACAATTCCTTATGTGAGGATGTTAATTACTTATAAGGGTGGTTAAATAAAATGAAGCCTGCGATTCCAAATGGCAAAAAATTTGAATATGATAATAAGTTTTCAAAGGATCCAATGAATCTGGAAGGAATCTGGCTGTATCAGGTGGGTGAACTCTACGCTGAAGCTGGTCTGAAAATGAATACGCATATGCAGGATTGCCACGAAATTAGCTACATTGTTTCAGGCCGGGGTTATATCATGGATAACGGCATATGGACGGCAGTGGAGGAGGGCGACCTGATTTTTACACCTCGCGGCCATCTTCACTGCGTACAGACCGACGCTAGTACTCCTTTGCGGTTTTGTTACCTGGGGTGTGAATTTGAAGAGTATGACATTCATCAAGAATTGAACGAACTAAAGCTGTTTTACGGCTCCGTCAAATCCTTTTGTATTCGCAGCGGGATTGAAATCCTATGCACCTTCAATAAAATCTTTGAGGAATTTTACCATAACTGTCCGGGACAGTTGACTATGATCCGGTCGTATGTTTTACAAATTCTAATCTTGGTCTGGCGGATAAGCCTGGAGAAACAGACAAAACCATTGCCCCGGGAGAACACAGTTTCCGAGGGGGCGGTCTATGCAGCAATAAAATATTTAGATCAACATGCAATGGATGTCAAGAAGCTGCAAGTAGTGGCCCAGAATTTAGGATACAGCCGATGTTATCTGTCCCATGCCTTTAAAGACAGATTGGGAATGTCCATGCGCGAGTATTTAAGCGAAATAAAAATGGAAAAGGCTAAAGAGTTATTAAAAGGCGGCAATGTAACCGTGACGCAAACAGCCCAGCTTTTGAATTTCAGCAGTGTTCAAGCCTTCAGTAAAGCGTTTCAAAGAGCAGTAGGAATATATCCAAGTGCTTTTCTAAAGAATTTTTTGAAGAAAGCAGAGAATACGCAGGACAAAGGGGAATGAAATGAGTTTACACATAGGTATTATTGCAGACTTACTAAAGCTACCATTGGAAAACAGTATTATCCGTTGCGCAGAGCTTGGCGCCAAAGGCGTGCAGCTTTATGCGGTAAAGGGAGAGATGAAACCTGAAAACATGTCTTCTGAAAAAATAGCTCATATCAGGGAATTGCTGGTTAATAACGGCTTGGAGTTTTCAGCTCTCTGCGCCGATTATGGCGGGACAGGTTTTGCCGACCCATCAGGGAACAACCAGCGAATTGAGGGATCCAAGCGAATTGTTGATCTGGCTCAAAAACTGGGAACCAATATCATTACCACACATATCGGCACGATTCCAGAAGATACCAGAAGTGATACCTACCAAATCCTGCTTGAAGCGAGCAATGAGTTAGCGGAATATGCCAGCAAGAACGATGTGTTTTTTGCGGTTGAAACAGGGCCTGAAAGAGCGATAACGCTAAAATTGTTCTTGGACAAATTGGACAGTAAAGGAATAGCGGTTAATTTTGACCCTGCAAATCTCTATATGGTGGCTGGCGACGATCCGGTTCAAGCAGTCTATACCTTACAAGACTATATCGTTCATACTCATGCCAAAGACGGTATCCGGCAGGAGGGAAGCAAGAAATTCAGTGAAGTCCCCTTGGGTTCCGGAGGTGTTGATTTTGATGGATATATTGCCGCTCTAAATAAAATCGGTTATAACGGATACCTCACCGTTGAAAGAGAAGTCAGCGATACGCCAGATAAAGATATCTCGGATGCGGTTGAGTTTTTGAAAAAGTACTGTAAATAAAATACTTGCTCAGCAGCCAAGCGATATATGACACGTTCCACAAGGCCATCCCAAAGAAAGAAGACAGGTTTTCGGCAGGAACCTAATAAACGGAAGGAGGAGTTATTCATATAGTTGTAGCGGCTGTTTGAAAAAATAAATTCATTGTCTTTTTCTGCAATCAGCATTGTCTGCTGCGTTAAGATACTTGGAACCCTGTGTTTCCCCCCTTGTATCCGCTTACTGCCTGCAAAAATCTGACAATCTTCTGTTTTCAAACAAGCCTTAGGATTTGCTTGATTCTATATTATGGTGAAAGGATGGATAAACATGAAGAGGCGTGTATCACATTTCGGAAAGTTAGCTTGCATACTTATTGCATTGGGCATACTGGGGGGATGTGGAAAGCCCCCTACAAATCCCAGCTCATCCATGCAAAATTCGGGGAGCGAACCCTCCAAAAGCAGCGAAACTTCGTTGCCCTCCAGCAACTCTGACATAACTGTGATTTCCGTATGGTCAGCTGATCAAGCTGCTAAACCTCTTCGGGATGAATTGGTGGAAAAATTCAATGCAGAACGAGGTAAGGACCTGGGGATTCAAGTCGAAAACAAGGCATATGGCGGCGATTACGCAAATGTACTGAAAATCGCTTTGCAGGCCGGCGAAGGTCCCGATATCTTCGGTATTACCGGATCTATACAGGCCAATACAGACGCAGGATGGATTATTGCGCTGGAAGATCTTCCCGGAAGCGAGGCTCTGCTGGAAAAGTACCAGAACTATAGAATTGAAGGGCTCACAACCTACAATGAAAAAATGTATCTTTGTCCCTTGGATACCTGTACCTGTGCCGTAGCCTATAACAAGGATCTTTTAGCCAAAAACGGATTCAGCGAGCCGCCCAGAACCTGGAGCGAACTGCGCGAAATGGCCAAAACTGTCACAGAAAATGGCGAAGGAAAGGAATTCGGTTTTATTGAAGGGCTAAAAAGCACCGGCTACTCTAAATACAATGGTTTGTATCATGGGGTAAACAGTACTGGCATGACCGGGTTTGACCCCAGAACGGGCAAATTTAATTTTTCCGCCTTTGCTCCCCTTTTCCAAACGTTAGTGAATATGAGAGACGACGGGAGCTGGTTCCCCGGTGTTGAGGGACTGAATAATGATCAGGCCAGGGCACAGTATGCCGAAGGTAACATTGCGTTCAAGCTTTCTGCCAGTTGGGATGCAGCCGTACTCGGAAATCAATTTCCGATGAAGGCTGATTGGGGATGGTGCAGGCCAGTGATGGAAGGTGCGCCCCAATATAAATATTTCAGCACAGTAACTGCTTCTTTTGCAATCAACAGCAGCTGCAGGGACATCCCCGAAAAAATACTCCCGGTTTATGAAATGATCCATTCAGATGAATTTGTTGTCAGGACCTATGAAAACGGGACGGCTCTACCATATGATCTAAAACTGTTAGACCAGGTTTCCAATCCGCCCACCCTAAAAAATTGGGCAGAGATTGCCGATATTTCCGATGCTTATGTGTATCCTCCTTCCCCTGTAGAAATGCTGCAGCCAGAGGGTGATACTTATGTGGTAACTCTAGGAAAAATTTTGACATTAGGTTTGCCGGTAGAAGAAGGTCTTTTCGATTTGGATCAGCGGTATAACGACGCGCTCGACAAAGCGGTACAGGGCGGATTCAACTTAGACCCGTACATAAATCCGGATTTTGATACGTCTGTTAAATAAAAAAGTGTAAGGTTATCGCGGCGGCCGTATGAATACCAATTACGGTCGCTGCTCTTTTGAAAGTGTGGTGCGGATCATGAAAGAACTTCGGAGGCAAAAAAGGCGTAAGGATGATACAAAAATAGTATATTTAATGATATCCCCTATGCTTCTCGGTTTTGTGCTGTTTGTATTATACCCTATTTTTTATGTCCTGCGATATGCGTTGTTTGAGTATGATGGAATTGCCAATCCACTATTTGTAGGCTTGGATAATTTCATCAGGCTTTTTACCAACGATCCGGGCTTTTGGGTGTCTGTTCGGAATTCTCTTATTCTGACAGGGGGAAAAATTTTTCTGGAAGTTCCTTTCGCCTTGATTCTTTCCAATTTATTAAATCGTAAATCATGGATCAATTCTTTTTTCAGAACCACCTTTTTTATGCCCACTATTATCAGCTCCGCCATTGTGGGCATTGTTTTCTCCATCCTTTTTGCTGGTTTCAATGGGATCGTAAATAACTTGTTGTTAGAAGTCGGCTGGATTCATCAAGCGATAGATTGGTTCCGGTATCAAAGCTCGGCCATGCTGGTTATGATTATTTCTATGATATGGTCAAATTTTGGCGTAACTATGGTTTTTTTCATTATGGGGCTGCAGAGCATTCCGGGGGAATTATACGAATGTGCGGAAATTGACGGTGCAAACAAGTTCAACCAGTTTGCCCATATTACAGTCCCCATGTTAGCTCCCATCCTGCAAATTGTTCTTATGCTGGCGATTGTAGACGGAATGCGTCTGACCGATCTGCCGTTGGTATTGACTAACGGTATGCCGGGTGGCAGTACTGAAGTGATGATGACATATATTTTCAAATACTTCTTTTCCACGGACAGCCTGGTGGCTACGGCATCTCAATACGGTTATGCATCAGCCATGTCAGTTGTTACGGCCGTAATCATCGGAGCGCTCACGCTGGTTTATGTCAGAATTTCCAGAAATATGAAAGAGTTCTAACAAGAGAGGCCATGGAGGTTAAAGCCGTTTCTTCCTAAATAACATACTTCAAAGAACACAGCTTATGCCGGCGTTCGGGAAAGGAGAATTCCTTATATGAAAAAAACTCTTAGAGTGTGCAGTATCGCTTTAAAGTATCTGTTGTTATTAATGGTTTTGGCCGCCGTTGTTTTTCCTCTTCTTTACATTTTTCTGGCAGCTTTTAAGAGCAATTCTGAAATTTTGGTATCTGGCGCTAACATCTGGCCAGAAAAATTCCTGCTGGATAATTTTAGGGATGCATGGCAAGTAGCCAATTTTTCCTCCTATACATTTAACACGATTTACATGACATTTTTTATAGTAGCAGGCAGTGTTTTAACCTGTACCGTGATGTCTTATGTTTTCGCCCGGGGTAATTTTGCAGGAAAGAAACTCATATATGGGGTGATGATGTCCAGTTTGTTTATCTCATTGGGAACTGCGGCGATCTTCCCTCAACTCCAGATAGCCAAGGGATTAGGTCTCAGCCATTCCCTATGGGGGGTAATCCTGATAAGGATACTGGGTCTAAACGTTCCTAATATCTTTATTGGCATAGGTTATTTATACTCCATCTCCAAAGAAATTGATGACGCAGCTAAAATAGACGGTTGTGGTTTTTTCAGAATTTACTGGAATATTATCTTGCCTCTGCTTAAGCCATTGATAGCAACTATTGGGCTGCTTACGTTCCGTATGGCGTGGAACGACTATATGCTGCCGATGGTCTTCACACTGTCGCGTCCTGACCAGGTGCCTTTGATTGTTGGAATTGTAAATTTGCGAAGCACGGGAGCCGCCGCTTCCTCCTACAACCTTATGATTGCCGGCGCCACTATCGCTATGGTACCTATGTTAGCGGTTTATTTTCTCCTAAACAAATGGTTCATTGCAGGCCTGACAAATGGTGCGGTCAAAGGATAAAACAGAAAAACAAGTGCTGGCTGATAAACTGGCAAAACCCTATCTTACAGAGAACTCGCCGCAAAAGGAAACCTTTGACAGCGAGTTCTCTGCTTTACTCATAAATTCACGGGCGGTATCAAGAGTTCTGCGAAAATTAGCCTTTTTACCTTTCGGCATGGCGTCTTCCAAAGTTCAAGTCTCATTTCCCTATAATACAACAACAAAGCCCGAAGACATCGGCTGTCTTCGGGCTTTCCTGGAGCGGACGACGAGGCTCGAACTCGCTACCTCCACCTTGGCAAGGTGGCGCTCTACCAGATG
>ENA-OUOW01001882-OUOW01001882.1-human-gut-metagenome-genome-assembly--contig:-NODE-1882-length-12898-cov-5.277739_pt1 | contig 12898 bp, 8 predicted proteins | sample MGYA00237938_ERZ548769 | MGnify/ENA primary metagenome ERZ548769 (study PRJEB26490, sample SAMN05356870) | human gut metagenome | biome: terrestrial biome; feature: human-associated habitat; material... | reverse complement strand
GTCCTGCATCGAACGATACAGTTCCCGCAGATACCGTTTCATGAAATCAATTCGCTGCGGATCATGAACTTTACCGTCCAGCTGTACCCAGTCATGGCTTGCCATACCGTTTTCACTAAGCAGAATCGGTTTCTGATAGCGTTCATATAGGAACAACGGACTCCAGTACAGTACCTCAGGTGTTACCGGCCAACCCATTTGTGTTCTTGCACAGCCGATATAAGCGTTTTCTGCATAGCCAAATTCTGTTTCCGTAGCCTTGCTCTCATAAATATTGACACCGTAAAAATCGACCGGCTGAGAGATGATTTCCATATCCCCTTCCAGAATTTCCGGCATGTCGTTTCCAAGAATCCGATAAGCTTCTTCCGGATACTTGCCAAAGAAGATCGGATCTGCCCACCAAGCAAGTTCAAATGGGAAGCGGTTTTTAGTAAAAGCGAAACTCTTACGTTTTGCTTCTGCAATGGCTTCCGGTGTATTGCTTTCCGGTGTGCAGCAGGGTGTTGCAAAGGCAAATCCAACAGTTGGCTTCTGTTTTGCATACTTCCGGATCACCTGTACTGCTTTTCCGTGAGCCAGCAAAACGTTGTGTGTCATGCGAGTCAAGTCGTGTGCCTGATGCACCTCGAAAGGAGCAAATTTTCCAATGGCATAGCCGCAGCCGATGAATACTTGCGGTTCGTTAATGGTCATCCAATACTTTACACGATCAGACAGAGCATCGACTACGACTTTGGCATATTCAGCAAACCAGTCTGAGGAATCACGATTCAGCCAGCCACCCTTCTGATGCAGTGCCAGAGGATAGTCCCAGTGAAACAGCGTTACCAACGGTTCAATGCCGTTTGCCAGCAGTTCGTCTACCAAATCAGAATAGAACTGCAATCCCTTCTGATTTACTTTTCCAGTACCGTCCGGCAAAACTCTTGTCCAGCTGATTGAAAACCGGTAATTGCGAATGCCCATTTTTTTCATCATTTTCACATCATCTTTGAAGTGATGATAGTGGTCGCATGCAATATTTCCGTTTTCGCTGTGTGCCACATGACCGTCTTCCTGTGTGTAAGCATCCCAGACGTTTAAGCCTTTGCCATCGTCTTGATATGCACCTTCTACCTGATATGCGGCGGAAGCAGTTCCCCATAAAAAATTGTCCTGAAATTTCATATATAAACCTCCTAAAGTTGATAGATCAATGGTTGACAGATTGCCTGTTCTGTGTTATATTATATCTGTAACAATCCGTAAAATCTAGTACTATATCCTCGGATTCTTGTACTTTTTCCACTAATTTTCTCTGATTGTCAAAATGCAGAGAAAAAAAGAAACAGAGGTGTCGGAATTGGAAAAACAGAAATTTTATGAGAAGCGAAAACATGGTACCCCACGATTCCCTATGGAATGTTTTGTGACACGTGCAGATGGAAATCAACATTTTCTGGTACCACTGCACTGGCACAGGAATATAGAAATTATGCAAATGCTGCATGGTACAGCGGTAATTACAATTGGAAATGAAATGTTTTCCGCAGTAGAGGGCGATATTTTCTGTATCAATCAGGAGGAACTGCACCGAATTGTTTCAGAGGACAATCAGTTAGTATATCGTACAGTTATTTTTCCGTTACAGGCATTGACTTTTTCAGAAAGCGATGCTGCTCAGACTTACTTGGAACAAATTGTACAAGGGGTACTGCGGTTTCCGGTACAAGTTACCAATGAAACTGAAAAATATTTTCTGCGTGAAACCTTGTATCAGATTCAAATTGCCGCGGAGCAAAAAAGTGTTGGGTATGAACTTATGGTAAAGGCACAGCTTTTGCAGATAATTGCACAAATGCTCTGCCAACATCAGATTGTTTCGGTGCAGCATTCCCCCAGTGAAAAAAGCAAACGCTTGAAAGAAATGTTGCATTTTATTCAGAGGCATTATGCTGCTCCTTTGACTATTACAGTTATGGCAGAGCAGTTTCATATGTCTGAAAAATATTTTTCCCGATATTTTCGCATTGCTACAGGTCAAAACTTTACGGCATATTTAAACGCTGTCCGAATTGAAAAGGCACAGGCATTGTTACTGGAAACTGATGAAACTGTTTTAGAAATTGCTTTTTCTTGTGGGTATGAAAATGTTAGCTATTTCAATCGGGTGTTTCGCAGGCAGACAGGGTATTCCCCATTGCAGTATCGCTCGATAGCGGTATCTTGACAGATTCATAAATAGTTTACAATACTACCTATTTACATTCTTACCCAAAAGGATTATAATAAAGGCAGTACAGCACAAGGTTTATTTGTCGATTTTGCACGCAATTTACCAAATGCATCTTACGTACAAGCTTTGTGCAGTGCTGTTTGAAATTGGAAATTATGTAGCGGTGCACGATTGCAGCAACATGTATTTCCAGAAAGAATATTGTCAAAAGAGTTTGCTGGGGAATGCTCCGGAAACTCGTGTACACTGGAGGTATTTGTATCATGGGTAGATTTACATTGCCAAGAGATTTGTATCATGGCACAGGTTCTTTGGAAACATTAAAAACGCTGACTGGCAAAAAAGCAATCGTAGTTGTTGGCGGCGGTTCCATGAAGCGGTTTGGCTTCTTGGACAAGGCAGTGGCTTATTTGAAAGAAGCCGGCATGGAAGTGGAATTGTTTGAAGGCGTTGAACCGGATCCTTCTGTAGAAACCGTAATGAAGGGTGCAGAAGCAATGCGGAAATTCCAGCCGGATTGGATCGTTGCCATGGGTGGTGGCTCTCCGATTGACGCTGCAAAGGCAATGTGGGTATTCTATGAGTATCCGGATACTACATTTGAAGAAATCATTACACCGTTTAGCTTCCCGACATTGCGGACAAAGGCAAAATTTTGTGCAATTCCGTCTACATCGGGTACTGCGACAGAAGTAACTGCATTTTCGGTAATTACGGACTATCACAAGGGCATTAAGTATCCGTTGGCTGACTTTAATATCACGCCGGACGTTGCCATTGTAGATCCGGAACTGGCAGAAACTATGCCGAAGAAGCTGGTTGCACATACTGGTATGGATGCTATGACACATGCGATCGAGGCATATGTATCCACCCTGCACTGCAATTATACTGACCCGTTGGCACTGCATGCAATCAAGATGATTCATAACAACTTGAAGAAGTCTTACGACGGAGATATGGAAGCTCGTGCGGCAATGCATGATGCACAGTGCTTGGCTGGTATGGCATTCTCAAATGCACTGTTGGGTATCGTACACTCTATGGCACACAAGACTGGTGCGGCTTATACCGGCGATCACATCATTCACGGTTGTGCCAATGCAATGTATCTGCCAAAGGTCATCAAGTATAATTCGAAAAATGAAGAAGCTGCAAATCGGTACGCAGAAATCGCATCCTTTATTGGTTTGTCTGGTGCAACAACAGAGGAAAAAGTTGATTCGTTGATTGCAGAACTCCGTTCCATGAATGACCAGTTGGATATTCCGCAGGGCATTAAGAATTACGGTAAGAGCGGCGTAAAGGCAGATACTTCTATCATTGATGAAAAGGAATTTTTGGAAAAGCTGCCGGAAGTGGCAAAGAATGCTATTGCCGATGCCTGCACTGGTTCCAATCCGCGTCAGCCCTCTCAAGAGGAAATGGAAAAGCTGCTGAAAGCTTGCTACTACGACACGGAAATTGATTTCTAATTGATATATATCTATAATGAAATGCAAAAAGCACTTGTACAGTATTCTGTACAAGTGCTTTTCTTATATGATACTTACTAAAGTCATGATTTACGCGAACAGGCTCTTGCCAGTCATTTCTTCTGGCTGCGGCAGTTCCATTGCCTCTAGCATTGTCGGAGCAATATCTGCCAAAACGCCGCCTTCGCGAAGCTTGCAATCCTTGCCAACTACGATAAACGGTACCGGATTGGTAGTGTGTGCAGTGAACGGTGTGCCGTCTGCTTCCAGCATCTTGTCAGCATTGCCGTGATCAGCGGTGATGAATGCGATACCGTCCTTTTTCATGATTGCATCAACCATGCGACCAACACAAGTGTCTACTGCTTCTACAGCCTTGACTGCGGCATCAAAGACACCGGTATGACCAACCATATCGCAGTTTGCATAATTCAGAATGATGACATCATACTTATCGCTGTTGATTGCTTCAACAACCTTATCCGTTACTTCGTATGCACTCATTTCCGGTTTCAGATCGAAAGTCGGAACGTCAGGGCTCTTGACCAGAATGCGGTCTTCTCCGTCAAAGGTCTGTTCTCTGCCGCCGTTGAAGAAGAATGTAACGTGTGCATACTTCTGTGTTTCTGCAATACGAAGCTGTGTCTTGCCGCACTTACTCAGGTATTCACCCAGTGTCATGTGCAGATCTTCCGGCGGATATGCAACGGAAACGTTCGGCATGGATGCATCATACTGAGCCATGCAAACGAACTGTACCGGAAAATAACCGTTCTTTCTCTCGAAGCCGTTGAAATCCGGATCTACGAAGCAACGTGTCAGCTGTCTTGCACGGTCCGGACGGAAATTGAAGAATACCATGCTGTCCCCTGCCTTAACAGTGCCGTCCTTTTCCAGAACGGTCGGCAGCATGAATTCGTCGGTAACATCGTTAGCATAGCTGTCCTCGATTGCCTTCACCGGATCAGCAGTGGTCTGCACACCCTCGCCCAGAACCATTGCATCATATGCCTTTTCTACACGATCCCATGCATTGTCACGATCCATTGCATAATAACGACCAGAAATGGTGGCAATTTTACCAACGCCGATTTCATTCAGCTTGGCAACTGCTTCCTTCATGAAACCAGCGGCAGATGCTGGCGGTTCGTCACGGCCATCCAGAAATGCATGTACATATACCTTGGACAGACCCTTTTGCTTTGCCATTTCCAGCAGTCCGTACAGGTGAGAAATGTGGCTGTGCACGCCGCCCGGAGAGAGCAGACCCATCAGGTGCAGAGCAGTTCCTTTTTCTTTGCAAGTGTCCATTGCTGCGGAAATTGCAGGATTTTCGAAGAACTTGCCGTCCTCAATATCCTTTGTAATCTTTACTAGCATCTGGTAAACGATTCTGCCGGCACCAATGTTGGTGTGACCAACTTCCGAGTTGCCCATTTGACCGTCTGGCAGACCAACGTCCAGCCCGCTGGCACCGATCAGGGTATTCGGGCCCTGCATATATTTGTCCAGATTTGGCTTCTTTGCTGCGTGGATTGCATTGCCGTAATCACTGGGATTATGACCAAAGCCGTCCATGATAATCAATGCAACAGGTTTTTTGCTCATGTTGTATTTCTCCTTTTCTTCCAAAAAGGCAGCACCGTGCAGTCACCTTACGGCTCTGTACGGCACTGCCTGATTGCGTATTGGATAAAGGTAACACCCGTTTTATTATATGGTATTGCCTAAAATTTTAGCTTACTTAGAAGCTTCTGCCAGCAGTACGCCGAACTTTTCAGCAACCAGAGAAGCACCGCCGATCAGACCACCGTCGATGTTTTCCTTTGCCAGCAGTTCTGCACAGTTCTTTTCGTTCATAGAACCGCCGTACTGAATGGTCATACCGTTTGCAATTGCCTGATCGTACAGAGAAGCAACAGTTGCACGGATAAATGCACAAACTTCTTCAGCCTGTTCTGCAGTAGCAGTCTTACCAGTGCCAATTGCCCATACCGGCTCATAAGCGATAACGATATTCTTTACCTGATCTGCAGTCAGACCGTGCAGAGCAACCTTTACCTGCTTTGCAACAACTTCTTCTGTGATGCCCAGTTCCCGTTCTGCCAGTGTTTCACCAACGCACAGAATAACGGTCATGCCAGCTTCAATTGCAGCAGTAGTACGCTTATTTACAGTTTCATCGGTTTCGCCGAAGTACTGTCTACGTTCAGAGTGACCAACGATGACATACTTTACGCCCATTTCGGTCAGCATATCAGCGGAAATTTCGCCGGTGAATGCACCACTCTTTTCGAAATGTACGTTCTCTGCACCAACTTCGATATTTGTGCCCTCAGTCAGGGACAGTGCGGTTTCCAGATTGGTAAACGGTACACAAATGATAACACCACAGGTCTTGTCAGCTGCGATCGGCTTCAGAGCGTTGATCAGCTCTGCTGCTTCCTTGCGGTTCTTGTTCATCTTCCAGTTGCCGGCAATAATTGCCTTTCTCAGTGCCTTGTTCATGACAAATTCCTCTTTTCTGATGATTCTGATGCTTCTGCATCTGTAATATAATCCCCTTCTTCGTGGGATTCCTTGTTGTTGCTTCCATTATAGCTGCCGATGACGATGCCTTTGGAAAAAGGCATACAGAGCATTCCAATCGCCAGACCGCAAAAAGCACCCAGTGCAAATGCAGCAGCCGGATTCAAAAACGCATTTTTGACAGAATCCTGCACTTCCCATTTTTTCATGGTATCATTCCTTTCCCAAGACAGCACAAACGGAGGTTTCCATTTTCACAGAATCCTCCTGTTTGCAGCAGCACAAAACAGCTGCGTTCTTATTTTGATTAGTCCTTGTCAGCGATTGCTGCAACGCCCGGCAGAACCTTGCCTTCCAGATATTCCAGAGATGCACCGCCGCCAGTGGAAATGTGGCTCATCTTGTCTGCGAAGCCCAGCTGCATTACTGCTGCTGCGGAGTCGCCGCCACCGATGATGGTGGTCGCATCAGTATCTGCCAGAGCCTGTGCAACAGCAACAGTACCCTTGTTCAGAATCGGGTTTTCGAATACGCCCATCGGTCCGTTCCATACAACAGTCTTTGCAGTCTTAACTGCATCTGCAAACAGAGCCTGTGTCTTTTCGCCAATATCCAGACCCATTCTGTCTGCCGGAATCTTGTTGGAATCATAGGTAACAACTTCGATTGCAGCATCGATCGGGTTCGGGAATTCAGAAGCAGTTACGGTGTCTACCGGCAGCAACAGAGCCTTGCCGTTTGCCTTTGCCTTTTCCAGCATTTCCTTGCAATAGTCGATCTTGGTGTCATCTACCAGAGAAGTACCAACTTCATAGCCCTGTGCCTTCAGGAAGGTATAAGCCATACCGCCGCCGATAATCAGGGTGTCGCACTTTTCCAGCAGGTTGGAGATAACGTTCAGCTTATCTGCAACCTTTGCACCGCCCAGAATTGCAACGAACGGGCGAACCGGATTTTCAACAGCATTGCCGAGGAACTTGATCTCCTTCTGCATCAGATAGCCGACAGCAGTTTCCTTTACGAATTCTGTTACGCCGACAGTGGAGCAGTGTGCTCTGTGTGCACTGCCGAATGCGTCCATAACAAATGCATCAGCGATAGAAGCCAGATCCTTGCTGAAGGATTCGATGTTCTTGGTTTCTTCCTTGCGGAAACGAGTGTTTTCCAGAACAACGATCTCACCGTTCTGCATCTTGTCTACAGCAGTTCTTACAGTATCATCTACAACAACATCAGACGGAACAAAAGTAACCTTTGCGGAAACCAGTTCAGCCAGACGAGCAGCAGCAGCCTTCAGAGAGAACTTTTCCTCCGGACCATTCTTCGGCTTGCCCAGATGAGAGCACAGAATTACCTTTGCACCTTCAGAAACCAGCTTGTTGATGGTCGGCAGTGCTGCCTGAATACGGTTATCATTTGTGATAACGCCGTCCTTCATCGGAACATTGAAGTCCACGCGAACCAGAACACGTTTGCCGGTCACTTTCAGATCGTCTACAGATACCTTGTTTAACTCTGCCATTTGTTTGACATCCTTTCTGCGATAGACTGCATCGTGAAAGGGAAATTCATATATTATCCGATACAGCCTGAAATTTAACGATTTTTCTGAAATGCGGTTGGTGCATTTCATACAGTTTTATTATACACCATTTCACAAAAATTTGCAAGCTTTTCCGTGAGATTTTCTAAAAAGCCCAAAATCTATTGTGGGAAAATCTGATTTTTTTGGAAATCCGCCAGTTTTGCGGGAAAATTTGCAGGTGGATTGACTCTCTCCAACGTTTCCCTTAGTTTTCCAGATACGGCTTGAGGTACTTGCCTGTGTAAGAATCTGCACAGGCTGCTACCTGTTCCGGTGTACCGCTGACTACGACGGTGCCGCCGCGGTCGCCTCCCTCTGGTCCGAGATCTACGATCCAGTCTGCCACCTTGATAACATTTAGATTGTGTTCAATTACTACAACAGTATTCCCAGTATCAGTCAGACGCTGAAGTACTTCGATCAGACGGTGTACATCGGCAGTATGCAGGCCAGTAGTCGGTTCGTCCAGAATATAAATGGTTCTTCCGGTGGGACGTTTGGAAAGTTCTGTTGCAAGTTTGACACGCTGTGCTTCCCCGCCGGAGAGCGTGGTTGCCGGCTGACCGATTTTCAGATAGCCCAGTCCTACTTCCTGCAGCGTTTTCAACTTTCGGGCAATTTTCGGGTGATTTTCAAAGAATACCACGCCTTCATCTACTGTCATTTCCAGTACATCATAAATAGACTTTCCCTTGTACTCTACCGCCAGCGTTTCTCGATTGTAGCGTTTTCCTTTGCAGACTTCGCAGGGAACGTAAACATCTGGCAGAAAGTGCATTTCAATTCGCAGGATACCGTCGCCCTGACATGCTTCGCATCTGCCTCCTTTGACATTGAAAGAGAATCGTCCTGCGGTATAGCCCTTGGCTTTGGCATCATTGGTTTTGGCAAACAGTTCCCGAATGTCGGTAAATACACCGGTATAGGTTGCTGGATTGGAACGAGGTGTCCGTCCAATCGGAGACTGGTCAATGTCAATGACCTTGTCCAGAAACTCCGTTCCCTCCATGCTGTCAAAATCTCCGTGGCGGGTTCTTGCACGGTTCAGCCTTGCCGCCAGATATTTATACAAAATCTCGTTGACCAGCGAGGACTTTCCAGAGCCGGAAACACCAGTTACACAGGTAAATACACCAAGAGGAATGGAAACATCAATGTTTTTCAAGTTATGCTCTCTTGCACCATGAATGGTTAGCATATTTCCGTTTCCGGTACGGCGTCCCTTGGGAAGCGGGATTTTTCGCTGCCCGCTGAGATATTGACCGGTAATCGATTTTTCGCAGGCAAGCAATCCCTGAACATCACCGGAATAGACAACATTTCCTCCGTGAATTCCTGCACCGGGACCGATGTCTACCACATAGTCTGCTGCCAGAATGGTGTCATCGTCATGTTCTACCACGATCAGCGTATTGCCCAAATCCCGCAGACGTTTCAGCGTATCAATTAATTTATCGTTATCCCGCTGATGCAATCCAATACTGGGTTCGTCCAGAATATACAGTACGCCCATTAGATAGGAACCGATTTGTGTTGCCAAGCGGATACGTTGGCTTTCGCCGCCGGAAAGCGTACCGGCATTGCGGGAAAGTGTCAGATATTCCAGTCCCACATTATTCAGGAATCCCAGTCGTTCCCGAATCTCCTTTACGATTCGTGCGGCAATAAATTGCTCCCGTTCTGTTAATTGCAGCTGAGCAAAGAAGTCCAGTGCTTTTGTAACGGAAAGTTCAGTCAGATCGATAATGTTTTTGTCACCAACTGTAACCGCCAGTACTTCCGGCTTCAAACGTTTGCCGTGGCACACCGGACAAGCTACATCACTCATCACACTGCTGATTTCTTCCTTTGCCCATTCCCCGCCGTCTGCGAATCGTCGTTTCAGATTGGGAATTACACCTTCAAACGGAGCACGGAATCCCTCAGTTCTGCCGCCGGCTGTGGTGCGATGCAGAAACAGTGGATCTTCTTTTGTGCCGTACAAAAATAAGTTCAGCTGTTCCTTGGAGAGTTCCTTTACAGGAACATCTAAAGAAATGCCGTATTTTTCGGAGATTGCCTGATAATACATCATAGCAATGGAATTGTCGTCCAGACTATTCCACCCCACTGCCTTAATAGCACCCTGACGAATACTCAAGTCACGATTCGGAACCACCAGCTTCGGATCAATTTCCTGAAATACGCCCAAACCGGTACAGTGCGGACACGCTCCGAATGGATTGTTGAAAGAGAACATACGAGGAGTCAGTTCTTCGACGGAAACGCCATGTTCCGGACAAGCATAACTTTGTGAGAACAGCATTTCTTCTCCGCCAATCACGTCTACAACTGCTAATCCCCCTGTCAAAGCGAGCACTGTTTCCAGACTGTCAGTCAGTCGCGGACGGATTGTCGGCTTTACTACAAGTCGGTCTACAATGATTTCAATGGTATGCTTTTTATTTTTTTCCAGCGTGATTTGCTCAGACAAATCGTATTGATTTCCATCTATGCGAACGCGAACATAACCAGACTTCTTTGTCGTTTCTAATGCTTTTAGATGCTGCCCCTTCTTCCCGCGGACAATGGGTGCCAGAAGTTGAATTCGTGTTCCCTCCTCCAGTGCCAGAATGCGGTCTACAATTTCATCAACAGACTGCTGTTTAATTTCTCTGCCACAGACAGGACAATGAGGAATGCCGATACGGGCATAGAGCAGACGGAGATAATCATAGATTTCAGTTACGGTTCCCACTGTGGAACGCGGGTTTTTGGAAGTGGTTTTCTGATCGATGGAAATTGCCGGCGATAAGCCTTCGATGCTGTCCACATCAGGCTTTTCCATTTGTCCCAGAAACTGCCGTGCATAAGACGAGAGACTTTCCATATAGCGACGCTGTCCATCTGCGAAGATGGTGTCAAATGCCAGAGAAGATTTTCCGGAGCCGGAAAGTCCGGTCATGACTACCAGTTTATCCCGTGGGATCTCCACATCAATATTTTTCAGATTGTTCGCTCTTGCACCGCGTACAACAATTTTATCCAACATGAATTATTGTTCCTCCTCCAGCTTTTTGATTTTATCCCGCAGATATGCGGCGTGTTCGAATTCCAACAATTTTGCAGCTTCTTTCATCTGGGCAGTCAGCTGTTCGATCAATGCACGTTTTTCTTTGCCGCGTAACTTCTTGCCAGTTGTTTTCTTTTCCACTTCTGTTTTTGTGGTAATTTCAATGACATCACGCACATCTTTTTGAATGGTTTTCGGAATGATGCCGTGTGCTTCATTATAGGCTTGCTGCTTGGCACGACGGCGTTCTGTTTCTGTGATTGCCCGTTCCATAGAACCGGTTATCTCGTCGGCGTACATGATAACTTGTCCGTGTGCATTTCGTGCGGCACGTCCGATTGTCTGGATCATAGAGGTTTCACTTCGCAGGAACCCCTCCTTATCCGCATCCAGAATGGCTACCAGAGAAACTTCCGGAATGTCCAGCCCTTCACGGAGCAGGTTGATGCCAACCAGCACATCAAATTCTCCCAGCCGCAGATCGCGGATAATTTCCATACGTTCTACAGTATCTATATCATGGTGCAGATACCGAACCCGAACGCCCATACGTTCCAAATAAGCCGTCAGGTCTTCTGCCATCTTTTTAGTCAGTGTTGTAACAAGTACACGCTCATTTTTTTCTGCACGGAGATTGATTTCTGAAAACAAATCTTCAATCTGTCCGTCTACCGGACGCACAGTGATTTCCGGATCCAGCAAACCGGTGGGGCGAATCACCTGTTCTACGGTCTGTACAGAATGCTCTTTTTCAAATGGTCCGGGGGTTGCACTGACATAGATTGCCTGATGCACATGGCTGTAGAATTCCTCGAAATTCAGCGGGCGGTTGTCGAACGCACTGGGCAGCCGGAATCCATAGTCCACCAGCGTTTGCTTTCTGGCTCTGTCGCCGGCGTACATGGCACGAACCTGCGGCAGTGTCACATGACTTTCATCGACCACCAATAGAAAATCTTCCGGAAAGTGATCTAACAACGTATAGGGTACACTGCCTGCCGGTCTGCCGGCTAATACACGAGAATAGTTTTCGATGCCGCTGCAAAAACCGATTTCCTCCAGCATTTCCATGTCGTACTGTGTACGCTGTTGGATTCGCTGTGCTTCGATCAGTTTGTGATTGGCGGAGAACCACGCCACCCGTTGCAGCATCTCCTGACGGATTTCTTTGACAGCTTTGGTCACTTTTTCGCTTCCCACAACATAATGCGATGCCGGAAAAACAGCGATATGTTCCAGTGCACAGCGGCTCTTTCCGGTCAGCACATCGATCTCGGTAATCCGGTCGATCTCATCTCCGAAAAACTCCACACGATACGCATATTCATCCGATTCTGCCGGAAAAATCTCCAACACATCGCCATGCACGCGAAACGTTCCGCGATGAAAATCCATATCATTTCGATCATAATGCAGGTCAATCAGCTTGTGGATCACCTCATCCCGATCCCTCTCCATACCGGGCCGCAGAGACAGTACCATATTCTTATAATCCACCGGGCTGCCCAGCCCATAGATACAGGATACACTGGAAATGATGATTACATCCCTCCGCTCCGCCAGTGCCGTTGTTGCCGAAAGACGCAGCTTGTCAATCTCATCGTTGATGGAGGAATCCTTCGCAATATAAGTGTCAGAAGACGGTACATACGCCTCCGGCTGATAATAATCATAATAGGAGACAAAATACTCCACTGCATTTTCAGGAAAGAACTCCTTAAACTCTCCATACAGCTGCGCTGCCAGTGTTTTGTTGTGGGCAATGATCAGCGTCGGTTTATTCAGCTGCTGAATGACGTTTGCCATCGTAAATGTCTTTCCGGATCCGGTAACACCCAGAAGTGTCTCACACTGATTGCCCTCCCGAAAACCACGGACCAGACGGTCGATCGCCTGCGGCTGGTCTCCGGTGGGCTGATATGGGGCTTGTAATTTAAATTCTGACATATAAAAACCTCCATCCATACTTATTGAACTACTAATGGTGAACTACCCATTGTCTAAAGCCAATGGGCTTCCTGCTTCGCAGACCTCGTAAC
>ENA-OUOW01001877-OUOW01001877.1-human-gut-metagenome-genome-assembly--contig:-NODE-1877-length-12920-cov-5.846172_pt1 | contig 12920 bp, 10 predicted proteins | sample MGYA00237938_ERZ548769 | MGnify/ENA primary metagenome ERZ548769 (study PRJEB26490, sample SAMN05356870) | human gut metagenome | biome: terrestrial biome; feature: human-associated habitat; material... | reverse complement strand
CGCTTTTTTGCGTTCAGCCGCCGTCAAGGTGACGGCATTGTCACCGGGAAAAGCGAAGGAAACCACTTGGCACTGTCCGCCGTTTGTGGTAAAATATCACGGAATATAGATTCCTGCCGCCGGGAAGGACATCCCCGGCGGAGAGGAGAGCGGGAGGCGTGACATGAAAACGGTGGTATTGGGCAGCGGCGGCTGGGGAACGGCGCTGTCGTTGGTGCTGCACCGGAACGGACATCCGGTGACCCTGTGGTCCCACGTGCCGGAGAAGGCGGCGTATATGGAGCGGGCCAGAGAGAACCCCCGGCTGGAGGGAGTCCCTCTGCCGCCGGAGCTGCGCCTGACGGCGGATATGGGCTGCCTGACGGAAGCGGAACTGGTGGTGGTGGCGGTGCCGTCCTACGCCGTGCGGGAGACGGCTCATGCCGCCGCCCCGCTGCTGCGCCCCGATACGCTGCTGGTGACGGCGGCCAAGGGCATCGAGCGGGATACCCACCTGCGGATGAGCCAGATATTGGAGCAGGAGACGGGGGGAGCCTTTCCCATCGCCGCCCTGTCCGGCCCCTCCCACGCCGAGGAGGTGGGCCGTGGGCTCCCCACCGGCTGCGTGGCGGCCAGCGTGTCTCAGGCGGCTGCCCTCACGGTGCAGGACGCCTTTATGAACGACCGCTTCCGGGTGTATACCAGCCCCGATATCGTGGGAGTGGAGCTGTCCGGCGCCCTGAAGAACGTGGTGGCGCTGGCCTGCGGCATCTGCGACGGTATGGGGTATCAGGACAACACCAAAGCCCTGCTGATGACACGGGCCATGGTGGAGCTGTGCCATCTGGGGGAGCGGCTGGGGGGCGACCGCCAGACCTTCGGCGGCCTGGCGGGCATGGGGGATTTGATCGTCACCTGCACCTCCATGCACTCCCGGAACCGCCGGGCGGGCATTCTGCTGGGACAGGGCAAGTCCGTGGGGCAGGCGCTGGCGGAGACCGGCGGCGTGGTGGAGGGCTACTATGCCGCCGCCAGTATGCACCAGCTGGCGGAAAAGACCGGCGTGGAGATGCCCATCTGCCGGTGCGTCTATGAGATATTGTACCGGCAGCGGCCGGTGCAGGAGGTGGCCCGTGAGCTCATGGGCCGGGCCAGAAAGGGCGAGATCGAGGACGGCTGGCGCTATCCCGTGGGATAACGCCGGGGAAGGAGGGACGTATGGAACGGATCCTGCTGGTGGAGGACGATGCACAGATCACGGCGTCGCTGTCGGCATTTTTGCAGAGTGAGGGCTTTTCCGTGGAGACGGCCACCGGGGAGACCCGGGCCAGGCAGCTGGTGGAGCAGACGGCTCCGGGGCTGCTGCTGGTGGATGTGCAGTTGGCGGAGGGCAGCGGCTTCGGCGTGTGCGCCTATGCCCGGAGCCGGGGTCTGCCGGTGATCTTTCTCACCGCCTCCGGCGACGAGAGCAGCGTGGTGCTGGGGCTGGACATGGGGGCCGACGACTACATTGCCAAGCCCTTTCGGCCCAGAGAGCTGGTCTCCCGCATCCGCAGCGTGCTGCGGCGGTACGGCAAGGAGAAGACGCTGGTGCCGCTGGGCGGTGTGATGGTGGATACGGAGAAGGGGCGGGTCACACGGGACGGCCGGGATGTGTATCTCTCGGCGCTGGAATACCGGCTGCTGCTGGTGTTTCTGAGCCACCGGGGGAAGGTCCTCTCCCGGTCGCAGCTGCTGGAGGAGATCTGGGACGCCGCCGGGGACTTCGTCAATGACAACACCCTGACGGTGTATATCAAGCGCCTGCGGGAGAAGATCGAGACCGACCCCGCAGACCCACAGATCATCCGGACGGTGCGTGGCATCGGCTATATGGTGGACGCATGAGCATCTGGAAGAACACGGAGGTGCGGCGGACGGCCCTGTGGCTGCTGCTGGCCACGGCGGTGTGCTCCGTGGCGGCGGCCCTGCTGTATCCCATCTGCGGCCTGCTGACGCTGGGGCTGGGGGCGGTCTGCGGGGCCATCTGGTACGGCTCCACCCGGCGGCGCTACCGGGAACTGGAGCGCATGAGCCGGGACATTGACCGCATTCTCCACGGGCAGGAGCAGCAGGTGCTGCCCCAGCAGGAGGAGGGAGAACTGGCCATCCTCCGCAGCGAGATCGGGAAGATGACGGTGCGGCTGCGGGAGAACGCCCAGCGACAGCAGGAGGAGCGTGTCCGACTGGCGGATGCCATGGCGGATATCTCCCACCAACTGCGGACGCCCCTGACGGCCATGCGCCTGACCCTGTCCCTGCTGGAGCAGGAGGAGCTGACGCCCCAGCGGCGTCTGGCACTGATGCGGGAGCTGAAGAAGCTGACGGGCCGTATGGAGTGGCTGGTGGAGGCCCTGCTGAAAATGGCCCAGCTGGACGCCGGGACGGTGGTGTTCCACCCGCAGGACACCACGGCGGCGGAGTTGGTGCGCCGTGCGGCGGAGCCGCTGGAGGTCCCCATGGAGGTGCGGAGCATCCGCTTCACCGCTCAGGCGGGGGAGGAGCGGCTTACCTGCGACGTGCCGTGGAGCACGGAGGCACTGGGAAATATTCTGAAAAACTGCATGGAGCACGCCGCCTCATGGGTGCAGGTAACGGCACGGGAGACAGCCATTTTCACAGAGATCACGGTGCAGGATGACGGGCCGGGCTTCGACCCGGAGGAGCTGCCTCGGCTTTTTCAGCGGTTTTACCGGGGCAAAAACGCCGGGGAGAACAACTTCGGCATCGGACTGAGCCTCTCCCGTCAGGTGCTGGCCCAGCAGAACGGCACGGTGCAGGCGGAAAATGTCCTCACCGGCGGCGCACGGTTTATCCTGCGGTGGTATAAGGGCACGATATAGATGCCCTCATAAGCCACATCAGGCCGGGGGAAAAGTGCAGGATTAAAGGAAAATTTACCTTCTATTCATAAAAACCGCCGGGAAGTGTGAAATGACCTGCCGCCGCCGGTTGCATTTTGCCGAGGGTTGTAGTATAATTTCACAATATGTAAGTCCGCCCAACCGGGCGCAGACTGAAAAACAACGAAACGGATCAAACCGACTAAGGAGTGCGTATCGATATGCGAAATATACCCTTCAGCCCTCCGGATATCACGGAGCTGGAGATCCAAGAGGTGTGCGAGGCCCTGCGGTCCGGCTGGATCACCACCGGCCCCCGCACCAAGCAGCTGGAAAAGGAGCTGGCAGAGTACTGCCATGTGGCGAAGCTGGTGTGCCTGAACTCCGCTACGGCGGCGGAGGAGATGAACCTGCGGGTGCTGGGCATCGGTGAAGGCGACGAGGTGCTGGTGCCGGCATACACCTATACCGCCACGGCGGCGGCGGCCATCCATGTGGGGGCTACGGTGAAGTTTATCGACAGCCGGAAGGACTCGCTGGAGATGGACTATGATCAGATGGAACGGGCCATCACCGAAAGAACCAAGGCGGTGATCCCGGTGGATCTGGGGGGCATCCCCTGCGACTATGACCGCATCTATCAGGCGGTGGAGGGGAAAAAGGCACTGTTCTGCCCCAAGGGCGATGTGCAGGAGGCACTGGGCCGGGTGGCCGTGGTGGCCGACTGCGCCCATGGGCTGGGTGCCTCCCGTTACGGGGTGCCTACCGGCGCTCTGGCAGACTTCACCTCCTTCTCCTTCCACGCCGTGAAGAACTTCACCACCGCCGAGGGCGGTGCATCGGCGTGGCGCACGCTGCCGGGTCTTGACGACGAGGATCTGTACCACCGCTATCAGCTGTTGAGCCTCCACGGCCAGTCCAAGGACGCTCTGGCCAAGACCAAGCTGGGGGCGTGGGAGTACGATATCGTGGGGCCGTGGTATAAGTGCAACATGACGGACATCATGGCCGCCATAGGTCTGAAGCAGCTGGAGCGCTATCCCGGCCTGCTGGAGCGGCGGCATCAGCTGATCCAGCGCTATGATGAAGCCCTGCACCCGCTGGGCATCCGGACCCTGCCCCACTTTACCCCGGACTATACCAGCTCCGGTCACCTGTACCTGACGTGGACTCCCGGCATCGGGGAAAAGGAGCGCAATCAGATCATCCTGCGGATGGCGGAGCGGGGCGTGGCCTGCAACGTCCACTATAAGCCCCTGCCCATGATGACGGCCTACAAGGCCATGGGCTTCGATATCGCTGACTATCCCAATGCTTACCACCACTATGAAAACCTCATCACCCTGCCTCTGCACACCCGCCTCTCCGATGAGGATGCGGCCTATGTGACGGAGCAGTTTACGGACATCGTGAAGGAGTACCTCCGGTGATGCTGCGGAGGTGGGAGGATCTGCCGCAGGAGATGCGGACGGAGGAGGTCCGCCCGTACTATGACCTGCTGCGAAAGAAGCAGGGGAGCCTGCTTTGCAAGCGGCTGTTCGATATTTTGGCATCGCTGGTGCTGCTGGTGCTGCTGAGCCCGGTGTTTCTGGTGCTGGCCATTGCCATCAAGCTGGACTCCCACGGCCCGGTGTTTTACAGGCAGGTGCGGGTGACCCAGTACGGGCGTGAATTCCGCATTTTCAAGTTCCGCACCATGGTGCAGAACGCTGACCGCATCGGCAGTCAGGTGACGGTCAGCGGCGACAGCCGCATCACACGGGTGGGCAAGGTCATCCGCAGCTGCCGTCTGGACGAGATCGGCCAGTTGCTGAACGTGCTGGGTGGCTCCATGTCCTTTGTGGGGACACGGCCGGAGGTGCCCAAGTACGTGGCCCGCTACACCCCGGAGATGGTGGCCACCCTCCTGCTGCCGGCAGGAGTGACCTCCGAGGCCAGCATCCGCTACAAGGACGAGGCGGAGCTGCTGGACAAGGCGGAGGATGTGGACGAGACGTATGTGCGGCAGGTACTGCCGGGGAAAATGGCATATAATCTGGCGAGCATCCGGCGCTTTGGCTTGGGTCAGGAGCTGCTGACCATGCTGCGGACGGTCAAAGCGGTGCTGTGACCCCCTCCGGAGGATACAAAGGTTGCAATTCCGGTCCGCAGGGAGTATAATACTCCGTTGCGGCGATAGCCGGAGAACAAAACAAAGAGGACGCCGCCTGCCCCCAGCGGGCCGGGTGGCGGTGAGAGGTCAACTATGGAAGAAAAGAAAGAGGTCACGATACAGGAGATCCAGAGCAAGCTCATGGAGATCCTGCTGTATTTTCAGAAGTTCTGTCAGGAGAACGGGCTGGGCTTCGTGCTGGCCGGCGGCACCTGTCTGGGTGCCGTGCGCCACAAGGGCTTCATCCCCTGGGACGACGACGTGGACGTGTTCATGCTGCGGGATGACTATGAAAAGCTCTGCCGTATCTGGGACGAAAAGGCGGACACGGAGCACTACTCCTGCGTCCGCTCCAACGATCGATTCAACATCCGTCACTCCGCCACGGAGATCAAGGACAACAACACCACCTTCATCAACCGCCACAGCGTGGATCTGGACATCCATCAGGGGCTGATGATCGACGTGATCCCGCTGGACGCCGTACCCAAGTCCAGGTGGAAGCAGCTGTGGCAGATGGTGGATTCCATGATGTACTGCTGCTTCAACTTCCAGCGCCTGCCCGCCCACAAGGGCAAGGTCACCTACTACGCCGAGAAGCTGGCGCTGACGCTGGTGCCGTCCTTCAAGGCCCGGTACAAGCTGTGGAAGGGCGCCGAAAAGCGGCTGAGCCGCTACTCACTGGCGGATGCGGAGTACGTCTCCTCCTTCGGCGAGGGCGCTACCATCATGCGCCAGAGGTTCCCCATCCGGTGGTTCCGCCACCCGGCGTATCTGGAGTTCGAGGGCCATCAGATGCCGGTGCCGGAGGACTATGACAAGTGGCTGACCATCTCCTACGGCGACTATATGCAGCTGCCGCCTCCGGAGGAGCGGGTCTACCGCCACGATGCGGTATTCATCGATCTGGAGCACAGCTACAAGCAGTATAAGGGCATCCACTACTGTGTGGATGAAAAGAAAGCGTGAGAGTCATGTCGAAGCTGAGAAATATGTTCTCCACCCGGAAGTGTATGCAGATCGCACCGGAGACGGAGATGATGCACGAGCTGACGCCGGAGGAGCTGAAGGCGCTGCAGGCGTGCTTTCTGGAGATCATCAAGGACATCGATCGGGTGTGTCAGGAGCACGGCCTGTGCTATATGGCCGCCGGCGGTACGGCCTTGGGTTCCGTGCGCCACAAGGGCTTTATCCCCTGGGACGACGACGTGGATATCCTCATGCCCCGTGAGGATCTGAACCGCTTCGTGGAGCTGTTCGAGGAGTGCATGGGGGACAAGTACGAACTCACCACCCCCAATTCCGATAAGTACCAGCTGGAGAGCATGATCTCCGCCGTATATAAGAAAAACACCCTGAAAGCGGCGTTTCTGGACTATAACACGCCGTTTCCCAAGGGCGTTCACATCGATATCTTCGCCATTGAGTCCGTCCCCAGAAACCCCGTTGTCCGGGGCATCAAGGGCGTAACGGCCATGGGCCTGCAATACATTGCGGTATCCACCCTGTTCTACCACTACCGCAGCCCGGAGAAGAAGAAGTTCTTCAGCCAGTCCTCCGCCGGAAGGTTCAACTATGGCTTGCGGTGTACGGTGGGCTTCCTGTTCTCCTTCCGCCCCTATAAGAAGTGGGGCGACCTGTTTGACCGCTTCGTGCGGTGCAAGAAGGACACGGGATTGTGGGCCGTCCCCACGGATATCGGCCACTATTTCGGACATATTATGCCCAAAGAGGTATATTATCCCCCCATCAAGGGGCCGTTTGAGGACTTTTCCATCAACCTGCCCCATGATCCGGACACCTATCTGAAAAATCAGTACGGCGATTACTGGGTCATCCCGCCGGAGGCCGACCGGGAGAAGCACTATTCCGTGGGTTTCTGTCTGGACTGCGCCGCCGAGGAACAGAAAAAGGACGGAGCACAGGACCAATGAGCACGCATCCCATTGACATCGTGATCCCATGGGTGGACGGGTCTGACCCAGTCTGGCAGGCGGATCACGCCAAATACCGGGCCTCCAAAAGCGCCGACAATCACCCCGCCCGCTACCGGGAGTGGGGGCTGTTTCGCTATTGGTTCCGAGGCATCGAGCAGAACGCCCCGTGGGTGCGAAAGGTACACCTGCTGACCTACGGACACCTGCCTGCATGGCTGGAGCCTGACCATCCCAAGCTGCACATCGTCAACCACCGGGATTTCATCCCGGAGGAGTATCTGCCTACCTTCAGCTCCCACGCCATCGAGCTGAATATGCACCGCATCCCGGATCTGGCGGAGCACTTCCTCTATTTCAACGACGACGTGTACCTGATGAAGCCCTCCCGACCGGAGGATTTCTTCCGGGACGGCCTGCCCTGTGACACGGCGGTGATGGGCGTCATCAAAAACAACGACACCGCCAACTTCATGCCCTATATCATGCTGAATATGATGGCGCTGGTGAACATGAGCTTCGATAAGCGCAGTGTCATCCGGCAGAATTTCGGCAAGTGGTTCTATCCCGGCTACGGGAAGGGCCTGCTGTATAACCTGTACCTCCTCCCGTGGGGGGACTTCACAGGCTTCCGCAATTACCACTCCTGCGTCTCCTTCTGCAAGAGCACGCTGGAGGAGGTGTGGGACAGGTTCCCGGAGGTACTGGACGCCACCTGCCGTCACAAATTCCGGGACCGGGCGGACGTGAACCAGTATCTGTTCCGGTACTGGCAGCTGGCCAGCGGCCGGTTTGCCCCCAAAAAGCCCGACAGCACCTATCTTACCATCGGCAAGCAGAGCGAGTCGGAGGTGGAGCGGCTGCTGCGGGGCGGGAAGTACCGGGTGGTCTGCGTCAACGACGACCCCATGGACTTCGATTTCGATACGGAGCGGCAGCAGCTGGTGGATATCTTCCAGCGGGCCTTCCCCAGGCCCTCCGCCTTTGAGCGGTCATGAGCCGCTCCCGAAACTGAGAGAACGGACGGATGCTATGAAAAAGCTCTCACGAGCCAAAAATACCATGCGGAATACCCTTTGGGGCGCCATCTACCGGGTGGCCACCCTCATCGGGCCGTTTGCCATCAAGACCATCATCATCAAGGAGCTGGGACAGGAGTATAACGGCCTGTCCACCCTGTTCACCTCCGTGCTGACGGTGCTGAATCTGGCCAATCTGGGCTTTAACAGCTCCTTGGTGTTCACCATGTACAAGGCCATTGCCGAGGATGACAAGCCGGCCCTGTGCGCCATGCTGAAATTCTACCGGAGGGTCTACCGCATCGTGGGTTTGGTGATCCTGGGCATGGGTCTGGCGGTGATGCCGTTTTTGCCATGGCTGGTGAAAAACGAGTGTCCGCCGGATGTGAACCTGTACGTCCTCTTCGCCATCTATCTGTCGGAGAGCGTGCTGGATTACCTGATGTTCGCCTATAACAACGCCACGTTTACCGCCTTTCAGCGCAACGACGTGACGCTGAAGATCTCCACCGTGCGCTATGTGGTGCAGTATACCCTGCAGGCGGCGGTGCTGCTGATCTTCTCCAATTACTATGCCTATATCATCCTGCTGCCGCTGATGGTGATCCCCAACAACGTGGCGGTGTATCTGGCGGCCCGGAAGCACTACCCGGACATCGTGTGTCAGGGTGAGCTGGATCCGGTGACCAAAAAGGACATCTATAAGCGGGTGGGGACGCTGTTCGGCCATAAGCTGGGCAACACTTTTCTGGTGAGCATCGACAGCATCATCATCTCCTCCTTTCTGGGACTGACGGCGCTGTCGCTGTATAGCAACTATTACTATATCCTCACCGCCGTCAATGGCCTGGTGGAGATCGTCACCAACGGCAGCCTCTCCGGCATCGGCAATAAGCTGCTGACGGACTCCCGTGAGGACAACTACCGGTTCTTTAAAGCCATGACCTATGGCTGGGTGGCGCTGGTGGGCGGCGCAGCGGCGTGTATGCTGTGCTTTTACCAGCCCTTCATCGCCGCCGTGTGGCTTGGCCCGGGGTATCTGCTGGATGAGCGGCTGATGATGCTCATCGTGCTGTACTTCTTCTCGTGGATGTTCCGCATCATGCAGCTGACCTACCGGGATGCAGCGGGCCTGTGGACGGAGGATTGGCTCAAGCCCTATGTGGGCATGGCCGTGAATCTGGTGGGCAGCATCTGGATGGTGAAGGCCACCGGCAGCATCGCCGGCGTGCTGGTTCCCACCATTCTGGTGTTCTTCTTCATCTATACCCCGTGGGAAGCGTGGGTGGTGGTGAAATACCAGTTCTACCGCAGCTGGAACGAATACATGGGAAAGCTGCTGGGCTATGTGCTGCTGGCCTTTGCCGCCTGCGCCGCCTGCTACGGTGCGTGCCGGTGGCTGTCGCCGGACAATACCATCCTGTCACTGCTGCTGAGGTGCGTCATCGTGGGCGTTATCTACCCCGGCATCTGGCTGGGCGTCACCGGACGCACGGCGGAGTGGAAGCAGCTGTGGGGCATTCTGCTGCGCTTTTTGCCCAAGGGGAAAAAGGCCGCATAATCTATACAAAGTAGGAGTTATACCATATGCAAAAGAGAGAACTGCGGCGTGCGGTATTCGGGGATGAGAGCTGTATCGGACGGCTTCCGTGGCTGAACACGGCGGTGCTGGTGTATGTAGGCGTGACGGTGGTGAGCTTTGTGCTGCTGCAGATCGCCCCGGTGCTGACGTGGATGGCCAAAACCCCGCTGTACCACATTTCCACCTATTTGGGACTGATAGGCGCTGTGCTGATGGCGCTGGATCTGTTCACCAACCGGGGCCTCTGGCGAGGTATCTGGTGCTGGCTGCTGTATGGCGTGGCCTTTATGGATGTCATCGCCTCCCTGCGTACCATGCGCTACGGCGTGAAGGACAACCTTTTTGACCTGTGCTGGGTGGTGATCCAGTTTGCGCTGGTGTACAGTCTGGCCCAGCGGGTAGGCAAGGAACGGATGCGCCGGTTCCTGCGGAACCTGTTCTATGTGGTGCTGGTCATCTGGGGCATTGCCTGCTGCGTGGGCCTGTATCAATATCTGTTCCGCATCGGCTATACATATGTCGCCAATCCCAATACCACCAGCCCGGAGCTGACACGGCAGGGCTATTATCAGAGCCGCCTGTTCGGCCTGTTCATGGGTCTGGACTATGCGGCATATACCAGTATGTTCCTGTTTGTCGGCTGTATGCAGGGGGTCGTGACCCGTGGGAAACACTGGGCGGGCCGTGCGGCACTGGCCGTGGCGGCGCTGGTGCTGGTCACGCACGTGATCCTCAGCGTGTCCCGCAGCGCCCTGATCGCCTTGATCCTGTATGCCTTCTGCTTCACGGTGCTGCTGGTGCGTAACCGCTGCGGCAGTATGAAGCAGCTGAAACGGCTGGGTGTCAGCGTGTTGGCCGGTGTGTGCGCCGTGGTGGTGTGCTGGGGCTGTACGGAGGGTATCCGGGCTGCTATGCAGCATATGGCCGTGGGTACCGTCATCGAGGAGCCGGATGCCATCGAGCGGTCACAGGAGGGCGATGTCTCCAACAACCGCTTCGAGATCTGGAGGGACTATATATCCCTTGCCGGTGAGATCGGCCCTGCGGGACTGTCCCTGTCCAACTACAACGACTATATCGGCGACCGGCATCCGGAGATGTACATCGTGCGCTACTTTACCGATCAGTTCAAGGATACGGTGAAAACGGATCTGGTCTACGAGTCCCATAACAACTATCTGTTTGTGTTTATCAGCACAGGCTTTGTGGGAGCAGGGCTGTTCCTGTGCTTCCTGGTGCTGGTGCTGGTGCGGGTGATTCGCTATATCCTGCGGCATCCGCAGTTGTCCCTGTGGACGATCACGACACTGGCGGTGGTGGCCTTCGGACTGGTGGAGGCGCTGTTCATGAACAGCGTATTCCTGAAGATCAATGATGTGTCCTTTATTTTCTGGCTGGCGCTGGGTGCGCTGATGCTGGAAACGGAAGATAAGGTGCCTGCGGCAGAGCGTACTCTGTGACAGGTACCGGTGAAAGGAGAATATAGTTTTATGGACATCAAAAAGGATCATATCAACTTTGCGGTGGGTCCGGTTCAGATCTCGGAGGAGATCTCCCGGATCGGTGCAGACCCCGTGCCCTACTTCCGCACGCCGGACTTCTCCGCCCTGATGAAGGAGAACGAGGCGCTGCTCAAGGAGTTCATGGATGCCCCGGAGGATGCCAGAGCGGTGTTCCTCACCGGCTCCGGCACGGCCTCCATGGATGCCGTCACGCAGAACGTGTTCACCAAGGACGACCGGCTGCTGGTGGTGGCCGGCGGCAGCTTCGGCCACCGCTTCTGCGAGATCTGCGAGGTCTACGGCATCCCCCATACGGCCATCGAGCTGCGGCAGGGCCATGCCCTGACTCCCGCCGATCTGGCCCCCTATGCCGGACAGGGCTACACGGGCTTTCTGGTGAATATGCACGAGACCTCCACCGGTGTTTTGTACGATATGGACATGATCTCCGCTTTCTGCCGTGAAAACGGTCTGGTGCTGGTGGTGGATGCCATCAGCGCCTTTCTGGCCGACGACGTCAGCATGAAGCGCTGGGGCGCCGACGTGGTGTTCACCGGCTCTCAGAAGGCGCTGGCCGTGCCTCCCGGCATCTCCATGATGGTGCTCAGCAGCCGGGCTGTGGAGCGTATCTACGCCAACCGCCCCGCCTGCTACTATCTGGATCTGAAGGCCGCCCTGAAAAACGGGGAGCGGGGCCAGACGCCCTTCACTCCGGCGGTGGGCATCCTTATCCAGATCAATGCCCGCCTGAATCAGATCAAACGGGACGGCTTTGCAAACGTACAGGCTCAGACCCGTGCCATTGCCAAGGATTTCCGCTCCCGCATCGGGAAGTATCCCTTCCACATCGTGTCCGATTCCCTGTCCTATGCGGTGACGCCGCTGTCTCCCAACAATCCGGAGGTGTCCGCCCACCAGCTGTTCCTGACCCTGAAGGACGAGTACGGCATTATCATCTGCCCCAACGGCGGTGAGCTGGCGGATAAGGTGTTCCGGGTGGGCCACATCGGCCACCTGACCGTGGAGGATAACGACGCACTGTTCCGGGCCTTTGACGACCTCATGGCCCGTGGGATTCTGAAGGCTTGATCGATATATTACAAGGAGGAAGAAACATGAAAGTTCTGTTGCTTGCGGCGGGTCGAGGCACCCGCATCAGCCGGTATTTGGCCGGCAACCCCAAGTGTACCGTGGACATCGGCGGTCAGAAGCTGATCCAGTACACCATCGAGCTGTTCCACAAGAAGGGCATCACCGACATTGCCATGGTGCTGGGCTACCGGGCGGAGGTCATTCAGGAGACGCTGAAGGACTACGAGGGTATCCACTACTTCTATAACCCCTTCTTCGACGTCACCAACAGCATCGCCTCGGCGTGGTTCGCTAAGGACTTCCTGTCCCAGTACGATGACACCCTCATCATGAACGCCGACGTGTATCTGGAGGAGACACTGCTGGATCGCATTCTGGAGTGCCACAAGTCCCCGGTGATGTTTGCCGACGGCACCCGCAAGGAGGAGGCCGACTACAAGTATAAGTACGAGAACGGCCTGCTGGTGAAGTACGGCAAGGAGCTCACCGGCAGCGATATCACCGGCGAGTACATCGGCATCGGCCGCTTCAGCAAGGATTTCATGCCGGAGTTCATGGAGAAGCTGGACGGCATGATCCGCACCCAGCAGCACAGCGTCTGGTGGGAGAATATCCTCTATGAAATGGTGGGCAAGCGCCCGGTATACGTGGAGGAGATGGACGGCCTGTTCTGGGCCGAGGTGGACTATGTGGAGGATTATGAGCGCATCCTTCGCTTCCGCGGCTATAAGGCAGACTTCTCCCTGAACGTGGAGAAGATCTGAGGAAGGACAGGCGG
>ENA-OUOW01001865-OUOW01001865.1-human-gut-metagenome-genome-assembly--contig:-NODE-1865-length-12984-cov-3.782814_pt1 | contig 12984 bp, 9 predicted proteins | sample MGYA00237938_ERZ548769 | MGnify/ENA primary metagenome ERZ548769 (study PRJEB26490, sample SAMN05356870) | human gut metagenome | biome: terrestrial biome; feature: human-associated habitat; material... | reverse complement strand
GCTCGGCAATGTGCAAATAAATTTGACATTGCCCTCGCTTATTCGTATCTTTGCAAAAACAAAACTCCGGCGAAGACGGGCAGCATTCCGCAATCGTTTGCGCACACGGCTCGGCACGATCTTCGTTCCAATAATTCGACTATGCAACGCATTATCGCCCCCTCCATGCTTTCGGCCGATTTCGGCCACCTCGACCGCGACACGCGGATGATCGACAAAAGTGCCGCCCAATGGATACATATCGACGTAATGGACGGCGTCTTCGTCCCCAACATCTCGTTCGGATTCCCCGTCCTGAAATTCATCCGGCAGGCGACGACCAAACCGCTCGACGTACACCTGATGATCGTCGAACCCGAACGCTACGTCAAGCGCTTCGCCGAAGCGGGCTCCGACATCGTGACGTTTCACTACGAAGCCACCAACGCCGCACACCGCTGCATCGACGAAATTCACGCCGCAGGGGCGCGGGCCGGCATCTCGATCAAGCCGGCCACCTCGGTCGAAGTACTGCGCGACCTGCTGCCGTCGCTCGACTTGGTGCTCGTGATGAGCGTCGAACCGGGCTTCGGCGGACAAAAGTTCATGGACGGCGCACTGGGTAAGATCGCACAGTTGCGGCGCACGATCGACGAAGCAGGCTTGTCGACGCTGATCGAGGTCGACGGCGGCATCTCGGCGCACAACGCCCGCCTGCTCTTCGATACGGGCGCCGATGTACTGGTAGCGGGCAACGCCGTCTTCGGCGCCGACGATCCCAAGGCCGAAATCGAACGGATGCTCGACGTATGAAACGGCGGCGTGGCGCACGGTGTTCCGTACGCCACGCCGCATTTCACGACCGCAAACCGTCATTTTTCCAGATGCCGGAGGGTGTCGGCGTCGAGCAGGCCGCGCAAACGTTGCAGCATCTCGTCCGCACGGAACCACTCCGCCCCGTACCCCAAGTTGAATTCGTAGTCGAAACCGGAAGGGTTCTGCCCTTGATTGTGTTGCAGAATGGTTTCGGCCTTGTCCAGCGCCTTCACCAACTTCGCTTCGGGCGTCCGGCACGCCTCGTACTCCTCCCACACTCCGCGCAGCTCCCGTCCCGCCCCTTCGGGCAGGCAACCGGCCAATCGCTCCACGGCCGCGCGTTCCACGCGCTCCTTCGCAGCGGGATCGCCCTGCGCTACGGCCGGAATGTCCCCGTCGTAGGTCTCGCCCAAATCGTGTACCAGCGCGAGTTGCAGCACCCGCAGCCGGTCCAGCCGCGGATATTCGCCGCACAGCACCATCGCAAGCAACGCGAGCCGCCACGAGTGTTCGGCCGTGCTTTCGCGCCGCCCGCTCGTCGTCCAGGCAGTCCGCTCGACCGATTTGAGCCGCTCGACCTCGCGGATAAAGCGCAAATATTTTTCAAGACGATCTTCCATTCCAGACGAATTATTCGAGGCACGAAGATACGAATAAGCGAGGGCAAAAGCAAACCCGTTTGCGTTTTGCCGAGCGGGAGTATCTAAGAGGCAACCGAAAATACGAAAAAGTTTGGGAAGCAAATAATCTATTGCTGCGCGGAGCGCACAACAAACGCCGCATTGCAGCGGAGGAGGAAACGGATCGGAAAGTTTATCTTCTCTTAAAATTCTTTTCCTTGTGCTTTTGGATCAAGCCAAAAGCACCGAAAGATCAAGCACCGCGAAAAGTAGCGGGTGTCGACACCGGCGCTCGCTGAGCGGGCACAAAAGACTCCGCTGTTTTGCACACCCACTCCGGGCGCTCGCGCCGATGCCGTCACTTCATCCGCTGCATTCCCGCAGGCCGGAACCCGCTAAAATACGATTTTAAAAGATTCGCTCTTCGGCCAAAACCCGAAGAGCGGCAGCCCGCACTCCGGAAACAGCCCTGCCGCACGGTAAAAATCCGGCCGCAAACCGATATATCGGATTAAATTCGTTACTTTTGTCGTCGGAATCGCGCACGTGCGCGACACAACCAAGTTTTACCCTGTTCGTCACCCATGATTTCGCTCGATAATCTCACGGTAAGTTACGGCGGCTGGACGCTGTTCGACAATATCTCGTTTCTGATCAATCCCAAAGACCGCATCGGCCTGGTGGGCAAAAACGGCGCGGGCAAAACCACGCTGCTCAAACTCATCGTCGGCGAGCAGCAGCCTACGTCGGGCGCGGTCTCCAAAAACGGCGAATGCACGGTGGGCTACCTGCCGCAGCAGATGAAGGTCGCCGACACGACGACGCTCGTCGAGGAGACGGCATCGGCCTTCAAAGAGGTGCTGGCGCTCGAAGCCGAAATCGCCGCCCTGACACGCGAAATCGCCGAGCGCACCGACTACGAATCGCCCGCCTACGAAGCGTTGCTGCACCGGTTGAACGACGCACAGGATCACTTCCACATCCTCGGCGGCGAGACGCGCGACGCCGACATCGAAAAGACGCTGCTGGGACTGGGTTTCAAGCGGTCGGATTTCGGCCGCGCCTCCTCCGAGTTCTCTGGCGGCTGGCGCATGCGCATCGAGCTGGCCAAACTGCTGCTGCGACGCCCCTCGATCTTCCTGCTGGACGAACCGACCAACCATCTGGACATCGAGTCGATCCAGTGGTTGGAGGAGTATCTGAAAAGCTACAACGGCGCAGTGCTCGTCATTTCGCACGACCGCGCCTTTCTGGACAACGTCACCACACGTACCGTCGAACTGTCGCTGGGCAAGATCTACGACTACAAGGTGCCCTACTCGAAATACGTCGTGCTGCGCGCCGAACGGCGTGCGCAACAGCTGGCCGCCTACGAGAACCAGCAGCGGATGATCGAGAAGACCGAAGAGTTCATCGAGAAGTTCCGCTACAAGCCCACCAAGTCGAACCAGGTGCAGTCGCGCATCAAACAGCTCGAACGCATCGAGCGCATCGAGGTCGACGAGGAGGACGCCGCCACGCTCAACATCAAGTTTCCGCCCGCGCCCCGCTCGGGACAGATCGTGGCCGAAGTGAAGGAGGCCGGCATGTCGTTCGGGGCGAAACACGTCTTTTCGGGCGCCGACTTCACCATCGAACGCGGGCAGAAGATCGCGCTCGTGGGCCGCAACGGCGAGGGCAAGACGACCTTCGCGCGAATGCTCATCGGCCAGCTCGCGCCGACCGAAGGGTCGATCCGGCTGGGCGCCAACGTCCGCGTCGGGTACTACGCCCAGAATCAGGACGACCTGATGGAGGGCGAATTCACCGTCTACGACACGCTCGACCGCGTGGCCGTGGGCGACATCCGCACCCGCCTGCGCGACATCCTGGGCGCCTTCCTCTTCCGCGGCGAAGAGGTCGACAAGAAGGTCAAGGTGCTCTCGGGCGGCGAACGCTCGCGGCTGGCCATGGCGCGCCTGATGCTCGAACCCTATAACCTGCTGGTGCTCGACGAGCCGACGAACCACATGGACATGCGCTCGAAGGACATCCTCAAACGCGCCTTGCAGAAATACGACGGCACGGTGGTGGTCGTTTCGCACGACCGCGAGTTCCTGGACGGTATCGTCGACAAGGTCTACGAGTTCCGCGACGGCGGTGTGAAGGAGTACCTGGGCGGCATCTACTACTTCCTCGAAAAGCGCAAGCTCGATTCGCTGCGCGACGTCGAGCGCAAGGAGGCGCCCGCACTCGCCGCCGCACCGAAAACCGAGGCGCCGAAGCTGACCTACGAGCAGAAAAAAGAGCAGGAGAAGCTGCTGCGCAAACTACGCCGTGCCGTCGAAAGCATCGAGACGGAGTTGGCCGAAACAGAACGGCGGATCGCCGATTACGATGCCCGCTTCGCCGCCGCGACCGCCTACGACGAAGCCGACTACAAGGCCTACGACGACCTCAAAGCGCACTACGACCACCTGATGCACGAGTGGGAGAAGGCCTCCTACGAACTCGAAATCACCGAAAACGGCTGATCTCCCCGATGAACGTACTGCTGCTCAATGCATCGCCCCGCCCCGCGGGGATCGTCTCGCAGGCGCTCGACGCAGCGGCCTCGACAGCCCGGCAGGCCGGAGCGGAAACGGTCAAGGCCGAGCTCTACCGTGCGCCGATCGCCCCCTGCACGGGATGTATGCGCTGCCGCGCGACCGGCGTCTGTCCGCTGCCGCACGATGCGGCGCACGAGTTGGGCGAAGCGATCCGCCGCGCCGACCTGCTCGTCGTCGGGACACCGACCTACTGGGGCGGGATGGCCGCGCGGCTGAAACTGCTCTTCGAACGGCTCGTACCGGTCTTCATGGGCGAATCCCCGCGCGGAATTCCGCAGCCGCGTCTCAAAGGGCGGCAGGCCGTCGTCATCGCCGCCTGCACCACGCCATGGCCCTTCAATCTGCTCTTCCGCCAGAGCCGGGGCGCCGTGCGCAGCGTGCGCGAAGTGCTCTCGACGGGAGGCATGCGCATCCGCTCGGTCGAGATCGCAGGCACCAAAGCACTCGACGGTCATCTGCCCGAAGCCGCCAGACGCAAAATCGAACGGCTCGTGAAGCGGGCCCTGAAAACGAAATGACATTACGCTATGGATAACAACCTGATTTTCGGCATCCGCCCCGTGGTGGAGGCCATCGAAGCCGGACGGGAGATCGAAAAACTCTACATCCGCAAAGGCGCCGAAGGGCAGCTGATGACCGAGCTGCGCGACCTCTGCCTGCGCCACCGCGTGCGCGTGCAGGAGGTGCCCGTCGAGAAGCTCAACCGGCTCGTGCGCGGCAATCACCAGGGCGTCGTGGCGCAGATCGCCGCGATCGCATACGTGCAACTCGACGATATCCTCGAACGTGTCCCCGACGACGAGACGCCGCTGGTGGTGGTCTTCGACGGCGTGACCGACGTGCGCAACTTCGGCGCGATCGCCCGCTCGGCCGAGTGCGCCGGCGCGCACGGGCTCATCGCGCCGCTCAAAAATTCCGCGCCGGTCAACGCCGAAGCGATCCGAGCATCGGCCGGCGCGCTCACGACGATCCCCGTCTGCCGCGTCGGCTCGATCCGCAACACGATCAAAACGTTGCAGGCCGAAGGATTCCAGGTGGTCGCCGCCACCGAAAAGAGCCGCAAACTGCTCTACGACGCCGACCTGCGTCGTCCGACCGCGCTCGTAATGGGCGCCGAGGAGACCGGTATCTCGAAGGAGGTGCTCAAACTCTGCGACGAACGACTGGCCATTCCGCTCATCGGCCGCATCGAATCGCTCAACGTCTCGGCCGCAGCGGCCGTAATGCTGTTCGAAGTCGTCCGCCAACGCATCGGCGCAGCGACCGAGTGAACCCTCGTCCGGAAACACCCCTAAATCCGCAATAACCATGAACCGCCTGAAAAAATTCCTGACCGACACGGCCGACTCGCTGCTGCGGGTCGCCCTGCGCTATCCCGTCGAGGCAGCGCTCTGCATCTACGCCTGTATCTTCGGCGCGATCCAGATCGAATGGAGTTTCGACTACCATATGCTGCTCGCGGCCGACGGCGCCGCCACCGAAATGCGGCAGCTGCCCGACGGCGTCTTCACGATGCTGCCGCTGACGATGCTCGCGACGCTCATTGTCCACACGCTCGTCGGCCGGGCCTCGCGGGCATGGCGCACGCTCTACCTGCTGGTACCGCTGCTGCTGACGATCGCCTCGTGGCTGCTGGGCAAGGAGTGGTTCGGAACGAGCCAGTTTTTCATCACCTCGGCCGTTCTCGCACCGCTCGGACTGCTCATGGCCCGCCGCACCCTGCCCAACGGACCGTTCGTACGACAAACGTTGGGATACATTCGCGCTGCGGTCGTCGGCGGGATCTTCGCGCTGACGGCCATGCTCTCCGCGATGGCCATCTACCACTCGGTCATCTACATCTTCAATATCCCGGCGTCATGGGAAGTCCGTAATCTCGTCGACTCCTACATCGTCCTCTTCTCGTGGGCACTGCTCTGGCCCCTGACCGCATTGGCACGACTCGACGGCTACCTGTCGGATGAACCGCAGGGCACGAAAACGACCGACACGCTGCTCAACTGGATTCTCGCGCCGGCGCTGCTCGTCTACGCGGCGATCCTCTACCTCTACTGCCTGCAAATCCTCTTCACGTGGTCGCTGCCCAAAGGGGGCGTCGCCTATCTGGTCTTCGGCTTCACGATGGCCCTGTTCACGGTCAAGGCATTGCAGGAACTCGTCGTGCGGCGGCGCTACGACTGGTTTTTCGACCGCATCAGCATCTTCGCGCTGCCGCCGCTCGTGCTCTTCTGGGCCGGCGTCATGCAGCGCGTCGGCGACTACGGTCTGACCGACTGGCGCGTCTACCTCATCGTCTGCGGCGCGATCATGACCGCAGCCGTCGCACTCTTCGCCGCACGCCGCACCGGACGTTACTACTACATCGCCGCAACGGCCTTCGTCCTCTTCTTCCTGACGGCCTACATTCCCCGCTTCTCGGCCACGGCGTTCTCGCTGCGGTCGCAGACCGCGCGCGCCGAGCGGCTGGCCGGCCAAACGGGGCTGCTCGACGAATCCGGCCGACTCGATCTGTCCCGCATCGACGAACGCGACACGGCGCAGCTCAAACGTTATCGCGAGCTCTACGCCTCGCTCGACTACCTCGACGACCACGATACGCTGCTGCTGGCCGACCGCTTCGGCATCGCCCGCTCCCGCGAACTCCTCGGCTGCTTCCATAGCGACCGGATCAGAGACTATATCCAGTGGGGCTACGAACTCGATACCGCCGAAGCGGCAGCCCTCACAAGCTCCTACTCGAACTCGGAACTCCGTGCACCGCTCCGCATCGACGGCTACCGGTACTGCTACGCCCCCGTCTCCTTCTCCTACAACAACGGAAGCTCGCGTTATACAACCTCGGGCGACACGCTGCGGCTCTACCTGCCCGACGGACGGGAACTTTTCCGCCGTTCGTTCGACGAGCTGTTCACGGAGCGTTGCGACCAGCTACTCTACTGGCCCGACGACGAGCCGCTCTACACGGCCGACAACCTCTTGTTCTACCGCACCGATTCGCTGCTCATCTCGTTCAGCTGGGCCGAGGTATCGCGCGGGAAGCACCGTTATGTCGCTCTGAACGTCGACAAATTCTATACGAAATAGCCCGGTATTGGAAACCAAACTGCAACACCCCCTGCTGGGTGAAATCGTCCTCTGCCAGACCCGCCGTGCACGCCGCATCTCGCTTTCGGTGCGCAGCGCAGGCGGCGTGCGGCTGAGTTTTCCCTGCAACGTACCGCGCGCACGCGCGCTGGCCTTTCTGGAATCGAAAACCGACTGGGTGATCCGGACGCGCGACCGGCTCGCGGCACGCGCTGCGGCGCATCCGGCACCCGCCCCGTGCGACATCGAGGCATTGCGCAGCGCCGCCAAGGCCGAACTGCCCACGCGCGTCGAAGAACTGGCACGGCTGCACGGGTTCCGCTACGGACGGGTGACGATCCGTGCATCGCGCACCAAATGGGGCTGCTGCACGGGCGACAACAACCTGTCGCTGAGTCTCTTCCTGATGACCTTACCCCCGCATCTGCGCGACTTCGTACTGCTGCACGAACTCTGCCACACCGTCCACCACGACCACTCGCCCTATTTCCACGCACTGCTCGACCGGCTCACCGGCGGCAACGAAAAACTCCTCAGCCGTGAGCTGAGGAGCTATTCGATACCGGCACGGTAGCCGCGCTATTCGTACTGGCCGCTTTTGAGACGCATCACCTCCTCCTTGGTCAGGAAGCGCCATGCGCCGCGTTTGAGATTCTTCTTCGTAAGGCCGGCGTAGTAGACGCGGTCGAGTTTGCGCACCGAGTAACCCAGCGACTCGAAGATGCGCCGCACGATGCGGTTGCGCCCCGAGTGGATCTCGATGCCGATCTCGCTCTTGTCCTCCTTGACGTAGGCGATCTCGTCGGCGTGGATCTCGCCGTCCTCGAGCGTGATGCCCTCCGCGATACGATCCATGTCGGCCCGCGTGAGCGGCTTGTCGAGCGACACCTGATAGATCTTCTTCTTGCGGTACGACGGGTGCGTCAACTGGCGCGTCATGTCGCCGTCGTTGGTGAAGAGCAGCAGCCCCAGCGAATTCTTGTCGAGCCGCCCCACCGGATAGATGCGCTCCTCGCAGGCGCCCTTCACCAGATCCATCACCGTTTTGTCGGCGTGGGGATCTTCGAGCGAAGTGACATAGCCTTTGGGCTTGTTGAGCACCAGATAGACCTTCTTTTCCCCCTCGATGCGGCTGTCGTTGAACTTCACCTCGTCGGTCGGCTTCACCTTCGATCCCAATTCGGTCACGATCACGCCGTTGACCGAAACCAGTCCGGCCTGGATATAGTCGTCGGCCTCGCGGCGCGAGCAGAGTCCCGACTGGGCGATGAAACGGTTCAGGCGGATTTCTCCCGTCTGCACGTTGGGATTATAGCGGGGATAGCTCTTGGGCCGAACCTCGCCGCGGCGATCGTCGCGCTTGAATCCGCCCGCGGACTTCGGACCGTAACGTTTCGGCGCCCCCGCACGTTCGCCGTGACGGAAATCCCCCTCCTGCTCGCCGTAGGGGCGCTTGAACCCGAACTTGCCGGCGGATTTGCGCCCGTAGGCGGGCTTGTCGCCGTATTTCGGCGCACCGAAGGGTTTCTTCCCGTAGGGACGCGGACGATCTTCCGCCGCGGAACGCTCGCCGCCGTAGCCGCCCGAACGATCCGAACGGGGCCCGTCCGGACGGCCCCGGTAAGGCCCCGAAGGCCGGCCTTCGCCATATCTGGAACCGCCGGACGGACGGCGCGGGCGCTCGTCGACGGGTCGGTTGTCTTCCGTGAAGTGGGGATTGTACGAAGCACGCCGTGGGGCATGTTCGCGCGGGGTGTCATCGGCATCACGCCGGGGACCGGGGCGACGTTCGATACGTTCGGCGGTCGTCGTGCGCTTGCGCTTGTCGCGTGCGAAACGGTCGAGAACCACCGTCGAGTCGCTGTTGTAGTCTTTCATTTCGATTCAAATTAATTCGTGGCAAAGGTAATCTAATTTTCGCAGATTGTCCGCACAAATCGCACCAAATCAGCCGCCACGGCGAAAGAATCAGCATTTGTCCGTAAAAATGCCTCGCGCGTATCTCCGCGGGCATTCCTAAGGCCGGTCGTCCTCCGCCGGAACGGCGCGGAACCGCATGGGTTCCACCCGCACAGCCGGCCGTAAATCCGCAGCGGGCTGCCGGCATCGCACCGTCATGCAAATATATTTGGTTCTGCCCGCGGCTTGCACTATCTTTGCGACACGTTAAACCCCTCGTTTATGAATCGGGAAATCCTGCGGCTCGCGCTTCCGAACATCGTTTCCAACATCACCGTCCCCGTCATGGGCATCGCCAGCACGATGATCGCCGGCAATCTGGGCGGCGGCGACACCACACGCGCGATCGGATCGCTGGCCGTCGGCGTTTCGATCTTCAACTTCATCTACTGGAACTGCTCCTTCCTGCGCATGGGCACGAGCGGACTGACGGCGCAGGCCTACGGCGCGAAGAACCACCGCGAATGCACCGCCACGCTGGCGCGCACGCTGCTCGTCGCGGCCGTATTGGGCGCACTGATCCTGCTGCTGCAATACCCGCTCGGCCAAACGGCGATCTGGGCCATGAACGGCGACGAACTGGTCGCCGAATACTTCTACGCCCGCATCTGGGCCGTACCGGCGGGCATCATGCTCTTCGGCCTCAACGGCTGGTTCATCGGGATGCAGAACGCCCGCATCCCCATGTGGATCGCCATTCTGCAAAACGTCGTCCATGTCGGCTGTTCGTGGTTCTTCGCCTTCCGCTGCGGGATGGGCATCGCCGGCATCGGTTACGGCTCGGTCGTCGCCCAGTATCTCGGCGTGGCGCTGGCCGCCGTGCTGATCGTCGCCAACTATCGGGAGTTCATCACGCGCATCGACTGGTCGGCGGTCTTCGACATGCGGCCGATCCGGCGCTTTCTGGTCGTCAACCGCGACATCATCGTCCGCACGCTCTGCATCGTAGCCGTCTACACCTTCTTCACCGGCGCATCGGCCCGCATGGAGGATCGGACACTGCTGGCCGTCAACACCATCCTGTTGCAGCTGTTCACCCTCTTCTCCTACATGACCGACGGTTTCGCGCAGGCGGCCGAGGCGCTCACGGGACGGTTCATCGGCGCACGCGACGGGCGGTCGCTGCACCGCTGCATCCGCAACTCGATCTTCTGGTCGCTGGCCGTCGCGGCGGTCTTCGTCGGCATCTACCTCGTCTGGTGGCGCGACCTGCTGCACGTCTTCACCCTGAACAGCCCCGAATCATCGGCCTACATCATCGCAACGGCAGGCGATTACATCGGCTGGATCATCGCCATTCCGATCGCCAGTTCGCTCCCCTTTCTGATGGACGGCATCATGGTCGGCGCGACCCGCACGCGGGTCATGCGCGACTCGATGATTCTGTCGACGATCATCTACTTCGCCATCTTCTTCGCCTTCTCGCCGCTGATCGGCAACAACGCGTTGTGGTGCGCCTTCCTGCTCTACATGCTGCTGCGCGGCGTATTGCAATACTTCATGACCCACCGTTTGAAGGACATCTACCGGCAGGCGGACGCCGCCTGACCCATACGGAATCCGCCCCTGCGAAAGCTCGTGCATCGCAGGGGCGGACTTATCCGGACAAGAGGGGGCTATTCCCTCATGCAGCGTACCTGCGCACCGCAACTGCGAGCGGCCGATCCCAACAGTTTCTTCTGAATCGTTTCCAGTACGAACGCACCTGCCTTCGGACTGTCCGGCGCATAAGGCGAGGCGCTCCAGACATACCAGCCGCTCTTCGTAAAGCGCGCGGCACCTGTCGTTCCGAACAACATGCCCGCAGCCGGATAATAGATCTCCTGCCCCTCGACCGTAAAGACCAATCCATCTTTGGCGGAGACGCTCGTTCCCTGCTTGTACCACTGGGAGAAAGGGGCATCGGCCGTCGGAGCGAAGGCCGTCCAGACGAAGCGATGCGACACCCGGTAACCGGGCGGACAAGGATCGTAGATGCTCTTCGCCCCGACATCGGACAGCGCATCCGTGCAACCCCACAGGTCATCTTTCAGGCGGTCGCCGGCAGCGACGTAATACCAGTTGGGATAGGATGCGCCGGTGCTTTCCGGAATTTCGGTGATGAAATTCATCGGATAACGCACCGCAGCCTCCATCGTAGCGGCTGCACCCAGCCGTTCCCCGTCGGCCAGGTGCCAGCCCGGAGCGGCATCGAACGCCGCCGAAGCCGCCGAATCATCCGCAAGTTCGGCGCCCGCCGCATCGTAGACGGCCATACGCTCCTGCGACGAACGGAACGGCACGAACGGGTCTTTGCGGCCCCACTGGTAGAACATGCCGTAGCTCGACGCATTGTCAGCGCCCAGCCAGGCGGCAGCGAGCGCTCCCAGATTGCGATCCATGACCGCCGCTGCGCCGAGACCCTCATAGGGAAGCGCATACCGATGCAGCGACCCTTCCAGATCGGCCGACGTCAGCCACAGATGCCAGCTCCATAGAATCGCACCGTCGGCGTCGCAGGCCGCAACGACGGCATTGCCCTCCACGAAGGGATCGGCCGTCGTAAAACGGATGCGTCCCTCCTCGCCGAGCGAAACCTCCCCGATCAGATTCGGCGCCGTCTGCCACAGCAGCTTCGCGGTCACTGGCCGCAGCGCTTCGGGAACGATTCCGTCCGCCTTCCCGCAGGTCGAACCCGCGGTGTAGGCCGCATCGGGCGGCGTCACCGCACCGTTGCCCATCGTCGTAGCGTCGAACTCGTAACGTCCCGCCCGCGCCACGACGTAGCAGTTGGCCGTCGCCGAGGCATCGAGCGCCACGGGCGCCGGTTCGGTAGCCGCATAAGCGATCGAATTGTAGGTCTTGATATGGTTGGCCGCAAGCACGACCTCCGCCTGCGACGTCTCGCGCACCATCTGCCCGCCCTCCGTATCGGTGATCGTGAAACGCCAGCCCCGGTAACTGCCCGGCGGAACGACCAGACAGAAGACGACGGGATCGCCTCCGGAGAGCGCTGCGCCCCCGGCACCGCAGTCGAGCAGGATCGACGGATGTCCGGCATCGACGGAACGTATCGTCCACCCGCCGGCGGCCGTCCATTCGAACCGCATTCGTCCGGCAAGCGGCGCACCGTCGAGCGTCGTCAGACGGATCGAGCGGATCGTCGCCGTTCCGGTGAGTTGCAGCCGCACCACGCCGCAGACCGACGTGAAGCGGAGATCGTCCGCACGTGTGCTTCGGGCGGTCATCGGGCTGATGCCCGCAGCGAACGTCCCCGAACCTCCGAAGGGCTGCACCGCAGGAAGCGTCGTCGTCACGCCCGTACCTTCGGCGACAGCATCCGGACGATAGGGATAGCAGGCGTAATAGACCGCGCTTTCAAAAGCCTCGCCGGTGAAATCGGCAGACGTCCCGCCCGCAAAACGGTCGTCGATCGCATAACGGCGGCACGCCGGCGAATCTTCTCCCCACAGCGCGATCGCATCGCCCGCCGACCACCGCACCTCCGTGCCGCGCGGGCCGCCCAGCGACGTCCGGGTCTCGTCGACCCGGGCATGTACCTTCATAAGCGCCGGCGTCTCCTCCGACGGACGCAGCGGCGACTGCGCCTCGTCCGGTTCGATCCGCTCGCAACCGACCGATGCGAGCAGGATCGCAACGAGATAAAACCGTCTCATCGTCCCGACCCTATAAATCCTCCCACGGGTCTTCGACCATCGGCGTGTTACCCGATTCCGACGACGCTGCGAAACCGCGTTCCGCGACGCACTCCGTCGACCGTACTTCCGGAGGCAGATAACCCGCCGCCAACGACAAATGCTCCCGACCGGTTCCGGTACAGGTTGCCTGCAACGTATACCGAGCGCGGAAAACGACTGGTGAAAACGAATGTTCGCACATAACTTCTTTCTGTTAAAAGTTGATATTTTCTCTCTTCGTTTTCTCGCCTCGGCATAGCC
>ENA-OUOW01001864-OUOW01001864.1-human-gut-metagenome-genome-assembly--contig:-NODE-1864-length-12986-cov-4.314980_pt1 | contig 12986 bp, 10 predicted proteins | sample MGYA00237938_ERZ548769 | MGnify/ENA primary metagenome ERZ548769 (study PRJEB26490, sample SAMN05356870) | human gut metagenome | biome: terrestrial biome; feature: human-associated habitat; material... | reverse complement strand
CAACAGCCTCGTTGAAGCGGTTGAGCTGCAGGGCAAAGTCCCAATCGTCGATGGCATCAGCGGTGGCGAAGTGCGTGAACATGCCCGCGCACTCAAGCCCACGGTGGAAGTCGATAGTGCGGCGCAGCTCCAGCACGTCCTCGCGACGCACGCCAATGCGCGTCATGCCGGTGTCCACGGCTAGATGGTAGCGGGCCACCTTGCCCGAGGCAGCCGCGCACTCGCCCAGCGCAAGGGCGAACTCAGACGTGTAGACCGAGGGCATGATGTCGTAGTCCACGAGCGTCTGTATGCAGTCCATGGGTGGCTCGGAGAGCATGAGGATTGGCCACTCGATGCCCGCCTCGCGAAGCCTCACGCCCTCCTCGACGGTGGCCACGGCAAACTGGTCGGCACCGGCAGAGTGCATGGCTCGCACGCAACGCTCGGCGCCGTGCCCATACGCGTCCGACTTCACAACGCACATCATCTTGACGCCGGGTTCGAGGAGCGCCTTGAACTTGCGCGTGTTCCGCTTGAGGGCCGAGAGGTCAATCTCAACCCACGCCCACCTGCTCGCAGGGCTCTGAACTGCCATGCCTACGCTCCCTAGTTGTTATCGTCACCGTTGTCGGCGTCGGGGAAGGTCACGCGCTCCCCCAGAGCGTCGTCCGCAATGCCCAGCTCATCGATAATGTCAGATGCCATGACGCCCCTCGAGCCCATGCGTTCCATGGCGAGCGTCGCGGCGTAACCGTGAAGCTCGCAGGAGAGGGCACAGAGCAGCGGCAGGTTGTCTACGCGCCCGTAGGTCTGCGCGAGCTTGGAGACGATGATGCCGCCCAGGACGTCCCCAGAGCCCGCCGTGGCAAGCGCCGCCGGTCCAGGCTTGGGGAGAATGGCCTGCTCGACGCCCACGCAGCCGGTTGCGGTGCCCTTGGCAACCACGACCAGCTCCGAGCCCCCATCGGACCACACGATCTTGCGTGCGTCCTCAAGCTGGTCCACCAGCGAGGCAGGCGGATTCTCCTCCTTGCCCACCAGACGGCCAAGCTCGCGGCGGTGCGGCGTAAGCACAAGCGGCGTGTTCCTGCGCAGAATCTCTGGGAAGTCCTGCAGCTTGCCCGAGGTAAGCCGGGCAATGCAGTTGAGCGCGTCCGCGTCGAGCACGAGTGGGACGGGAGATGCGAGAAGCGCCGAGACAACGGCCACGGTGCCGCCGGAGACGCGCATGCCGGGGCCGGCGAGAACCGCCGAGCGCTTCTCAGCCAGCTTGGACACTATGGTCGCGGCATCCTTGGAGATGGTGCCGTCCTCGTCGCAGGGCAGCCCCACCACGGGAATCTCGAGCACGTGGGCCTGTACCTGCGGCACGATGCACGCGGGCACGGCCAGCGTAACGTAGCCCGCACCAGCGCGGGCAGCAGCGCGGGCCGCCAGAATTGGCGCGCCCACAAAGCGAGAGGAACCACCCACGACAAGCACCGAACCGCGCGAGAACTTGTCGACCGCCGTGGTGGGAGGAACCATCACGTCGAGGTAGTCCTCGAGGTCGGTGCGCCAGGCCACGGGGTCTGCCTCGACCACAATTTGCTCGGTCTGCTCGGCAAGCGGCGCCACGACAATGGAGCCACACACGTCGCGACCGTCGTCGGCGAGAAGGCCGGGCTTTAGGCACAGCATGGTGACCGTGAGGTCTGCAACCACGCAGGCACCGGGGGCATGCCCCGTCTGCGCCGAGAGACCGCTGGGAACGTCCACCGCAACCACGCGCACGCCGGAGCTGTTCACGCAGTCGATCCAGATGTCGAAGGGCGCGCGGACGTCTCCGTGGAAGCCCGTGCCCAGCATGCAGTCGAGCGCCACGTCGGAGGCAGAGAGGAGCCCCTCGAGCTCATCGCGCGACGGACCCACCAGCGTGGAGACGCCCGCGCGCACGGCGCGCTGCGCCACCTGGCGCGCAAGGTCGCCGGAGAGCTGGTCGGGCTCGACGGGCGTGACCACCTTGACGTTTACGCCATGGGCAAGCAGGGCCTCGGCTGCAACCCAGCCATCTCCCCCGTTGTTGCCCATGCCGGCGAGAATCACGGCATTCTGCACGTCTCCCAGGGCAAGCGCCTCCTGTGCCGCGGCGCAACCGGCGCGGTGCATGAGCTCAGAGATGCTCACGCCCACGCGAGTGAGCGCGACCTCGACGCGCTTGACGTCTTCGACGTTGAGTACGGGCTGCATATCGTTCTACTCCTTGGCTGGCTCTACCGGCACGGATGCGTCCGCGGCTCCCCCGGCATCGCCTTCCTCATATTTCAACTGGGTGTCGGCGACGGAACTCTCCCCCGACACGTCAGCCATTATCCCATCTTGCGCGCGTTCGAGTTCGTCCAACACAGAACGCGCTTCTCGGAACGAGGCGGCAAGCTCGTGCTCTGGGTCGGGCCTGTCGTCTGGCTGGGGACGCACTTCGTCCGTCACGGCCACGGCATTGGCAACCGCAACGTCACGCGTGTAGGAGAGCGAGAGCGCCACCTCGCGCACGCCGCCCTCGTGGGCAATCTGGGCGGCGCGGCCGGTGAGCAGCGCACGGGGCCTTCCCTGCGCGTCCATGGTCACCGAGACGTCTGAGAAGCCCACGCCGTTCGAGAAGCCCGTGCCCAGCGCCTTGACCACGGCCTCGCGCGCTGCAAAGCGCGCAGCGTAGTGCTCGGCGGGCCGGGCGCAGGCGTCGCAGTAGGCACGCTCCTCCTCGGTAAACACACGGCGGAGAAATGACGGCCTGCGGCGCATGGTGCGCTCCATGCGCACAATCTCGAGCATGTCGACGCCAATGCCAGCCAGTGCCATGCGCTACTCCACCGTGACGGACTTGGCGAGGTTCCTGGGCTTGTCCACGTCACAGCCGCGCGAGCGGGCAACGTAGCGAGCCAGCACCTGCAGGTGGACGACGGCAACAATGGGGACAAGAAGCTCGTCCTCCACCGGCGGAATCCACAGCACGTGCTCGCAGAGCGACGCCACGGACTCGTCGCCGTCGGTGGCCACTGCCACGCAGGTGGCACCGCGAGCGATGACTTCCTGGATATTCGAGACGGTCTTGTCGTGCACGCGGTCTTCGGGGACGATTGCCACCACCGGGAAGCCCGGCTCGAGCAGCGCGATGGGGCCGTGCTTCATCTCGCCGGCGGGATACGCCTCGGCATGCAGGTAGCTGATCTCCTTGAGCTTGAGGGCGCCCTCGTAGGCGGTGGTGGAGTTGACCCCGCGGCCGAGGAACAGCGCTGAGTGCGCACGGCGGAAGACGGCAGCGGCCTGCTTGTCCTGCCAGGCGCGCGAGAGGACGGTGCGGATAAGGTCTGGCAGCGTGGCAAGGTCGGCATAGTGGCCGCTCACCTCGGTGGCGTCCATGTGGCCGTTGGCCTGTGCCAGGCGCAGCGCAAAGAGCGCGCAGGCCACCATCTGGGCCGTGTAGGCCTTGGTGGAGCACACGCAGACCTCTGGGCCCGCCTGCACATAGAGGACGCCGTCGGACTCGCGCGCAGCGGAGGAGCCCAGCACGTTGGTCACGGCGAAGACCTTGCAGCCCAGCCCCTTCATGCGGCGCGCCGCCGTAAGAGTATCCGCAGTCTCGCCGGACTGCGTGATGATCATGCAGAGCGTGTGCTCGGTGATGAGGACGTCCTGCTCGTAGTTGAACTCGGAGGCATACTCGCAGACAACCGGGACGTGCGCCCAGGTCTGGATGAGAGTTCGGGCAATGAGGCCCACGTGGTAGGAGGTGCCACAAGCGATGATGAAGATGCGGTCCACGGCCGCGAGGTCCTCCTCACTCATGCGAAGCTCATCGAGAAGGATGCCCTTCTCGCCCAGACGACCCTTGAGCAGGCGCTCGATGGCTTCGGGCTGCTCGGCAATCTCCTTCTCCATGAAGTCGGCGTAGCCGCCGAGCGTTGCTGCGGAGGCGTCCCAGTCGATGTCAAAGGTGCTGGGGTGCTCCACCGTTGTGCCCTCGGCGTCGTAGACGGTGACCTTGCCAGACTTCTCGAGCAGCGCGACCTGGCCGTTCTCGAGCTGGATCACGTGGGACGTCACGCTTGCGAGCGGCGTGACGTCGGAGGCGGCGTAGGCGCCATCGGGCGTGGAGGCCACCACGAGCGGTGAGCCGTTGCGTGCAACAACAAGCTGGTCGGGGGCATCTGCGCACACCACGGCGAGCGCCCAGGAGCCCTCGAGGCGGCTCACAGCGTTGTTCACGGCAGCAACCAGGTCGCCCTTGCAGGGGCCAGCCCACGCGTCCTCGATGAGGTGCGCCACGACCTCGGAATCTGTGTCGGAGGCAAAGGTGTGACCGTTGCGGGCCAGGTAGCCGCGCAGCTCTCGGTAGTTCTCGATGATGCCGTTGTGGACAATGGCGATGCGGCCAGTGCAGTCCAGATGCGGGTGGGCGTTCTTGTCGGTGGGGGCGCCGTGCGTGGCCCAGCGCGTGTGCGCAATGCCCGTGGTGCCCGTGAGGTTTGCGGTCTTGCAGCGGTCTGCCAAGACCGAGACACGGCCGGCGCACTTGACGCCGTGAAGCTCGCCGTCGGGCGAGAGCACCTCGACGCCGGCCGAGTCATAGCCGCGGTACTCGAGCGTTGCCAGCCCGTCCAGAAGGAACTGGGCCGCCTGCTTCTTGCCAGTGTATCCCACGATTCCGCACATGTTTGCCCCCTCGCACACAAATTACGGTTAGTTTGCGCACGTGCGCCGGTATGGCGCACGTCGCCTAGAGTCTATCAGCCGCGGATAATGCTCCGCGGCCCAACTGGTATCGACGAAGAGAAACCACGCCGCCGGACCTATGTACGGCAGTGTGGGCGTCAATGTTTCCTACTCCTTGAACGGCTCCAGAGCCTTGAGGACGATGGCGTTGGCCTCCTGGCACAGGTGATCCTCCGGTGCCTCCGCAAGCACGCGGACCAGGGGCTCGGTTCCCGAGGCGCGCACCAGGACACGGCCGTTGCCCTCGAGGAACTTCTCGGCCTCGGCAACGGCCTCCTTGACTTCGGGCGCCGTCATAGCTGCGCCCTTGTCGGCAACGCGCACGTTCACGAGCTGCTGAGGATAGAGCGTGACGGGGCGCGTGAGCTCGGAGAGCTTCTCACGCTCGGCCCGCAGGACCTCCATGATGCGCAGGCTCGTCATGATGCCGTCGCCGGTCTTCTCGAGGTCACCAAAGATGATGTGGCCAGACTGCTCACCGCCCAGGGTGTAGCCGTTCTCCATCATGCAGGCCCACACGTTCTTGTCGCCCACCGCGGTCTTCTCGTAGGAGAGGCCCGCCGCGTCAAGCGCCTTGAAGAAGCCAAAGTTGCTCATGACCGTGGGAACCACGGTGCTCTTGGCAAGGCGGCCGTGCTTGGCCATGTAGGTGCCGCACACGTAGAGGATGAGGTCACCGTCAACCAGACGACCGCGCTCGTCAACGGCCAGGCAGCGATCGGCGTCGCCGTCGTAGGCAAAGCCCACGTCGAGGCCATTGCGCACGACAAAGTCCTGCAGGCGCTGGATGTGGGTGGAGCCGCAGTCGACGTTGATATTGAAGCCGTTGGGCGCGTTGTTGATGACGTGGGTCTCGGCGCCCATGGCGTCGAAGACCGGGCGCGCGACGCTGGAGGCAGCACCGTTTGCGCAGTCTAGGCCCACCTTTACACCCTGCATGGAGAAGCCACAGGAGGCAATGAGGTGCGCGATGTAGCGGTTGCGGCCCTGCATGTAGTCAACGGTGCAGCCAATGGCTTCACCGGTGGCGAGAGGAACCTCGAGCTTGCCGTCGATGTAGTCCTCGACCTGCTCGAGCACGTCCTCGTCCATCTTGTAGCCCTCGCGGTTCACGAGCTTGATGCCATTGTCCGTGAAGGGGTTGTGGCTTGCAGTGATCATGACGCCGCAGTCAAAGCCACCGTCGATGACCTCATACGAAACGCCCGGCGTGGGGATGACGTGGAGCATGTAGGCGTCAGCGCCGCTGGCAACCAGGCCTGCTACCAGCGCAGACTCGAACATGTAGCTCGAGCGACGGGTGTCCTTGCCGATAAGCACGCGAGCCTTGGCGCCGCGACGGGCACCGTAGTACCAGCCCACAAAGCGCCCGATCTTATAGGCGTGGTCAACATTAAGGCCCTCGTTGGCCCTGCCCCTAAAGCCGTCGGTTCCGAAGTACTTCATTTCTCGCTCCTTGTTTCGGGGTACCGGTTTTGCGCAGTGAGAATAATTCTACCAGTTGCCTGTGGGCGCACTGTGGGGAGTGGCTCTCTCAACTCTCGTCGCGTCCGTACCCCTCCCGGCCTCCTCGTTCTTTAGCGGTTTCTGAGAAACGGGCGCCACGTTTACCCAGATGGTGAGTGGCACGGTTCTCAAATACCGCTAAAGAACGGCAAGGGACGAGGGGACGGAAGGGGGCAAGGACGGCCACGCACAAAAAATCGGGACCCACAGCAAGTGCGGATCCCGATAAGGGGCAAAGCGATGAGAAGAACCTAGCGCTTCGAGAACTGCGGGCGCTTGCGGGCCTTCTTGAGGCCGTACTTCTTGCGCTCGACGGCACGGGAGTCACGGGTGAGGAAGCCAGCCTTCTTGAGCTCCTCGCGGTACTCGCCAGCCTGGAGAAGAGCGCGGGCGATACCAAGGCGAAGGGCGCCGGACTGGCCGTTGATGCCGCCGCCATCGCAGCGAGCGAGGACGTCGAAGGACTCGGCGGTCTCAGTCAGACGGAGGGGCGCAGCGGCGTTGTCAACGAGCTGCTGACGGCCAAAGTACTGTGCAGCGTCGCGGCCGTTAACGACGATCTTGCCGGTGCCGGGAACGAGGCGGACGCGAGCGACAGCCTCCTTACGACGGCCGGTGCCGGTATAAACAACGGTGTTGTCAGCCATCGGTTAAGCCTCCACATCGATCTTGACGGGGTTCTGAGCGGCGTGCGGGTGCTCGGGGCCAGCGTAGACCTTGAGCTTCATGCCCTGCTTGCGACCAAGGGTGGTCTTGGGGAGCATGCCCTTGACGGCGTGCTCGATCACGCGCTCGGGGTGCTTGGCCATGGCCTCCTTGAAGGACTCGGTCTTGAGTCCGCCGAGGTAGCCGGAGTAACGCCAGTAGGACTTGGTGTTTGCCTTGTTGCCGGTAAGAACGACCTTGTCGGCGTTGATGACAATCACGAAGTCACCGGTGTCGGCGTTGGGGGTGTACTGGGGCTTGTTCTTGCCACGGAGAATCATGGCGGCCTGGGTCGCAAGGCGACCGAGCGTCATGCCGTCGGCGTCGATGAGCACCCACTTGCGCTCGACTTCGCCCGTCTTGGCGAACTGAGTCGACTTCTTCACTTGACTCCTCCTACACACATCTTGAATGGCTGCCTCTGGACAGGCCGCCGTGCTTTTTCGAAACAGAGGTTACGGGGCTCTGGGTGGAAAAGCCTTAAAAGTATACAGCCACAAGCGCCCTGTTTCTCGAGCTTTTTATCCACACAATTTTGACAAGCGAGAAGCACCGCTGTGGACACCGCTGCCGCTTGGGAATGCCCCTACAGAAACGCGCGAATCTCGTCGAGATGGCTCATTGCCTCCTGGCGGCCCTGCAGATAGAGCCGAAGAAGCGGCTCGCCGTTGTGCTCGGAGGTGCGAATCTTCACTGGCTCGGGCGGCCTTAACACCAGGGCGCGACCTTCGGCCTCGAGGCCCGCGAGCTCTTCTCGCCGTGCGTTGTAACGATCCGCGCGTGTTGAGAGGGCGCGCTCGTAGTAGGGATAGGCATCGTAGCGGTGGGTCCTCAGCACCACACGCTCGGTGGCGCCATCCTTGATGTAGGTTCGGTCCTGCGTGAGCACAACGAGGGCGCGATCTGCCGGCTCTGTGCCAGGGACCTCGGGTGCGTCGTCAAGTCCCATGGCGACGACGAAGGGAATCGAGTCTGTGGTGCCACCATCGAGGTAGCGATGGCCGCCTATCTCGACCATCGTCGAGACGCCCGGCAACGAGGCGGAGGCGCGGGCCTTGGTGGCGTCGAGCTTCTCGCCTTCCACATGCAGATAGGCCGGCACGCCAAAGAGCACGTCAGACGCCACAAAGAACATGGGTGTGAGGTCCTTGTCAAAGACATCCAGGTCACAGGGGTCAATGTGGTTCTGGACCTCGTCGTACATGAAGTCGGTCCCCGCAAGGTTGCCCGTGCGCACGAGCGAGAGAAGAGACATCATGCGTGGGTCGTCCCGAAAGGCGAGCATGATGCGCATGGTGCGGCCAATCTGCCGCGAGCGATAGCTAACAGCATTAAGCGCGCCGGCCGAAACGCCCCACACGCTCTTGAAGGAGCTGGTGTAAATGCCATTCTCGAGAAGGACGTCGAGAACACCGGCCGTGAAAATGCCCCTGTAGCCGCCGCCCTCGAGCACGAGGGCGGGCTTGTCGCTGCTGCCCATAGACCGCCTCCGAATACGTACCGCCATGCTGCCGCGCGTCGCACGACTCCTCAACTATACAGAAGCTCCGAACCCCATTGCGGGGCTCGGCGCAGGCGCGATTGGTGAACCAGGAGCTGGGGCGAACCGGCGTCTACCCCACGCTGAGAACCTCTACGCTCGAGCACGTTGGACTTTTACCCAAGGGATTGGCCTCGGAAGCCCATGTGCCCTCGCTATTGTCGAACGCGACCGTCACGTGCTGACCATCGTACGAGCTCAGGCTATCCTGCAGGTTGATGACGTAGGTCTTGCCGGTAGACTTCCCCTCGCCCGGCTCCTCCCACGCAAGGTCCTGCGGCTCGTCAGGAACGAAGATCGTGTATGTAGCGGCAAGAGCCTCGCCGTATACGTCTTCGTTCTTTCTAACGAAGTCAACGTCCAACGCGCTCATTACACCAAGGTCTTCGCAGAGGTCGAGCGCATCGTTCCCCGTCACCACATGGACGGTGCCGGTAAGCACGACGAGTCCCTTTGCCTTGGCAGCAGAAATGGCGTCATCGCTCGTCTCGCCTGACAACTGGGAAGACCGCCCTTGCTGCTGAGCCGCCCCGTCGCTGCCCGTCTCGGAAGCGTCCTCGCCCTTGGCGAGCGAGTCCAGCAGAGAGCGGTCGCTCGTGCCCACGAACTTGAGCTGAATGCTTTCCTGCAGGACCTCCGGTGCAAGCCGGCTTGGCACCTGCGACTGAATGAGGTCTCCGTCCGCGACGAGCGCTCCGTCCTTTACGACATACCGCTGGGTGGAGGGGATAGCCGCGCCAGAATTCAAGCTTTGAGAAAGAAGGAGCCCGTTGCCCTTGTTGGACCCCGAGAGCAGGAACTGGAGGGAGCTCGCGTATCCGCATCTCGTCATGAGATCCCCCGGCACCTCGACCTGCGTCACCCCCGCGCCATCTGGGGAACCAACCCACACGCAGTAGTGCTGCACGCTGTCTTGGTCCGCCGAGACCAGAAGGTCGGGCATCCCATCGCCGTTGATGTCTTGGAGTGCCTACGAGTATGACTGGGGGTTGAGCTTGTCCTCGCCCTTTGGAGTGAAGTCAACGCTCTTGATGTTGTCGAGAATCCCGCCGTAAAGGCTGGCTGTCTGTTTCCTCACTGCCACGTTAGCGAGGCCCTCTATGCGATCGGCGTCGAAGCCGCTCGCCTGGGCTGCCGCCTTTGCGGCATCGATGTCGTCTTTGGCGACGTCTTGCGCGGGCTTCACCTCAAAGGTGACCTCTGGAGTATCTTCGCCGTCGCTGGCCATGCTCTTTGTGTCAAGATCCACTGGCTCGGGCAGGGTGTAGATGTCACCCGTCGTCATGAGCGGGCTCGCTGGAAGCGACAGCTCATAGGTTCCTGCAGGCATCTCAAGCTGCGGGTTGGAAGGCGAGATATAGAACGTCTCGTCGTACTCCGCTCCCGCAGTTGTATTCCCCTTAACTTCGAGGGGGATCTCCGAATCCGTTTCCTCGTCGTAGTTAGGCGTCACGAACTTCAGGGTGATTGGCTGCGACTCCGACGCGGGGGAAGTTGAGGTGGTTCCCTGTTGCGTAAGCACAACCACAGCTACTACCACAACGGCCAGGATGTCAAGCGCGAGCGGAATCAGCACCCGAGCCTTGCCGTTCTTCTTGGTAGCAGAGGAGGCAGCAGCCCCCTCCAGCCGTCCTTCTTCTGAAGGTACTTCCACGGGCGCCCCACACGACCCGCAGAACCTCTCGTTTCCCCTGAGTGGAGTTCCACACTTGGAGCAGTACGCTGCCATTTGAAACCACCCCCCTCTCCTGGCCACAACACGCCACGCATGATTGGCCGAGCCCGGGAGCAAGCGCGCCTCGGCGGCTAGGCCCCTAACACCAGAATGTATCACGGGTCCAGCATGCTGAACCCGTCTCACGCGGCATGGGAGGCCGGGCTCGGTCGAAATAGCCTCCTAACCGCAGAAACTTCGCGCGTCGTTGTTGTCGTAGGTCACCGAGGCGATGGACTTGCGACATTAGGCTATGGTGCCAAAAAACGCCTTGGCACTTCCCTGTTTGTATCGTTGGGAAGCACCGAGACGGATCACAACGCCAGACGACCCGGACGACAGCTGGCGAAGACGATAAGGACTACCCCATGCAGCGGGGAGGCCCTTCTCGGCCCCGTGCGCGAAAACCGAATGTCAAATCGTCGTGGCCACTACCAGGCAAGTGCCACCGCTGTCCACGGCCCGAGAATGAGACTACCATCGTCCTCGACGCGCCAGTCATCGCTGTTGGCGAGGAGCGCGTGAGCGCCGCCCACGCTGCCAGCGCCGAGGGCGCACGTCTCGTTACCCGAGAAGTTACAGGCAACGACCACACGCGCGGGGTCCGCGCCCTCAAGCATGCGCTCGTAGGCGATGGCCTTGTCGTTCGCGACGCTCAGGAAGCGCACGCCGCCCCTCTGGATGACCGGCATCGACTTGCGCAGGCCAATCAGCCTATGGTAAAAGCTCCAAACGGAATCGGAATCCCCCACCTCAGCCTTCGCGTTGATCGTCACATGGTTGGCTGGTATGCCAATCCAAGGAGCCCCGGACGTGAAGCCAGCATTGGGCGTATCGTCCCACTGGACGGGCGTACGACCGTCGTCGCGGGAGCGCTCGGCCACGGTGTGGAATGCCTCCTCGGGCGTCTTCCCCTCATCCTGGAGGATTTGGTAGTAGTTGAGCGACTCCACATCACGGTACTGGCTGATGGAGGTGTAGTCGGGGTTTGTCATCCCAAGCTCCTCGCCCTGGTAGATATAGGGCGTGCCGCGCATGAGGTGCGTGCAGGTGGCAAGCAGCTCGCTCGAGCGGCGCCACCTCTCCTTGGTGGAGCAGTCCCCAAAGCGCGAGTTCGGGCGCGGCTGGTCGTGGTTGGACCAAAACAGCGCGTTCCAGCCCCCGCCTGCCGTCATTCTCTCCTGCCAGTCGCGCAGCAGCCCCCTCAGCCGGGGGATGTCCGGCTCCGCCAGGGCCCACTTGTCGCCGCCGGCGTAGTCCACCTTCAGGTGGTGGAACGAAAACGCCTGCGTCAGCTCGTGGTAGCGAGGCGCCGTGTAGCGTATGCAGTTCTCGATCGAGGTGGAGCTCATCTCGCCCACGGTCACCATGTCCTCGATCCCGCCCTCGCGCACCAGCTCCTGCAGGTACTCGTGCACGTGCGGCCCGTCGGTATAGAAGCGCCGGCCGTCGCCCTCGAGGTCGTCCTCCAGGCGCTTTGGCTTGGATATCAGGTTCACCACGTCAAAGCGGAACCCGCTCACGCCCTTCGCCTTCCAAAAGCGCACCACGTCGGCCAGCTCCGCGCGCACCTCGGGGTTGTCCCAGTTCAGGTCCGCCTGGCTCACGTCAAACAGGTGCAGGTACCACTTGTGGAGCGCGGGCACGTACTCCCACGCGCTCCCGCCAAACTTCGACGCCCAGTTCGTGGGCGGCTCGCCGGGGTTGGCGGCCGTCGCGTCGGGCGCCGCGTCCACAAACTTGTAGTACGCCAGGTACCTGGGGTCGCCGGCCAGCGCGCGCCTGAACCACTCGTGGCTCGTGGACGTGTGGTTGAACACCATGTCGAGCATGAGCCCGATCCCGCGCGCCCTGGCCTCGCGCGAAAGCTCGTCGAAGTCCTCCATCGTGCCGAACATGGGCTCCACGGAGCGGTAGTCCGCCACGTCGTACCCGTTGTCGTTTTGCGGGGACGAGAAGAACGGGGTGATCCAGAGGTAGTCCACTCCCAGACGCTTCAGGTAGTCCAGCCGCTGCGTTATGCCCCTGAGGTCGCCGATGCCGTCCCCGTTGGAGTCGTTGAAGCTGCGGACGTAGATCTGGTAGACGACCTTGCCCCCAAGCTGCGCTGCGCGGTCCTGCATGTTGGCATCTCTCTTTCTGTACGGGGAGGGGCCGAGGTCTCCCTCGGCCCCTCCTGCGCCTTCGCTTGCGCTCGTCTGCCATCGTACGGCAGCGGGCGCCGCGCTCGTCTTGCGGGCGCCCCGGTCGCCGGCGCCTTCGGCCGGCGACCGGGGGCTGCTGCCGCTAGTAGCGGATGACGGGGGTGACGCCCGCCACGGCCGTGCCAGAGGTGGTGAGGTCGACCTTCTCGGCGGAGCCCTTGTCCGTCACGACCATGAGCACGGTGTCCTTGTGGCCGGCGGCCGCGACCTTCTTGCGGTCGAACGTCACGAGCGGGTCGCCGCGGTGCACGATGGAGCCCTTGCACACGTGCGCCGTAAAGCCGTCGCCGTTCATCTCGACGGTGTCGAGCCCGATGTGGATGAGCAGCTCGAGGCCGGAGGCGAGCGTCAGCCCGACCGCGTGGCCCGTCTCCTCCATCATGACGGTGACGGAAGCGTCGCACGGGGCCACGACCTCGCCGGCGGACGGCTCGATGGCGACGCCCTCGCCCATGGTGCCGGACGCGAAGACGGCGTCGTCCACCTGGGACAGCGGGATGACGGTGCCGGAGACCGCCGCGCAGAGCGTGCCGTCCTCCGTGAGCTCGCCCATGGCCTCCGCGCTGGTGAAGGCGGCCACGGC
>ENA-OUOW01001862-OUOW01001862.1-human-gut-metagenome-genome-assembly--contig:-NODE-1862-length-12991-cov-5.216141_pt1 | contig 12991 bp, 9 predicted proteins | sample MGYA00237938_ERZ548769 | MGnify/ENA primary metagenome ERZ548769 (study PRJEB26490, sample SAMN05356870) | human gut metagenome | biome: terrestrial biome; feature: human-associated habitat; material... | reverse complement strand
AGCAAGGCTTCTCCGCGGCGGGATGAGGGCATTCCGCCCTACAGACCATTTGTATGTTTGCATCGCAATATAAAATAAGCTGTAGGGAACGGTCTTGATCGTTCCGGGGCCTCGCTGTATATGCCATAATGAGATATACGGCAAGGCCCACCTAAGGGACGATGCCAGCATCGCCCCTTACAAGTTCCACTTTATCACGCGCCTTTTTGTCTCCCCCAAAAAACAAAAGAATGCAGCGATGTATTTTCCCTCTACATCTCTGCATTCTTATTCTTTATGATTTTATCTCTATATTTCCCGCCCGCAGCCTATGCCCCGCCTCAAATTCCTAACTCCTAATTCCTAACTTCTAACTACAAAAGTTGCCCCCGCCTGATTGCGGCTTCAGGCGGGGGCGATGGGGTATCGTTTTGGTGTGAGGAGGAATCATGTTCCACGGCAACGGTTGCGGCTCCGTTCCGTGTGATTATAGGATACCCAATACTTGAGAAAAATATATTATAACGGTGTGAACTTTCTGTTAATTTCCCCCACACCGGGGGCACGCCGTTAAAAAGTGCGAAATATAGTAAAAATTATAGGATTTCAGATTACACTGCACCGTAAATGCCGTGCACGCTCACTTCGCCGGTAAACACATGGGTGCTGCCCTCAGCCCCCTGCACCACCAGGCGGCCCTCTTCGTCCACATCCACGGCGGTGCCTTCGCCGCCGTCAAAGGTCACATGCCTCCCCAGGTTTACACAGCGCGCCTTGTACGCATCCCGGATAGCGGAAAAGCCCTCCCGCTCAAAGCCGTACAGCGCGCGGTCAAAACCAAAGTTCGTCATGCTCTCCGCCAGGGCGGCGGCATCCGCTGCCGGGTTCACAGCAAGGCCCTGCAACGCCAGGCTGGTGCCGTGGGGCAGCGCCATTGCGTCAAAATAGCTCTGCGGCTGGGCCAGATTGATGCCAATACCGCACACAATGGCATGGTGGTCCGGCATCCCCTCGCACAGAATGCCTACGATCTTTTTACCGTTCAGCAACAGGTCGTTGGGCCATTTGATCTGGCACTGGATGCCGTACCGCTGTTCCAGCGCATCCGCCACGGCCATGCTGGCAAACAGCGGCAGGCTTTCGGGCTGAGCCAGCTCAGTTTTCAGCACTACCGTATAATACAGCGCCTGCCCGGACGCATTGATCCAGGTGTGCCCGCGCCGCCCGCGGCCTGCCGTCTGGCTGGTGGTATACACTGCCCCCACCGGGCCGAATTTATCCAGGTTTGCCTTTGCCCAGGTGTTGGTGCTGTCCACCTCTTCCAGATAATACAGCTCGTTCACGCTGTTGTGGGATACTATTGCATCGTTTACCATTGTTCCGGCACCTGCTTCCATTCAAAACTGCACTGTCCATCCGTGATGGTGATCACGCCATAGCTGTGGGTATCCCGCAGGCTGCCGGGGTTGAACAGCGCCGGGGAAAACGGCGTACCATGGCGCAGCGTTTTGTAGTGGGTGTGGCCAAACAGCACTACATCCGCCCCGCGGTCCGCCGCGTATTCGGCGATCCGCTCGTACCCGGATTTCACCCCGAACAGATGCCCGTGGGTGTAAAAGAACAGCACGCCGCCAAAGGGTGCCAGCCCCTCTGCCGGGTCATCGGAACCAATATCGCAGTTGCCGCGCACCCGGTAGATGGGGTAATCTGGCGCAGCGCCGTTTGCGGCAATGGCCTGGTCCAGGTCATACAGGCCGTCCCCCAAAAAGAACAGGGCATCGGCAGTTTCGTTTTTCAGCAGCCAGCGCAGCGGGGTCACACGCCCGTGTACATCGCTGACAACCAGCACTTTCATGGGTTGCTCGGCCATATCATTCGCTCTCTTCTTCGCGGCTGTCCTCATCTTTGGCCGCGATCAGTTCTTTGTAAATATCGCCCTTGCTGAACGGCGTTCCCTTGGCAGCCTGTTTTGCGGCTGCGGCGGGCGGGGTGCCCTGCGCCATCAGCAGGCGGGCAGTGGCAACGGCGTCCGGCAGGGTCACTTCCTCCGCCGCAGCCTGCGCCGCCGGGGCACCCGCCATAACCAACACATACTCCCCACGGGGATCGTTCTGCTCATAGTAGCGCACAGCTTCACCGATGGTCGTCTTGGTGATTTCCTCGTGCAGCTTGGTCAGCTCCCGGCACAAGGTAATGGAGCGCTCCGCGCCAAAGGCGGCGCACAGGTCGTCCAGTGTTCCGCGCAGCTTGTGGGGGGCCTCATAAAAAATCACGGTGCGGGTCTCCCCCTGCAAAAATTCCAGCCGCTCGCGGCGCTCCTTTTTGGGCACCGGCAAAAAGCCCTCAAACACAAACCGAGCGGTATCCTGCCCCGAAACCGCCAGCGCCGTCACGCAGGCACTGGCACCCGGCACCGGCGTTACCGTAATGCCGCGGGCAATGGCGTCTTTCACGATCTGCTCACCGGGGTCGCTGATGCAGGGCATACCGGCGTCAGAGCAGAGCGCGCAGCTCTCCCCCGCTTCAATGCGGTCCAAAATTGCCGCGCCATGGTGCAGCGCATGCTGATAATAGCTCATCATCGGCTTTTTTAAGCCAAGATGGTTCAGCAGCTTCAGGGTCACGCGGGTATCCTCGGCGGCAACAAAATCCGCCGCGCCAAATGTAGCCGCCACCCGCGGCGGCATATCGTCCAGGTTGCCAATGGGCGTAGCAACAATATACAAAATTCCGGGCATGGGGTTCTCCTTTTATCTTTTACCGCGCCAAACGTATCAAACGCGCCGCGTGGTTTTGCTTCTGTGTTCATTATAGGCATTTTTGCCCCTGGGTGCAAGACGGCAGAAAAATTCAAATTTTTTCTTCAACCTATTAACTTTCCCGATTTAGTGCGTTAAAGTCAGCGATGGTGCCATCGTCGGCAGCGCCATCAAGCTCTTTGCCCAATACGGCCCCGCCGCCGTGCCCCACATCGAAGCCTTTGTGCGCGATATGGCACAAGCGGTACATAATGCGTAGTTAGGAGTTAGGAGTTTTGGGGCTGCCGGTTATTAAAACTTCTACGTAACTTTCCATTATAATCTGTAGGGAACGGTCTTGACCGTTCCCTGCAATGCTTTTATTCGGTTCACGGCAGCCTTTATCCCGCCGCCCAACTCCTAACTCCTAACTTCTATACAACTTGGCGACAACTCTGTGCTATACTTAAGATAAATAATGATTGGGGGCATTGGATGAACCGCATTTTGATTGTGGAGGACGAAATTACCATTTCCCGGCTGATTGCGGTCAGCCTGCGCCGCGCGGGGTATGACTGCACGGTTGCCAACGATGGCAGCACCGCGGCGGACCTGATTGCCGAGCACGACTTTGACCTGGCCCTGCTGGATATTATGCTGCCCGGCCTGGATGGGTACGAGCTGCTGGGCTACCTGCGCCCGCTGGGGGTGCCGGTCATCTTTATCACGGCCAAGGGCGCCACTAAGGACCGGGTCAGAGGCCTGCAGCTCGGCGCCGATGATTATATCGTAAAGCCGTTTGAAATCGAAGAACTTCTAGCCCGTGTGGAAGCCGTACTGCGCCGCACCGGCCGCGGCGGCCAGACCCTGACCGCCTTTGATGTAACGATGGATATTGTGGCCCGCACCGTGACCCGGCAGGGCAAGGCGGTGGAGCTGACCCCGCGGGAGTTCGACCTGCTGGAGCAGCTCATGCGCAACCGCGGGGCGGCGCTGTACCGCGATGTATTGTACGGGCGGGTGTGGGGCGGCGATCTGCTGGACAGCCGCACCCTGGACCTGCACATCCAGCGCCTGCGCAAAAAACTTGGCTGGGCGGATAAGATCGAAACCGTCTACCGTGTCGGTTATCGCCTTAAATCCGACCAGAAATAACCTCAAATTGCTGATTTCTCATTTTCAATTCCTAATTTCAAACTTACTTACGGGTTTTTCTATGAAATTTTCTCAAAAACTTGTCTGCATCATGCTGCTGGTCATCGCCGCGTTTTTTGCCGTGGGCGGTGCGGTGCTGGTCAACGGCAGCTTTATGGACCGCCTGAGCGCAGCCGCCGAGCAGGAACAAAGCATGCACGCCATGCTGTGCGGCGTGGTGGAGGATTACTACCTGGACCAGACCGGCCGCGGCGAAGATACCTGCGGGGATGATTTTATCACCGCCGCCACCTGGCGCGCAGGGGATCTGGCCCGTGGGGTTTATTCCCAGGGGCTGTTCCGCGCATCCGCTGACCCCGCCCAGGACGAAGCCTATGCCATATACGGCCTGCAGGACGGCCAAAGCATTTTGCAGTACGGCCCCAATGTGACCCGCACCTACCGCAGCGATCTGCTGGGCGGCCTTGTGATGGTAACCACCTTTGATGTAACGGAGATTTTTGCCGCGCGCAACCGCAGCCTGCAGCGCTTTTTCCTGCTGGAAGCTGCCGTGGTGGCCGGGGCTGCCGTGGTGGTCTGGCTTGTCAGCCGCCGCCTGACCCACCCACTGACCGTGCTGACCGCCGCCAGCGCCCGCATTGCCGCGGGTGATTATGCCTTGCGCACCAGGATGCACACCGGGGATGAGCTTGAAATCCTGAGCCAGGGCTTTGACCAGATGGCCGGTGCCGTGCAGGACAAAGTGGAAGCTCTGGAGCTTTCGGTCCAGCAGCGGGATGATTTTGTGGGTGCGTTTACCCATGAGCTCAAAACCCCCATGACCGGCATCATCGGCTATGCCGACCTTTTGCGCAGCATGCAGCCAGACCCCGAAGAACAGCGTGAAGCCGCCGGGGCCATCTTCCATGAAGCCCAGCGGTTGGAAGCCTTAAGCGGAAAGCTGCTGCAGCTGATGGGCCTGGGTGAGCATGCCCCCCAACTGGTACCCGTGCAGTTGGATTCTGTTTTTGCCGAAGCGCGCCGCGCCGTTGCCCCCGCTCTGAACGGCTGCATTCTGACCATGCAGTCCAACGGCCTGACCGTGCAGGGAGATGCCGACCTGCTGTGTGATCTCGTCATCAACCTTGTCACCAACGCCGCCAAGGCCAGCACCCCCGGCAGCACCATTGCGGTCTGCGCCGAACAGGCAGATGGTTCCATCCGACTGACGGTTCAGGACCACGGCCAGGGCATCCCGGCGGACAAGCTGCCCCGCGTGGTGGAGCCGTTTTATATGGTGGATAAATCCCGTTCCCGCCGCCAGGGCGGCAGCGGCCTGGGCCTGGCCCTGTGCAGCCGCATTGCCCAGGCCCACGGCGGAACGCTTGCCATGGAAAGCGAGCTTGGCAAGGGCACCACCGTAACCGTCACCCTGCCCGCACCGAACCAAACCGCCGCCGAACTCGCACAGGAGGAACCCGTATGAAAACCACAAAACGCGGCAAGCTGCTGATGCTGGCCTGCGCCGCCCTGGTGGCTGTGCTGGCCTGCCTGCCGCTGCTCTGGTTCCGCGCACAGGATGCCCGTATGTTCGGCACCGTCAATCAAAGCTCTGGCCTGTATGAATCCCGCGAGGTCAGCGGGGATGATTTTTATCTATTACAGCAGGTCAAAAACCGCACCCAGATGAACCGCACGGACTGGATGGTTTCCGCCGGGCTGGACGGCACAGCAGCCCTGTATACCCCCGCCGGGAACAGCCGCTACAACATGACCTCCAGCGATACCGCCGCTGATTTTGCCGCCAGCCTGCTGACCCAGCTCCATGATGCCGAGGTATTGCCGGACACCTGGTACCATGTGGCAGCCGATAACCTGAGCAGCTACAGCAGCGGTGAGCTGTATACTTCCAGTGATTCTCTTGGCATTACGCGGCTGCTGCGCTACCCCCATGCCGCCTATGATGAAAGCGACCCCGAATACAACGAATCCCCCACATTCGCCCTGGATTATGATAATAAAACCGGCCGCCTGCTGAACCTGTGGGTTCAGGCCCCGCTGGACGATCCCACCCTGCTGAACGGCAGCCCGGTATCGCTGAATATCTCCGACCTGCTGAACGCCTGGGTGCAGTGGGAAGGCCTTACCGACCTGGGCGACTGGACCGTGCCTTACGGCAGCGATTACGCCGAAACCGGCCTGTACAGCGCCAGAGGCAACGCCCTGCTGACCTGTGTGTACGGCTCCTTTACCCTTGACGATGTTCCCCGCGCCTATTACAGCATGCAGCTGACCTGGCAGCCCTATGCCCCCACCCCGCAGCCGGGCAGCACCGATCTGCTGCCCGCCGAGCCGCTGCCAGAAACCAGCGATTATTATTACACTGACGTCATCGCTTACCAGTGGGACGATGACCGCGCTGCCGCTGTGTTTGATTATGATGCCAACCTGATCCTTCGCACTAACCTGAGCACCGGCGTGCAGACCGTGTTCTGTGATGTGCCCGGCTGCACCCATACCACCAGCAGCTGCCCTGCCCGCATCACGGACCAGATGTATTCTCTGGTTCCCGCCGGGGATTGCGTTTACCTTGTTTACGGCACCTATTCGCCCACAACGGCAAAGGGCGCTTCCGGCGCGGATATCAACGCCATGTCGGACGATGAGATCATGCGCTGGGCGCGCGCGGCAGATGCCGGGGTTCCGCTGGCCCTTTATACCCAGGAGCTGGAGCCTTACACCCAGGAGGATGTTACCGCCGCCCGCCGCCGGATGCAGAACGCCTTTGGCCAGGGCCGCATTGAAATGCTGGACGGCACCACCCGCACCGAGCTTGTCCGGCTGGATCATGACACCGTGTATATCGGCGGCTGCGATTCCACCTATTTATACGGCATCATGCGGAGCCAGCAGGGCGAAGAGCCCACCCGCTGGTTCCGCATGGAGCGCACCACCGGCCAGTACGAAACCATGCCCATCCCGGATACCGACCACCTCTGCGGTGTCTGGAACAACCAGCTTGTGCTGTTCCGGGAGCGCTGCGCCGAACCGTTCACTTCCGATAAAATGTCCGATTACAGCCTGGCCGGCAGTTATTCTTCCCGGTTCCAGAACACCAGTTATGACGTTGTGCTGTACGACCCCGTCACCGCCCAAAGCCGGCGGTTATACAGCCTGAACGAAAATTCCGGTTCTTTCACCCATGCCGCGCTGTATGGGGATTCTCTCTATCTGGATACCATCCTTTGGGAGAATCCGGATGATACCCAGTTCAACGCCATCCGGCTCAACCTGCGCAACGGGGAGCAGACCGCGCTGGAATCCCTTTTTGGGATCGACCGTTCCGATTATCCTTACGGTTATCTGTTGGATTCTTCCACGGTTGCCAACCTCTACTCCCAAAAATGGGGCACCATGATGCTGTTTCGTTCCAACAGCGGTCAGGGCGGCGAAAGCCTGCTGCTGAACTTTGCCGCCGGCAGCGTGTTCCACACCAGCTGGCAGGCAGGTGAAAGCACCTATATTGCCGCCGAATCCCCTGTGGGCCAGTTGTTGCTGCTTTCCTGGGTGTATGATGATCTTTCGGACAACTGGTTCCAGACCTACCAGCAGTACCTTGCCCCCGCCAGTGATCCCACCATCATGACCCCCGTTGCCATGTGGGAACCGGGGCAGTAAACCTCCGCCCCGTAGGCGGTCGTAACCAATTTTTTACCAGTGTAAATTGATGGTTTGTTCACGGTTTGTTTACGTCGCGGCGGTTGTTATTGCCGGGGCAGTGTGGTATACTCACCCCCAAGATGTATCTGAAAGCAAAGAAGCCAACGAATTTTTCGCCTTTTCAGCTACACCCTAAGAAAGGGGGAATCTGCATGAAACATCTGCGTTCCTTTTTTGCGGTGCTACTGGCCGCAGCCGTCTGCGCGGCGGTGGTGCTGTTTTCCGGCTGTGGGGCATCCGTTCAGGTGCAGCAGCTTACCATCCCCGGCGAGCGCGGCAGCATCCATGCCACGCTGACCACCCCTGCCAATGCCGAAAACATGCCTGCCGTGGTGATCTGCCACGGCTTTACCGGCAACCGCCAGCTGGACGGCCACGCCAAGCCGCTGGCCAAAACGCTGGCCCAGCACGGCATTGCCAGCATCGCCATTGACTTTGCGGGCAGCGGCGAAAGCGAGGAGCCGTTCACCGCTTACACTCCCGCCAACATGCGGGATGATATCACTTCTGCCATCACCTACCTGACCGACACTGTGGGTGCCGACCCGGAGCGCATCGGCCTGCTGGGCCACAGCATGGGCGGCCGCGCCGTCAGCGTCTACCTGAAAGATTCCATCAAAGCCGCCGCCCTGTGGGCACCGGCGGATAACACAGGGCTGGACGGGCTGGAATTTCTGGACCACAGCGCCGAGGGCCGCCAGGCTATTTATGACGGTGCCATACAGAACGGCGTGCTGGACCTGCCCAAGTGGGGCGTAACGATCAGCGCCGATTTTGTGCAGCAGGTTGCCGACCAGGACCCCACCGCCAGCCTGCGCACCTACAACGGCCCTCTGCTGCTGGCTTATACCGCCGGGGATGCCGAATTGCTGAGCCAGACCACCATTGACCTGACCCGCCAGGCTGCCGCCGAACACAGCGGCCCTCTGGTGGACCTGACCGGCCAGTATGAGGACGCCACTCACAATTTCACCGCCGCATCCGGCAAAAAAATCGACGATTTCTCCGTCCGCCGCCGCATCGAATCCGCCACCGCAGAATTTTTTGAAGAATATCTATAACCCATCCCTATTTGCCGCCGCCCCACCGGGCCGCGGCATTTTTTATGATAATTTTAAGGCAATACCGCATAATTCTAATTCCTAATTAACCCCTACCTCCTCCCTCCTAACTCCTAACCACTTCCTTCGCCCTACCGCAATTTTACAACTCCGCCCCCTTTCCGCCGGGGGTAAAATGTGATATAGTATAGAGGTATAGGATTTTGTCAAAAAGGGAGGGCTGAAATGGCACCCATTATCCATACCGTCAACCTGTGCAAGGTGTATGCCGTGGGCAAAGAACGGGTCGTTGCCCTGAACGATGTTTCTATCTCCATTGAAAATGGGGAATTCTGCTGCATCGTGGGCCAGTCCGGCAGTGGCAAAAGCACCCTGCTGAATCAGCTGGCCGGGCTGGAAAAACCGACCCGCGGCAAGGTATTCATCGGTTCGCACGAGATCAGCGCTATGACCGAAGATGAGCTGGCCAAGTTCCGCCAGGCACACCTGGGCTTTATTTTTCAGAGCTACAACCTGCTGCCCACCATGACGGCGGCCGAAAACGTTGCTCTGCCGCTGATGTTCAAGGGCATTTCCCGCTCCCAGCGCCTTGCCATGGCCCGCAAAGAGTTAAAAAACATGGGCCTTGGCGGCCGTGCCGAACACATGCCCACCGAGATGAGCGGCGGCCAGCAGCAGCGCGTGGGCATCGCCCGCGCCTTTGTCAGCAAGCCGCGCGTGATCTTTGCGGACGAACCCACCGGCAACCTGGACTCTATCACATCCAAACAGGTGCTCTACCGCATGCTGCAAATATCCAAGCAGATGGGCACCACCTTTGTCATGGTCACCCATGAACCGGAGCTGGCCTCCTGTGCAGACCGCATTATTACCATTCTGGACGGCAAGGTGCAGTCCGATGTGGTGCAGGATCCCGCCACAAGGGAGCGCAACCGCGAAGCCCTGTTCGCCAGCCTGGAGGGCAACATGCGGATCGGCGGCGACTCTGCCAGCGGCGAAGTTCACCAGAAAACCGCAGCCGAGCTTGCCTCTTACGCAGCCCCTGCTGCCGCAGCCCAGCAGCCCGAACAACCCAAACCGTAAATTTTGCCCACTCATTCAGGAATATCAAAGCCATAGAAAAAGATGGAATCAATTTAAGGAGGACCCCGGAGTGAAAAAAGCTTCCCGTTTTGCCGCCCTGCTGGCGGCCGTCATGCTCTTCGGCAGCGTGGCTGCCATGCCCGCCCTTGCCGCCGAAAACGAACCCTCTGCCCCTGTACCGACAGCAACCGCCGAGCCTACCGTGACCCCCGCCCCGACGGACAACGGCCAGAGTGCCCCCAACAACAGCGGCTCGGCCTACATCATTGCTCAGACCGTGACCGATGCCGCAGGCGGCGAGATCACCACCATTGACCGGGACAGCCGGTTTAACCTGATTCTGCGCGTGGCGGATTACGGTGCTTACAACAACTTCATTCCCGCGGACCAGATCTCTGCCCGCATCAACTCCTCCGCGTTTACCTTTACCGGCAACGCCGAAGTTGGCCAGCTGTACGAGGAAACCGACGCCAACGGTGCCGGTTACTACAGCTATGTACTGCTGTTCCGCGATGTGATCTACAACGGCGGCGGCAACAGCGTGCCCATCAACCTGAGTTACCTGAATTCCACCATGGCGATGCAGCAGCTCAGCGTTACCCTGGGCCAGTGTGTGGACGAAGACCCCGATACCCCCAACCTGATGATCCGCGCTTCCAGCTACGGCAATGAAGCGGTTGTGGCCGGGACGCCCTTTACCCTGACCCTGACCCTGTACGCCACCGGCGGCCAGGAGAACCTGAACGATGTGGTCATCTCGCTGACCCTGCCGGACGGCATCACCATGACCAGCGGCAGCCTGAGCAGCTACCTGGGCACCATGGCCCCCAAGTCCACCCGTGATGTCAGCTTCAGCCTGACCCCCAGCGCCGGCTTTACCGGCGGCGTGGCCAACATTACCGTGAACAGTGTGGGTACCGGCGCGGACACCAACAAGGCCGTTACCGGTATGTCCACCACCATCTCGGTTCCGGTATCTCAGCCGGACCGCTTTGAGCTGGGCCAGCTGGAGCTCAGCGACAGCATTACGCTGGGCGATTCTGCTTCCGTTACCCTGAACTTTGTCAACAAGGGCCGCAACGCCCTTTCCAACCTGGAAGCCACCCTTTCCGGTGACAATCTGGGCGCCGACACCACTGTGCAGTACATTGGCAACCTGAACGCCGGTTCCTCCAACAGCGTGGATTTTGACATGACCCCCACCCAGGAAGGCACCTGCAACGGTACCATCACCCTGACCTATGAGGACGCCAACGGCACCCTGAAAACCGTCAGCAAAGATTTTTCCTTCTCTGTTCAGCCGGCCATGGACTACGGCAATTCTGGCGATATGGACTCTAACATGGATGACATGCAGCCCCAGCAGACCGGCCTGCCCCTGTGGGCCTATCTGGCAATCGGCGCTGCTGTGATCGTGGTGGTAGTTGTGGTCGTTGTGGTGGTACGCAAAAAGAAGAAGGCCGCCGCACTTGCCAAGCTGGAGGAAGGCAACGATGAAGATATCTGACCAGATCGGGCTGGCTGTCACCAACCTGTCCCGCCGCAAGGGCCGCACGGCACTGACCGTTGTGGGCGTCGTTGTGGGCATCTGTGCGGTTATCGTTATGATCTCCATGGGCATTGCGGAAAGCCATAACAACGACGAAATGCTCAAAAATATGGGCGGCCTGACCAAGATTGAGGTATACAACTACGGCAGCCAGAACATCAATGGGCAGGAGGTCAAGCTGGATAACGAAGCCGTCCAGCGGTTCCGCAAGATCGACCACGTTACGGCTGTCACCCCCTATTACCAGCCGAACCTGAACCTGTATGTCGAAGCAGGCAAAAACAACCGCTACCGCGCCAGTAATGTATGGAGCGTTCTCGGCCTGGACCCGGACACCATGCCCCTGCTGGGCAACAAGCTGGAAAGCGGCGACTGGCCCAAAAGCGGCGTGAATTACGGCAAGGATGTGATCCCCGTTGTGGTGGGCAAGGAGTTTTTGTATCAGTTTGAGGATACCCGCCGCAGCCAAAACAGCTCCAAACGCCAGCGCTGGAGCGGCGAAACCGATGCCAACGGCAACCAGCTGCCGCCCTTTGTGGATGCTACCAAGGATACCTTTACCCTGACCCTGACCAATGGTGACACCGAGAGCCCCAAGACCCAGAGCTACAAGCTCAAAATCGTTGGCGTTGTCTCGGAAGAATCCGAGGATTACATGCTGCAATACGGCATTACTTTCCGCCTGAACGACCTTCTGATGCTGAGCGAAGCCTACAGCAAGCTGGCCAAAACGGATTTTAACCCCAAAAAAGTGACCTATAACGAAGTGTACATTAAGGTCGATGACATCAAGAATGTGGATAAGATCTGCGATACCTTAAAAGAGGAAGGCTACCAGATCAGCTCCATGGTGGATTACCGCAAGCAGATGCAGCAGCAGACCGCACAGCGCCAGCTGCGCCTGGCGGGTCTGGCGGCCATCAGCCTGTTTGTTGCCGCGCTGAACATCGCCAACACCATGACGATGGCCATTTACGAGCGCACCCGTGAGATCGGCGTGATGAAAGTTCTGGGCTGCGAGATTGGCAACATCCGGCGGATGTTCCTGATTGAAAGCGGTATGATCGGCTTTATCGGCGGCGTAGCCGGTACGATTTTAAGCTACATCATCAGCTTTGGCATGAACAACATGACGATGATCGTATACGGCCTGAACACCCTGCTGATGAAGCTGGGCATCAACGCCACCATCGACCTCAGCTCCCTGATGGGCAGCAGCGATTCGATGTATTACGGCGGTGGATTTTACATGTCTGATTCCGGCAGCGGAACCGTCATGTCCATCATTCCTATCTGGCTGGTGCTGGCTGCCATCGGCTTTGCCGTGGTGGTGGGTCTGCTTTCCGGCATTGTTCCCGCCAGCCGCGCCGTTCGCATCAGCGCCCTGGAGGCCATCCGGCACGATTAAATCAAACGCGCCTTCCCGCAAGGGAGGGCGCGTTTTTGTTTGAATGAAAAAAGAATAAATAATAAAGAATAATTTCGGTGAACCGCAGAGTTCTGCATTCTATGTATTAACCTTTTCGTTTATAGAGACCATAGGGACGCACATTGTGCGCCCGCCATCTTTATTACAGAGTGTACCATAAATCATATCTGTAGGGCGGGATGCCCTCATCCCGCCGCAGAGAGACATCATAAAATTGTACCACCTGCCCACGTTACGGCCCGCCCCACGCGACGATGCAAGCATCGTCCCCTACAAATCTCTTTTTCTGTTCGCGGCA
>ENA-OUOW01001860-OUOW01001860.1-human-gut-metagenome-genome-assembly--contig:-NODE-1860-length-12996-cov-3.578162_pt1 | contig 12996 bp, 9 predicted proteins | sample MGYA00237938_ERZ548769 | MGnify/ENA primary metagenome ERZ548769 (study PRJEB26490, sample SAMN05356870) | human gut metagenome | biome: terrestrial biome; feature: human-associated habitat; material... | reverse complement strand
CTTCTCCTGCGGAAAATTACGGATTTGCTCCAAAAACGGGTTCTTCTGCGCGTGCCGCGCTTGGAGCGTTCCCAGCAGGAACAGTGCCGCAGCACTCAAAATGCCCCCCCCCTCCATATCGTATCATAGCTGTTCGAATTGCCTAACTATCCGCAAGATAATAAAAATTTGCGGATCGTGCAAATCGGTAGCGCAAGAGGCGGGGCGGCTCGTGGTGATCTTTTGCTCCGCCAGCCTCGGGGAGCGGCAAAAGCGCGGCGGGAACTCCGTGCGATTATCGACCGCCGATCGGTTTTTCGGGCGGCGTCATGCGTTTGAGCCGTCCGTAGACGTAGACGAAGGCGGGGACGAGGAAGAGGTCGGCGGCGATCCACGCCGTGGGATCGCCGAAGCAGACGGCGATGTAGCCCAGGGCCGGTACGGCCCACAGGCTGACCGCCGTGCGGGCGATCATCTCCGAGACGCCCGACAGCATCGCCAGATTCGTGTAGCCTGCGCCCTGGATCGTATAGCGCAGGATGCAGAGCAGGCCGAGCACCGGCAGGAAATAGCTCGCCACGTGGAGGAACAGCCGCGTGGCGGCGAGAATCTCGCTCTGCGACGGATCGATGAAGAGCCGCGCCAGCAGGTCGGAACCGGCCATCAGCACGACGAAGGCGAAGAGTGCGTAGCCGAGCATCAGTCCCGCGGCGACCTTGATGCCCTGCCAGATGCGTTCGGGCTTCACGGCGCCGTAGTTGTGGCCCGTGTAGGTGGCCATCGCCATGCCGAGGCTCTCGAAAGGCGAGATGACGAACATCTTGATGCGCACGCCGGCCGTGAAGGCCGCCACGCAGGCCGAGCCGAGGGCGTTGTTGGCGCTTTGGAGCATGATGCTGCCGATGGCCGTGATCGAGAACTGCAATCCCATCGGCAGTCCGATCGCCAGCAGCGTGCGGGCGTGCCGCGAGCGGAACCGCCGTTCGTCGCGCGTGCTGCGCAGAATCTCGAAATGGCGGTGCATGTAGGCGAAGCAGAGCGCGGCTGAAACGCCCTGCGAAACGACTGTCGCCACGGCCGCTCCCAGCACGCCCCAGCCGAGCGTGAGGATGCAGAAGAGGTCGAGCGCGATGTTCAGCACCGTCGAGAAGAGCAGGAACCAGAAGGGCGTGCGGCTGTCGCCCAATGCGCGGATGATGTTCGACAGCAGGTTGTAGAAGAAGGTGCAGGGGATGCCGATGAAGGTGACCAGCAGGTAGAGGTAGGCGTCGCGGAAGATGTTGTCGGGGGTGCGCATCGCATGCAGGATGTCGGCGCACCAGATGCTTGTGACGATCGCCACGGTCACCGAGATGCCGACGGCCAGCCGCAGGGCGTTGGCCACGTAGCGGCGCATGTCGGCGTAGTCGCGCGCGCCGAAGCGCTGCGCCACCGGAATGCCGAATCCGCAGCAGCAGCCGTTGCAGAATCCCAGGATGAGGAAGATCACCGAACTGCTGGCGCCTACGCCCGCCAGGGCGTCGATCCCCAGAAACTGGCCCACGATGGCCGCGTCGACCAGCGAATAGGTCTGTTGCAGCAAGTTGCCCAGCAGCAGGGGCAGCGTGAAATTGAGAATCAGGGGCAGCGCCGGCCCCGTGGTCATCTCCCGGGATGTCGTCATAGTGAAAAAACCTCTCGCCTAAACCGCAGCAAAGATACGCAAACGGATGCGAAAGTGGTACGTTCGGCCGGCGATTTCGTCCGAAAAACGGCGGGCGGCCTTTCAGAACCGCCCGCAGAGGTTATCGTGCGTCACGGCACGAACACGTCTGCCGTCGCCGCAGGGCGCGGATCGCCTCGCCGCCCAGTGCGATGAGCGAGGTGAACCCCACGATCCAGGCCCACTCCTGCCACGAGAGCGGGACGGTGCGGAAGACCTCGCCGCCTAGTTCGACGATGAGCCATTGCCCCAGCGCGATGAGCGCCAGCACGGTGAGGAACGTCCGGCTGTGCGCGATGCCGTGGCTCGCCGCGCATCCGGCTTCGAATCCTTTGGCGTTGAACAGGTTCCAGAATTGCAGGAAGACGAAGGTCGTGAAGAATACCGTGAGCTGGCGCACGGTGGGCTCGCCCGTCGTGTAGAGCCACCAGCCGAGCATTCCGAGCAGGACGACCACGAAGATCGAGCCGCAGGTGGCGATCGTGCGCACCATCGCCCGCGAGACGATGCTCGCATCGCGCCGGCGGGGGCGTTCGCGCATCACTTCGTGCTGCGGCGGCAACGATGCCATGGCCATGGCCGCCAGCGTGTCCATGATGATGTTGACCCACAGGATCTGCGTCACCGTGAGCGGCATTTCGGTCTCCATGACTGATCCGGCGAGGAAGACGACGATCGCCGCGAAGTTGATCGTGAGCTGGAAGAGGATGAACCGCTGGATGTTGCGGTAGAGCGAGCGCCCCCACATGACGGCCGTTGCGATCGAGCGGAACGAATCGTCGAGCAGCGTGATGTCGCTGGCGTCCTTGGCCACCGACGTGCCCGAACCCATCGAAAGGCCCACGTTGGCGAAGTTGAGCGCCGGCGCGTCGTTCGTGCCGTCGCCTGTCAAGGCGACCACCTCGCCCTGCTGCTGCAACAGCCGCACGAGCCGCTGTTTGTCGAGCGGCCGCGCCCGCGAGAGGATTTTCAGCGAACCGATGCGGGCGAGCAACTCTTCGTCGCTCGCGGCTTCGAACTCGACGCCCGTCATGCGGTTGCGATCCGTATCTTCGGCATCGTTCCACAGTCCGATCTGGCGGGCGATTTCAGTGGCGGTGGCGGCCGTGTCGCCCGTCACGATCTTGACGGCGATGCCGGCCGACATGCACTCCGCTACGGCGGCGGGAACCTCTTCGCGCACGGGATCGGCGATCGCCGCGACGGCCGCCAGGCGGTACGGCTCCTCCGCCTCTTCGATCCGCGAGGCGTTCGTCGGGACGTAGGCCAGCGCCAGCGTGCGCATGGCGCGGCGCTGCATACCCAGCAGTTGTTCCTGAATTTCGGCGGGAATCGTCGCGGCGTCGCAGCGGGCGAGCACCACTTCGGGCGCACCCTTTATGAGCAGAAACCGCTCCCGTGTATCGCATCGCTCAATGAGCGTAGCCATGTATTTGCGTTCGGTCGAGAAGGTCAGCCGGTTGACGATCTTCGCTTCGGCGCGCAGCGGTTCGTAGTCCTCGCCTCCGGCGCGCATCCATTCGAGCAAGGCCCCTTCCGTGGGGTTGCCGATGATATGGCCTTCGGCGTCGAGGAACGCCGTGGTGTTCAGGGCCACGACCTCGGCGAATTCCCGTGCGGGAAGCGTGTCGTAGCGGATCAGTTCCTGCACGTGCATGCGGTTCTGGGTCAGCGTGCCGGTCTTGTCGGTGCAGATGACCGTCACGGCGCCCATCGTCTCGCAGGCGTGCATTTTGCGCACGAGGTTGTTGGTCTTCAGCATCCGTCGCATGGACATCGCCAGCGACAGCGTGATCGACATCGGAAGCCCTTCGGGCACGGCCATGACGATGATGGCCACCGAAACCATGAAGATTTGCAGCACGTGCTGCGAGATGGTCAGCCAGTCGCTCTCGAGCAGCCCGCCCGCGAAGATCGCCTTTCCGAGCATCACGCAGAAGATAAGCGCCGAAAGGAGGATGCCCAGCCGGCCGATCAGACGCGAGAGGCGCGTCAGCTGACGGTCGAGGGGCGTCTGCTCTTCGCTCTGCACGGTCGACTTCTCCGTGACGCGTCCGGCTTCGGTCGCATCGCCCACGGCCGTTACGACCATCACGCCGTACCCGTCCGCCACGGTCGTGCCGCGCAGCACCGCGTTCGAGGGATAGGTCGCCTCGGGGTCGAAGTCGGCTTCGTTGACCGTCTTGTCCACCTCGGGTTCGCCCGTGAGCGTCGATTCGTTGATTTTCAGCGATACGGCCTCGACCAGTTCGCCGTCGGCGGGAATCGTCTCGCCGCTCTCGATGTAGACCACGTCGCCCGTGACCACGTCGCGTCGCGGAATTTCGCGGATCGACCCTTCGCGCATCACCTTCACGGGGATGTCGTCGTTCACTTGGTTGAGCCTCCGGAAACGCCGCTGGGCATCCCATTCGAACCAGAATCCGACGCAGGTGGCGAGGATGATGGCGCAGATGATGCCCACCGATTCGGTGAAGTCCTTGTGGACGAATCCGATGATGAGCGACAGCACGGCGGCCAGCAGGAGGATGCGGATGATCGGGTCGCGGAATTTTTCCAGCAGCAGGCGCCAGGCCGAATCGTCCTTCGGCGGGGTGATGACGTTGTCGCCGTGGCGCCGGCGGCTTTCGTCGATTTGCGGGGTAGTCAGTCCTTTGGGGTTGTAGCGAATCATCGGGTATTATAGTTTGTGTACGGAAAATTGTCGTGTCGAGGCGTCGAGCCGCACGGCGATGAACAGCAGGATCGTGAAGGCGATGAGCGACGAGCCTCCGTAGCTCATAAACGGCAGCGGAATGCCCATCACGGGCATCAGGCCGATGGTCATGCCCACGTTGACCAGCACGTGGAACAGCAGGATCGCCGCCACGCAGTAGCAGTAGATGCGTCCGAACGGCTCCTGCTGCCGTTCGCCCATGCGCATCAGCCGCAGGATCAGCAGGCACAGCAGCGTCAGCACCACGACCGAGCCGAGGAATCCCCACTCCTCGCCCACGGTGCAGAAGATGAAGTCGGTGTGCTTTTCGGGGACGAACCCGTATTTGATCTGGGTCCCTTCGAGGAAGCCCTTGCCCCAGAAGTTGCCCGAGCCGATGGCGATTTTCGCCTGGTTGACGTTGTAGTCGGTTCCGAGCGGGTCGCTGATGATGCCCAGGAAGCTTAATATACGGTCGCGCTGGTGCTGTTTGAGAATCGAATTGAAGATGTAGTCGGTGGTGGGCAGGAAGACGAGCGAACCGACGAACAGTCCCAGCGTGATGAAGATGTTGGCGAGATTCGAGCGGTAGGCGTATACGGCAGCGAAGACCACGGCCGCGAGGGTCGTTGTGAGCAGGCTGTGGTAGAGATCGAGCGTTCCGGGGGCGATCAGCGCCATCACGAGGCATAGCAGGATGGCCGACAGCATCACCGCGGCCAGGAACACGAGGCGCGAACGCCACTGGCCGTTCATCATCGCCTCGGAGAGCGTGCAGACCAGAATCAGCGTCACGAGCAGTGTCATCGGCGAGAGGAGGAACGAGACGATGAACAGCGCGGCGATCAGCAGCACCGGGATGCAGAGCCATTTGTTCAGCCCTTCGCGGTAGAGCACGAAAAGGAACGACCCCAGCACGATGCCCGACCCGGTGTCGTTCTGCAGGATGATGATGAAGAGCGGAATGCAGATCACCACGGCGACCTTCATCAAGTCGCCCGCGCGGTTGATCGAGAAGGAGTATTCGCTCATCACGCGGGCCAGGGCCAGGGCCGTGGCGATCTTGGCGAACTCCACGGGCTGCACGCGCAGCGACCCGAACTCGAACCACGCCTTCGCGCCGTTGACCTCGCGGCCGAAGAGCAGCGCGGCCACGAGCAGCGCGATGCCGCCCAGATAGGCCGGGTAGGCGAACATGTGGTAGAACCGTTCGTCGAGCAGCAGGACGATGATCGCCGTGACCCACGCCATGCCGATCCACATCAGCTGCTTCATGTAGAAGTGCGAGAACGAGAGCAGGTCGGCCGCGCTGTCGTCGTACGACGCCGAAGTGATCGAGATCCATCCCGCCGCGACGATCAGCACGTAGAGCAGGACGGTCCAGCCGTCCACGCCGTAAAAGATGCCGTTATGCCGGTTATTTGTCATAAGCGGGATAATAGATGTTCATGTCCTTGATGTATTGCAGCAGTTCGGGCCTGCGGATCGTGTCCGTCAGGTAGTACTCTTCCAGCAGGCTGGCGATCGGCAGGGCCGCCGAGGCGCCGAATCCGCCGTTTTCGACGTAGACCGAAATGGCGATCTTCGGATTGTCCTTCGGTGCGAACGAGAGAAAGGTCGAGTGGTCGCGGCCGCGCGGGTTTTCGGCCGTTCCGGTCTTGCCGCAGACGTCCAATCCTTCGAGCCGGGCGCGGGTCGAGGTTCCCCCGACGTTCACGCCCCGCCACATGCCCTCGACGATGGGTTCGAAGTGTTTTGGTTCGACCATCGTGTAGTGGCGTTCGTAGAAACGCGCGTCGAGCGAGTCCTGTCCTTCGATCTTCTTCACGATGTGCGGGATGTAGTAGTAGCCTCGGTTGGCCACGATGCACGCCAGATTGGCCAGCTGCAACGGCGTGCAGCCCAGCGCATCCTGCCCGATCGAGAGCGACAGCACCGTGAGCGAGTTCCACGAACCCCGGTACTGGCGGTCGTAGTAGGCGCGGTCGGGCACGTATCCGTTGCCCTCGTCGAGGAAGTCCGAACCCAGCTTGCGCCCGAATCCGAAGCTCTCGACATATTGTTTCCAGACGTCGTAACCCTCCTTCACGCTTCCGTATTTGGGGTTGTCGAGGATGTCGCGGAAGACGTAGCAGAAGTAGGCGTTGCACGAGGTCGCCACCGCGAAGCGCAGGTCCAGCGGCGAGGCGTGGGCGTGGCAGGCCATCTTCAGGCGGCCCGCCTGGTAGCCCATGTGGCAGGAGTGCAGGTCCGAAGGCCGGAGCACCCCTTCCTGCAGGCCGATCAGCCCCTGCACCAGCTTGAAGGTCGACCCCGGGGGGTATTTGGCCTTCACCGCACGGTTGAACAGCGGCTTGCGCTTGTTGTAGAGCATCTTCATGTAGTTGTTGCCCCGCTGGCGCCCCACCAGCTGGTCCGGATCGTACGTCGGCGAGGAGACCATCATCAGGATTTCGCCCGTCGAAGGCTCGATGGCTACCGCGGCTCCCACCTTGCCGCGCATCAGCTCCTCGCCCAGCAGTTGCAGGCGGGCGTCGATGGTGCTCACCAGATAGCGTCCCGGTTCGGGAACCGAATCGTAGCGGCCGTTCATGTAGGAACCCTTGATCGCCCCGTGGGTGTCGATCTCCTGAATCCGGACGCCCTTGCGGCCCCGGAGCTGCGGCTCGTAGGCCGACTCCACGCCGTTCATCCCTACGTAGTCGCCCGTCTTGTATTCGGGGTTGCGCTTCAGGTAGTCGGGGTTCACCTCGCTCACATACCCCAGCAGGTTGCCGCCCACTTCGCGGGGATACCGGCGGACGGTGCGGTAGACGGTGTAGAACCCCCGGAAGTTGCACTCGTCGAAGCGCAGTTTGTCCTCCTTGGAGATGTAGTTCATAATCAGCCGCGGCGCCCGCGGACGCATCCGCGCGTTGGCCAGTTCGCGTTCGAGCCGGGCGCGCGAAAGTCCCAGCACGTCGCACATGCGGGCCGTGTCGAAGCCCTGTTTGCCGATTTCGCTCGATATGACCATTAGGTCGTAGCATTCGCGGCTCTGCACCAGATATTCGCCGTTGCGGTCGAAGACCTCGCCGCGCGGCGGGTACTGCACGACGTGGCGCAGCACGTTGGCGCGCGCCAGATCGTCGTAGCGCGAATCGAAGAGCTGGATGTAGGCCAGCCGTCCGACGATCAGCGCGAAGATCAGCAGGACGACGACTTGCAGGGTGCGCATCCGCATGAAACTCTCGGAGTTTCTCATATGCGCACGGGGATTTTGGCGGTGAAGATGCGGGCGATGATCCAGATGAAGCCCGCCGATACCGCCGTGCTGACGACGATGCGCAGCAGCGTATGGAGCGCGTGGGTCCACGAAAGGGCCTCCAGCGAAAAGAATACGGCGTGATGCACGAGCGTCAGCGCCACGAGGTAGGTGATGAGCTTTCGTTCGCCCAGACGCGCCGACGAGGGGATGCCCCCTTCGCGGACGTTGTCGCGGCCGCAGATCATGCCGGCGAGGGTCGGGCGCAGGAAGGCGATCAGCAGCGTGGCGATCGTGTTGATCCCCGCCGCGCCCATGGCGAAGTCCATCGTGACGCCCAGCGCCAGTCCGGCGCCCAGAACTGCCGCGGGCGGCGTGTCGAGCGGCAGCAGGGCGATGAAGACGATGTATACGAGCGGGTTGAGGTAGATGCTGATGGTCAGGTTGTCGAACAGGAAAACCTGAAGCAGCGCCGCCGCCGCGAAAAGTCCGAGATATGGTAGTGTGCGGTACATTTAGTCGTTCCGGGTGTGTTGTTCGATTTGTTCGCTTTGCTGCAGGTTGCGGATTTCGTAGAAGTCGCGGTTGCCGACCAGCACGACTTCGTTCAGCCGCGACATTTCGGCTGCGAGCCGCACCCGTACCGTGTAGGCCGTGCGGGTCTCGTTGAGCGAGGCGCTCTCAACCCAGCCGATCAGCACGTCGGCGGGAAAATACTGCGAGAATCCGGTCGTCACGACCTCCTGTCCGGGCTTCGGGTCGGCGTATTTCGACAGCTCGCCGAGGATCACCACGTTCTGGTCCAGCCCGTCCCAATAGATCGAGCCGTAATATTCGGCGTCGGCGAGCTTGCCGCTGGCCCGGAACGAGGTGTTCAGCACCGACATCGCCACGGCGTAGCGTTCCGTGCAGTCGACGACGTAGCCGGCCATCGCGCCGTCGGGCGAGAGGACGGCCATCTCTTCGACCACGCCGTCCTGACGTCCGCGGTTGAGCGTGATGAGGTTCTGCGCCCGGTTGACCGTGTTGGCCACGACCGATGCCGTGACGAAGCGGTATTTCGATTCGCCGATGTCCTGCATATAGCTGTCCAGCCGCGCGTTGGTTTCGGCCTCCTCGTACTGGGCGAGCCGCTCTTCGAGCTGTGCGACGCGGCCCAGCAGCAGCCGGTTTTCGTGCCCGAGGCTGAAGTAACGCCTTATGCCCGCGAAAAATCCGTGCACGCCTCCCGCCACCTGGTTCGACCGTGCGAGCAGCCGGGCCTGGGTGTAGTGGGTGGAGTGGGCGTAGTAGCTGATGGCCGCGACCTCCAACGCCACGAACAGCACCACGACGTAGATGCTTCGTATGAACTCGAACAGTTTGCGCAAAGCAGTTCCTTAATTTAAGATTGCGGACCAAGGCCCGCAATCCGTATTTGTCAATTTATCCGATTCTTGTCGGAACGAACCGTATTTCGGGCTTCGCGAAGTCGGCGGTGCAGGGGCATACTCGGGTATGTGACTGCACCGGACGGCGAACGACGTGCGGAAGACGGCCGTTATCGCAAGAATCACTTCATCAGGAACGAGAACCGGTTGATATTCTTCAGCGCGATTCCCGTTCCGCGGGCGATGGCCCGCAGCGGGTCTTCGGCGATGTGGAACGGAATGCCGGTCTTTTCGTTCAGCCGCCGGTCGAGTCCCTTGATCAGCGCGCCGCCGCCGGCGAGGTAGATGCCGTTCTTCACGATGTCGGCGTACAGCTCGGGCGGCATGGATTCGAGCACCTTCATCAGCGCCGCGTCGATCTTCGTGAGCGACTTTTCCAGCGCGTAGGCGATTTCGCTGTACGAGAGCGACACGGTCTGGGGCAGTGCGGTCAGCATGTTGGGACCCGTCACGACGAAGTCCTCGGGTTCCTGCTCCAGGTCCGAAACGGCGGCGCCGATCGAACATTTGATCGCCTCGGCCGTGCGTTCGCCGATGCGGATGTTGTGCTGCTGGCGGACGTAGCTCTGGATGTCGTTGGTGAAGACGTCGCCCGCGGTGTTGATCGACTCCGAGCAGACGATGCCCCCCAGCGAGATGCAGGCGATCTCCGACGTGCCGCCGCCGATGTCGATGACCATGTTGCCTTCGGGGGCCTCCACGTCGAGACCCGCGCCGAGCGCCGCGGCCATCGGTTCGTAGATCATGTAGACTTCGCGTCCTCCGGCGTGTTCGGCCGAGTCGCGCACGGCGCGTATTTCGACGTTGGTCGACCCGGAGGGAATGCAGATCACCATGCGCAGCGAGGGTGCGAAGAGGCTGCCCGAGGTCTTGACCTTCTTGATCATGCCGCGCAGCATCAGCTCCGTGGCGTTGAAGTCGGCGATCACGCCGTCTTTGAGCGGACGGATGGTTTTGATGTTCGGGTTGGTCTTCTCGTGCATCTGGCGGGCCTGCTGGCCGATGGCCACGAGTTTGCCCGTGTGGACGTCCAGCGCCACGATCGAAGGTTCGTCGACGACGACCTTTCCGTTGTAAATTATCAGCGTGTTGGCCGTTCCGAGGTCGATGGCCAACTCCTGTGTCAGTGAAAAAATTCCCATATTCCTACACCCAACTGTTCTGTTTCGTGAAATGCTTTATTCTCAATTCGATACGCACCCGCGACGCCGCTTCGGGCTTCGGCGGATGACATATCCCGACAAAGGTAGCAAAAAGCCCCGGAACTTTTTGTATTTTATTCTGATTTTTTTTAATTACATTTGTGCTGGAAAAACTGAATCTCCGCATGGAATATAAAATCGGAACCGACGCCCGCTGTGCGGTCATCGGCTATGGAAGCTGGGCGACGGCCATCGTCGGACTGCTTGCAGCCAACGGCCGGCGCGTAAGGTGGTATGTCCGCAATCCCGAGGTGCTCGAATCGCTGTGCTCGGACGGCCGCAACCCCCGCTATCTGAACGATCTGGAGTTCGACCGCAACAGCATCGCCCCCTCTTCCGACCTTGACGCCGTGGTGCGCGACGCCGACATCGTGATCCTCGCCACGCCTTCGGCCTACCTCAAGGATTTCCTCGCCCCGCTGACCGTTCCGCTCCGTGACAAATTCGTCGTTTCGGCCATCAAGGGCATCGTCCCGGGCGACTACCAGACCGTCGTGGAGTACATCCACGACCATTACGGGCTGTCGTATAGGCAGATCGGGCTGGTGACCGGGCCTTCGCACGCCGAGGAGGTCTCGCGCGGCAAGCTTTCGTACCTCACGGTCGTCTGCGCCGATCCCGAAAACGCGCGGCGCATCGGCGAACGCTTTGCCGGGGAGAACATTCGCCTCAGCTATTCCGCGGATCTCTATGGCGTCGAATACGCCGCAATTCTCAAGAATATCTACGCCCTTTCGGTCGGCATCGCCGTGGGGCTGGGCTACGGCGACAATTTTCTGGCCGTGCTGATCGCCAATGCGGCGGGCGAGATGACGCGTTTCCTGGAGGAGAGTTATCCCGATGAGCGCAACACGCAGGTCTCGGCCTATCTGGGCGACCTGCTGGTGACCTGCTATTCGACTTACAGCCGCAACCGCCGGCTGGGACTGCTCATCGGCCACGGCTGTACCGTCAAGAGCGCCCTGAACGAGATGACGATGGTCGCTGAGGGCTATTTCGCGGCCGACTGCATCCGTCGCATCAACTTCCGCCACCGGGTCGACATGCCCATCGCCGACATGGTTTACCGGGTGCTCTACGAGGGCGCCTCGGCGCGCAGGTGCATGCAGGAACTGACAACCAAATTAATTTAGTTAGCGATATGATGAAAAATGTGAAATTGGACATTGCCAAGACGGGCATTGAAATTTCCGCCGACATCGAGGCCAAAGCGCAGGCAGCCAATGCCCTGCTGCATTCGGGCAAAGGCGCCGGCAACGATTTTCTGGGTTGGGTGCACCTCCCCTCCTCGATTTCGGAGAACGAGATCGACGCCATCCGGAAGGAGGCTGCGAAACTGCGCTCGAAGGCCGACGTGGTCGTCTGCATCGGCATCGGCGGCTCGTACCTCGGCGCCAAGGCCGTGCTCGAAGCCATGAGCGATCCCTTCAAACTCCTGCACAAGGAGCAGAAGGACCCCACGGTCATTTTCGCCGGACAGAACATTTCGGAGGATTACACCGCCGAACTGCTCGCCGCGCTGAAGGAGCATTCGATCGCCGCCATCGTGATTTCGAAGTCGGGCACGACGACCGAGCCGGCCATCGCGTTCCGCCTCATAAAGGCCGAGATCGAGAAGCGTTACGGCAAGAAGGAGGCTGCGGAGCGCATCGTGGCCATCACCGACAAGGCGCGCGGGGCGTTGAAGACGCTCGCCACGCAGGAGGGATACCCGACGTTCGTCATTCCCGACGATGTGGGCGGACGCTTCTCGGTGCTGACCCCCGTGGGGCTGCTGCCGCTGGCCGTCGCCGGTGTGGACATCGCGGCCCTCGTCCGCGGTGCGCAGGAGATGGAGAAGGCCACGGCCGAAGGCGTCGCTTTCAAGGAGAATCCGGCAGCCGTCTACGCCGCCGTGCGCAACATCCTCTACGACGGAGGCAAGAAGATCGAGATTCTGGGTTCCTACGAGCCTAAACTGCAATATATCAACGAGTGGTGGAAACAGCTCTACGGCGAGAGCGAGGGCAAGCAGGGCAAGGGCATCTTCCCGGCGAGCGTCACGCTGACGGCCGACCTGCACTCGATGGGCCAGTATATCCAGGACGGCGAGCGCACCCTGTTCGAGACGATCATTTCGGTGGCCAAACCCGCCGCCGAAGTGCTGATCGAGGCTGACGGGGAGAACCTCGACGGGCTGAACTTCCTGGCCGGGAAGCGCATTTCGGAGGTCAACCGCATGGCCGAGCTGGGCGTTCAGCTGGCCCACGTGGACGGCGGCGTGCCGAACATCCGCATCGAGATTCCCGAAATCTCGGAGAGCGTGATCGGCGGCCTGCTGTACTTCTTCGAGAAGGCCTGCGGCATCAGCGGCTATATGCTGGGCGTGAATCCCTTCGACCAGCCGGGCGTCGAGGCCTACAAGAAGAACATGTTCGCCCTGCTGGACAAACCCGGCTACGAGGAGGCTTCGAAAGCCATCAAGGCCCGTTTGTAAAACGGGTTTCAGGGGCGTGGGCGGCGGCGTTTCCGTGCCGCTCCTGCGCTTCCATCCGGCTGGTTTCTAAAGCCGATACCGAAAAAGCCAATCCCCGCCGGGGATTGGCTTTTTTTATTTATTGGCCGCGGCGTTTATTGACCGCGCACCCGTCGGCCTTTCTCGGTGAAAATCTCTGTTTCGCCCTCTTTCTGCATATAGAGCAGTTTTTCCCGGAAATCACAATTAAAAAAGCAAAAGATGACAGAATAGAGAAATGCAACTGAAA
>ENA-OUOW01001856-OUOW01001856.1-human-gut-metagenome-genome-assembly--contig:-NODE-1856-length-13026-cov-3.281011_pt1 | contig 13026 bp, 7 predicted proteins | sample MGYA00237938_ERZ548769 | MGnify/ENA primary metagenome ERZ548769 (study PRJEB26490, sample SAMN05356870) | human gut metagenome | biome: terrestrial biome; feature: human-associated habitat; material... | reverse complement strand
TACGAGATGCTCAGGAGTCTCGTGGGCTCGGAGATGTGTATAAGAGACAGGCTCAAGGCTCAGTTTAAGCAGGCCGACAAGGTGGGCGCTAAGCTCATTTTGGTCTTGGGCGGCGACGAGCTTGCCGCCGGCAAGGTCAAGGTGCGCGACATGCAGAGCCATGACGAGGTTCTCGTCGATCTGGCCAATGTGGTCAAGGCGGTTCGCGAGCGCCTGTAGCGCATCTTTTTGAGCTGCGGGCCTGCTAACGTGCCCTGCTCATGGAGAGCGATTGTTACGGGGGGGTTTCGCTTTTATGCGGAATGCCCCCGTTTACGTATGCCGCCCACCGAGAAATACGACCATTTGGGGCAAAAACCCTTGCAATGCAGAAAATACTTTTGTGTGGTAAAGCGCAATCAGTGTCGAAAGTATTTCTCAAGCGCCTATAATGAATACCGCATGTTACGTGCATAGAAGGAGGAATGGGAGGAAACGTGGCTGAGAACCTAAGCAACCAGTCTGTACCCGAAGCCGCGGCGCGCGTCGCTGCCGTGGTCAACCGCCTCGTTAACCGAATCGGCTCGAATGCCGAGTCCAGGGAGCGTCTCGCCGAGATCGAGATCCCCGAGGAGCTGCGCGACAATCTGGCGCTGTTCTTGCGCCTGGAGCGTCGTGTGCTTAGCGAGTATGATCCTGAGATCGCGGACCTGTTCGACAAGATCCTGTCGGCCGAGATTGTGGCCAATGCCGGCAACCCCGGTACGCGTGCTGCCGACGAGGCCGTCGACGAGCAGGGCGTGCCTACTGCCGATGAGTCCACCGCCGTGGCATTTCGTGAGGTCGTCGATCTGATCGACAGCCTGCCGCTCGATAAACAGCAGGTCATCGTTCGCGCCTTTACGAGTTTCTTCCATCTGGCAAACCTGTCGGAGGAGAACTACCGTGTGGCGCAGCTGCGCGAGCGCGAGGCCGGTGCGTCGACCGATACCGAGGTCGATCCCGCCAACGAGCTCACCGTCGCCTATCACCAGCTGGTGAATGAGCTGGGCGTCGAGGGCGCCAACGAGCTGCTCGGCAAGCTTGAGTTCCATCCCGTCTTTACCGCGCATCCCACCGAGGCCCGTCGCAAGGCCGTCGAGGGCAAGATTCGCCGTATCTCCAACCTGCTGGAGGAGCGTCCGCGTCTGGGCGGCTCCGACCTGGTGGAGAACGAGCGCCATATGCTGCAGGAGATCGACGCCCTGGTACGCACGAGCCCCATCGCGTTGAAGAAGCCCACGCCGGTCGAGGAAGCCGATACCATCATCGACATCTTCGATAACACGCTGTTCGACGTTATCCCCGTCATCTACCGTCGTTTTGACGACTGGGTGCTGGGCGACAAGGCCGGCACCGTGCCGCCGCTGTGCCCGGCGTTCTTCCACCCGGGCAGCTGGATCGGTTCCGACCGTGACGGCAACCCCAACGTTACCGCCAAGGTGAGCCGCGAGGTCGCCGCCAAGTACTTCACCCATATGGTGCTCAAACTCGAGGACAAATGCCGCCGCATCGGCCGCAACCTCACGCTCGAGGCCACCTACAGCAAGCCTTCTGCCGAGCTTATTAACCTGTGGAACCATCAGGTCGAGATGAGCCCTCGGTACACGGCCCGCGCCGAGCTGATCTCCGAGCATGAGCCGCATCGCGCCGTCATGCTCGTCATGGCCGACCGTCTGAACGCCACCGTCCGTCGCATCACCGACACCATGTACCACAGCGCCGACGAGTTCCTGGATGACCTGCGCGTCGTCCAGCGCTCGCTGGCCGCCTGCGGTGCCGTCCGTGCTGCCTACGGCCCGGTCCAGACCATCATCTGGCAGGTCGAGTCCTTCGGCTTCCATATGGTCGAGATGGAGTTCCGTCAGCACTCCGTGGTGCATGCCCGCGCCCTCAAGGATATCCACGAGAACGGTATCCATGGCGACCTGCAGCCCATGACGCGCGAGGTCATCGATACCTTCCGTGCCATCGGTTCCATCCAAAAGCGCTACGGCAAGAAGATGGCGCACCGCTACATCATCTCGTTTACCAAGAGCGCCCAGCATGTGGCTGACGTCTTCGAGCTGGCCCACCTGTCCTTCGCACACGAGGAGGATGTCCCCGAGCTCGACGTGATCCCGCTGTTCGAGCAGCTCGAGGACCTCGAAGGCTGCGTCGACGTGCTCGACCAGATGCTTACGCTGCCCGTGGTGCAAAAGCGTCTTGCCCAGACCAACCGCCGCATGGAGGTTATGCTGGGCTACTCCGACTCCTCCAAGGACGCCGGTCCTACCACGGCCATGCTCGCGCTGCACTCCGCGCAGGAGCGCATTGCCAAGTGGGCCGAGAAGAACGATATCGACCTGGTGCTCATGCACGGTCGCGGCGGTGCCGTGGGCCGTGGCGGCGGTCCGGCCAACAAGGCCGTGCTGGCGCAGCCCAAGGGTTCGGTCAACTGCTTCTTTAAGCTCACCGAGCAGGGCGAGGTCATCTTTGCCCGTTACGGTAACCGCACGCTGGCTCAGCGCCATGTTGAGTCCGTTGCCGCCGCAACGCTTTTGCAGTCGGCTCCGAGTGTCGAGAAGACCAACACCGAGACCACGCAGAAGTTCTGGGATATGGCCGAGAAGCTCAACGCCGCAAGCCACGAGCGCTATCTGGACCTGCTGAACACCGAGGACTTTACGCCGTGGTTCTCGACCGTGACGCCGCTGACCGAGGTCGGTCTGCTGCCGATCGGCTCGCGTCCCGCCAAGCGTGGCTTGGGCGCCAAGTCGCTCGACGACCTGCGTACCATTCCGTGGATCTTCAGCTGGAGCCAGGCGCGCATCAATCTGGCCGCTTGGTACGGCTTGGGCACCGCTTGCGAGCAGTTTGGCGATCTGGACCAGCTTAAGGCTGCCTACCAGGAGTGGCCGTTCTTCCGCACCTTTATCGACAACATCGAGATGTCGATTGCCAAGACCGACCAGCGCATCGCCAAGATGTATCTGCACCTGGGCGATCGCCAGGATTTGTCCGAGAAGGTCTTCACCGAGATGCAGCTCACCCGTAAGTGGGTCCTTGCCATCGTCGGTGACGAGTGGCCGCTGCAGCGCCGCCGCGTGCTCGGCTGCGCCGTTCGCGTCCGTAACCCCTACGTCGACGCGCTGTCCATTGCCCAGGTTCGCGCCCTTCGCGAGGTGCGTATGAACCAGGACGAGATGGCCGAGGAGAAGAAGGCCGAGTACATGAGCCTGATTCTTTCGACTGTGACCGGCGTCTCGGCAGGATTGCAGAACACGGGGTAATCGATAGCCCTGTAGTCGTCCGGGTCCGCCATCAGTTTACTTTTAGGCACGTCCTCGGACATGCAAGAAGCCCTCGCTGCGCACTTCGTGCGGCGAGGGCTTCTTGCGTCCTGCGGAATGTTTTGGGAGGTAGCCCAAACAGCCCCGGCTGGGTCCTGTGTAATCACCCTTTAGGCGGAACTTTCCTAATTATTTGGATGAGTCGTTTACTTACTTGTACTGTTACCGTCATCCCGCTGTTGTTGGGGTATGCTTTGTTCGTATGTAAACGTATGACATGTTGATGGGGGAGGGTGCTATGGCTCGCGAGGGCGCTCGTTCTAAGGATTCTGCTAAGCCTGGCATCAAGGAAGTTGCAGCGGTAGCGGGGGTTTCGCCTACTACGGTATCTCGCGTGCTTAATAATCGCGGCTATATTAGCCAAGAGACCCGCGATAAGGTCCATGCCGCGATGGAGCGCATCAACTATACGCCCAACGATATCGCCCGTGCCATGCTCAGCGGTGGCCTGAATCTAATCGGAATGATCGTCCCCTATGTCAGCAGCCCGTTCCATGCACAAGCGGTTCAAGCCGTTGAGCGTACTCTGGCCGAAAACGGTTTTAAGATGTTGCTGTGCAATAGCGCCAATCGACCTGATCTTGAGCGTTCTTATATCGATATGCTTCGGCGCAATATGGTTGATGGCGTCATCGTCAACTCGCTTAATATCGGTGCCGAGGCGTATGCCGAGATGGGCTTGAGCCTGGTTGGTATCGACTGCGACCTTGGCGAGGCCTCTGTTCAGATTGCGAGCGACAGCTATAGCATCGGCGAACTTGCCACGTGTCGCCTGATCGATGACGGGTGTTCGCGCATCTTGTGCCTGCGCAACAATAGCCGCATGCGTATGCCTGCCAATAAGCGTACCGATGCCTACTACGATGTTGTGGAGCAGGCCGGTTTGTCCGCGCTTGTCCGTGAGGTCGAGTTCGTTAAGTCCGACGACGAAAAGAGTGCGGTCGTTGCGAAGATCCTCGATGAGAACCCCGATATTGACGGCATCTTTGCGGGAGACGACACGATGGCGGCCATCTGCCTCAACGTTATGAAGCAGCGCGGCTTGAGCGCTCCGGATGATATTAAGGTCGTGGGCGCGGATGGCGCCCGCCGCACTATGACGTTTATGCCTGACTTAACAACCGTACGTCAAGATATCGATCGCATCGGAGAGCTCGCGGCGCAATCCATCATCGCTCTTGTTAACGGTGAAAAGCCCGAATCGAATATCAAGCTTCCCGTCGAACTTATCGAGGGCAAAACCGCCTAGTTCATTCCGAGCCAAAAGAATCCCTCGAACGCTTCTGATGACCGTTCGCCGGCATATGTCAACCGTTTGCCGACGACTGGAACTGCGAAAAGACGTATTGATGTGAAAACGTTTGACATATGAAAACGATTGACATATCTTGCAGTTGTACCGAGTTAGTATCTCGTGGGAAAGGAAGTCTCGGATGCACAAGGTTTATTACCAGCCTGAGGGAATTTGGGTAGGCGACATCATGCCGTACGGCGAGGACGGCACGTTCTATCTCTATCATCAGCGTGACACGCGTAACCCCGGACCTTTCGGAGAGCCGTTTGGCTGGGCACTCGCGACGACCAAGGATTTCGTCAACTACAAGGACTTTGGTGAGAGCCTTGAGCGTGGCGGCGACGAGGAAGTCGACCAGTACGTTTATGCCGGCACGGTGTTTAAGGTGGGCGACAAGTACCACGCGCTCTACACTGGTTGCAATCGCGATAAGGTCCGCGCACGCTTGATGAAGCAGGTTCTTCTTCACGCAACGAGTGACGACGCCGTCAAGTGGGAGAAGAACATCGCCGAAACGCTGCTTCCGCCCCAGGAGGGTTACGATGACCGCAACTGGCGCGATCCCTTTGTACTTTGGGATGAGGAGAACGAAGAGTACATGCTCATCCTCGGCACGCGTGTGGGCGAGGACAAGCGTCTGATGACCGGTCGTCTGGTCAAGTTCACCTCCAAGGACCTGGATACCTGGGAGTTCCAGGGCGACTGGTGGAACCCGGGCCTGTACACCATGTTTGAGATGCCTGATCTCTTTAAGATGGGCGACTGGTGGTACCTCGTCTTTTCCGAGTACAGCGACGGCAACAAGACCCGTTACCGCATGTCCAAGTCCATCAACGGTCCTTGGATTACCCCCGCTGACGACTCCTTCGACGGCCGCGCGTACTACGCCGCTCGCACCGCATTCGATGGCGAGCGTCGCGTTCTCTTTGGTTGGGTTCCTACGCGTGACGAGGGCGGCGACCCCAGCTCTTACCTATGGGGTGGCACCTTTATGCCCCTCGAGATCGTTCAGCGTGCCGACGGAACGCTCGGCACCAAGCTTCCCGACAGCATGCTTGGCGCCTTTGGCGAGGCTAAGGCAGTCGAGGCCTTTGAGCTTTCGTGCGAGTCGGGCAAGGTTGAGCAGGTGCTCGCCGCGGATGCCGGTTCTACCTATATGCTCGACGCCGACATCGAGCTCGCCGGTGACGCTGCCGGCTTCTCAGTGAAGCTTGCCGAGGACGCCGAGTCCGGTCTTGCCTATGAGTTCCGCGCCAACCTGCGTGAGGGCAAACTCGAGTTTACGGCGGCCCCCCAGTATCCGTGGTTCCAGGTCAACAACATGGGCCTCGAGCGTCCGTTGTTCTTTAAGGGCGAGGGCACTCACCATGTGCGTCTGGTCGTCGACGACGACATCGCGACCATCTTTGTCGATGATGTTGCGCTCAACGCTCGCTTCTGCAACAAGCAGGGCCAGGGTGTGGCGCTTACCGTCACCGACGGTGCGCTCAAGTGCGCAAACGCAACGATCGCGTCTCTGTAGCGGCAACGAACCGTTTTATGATTTAGAAAAGGAATGGAGAGGAACATGGACTACAAGGCAGTGTCCCAGCAAGTCGTCGACAACGTCGGCGGACTGGAGAACATCGAGGGCGCCACGCATTGCGTGACCCGTCTGCGTCTGGTGCTCAAGGATACGAGCAAATACAACAAGGCCGAGCTCGAGAACATCGATGGCGTCAAGGGCGTGCTGTACAACAGCGGCCAGCTCATGATCATCTTCGGTACCGGTACCGTCAACAAGGTTTACGATGAGTTTATGGCTCTGACGGGCGTTAAGGAGATCAGTGCTTCCGAGGTCAAGGGCGCCGAGGCGGACAAGAAGGGCAAGTTCTTCTCGGTCCTCAAGGTATTCTCGGATATCTTTATCCCCATCATTCCTGCCTTCGTCGGCGCTGCAATCATCATCGGCCTTAAGTCGCTGATCGTTGCCAACGGCCTCTTTGGCATGGAAGGCAGTCTCGCCGATCACAGCGAGTTCCTCAAGAACCTCGCAAGCTTCTTTGCCATTATCGCCACCACGTTCGACTACCTGCCTGTCCTGGTTATGTACAGCGCGGTCAAGCGTTTTGGCGGTAACCCGATCCTGGGCATCCTCGTCGGTATCGTCATGGTTCACCCGAGCCTTATGAACCGCAACACGTTCGTTATGGACCCGACGGGTGCTGAGTACTGGAACTTTGGTCCGCTATCCATTCCCATGGTTGCTTTCCAGGGCGGTGTGTTCCCCGCAATCCTGACTGCCTGGTTTATGGCCAAGGTCGAGAAGATTGCCCAGAAGTACATCCCCGAGGTCGTTTCGTTCGTCTTTGTCCCGACCGTTACCCTGATTCTTGCTAACGTTGCCCTGTTCACCGTGTTCGGCCCGCTCGGCAACCTGATCGGTGACGTCCTCGCCGGCGTAATCGATATCCTGTACAACAGGATGGGCGTCTTTGGTGCCTTTGTCTTCGCCACGTTCCTGCAGCCGCTCGTCGTTACCGGTACGCATCAGTTCATCCAGGGTATCGAGGCCAACCTCGTTGCCACGACCGGCTTCAACTACATCCAGGCCATCTGGTCGGTTTCCATCATCGCCCAGGGCGGCGGCGCCATCGGTATGTACCTCATTCACAAGAAGCACTCCAAAGAGCGCAACATCTGCATGTCGTCCTTTATCCCGACGCTGGTCGGAATCTCCGAGCCCGCTATCTTTGCTGCAAACATGCGCTATTCGATCATTCCGTTCATCTGCGCATGCATCGGTGCAGGCTGCGGCGGTGCCTTCGTGAAGTTCTTTGAGGTGCGCGCTATCGGTCAGGGTCTGACCGGTGTGCTTGGCCTGCTCATCGTTACGCCCGAGACGCTCGTGTGGTATGTGGCTGGCAATCTCATCGCCTTCATCGTGCCGATCGTCTTGATCTTTGCCTACAACAAGGCAAAGGGAGTGCCGACCACTGATGAAGAGGGCGCTGGCGCTGGCTTCGATGTCAGCTTCTAGTTGAGCCGTTCAGCGTAATCTGAGGATAAGTCCATTTGAGGAAGGGCGTTCGGCTCGTGTGAGTCGAGCGTCCTTTCCCATAGACGAGAAGGTCAATGGCGATGTTTAATCAAAAAAACAAGGTGATGCGTGCGGACTATGAGCAGTGGCGAGCTGGACAGGATGAGACGGCGGCTCGCATCGCGTCCGACCCCGATAGGCTTTTGTTCCATGTGGAGCCTGAGCTTGGCTGGCTCAACGACCCCAACGGTTTGGTTCAGATTGGTGATACGTATCACATCTATCATCAATACGATCCGTTCGATGCTGCGCATGGCGGTCCAGTGCTTTGGAACCATCTGACGACAAAGGATTTTGTGACGTACGAGAATCACGGCCCCGTGTTGTTCCCCGATTCCGATTTGGATTCGAGTGGAGCGTATTCTGGTTCTGCCTTTGTACGTGATGGCAAGATTCACTACTTCTATACCGGCAACGTCAAGCATTTTGACCGCGATGATTACGACTACGTGTTGACGGGCCGTGAGCAAAACCAGATTCATATGGTTGCCGAGAATCCCGACGAATTGGGCGAGAAGCGCATAGCTGTTGGGCCGGTCGATTACCCCGACGATATCGGTACGCACGTGCGCGACCCCAAGATCCTTGAACACGACGGTATCTACTACATGGTTCTTGGCGCTCGTACGAAAGACGATCGCGGGTGCGTGCTTGTCTATACCTCGCGTGATCTAGAGGACTGGGGCTATGCGACGCGCATTGAGCTGGGCGAGAAGTTTGGCTTTATGTGGGAGTGTCCTGATCTGTTTGAGCTCGATGGCGAGCTTATTCTCGTTTGCTGTCCGCAGGGCGTGCCCGCCGATGGCTGGTGTTACCGCAATCCGCATCAGTGCGTGTGGTTCTCCATCGAGGCCGATTGGGGGGCTCCGAGCTTTAAGATCGTCGGCCAGGGCATGCCTCCGATGGTCGATGCCGGTTTTGATTTCTATGCTCCGCAGTCCTTTGAGGATGCTGCAGGCCGGCGTTTGATGATCGGATGGTCGGGTTGCCCCGATGCGACGGCAGAAAACCCGACGGTGGCGCGCGGGTGGCAGTGCGCGTTGACGGTGCCGCGAGAGCTGAGCATGCGCGGCGGCAAGCTCTGCCAGCAGCCGGCGCACGAGATTGAGAGGATGCGCGGCGGCTGCGTTCGTGCTGTAGGCGGAGAGACCGTCGAGGAGCCGGGACGCCTGTTTGATGTCGTGGTTTCCTGTGAGGGAGCCAAGATGATCGAGCTCGAAATCCGCAAGGGTGTCTATGTGCGTTATGCGGACGGGATGCTTACCCTCGATATGGGTGACGAAGGCTATGGGCGCGACCAGAGGTCGATTGAGCTCAGCGAGCTTCGCGACCTGCGCGTGCTTTCGGACACTACGATGGTCGAGATTTTTGCCAACGGCGGCGAGGCAGCACTTACGAGCCGTACCTATTCGCCGGCGGTTTCGGCGATGGGGTTTCATGCCAAGGGTGCGGCGTCGATGAATTTCTACCGCCTCGCGCATTAACCGTGCGTGGAGCACGATTGGACTTGCTGGGCGGAATGTGTCGCAGTTGCCGCAGCGAACTACCGTTTATCGCGTATAGCGACCGTTTGCGGAGTAAGTAACACTTAGTAATAAACCGTGTAGAATCTCAAGTAAGCACGGAGTTTTCCAGGGAGACGCTGTCCTTTGTTGTGCGCAAGGGGCGGCGTCTCTTTGGCGCTTAGATGCCGTTGTGCAACAGCGCGGCGCGCGTGTCATGTATTGAAAAGCCAATGTCGAGATGGGTCGTGATAAGAATGGGCAAGTATGTAATCGTGGTTGAGTCTGGGTCGGATGTGACGCCGGAGCTCTGCGAGCGCTACGGCATCGTGCGCGTACCCATGCATGTCACGATTGGTGATGAGACCGTCGAGGACGGCTCGATCGATCCGCTCGAGATTTATTCGCGCTGCAACGAGTTTGGTGTGATGCCCAAGACCAGTGGCTGTTCGCCAGCGGATTTTGCGCATGTGTACGACCGCATCCATGCCGAGCAACCCGACGCGACTATTTTGCATCTTGCATATTCCGAGGCCACGACCTGCTCGCATCAATCATCGAAAATCGCCGCCAAGGGTCGCGATTACGTCTACTCCATGGACACGCGCTTTGTCTCGGTAGGCCAGTCGCTCGTTGTCGTCGAGACCGCCAAGTATATTGAGGCTCACCCCGATGCCACCGTCGACGAGATCTTTGCATTTACGAACTCCGTCATGGACCGCGTGCTGTTGGGCTTTGTTCCTACCGACCTTGCCTTCCTTAAGGCGGGCGGTCGCTTGTCCAACGTCGCGTTCCTAGGCGCCCATCTGCTCAAGATTAAGCCCTGCATTGAGGTGACGGGTGGTAAGTTCGTGGCGACCAAGAAGTTTCGCGGTTCTATGCTCAAATGCGCCCGCGCCTTTATTGACCACATGGTTGCCAAGGGCGAGATCGACTACTCGCGCATTGGCTTGGCATATTCGGTAGGTCTTTCCGAGGAGCTGCGCGACGACATGGAAGTCTATGCGCACGACCTGGGCTTTAAGGACATTACCTGGACTCAGGTCGGCGGCGTCATCTCGAGTCATTGCGGCCCGACCGCCTTCGGCGCGGTGCTCACGCTCAAGGCGTAAAGGCCGCAGGCGAGCGTTCTCTAGCCTGACATCTCGACGTAGCCCCAGCCATGGTGATGGGGGATAGATTAAAACGTGCCGTTCTAGTCCGAGACGTTTAAACGCAAACGCATGGGCTAGAATGGCTCTGGCATTTTAATTGGTTGCATCCAAGGAGAGGCAAGGTAGCGCGAATGGCAGAAATGACGCTTGAGGGTGTGGACGCTCGTCCCGAGGACTCTGCGTTTGCCCTTGGCCGCGTGCATTCGATCGAGACGATGGGAACGGTCGACGGACCCGGCATCCGCTTTGTGGTGTTTGTTCAGGGCTGTCCCATGCGCTGCGCGTATTGCCACAATCCCGATACCTGGTCGGTCAACGGCGGCACGATGGTGACCGTCGAGCACCTCATGGATGAGTTCCAGAGTAACCACGAGTTCTATCGCAGCGGCGGAATTACGGTTTCGGGCGGCGAGCCGCTTCTGCAGCCCGAGTTTTTGGCCGACCTGTTCCGTGCAATGCACAACAACCCCGATGGTCGTGTGCATACCTGCTTGGATAGCTGTGGCTACGCCTTCGACCCTCAGCATCCCGAGAGGTTCGATGCCGTGCTCAACGAGACCGACATGGTGCTACTCGATATTAAGCATGCCGACCCGGTCGAGCATAAAAAGCTGACCGGTTGTGATCCCGCACGCATCCTGGCGTTTGGCGATGAGCTTGCACGTCGCAAGATCAAGGTCGTTATCCGTCACGTGGTGGTGCCGGGCATTACCGACACGGTGGAGGAGTGCGAGAAGCTCGGTCGCCTCATCGCTCCATGGCACAACGTGGTGGGCCTGGAAATGCTGCCGTATCACACCATGGGTGTCGTCAAGTACGAGCAACTGGGCATTCCCTATAAGCTCGAGGGCGTGCCCCAGATGGATACCGCGCGCATGCCCGAGCTGCGCAACGCCGTCATGACGGGCATGAAAAAGCGCCGCGCCGAACTCAAAAACGCCATCGGCTAGCGAGCCATTTTCGCTCCCCAAAGGCACTCATTGGGGACAGACTTAAATGAGTGCCCCTGGGCACCAAGTTGATTGCCAAAGAGCCCCGTCAAGTTGCGGTGGAATAGTTCTTGTTTTTCGGCTTATGCCGTTCAAACAGGAACTATTTCACCGCAACTGCGGTTTGGGTAGAGATGTGCAGCAGAATTGGCAAAAATGCATAGAAACGCTTGTGGTTTCTTTAAAGACACCTTAAACGCCACTGAATATCTTTGGAAAGAAATGCCTGCTCGGTATCATGCTGCTCGTATATAAACGGTGGCAGTCAGGAGACCACGTGCGAAACATCGCATCGCGGGACGAGTATGTGCCGCAGCATGGCAGCAGATATAAGACGAAGGGCACGTCTTCGCGTGGCCTTGCCGACGCTCGCATCCGCGTGAGGAAGATTGCCGCCATTGGGATGCTAACGTCGGCGGTTATTATCCTCGGAATTACCGTTAAAACCTATGCGTCGGAGCGAATGGCACACTCAGATGCGTCAACTGTACAGACGCAAAACGAGAAGGTTTCAAAGTCCAAAGCGTCGGCAGATCTCAAGACGAGACTTTCGAAGGCGGACTTCAACGATATCCCTTCGGGTGATACCGTTCGGACCTTCTCGTTGGTGGATAACAAGACTCCTGCCTTGGAGGATGAGAGCCTTGCCTCGCTCCAGGATGCCCTGTGTCGGGCGCAGGAGCTGGGCGACGTGGGTGTAGTGTTCTACGACCTATCGAGCGGTAGGGGCGTGACGTATAACGCCGATGTTGAGGTGTATGGAGCGAGCAGTTATAAGGCGCTGTATGCACTCTATATTTGCGAGATGTTGGTCGAATCGGGGCAGGTGTCGCTCGATTGGCCTTTAGCCATGTATGGTGGTTACAGCATGGGCTGGCAGACAGTGCGCGACCTTATCGAGGCCGCGGTCGTCAACTCGGACAACGATTCGTTTATCGCGTTACGCGCGGCGTTTGACCATGATGGCTATGAGGATTGGATTGCCAATCTGGGTGTTGATGACGAAACGGCACTGAATCCGATGAGTGATTTTCCGACCTACTGCCCGCGCACTTCTGCGAGGTTATGGCGTGAGATGAGCGAGTATCTGAGCATGGATACCGAGACTTCACAGTGGTTGTCGGGCCTTCTGGCATCAACATCGCGCTCGTTTATTCGCGATGGCATTGCGGACGAGCAGGTTTTGGTGCGCAACAAGGCGGGTTGGATCAGCGAGGACGGTTGCTATTCGACATGCGATGCGGGCCTTATCGACATCGATGGCTGTACCTATGTCATGGGTATCATGACATCGATGCCGTGGAGCGACCGCTCGAGTGAGGTTACGGCCGCGATTGCAAAGGCTCTGTTTGATACGCGAGCTGCACTGGCTTAGCGTGTTCGTTTGACGAGGTCAAACAAAATGCTGGTACCATACCGTGGTTGAGAATTTCGAATAGGTTTGGGGAATGGCATGGCTACCATTGCGATTATCGGTGCGCTCGAAAAAGAGATCATGCAGATTAAGGAAGAGCTGAGCGACGTTTGCGAGGCACGGGAGGCAGGCTTGACCGTTGTGAGCGGTGAGCTCGACGGCCTGACAGTTGTCGCCACAACGGCGGGCATGGGCACGGTGAACGCCGCCGCTGCAACACAGCACCTCATTAGCAAGTATGCTC
>ENA-OUOW01001846-OUOW01001846.1-human-gut-metagenome-genome-assembly--contig:-NODE-1846-length-13081-cov-3.733840_pt1 | contig 13081 bp, 10 predicted proteins | sample MGYA00237938_ERZ548769 | MGnify/ENA primary metagenome ERZ548769 (study PRJEB26490, sample SAMN05356870) | human gut metagenome | biome: terrestrial biome; feature: human-associated habitat; material... | reverse complement strand
CCTCGGCGGGGTTGTCTAAGATTGTTGTTGAACTTCGGCCTTTGGCTCAAAGAAAAACGGGAGATGCGATCTGCATCCCCCGTTTTTGTTGCACCTACTCTAGGTCAATAAATTTGGTGCTCAGAATCTTGCCGTCCTTGACGAGCATTCTGGCCATGGTGGGGCCTCGAGTGCCTCTTGGATAGCTGGCGCTGCCTGGGTTGAGGACCAAGCAGCGACCCACTTGGGCTTCTTTGATTACGTGGGTGTGGCCGTTGATGGCTACGTCTACGGATCCCACCGGGAGGTCTTCGCGGTAGTGGGCTACGGCGAACTTGAGTCCTTCGTAGGTAAAGAGCGCCAAGCGGTCCACATCGGGACCATAGTCGTGGTAGTAGTCGTTATTGCCCAGCACCGCTCGCACGGGGGCGATGGTGCGCAGATGCTCGTAGTCCATCTCCGACGTAAGGTCGCCGGCATGGATAATCAGATCCGCACCCTTAAGCTCGTCCAAGAGCGCAGGCGAAAGATAGCCGTGGGTGTCCGAGATAATGTCGATACGCTTGGCGCTTGCACTGTTCATGGGATCCCTTCCGCAAAAAGATTTGGTGCATTCATGCAAAAAGCCCCACGGCTCCGCAGACGATTTTGGTCTACAGGGCTGCGGGGCCGGTGTACTAGAGGCTCAGGGCCTTTTTGAGCGGTACGACGCGACGGCGCGAAACCGGTACGCGTTCGTCGACGCCCGTAATGCCCAGCTGGATAGCGCCCGAGGGAACCGTCTCGACGTCGGTGACACACGCCAAGTTGACGATATAGCGGCGGTGAACGCGGAAGAAGCCAAAGTCGCAGAGCTTGGCCTCGAACTGTGCCAGCGAGGTCGTGGACAAAAAGCGGTCATCGACCGTATAAATACAGGAGTAATCGTCCTTGGCCATAATAAAGCGAATGTCGTCCACGGGGATGAGGACCTTGCGGCCGCCCTTTTCCACCGGGATGCGCTCGATGGTCACCTTGCTGTCCGTGACAGGCTTGGCGCGTTGCATAACCTTATCGATCGCTCGATCCAGGCGAGCCTCCTCGACCGGCTTCATCAGATAGTCGACGGCATCCACATCAAACGCCTCGACCGCATGATCGCTGTACGCGGTTACAAATACGATCGCCGGCGGATTCTTGAGCTTATGCAGTGCCTCGGCAAGTTGCAGACCCGAAGCGCCGGGCATCGAAATATCGAGAAACACGACATCGACGCGGCTCTCCATGAGCATCTCGATGGCGGAGCGAACGCTCGACGCTTCTGTGATCGTGCCGATCTTGCCCGTCTGCTCGAGCAAGAAGCGAAGTTCCGAACGGGCCGGGGCCTCGTCATCCACAATCATCGCACGCAGCATAGGGATAAAACCTTTCGTCAACTAACTACGTCGGGCGTCCGCCAACCGGCGTTAAACCCGTAACCAATTATTCTACTCTTGAATGTCGAAGATGCTCTCCGACAAATCGAGATGCAGGAGCACTTTAGTGCCCTTGCCCGGGGCCGATTCGACGCGCGTATAGGAGTGCGGTCCATAAAAGCGATGGATGCGCTCCGAAATATTGTGCATGGCCACACCGGCGCCGCCACCCTGTGGGGAGTTGGCGTCGGGACGGGCAGAGCGCTCGTCAAACAGTCTGGCAGCGGTACCTTCATCCATGCCCACGCCGTTATCGGCGACCGCAATCAAAATAGCATCGTCGCCATCCGTGTGGACCGACACATCGATCCTCAGCGCATCGTCGTCGCCCATACCGTGGCGCACGGCATTCTCGACGATCGGCTGGATTACAAATGCCGGCACCAGCGTGTCCTCGACGTCCTCGGACACATCGAAGGTCGCCAGCACACGATCCTCGCCAAAGCGCGCCTTCTCAAACGTCAGGTAGCGCTTGGTCTGTGCAACCTCGCGCGAAACCGGAATGAGCGATCCCGAGTTGTCGAGCGTGGCGCGGTAAAACGACGAGAACTCGCGCAGCAGCTCGCGGGCGCGTAGCGGGTCGGTACGCGTAAACGACGCGATGGTGTTGAGCGTGTTGAACAGGAAGTGCGGGTTGATCTGCGCCTGCAGGGCACGCACCTCGGCACGGGCCGTGAGCTCCTTTTGCACCTCGAGCTCGTGGATGGCGAGCTGCGTGGACAGGATCTCGGCAAAACCCGAGGCGAGCGCATACTGGGTACGGTCGACAGCACGCGGGGTCTTGTAGTAGAACTTGAGCGTGCCGACGGTGCGGTCGCCCACCTTGATAGGAGCGATGATACCGGCGGGAACATGGTTGTGCGAGCCGTCCGAGCCCACCACGTCCACCACGCGGTTGAACGACTGGACGATACCGTGCTCGATGACGTAGCGCGTGGCAAGTGTGTGGATGGGCGAATCGGGCAGCAGCTTTTCCTCGAACTCGCCCGCGCAGGCCAGCACGTTGCTCTCGTCGGTGATGGCAACCGTCATGGCACGCGTCTCGGGCAAAATGCGCTGGCACACCAGGCGCGCCGACTCCTGCGTCAGACCGCCTTTGATGTCCTCGAGCATGGCAGAGGCCACCGAGAGCGTCTCTTCGGTGTACTGCGAACGCACCGAATCGGGATTGAGCGTCAAATAGATAAAAATGCACAGAAAGATGCACAGCAGTGCGCAGGCGACCACGGTCGCGATCGGCTCGATTCCAGTCGCCAGGGCAAAAATAAAGTACACCAGCACGCAAATGGCGCAGACAACGGCGATCACGCGAAAGATTGATATTGAATTATCGCGCTGGGCGCGGCGGTCGATCATTCAGTCCCCTCCAGGATGCTGGTCAGTTGTGCGTCGCGCCAGAGCCCGTCCATGATCTTGGGCCAGAAACTCTGAAAACGCAGGTAGCTTGCGGCGTTTTGACGCGCGTAGGTCTTGGCCTCGTCAATACCGTGCCGCCAAATGCGCAGGTACCCCTCGTGCTCGCGGGTAAACATGCTGCGAACCATGGCGGTCTTGCGCACACGGTCGTCGAGCTCGCGCGAAATCCACGGGCCCGGATAGGGCATGAGCGACGCGGCCGTGACGGGAACGAGCTCCTGCTGGTGCGCGGCAAATGTCAGCTTGGCACGCTCGTAGTACCAACGGTACACATCCTGCATAAAGCGCGGCGAGCGCTTCTCGGACTCGGGCGGCAGGTGACGAACAACCCACTCGTTGTCAAACCACACGTCGTAGCCAAACATGCGCATGTTAAAGAGGTAATCTAGGTCCTCGCCTCGGGTGATAAACGGGTCAAACGCCACACGGGTAAAGGCGCGGGCATGAAGCGCCACAAGGCCGCCGCACACGTAGTTTGAACGCGAAATACGGGTGCCCGAGAGCGCCTTTTTCATCCAGCGATTAAACTCGATGCGTTTGGTCCACCAACGATGGCAAATGCCCACCTTGTCTGTGGGCGCCAACGGCGATCCGTCTCGATCGTAAAAGTAACCGCTCTTAACCAAAATCGGCAGGCCTTGACGCGTCTGCTGGCCCAGTGCATAGGTCGCGCGCTTCATAAAGTCGGCATCGATAACGGTCTCGTCGTCATCCAAAAAGACAACGGCATCGTGGCCGAGCACCGCAGCGCAGGCAAGCCCCATATTGCGAATGGCGCCGTATCCGCGCAGGCTCACGCACTCGCCCGAGCCCTTGGGAGCAATCTGCGCCACACGGTCGGCGATACGCGATGCCTGGGTGTTGGTGACAACGGTGACCTTGAGCGTGGGATGCGCGTCGACAATCTCGTGCACGCGCAGCGACACATCGGCTGTGGCAGAAACGGGACAGACCACCAAAAGGATGATGCGCGGGATGTCGCGCACCTGCCCAAGCGAGGCCAGACAGCGGTCGAGTTCGGGATTGTCGGCGTTGAGTCGTGTCGAATGGTCATAGGTGCCAGGGGCGTTTGCGCGAGCGTCATCGCCCGCCCAATACGTTGGAATCACGACCGTGGCGTTCATGCCTTACCCTCCCTGCAACACAAAAACGGGACGCCGCCAAACACAGGCGACGCCCCGCGACCTAGCTGACTCCATCATACCCACTTGGGCTAATCATTGTTCGAAAGTCAGAATGTTTATTGCGGATAACCCCAAAAGAGTATCGCGGCGGACGCAATTACCGGCAAGTTCCTATGCGGCCTGCTCTGCCGTCTGAGACATGCGGGACAGACGGACCAGCAGTACAAAGCCCACCACCAGCAGCACGCCGATAGACAGGACGCCCAGCGAGGGGTTGCCGGTCAGCGAGGTAACGACCGACACCAAGAAGGTGCCCATAACACTTGCATAGCGGCCAAAGATATCAAAGAAGCCGTAGTACTCGTTGGACTTTTCCTTGGGAATAATGCGACCGAAGTAGCTACGGCTCAGCGCCTGTACGCCGCCTTGGAACAGGCCGACCAAAATGGCAAGCACCCAAAACTCAAAGGCGGTCTTGAGGAAGAACGCGGCAAAGAGCACGATGCCCATATAGGCGGCGACGGCCACCAAGATCATATTGAGTGTGCCCACGCGACCGGCAAGCTTGCCGTAGATGATGGCGGACGGAAAGGCCACAAACTGCGTAACGAGCAGAGCCAGCACCAGTTGGGTCGAGTCGATGCCCAAAGCCGATCCATAGCTGGTTGCCATGGAAATGACCGTGTGCACGCCGTCGATGTAGAAGAAGAACGCGATCATGTAGACCAGCACGGTCTTGTTGTGGGCGATCTCGTGCATGGTGTGTCCGACCTCGGAGAACACGCCGCCCACGATGTGGCCGATGGTGTCCTCGGGACCACGCTCGCGACCGTACTTTTGCTTATAGGTGCGAATGAGCGGCAGGGTAAAGATGAGCCACCAGGCACCAGTGATGACAAACGACAGACGCGTTGCCAGCATGGTGGGGACACCAAGAGCGGGACCACCCATGATAAGCGCCAGGCAGATGATGAACGGCACAGTGGAACCGATGTAGCCCCAGGCATAGCCCGAGCTGGACACGGCGTCCATGCGCTCGTCGGTGGTAATGTCGGGCAGCATGGCGTCGTAGAACGTCATAGAAGAGTTGAGGCCGATGGTGCACAGCACGTACACGGTCAAAAATGCCATGGCGGACATTGGGATAGCCTGCGCCAGGCAAAGCACCAGGCCGGTCAGGAAAAAGCCCATGAAGAACTTGATCTTATTGCCCGCGTAGTCGGCAAGTGCGCCCAAAATGGGCATGAGCATGGCAATGACCAGCGAGGCGATCGTCTGCGCGTTGCCCCAAGCGACCACCAGGTCTGCCGAGGAAGCACCGGTATTGATGGCGTTAAAGTAGATGGGCACCACCGAGGTATTGAGCAGCACGAGGGCCGAATTGCCCACATCGTACATGACCCAGTTACGCTCGAGCTTGGTGTATTTCATGGACAGGGACCCTTCGTATTCGCCCGATATGCAGCTAGTTCATCGTACCCCAATTGTCCAGAAGCACCGGTAAGGATTCGGCAAAGGGGCACGCACGAGCCCTATTCCTCGCGGTCGAACTCCTCATCGGCTTCCAGCACGCGACCGCTGTAGTTGACGTGACTGGTCACGGCATCCATGTCACCGGTCTCGATAAAACGTGCGACCGTGCACTCGTAATCGACCAGCGCGCGATCAAAGACCTCGGGGAAACTCTCGTTCGAGACCTCGTCGGTAAAGGGATTCTTCCATGTCAGATGGCCCAGGTTACCGGTGCGCTCGGGCAGCTCCGTCGTCACGCGATGGGCAAGGCCGTCGAGCAGCGAGTAGTCGTGCACCAAGCCCTCAACCAGCGAGATCGCGCGCGTCTTTGCGGAGCCGGCCGGCTCAATCGCGCGGTAAAGTCGCTGCATATTGGCAACGGCAGCACCGTACTCCCCCGCCGGAATGTCAATGCCATACACGCGTCCGGCAACATAGCTCATCAGCACGCCGGCCACGCGATTGATGCGATCGGTGGTGACGATCTCGCCCGCCGGCGGGTAATCGTCGACCGTAGCGCCATCGCGTTTAAGCTGCAGCATCAGTACATCCAGGTCGCTCTCGATCACGGCATGGACCTGACTGCTCGAATCCTCAAGCTCTGAATCGGACTCGACAATGCCAAACTGCTGCTCATAGACAAAGGGATGGGCGTTGCGGTCGAGCACGTAATGAGACAGCAGGCCCAGCGCAAAGGCGCGACCCAAGCTGGCGTCGCGCGGCAGCAGATGTGACACGCCGTCGCGCAGGCACGCAAACTGACGAGACATGCGCGACCGATGCATGACCTGCGCCAGCAGCGTGCAGTCGGAAACACGCGGTGTCAGAATGTGAAAGAAAAACGGGTCGGGGCCTTGGTTGCCCAAGATAAAGGCAATGCGCTCTTCATCGGACGTGATGACGCCCTGCGGAAGACGGTCGATGCTTTCCTCGCCAAACAGATGATGGGTGATAAGCGCGGGCATAATGATCCTTTCGATTTCATTCGATGCCACCCATTATGCCCACCGCGCGCCCATGCCAAACCTGCGATGGTAAACGACGGCACGCAGACCGTCTACGCAAGCCCCAAGTGTGCTTTAACCTCGGCGGCACGACGACGGGACACCGGCACCGTCGAGCTCACGCGGTCAAGCCTGAGCTCCATCAACCCCGTGGAGCCAATCTCAACATTGTGCACGTCTTCCAAATTGACCAGATAGCTGCGATGAACGCGAATAAAGCCCTCGGAGACCAAGCGACGCTCGAGCGAAGAGATCGACTCATTGATCAGGTACGTTCCCTCGGCGCAGATGGCATTGCAAAAATCGGCACGCGCCTCAAAGTAGCAAACGTCTGCGGCGGGAATGAACACCTTTTTGCCCCCGCGGTCCACCGTCAGACGCAAAGGCTGGCGCGGAGCGTGGATAACACGACGGACACCCAAGGCTGCCTCGATCTTGTCGAGTGCCTTTGACAGGCGTGCGTCCTCGACCGGCTTGACGACATAATCGACGGCATCGAGGTTATAGGCATCAGCCGCATACTCGGCAAACGCCGTCACAAACACAACCACCGGCGGCGTCTTTAGGTTCTGCAGCGTCTCGGCAAGCTCAATTCCCGAGCGACCGGGCATCGTGATATCCAAAAACAGCACGTCGGGCTTGTTCGACAGGATCGACTCCACGGCCTCGGTGACATTGCCCGCCTCGGCAATCTGGCCCACACGCGTATCCTTTTCCAACAGATAGCGTAGCTCAGCCCTAATGGGAGGTTCGTCATCAACCACCAAGATGTTCCAGCCTTCGGACATATGTGCTTCCCCTCTTTTTCTCTCAATCCAACCGCGTGCTACGCCGTCAACGGCGCGGGCTCATGCGGCTCGCCGTTCAGCTCGACGATGACCTGCGTTCCCACGCCCTCCTGGGACTTCACGCGCATGCCGGAATCTTCTCCGTAAAAGAAATGGATGCGCTGAAGCACGTTGAAGAGCGCCAGGCCGCAACCTCGCTTGACGGAGCCGTCGGCGGTAATGCTCTCGGGCTCCTCCAGGCGATGTTGCTCAAACAGATGCGCGCAGACCTCTTCGCTCATACCGATGCCATCGTCCTCGACGATGATCTCCAAACCGTCATCGGTCTCGAAAGCCCTAACATGAATAGAAAGCGGCTCGGTCTCGCGCTGCGCATGCTTGATGCAGTTTTCGAGCAACGGCTGCAAGATAAACGGCGGCACCATGCAATCGCGCACCTCAAAGTCGATATCGACCGAGACGCGCAGACGGCCGTCGCCATAACGAGCCTGCATAAGATTGATATAGCGAGTGCCCTGTTCCACCTCGTGCTCGAGCGTGGTGAGCGTATCGGAATCAGAAAGCGTCTGACGATAGTAGTTGGAGAAGTCGATCAGCAGCGACCTGGCCTTGTCCGGCTCGGTACGTACGAGTGACACGATGGTGCTGATGGTGTTAAACAGAAAATGAGGATCGACCTGCGATTGCAAGGCGCGCAGCTCCACGCGGGCCGTAAGCTCGTCCTGGCGCTCAAGCTCAAAGCTCGCAAGCTGCGTGGAAATGAGGTCGGCAAAGCCCGAGGCAAGCGCCGTCTGGCGCATATCGATGCTGCTCAGACGGGGATAATACAGCTCGAGCGTGCCCACGCAATGCCCGCGCACGGTAAGCGGCGCGACAATACCGGCGCGCAGGCGCGGAAAGTAGCCACCCGTCTCGGTCGAGGCATCGCGCGAGAACACGCTTTGCTCACCGCTGTTGATCACGTTGAGCGTAGTCCGCAGTACCACCGGGGTGCCCGCGGGGCATTTTGCCGAGTCCTCGCCCCAGCTCGCCAACACCTGCCTGCCGTCGGTAAAGCAGATGGCAGAGGCGATAGTTTCGGACAGGATGATCTTAGAGGCGCCCAGAGCAGCTTCGGGCGTAAGGCCGCGCGACGTGTAGGCGAATATTTTTGATGCGATGGCGAGCGTGCGGTCGGTTGCGCTCGATGTGAGGTCGTCGGGAACGACAAAGACGTACGAGAAGAAGAAGCACAGCATGACCAAGCCGGCAATGACGACAACGGCCGGAACGGGATTGGGATTATCGGTTAGATCCCAGATGAGTAGCAGGATAAGCAGTGGAACGACAATACCGAGCAAGATGGCTTGAACCACATGCTGAGCGGTACGAAAGACCTTGGTAGAGTTGTAGCTCTTGCCCAGAATCAGCCTATTGAGATCCACTGTCATCTCCTTCTTACTGACGCACCCCATAGCAATAAAGAGGGCCGCAAGCGACCCTCTCCATTGCATTATGCAATCAAATACTGTGTTTTACATCCAGCCATCGACAAACGGTATCTTAGGCGCTGTATTTGTTGGCCTCGCCAAAGGTGCCAGCCTCGACGATCCAGCCATCCTTCATGATGACGTCCATGTTGTCGGTGTTGAGCACGTGGATGTCGGCGGCGACGTCACCGTTGACGACCAGCAGGTCGGCGCACTTGCCGGCCTCGATGGAACCGGTCTCGTCCTCGATGTGGCACATCTTGGCACCGTTGAGAGTGGCGCAGGTGATGGTCTCGACCGGGGTGAAGCCGATCTTGTCGACGAATTCGTACATCTCCTCGATGGAGCAGGTGCCGTACGGGGTGACGAAGGAGAAGGAGTCGGAGCCGATCGTCATGACGACGCCGCGCTTCTTGGCCTCGCGCAGGCAGTCGTAGTTGCGCTGCAGCTCCTTCTCGACCAGGGTGCCCTCGTACTTGTCGTGCAGCTCGGGGACGTAGACGGGCGGATAGGTGGCGTACCAGGTGGGCAGGAAGGCGATCGTCGGGGTGAAGAAGGTGCCCTGCTCGGCCATGAGGTCCATAGTGCGCTCATCGATATCGAAGCCGTGAATCAGCTGCTCGCAGCCAAAGCGAACGGAATCGTAGGCAGCGGCGTGGTTGTTGTAGCAGTGGCTCCACACGGGGATGCCGACCATCTTGGCCTCTTCGACCACGGCCTGGATCTCCTCGGAGCAGTAGTGCTGGTCGCGACCGGAGTCCCAGCGCCAGATGCCGCCACCGGTAGCCCAGATCTTGATGGCATCGGGGTTCTCGCGCAGGCGACGACGGACGGCCTTGCGCAAATCCCAAGGACCGTCGACCTGGTCGCCCCAGGGATGGGATTCCTTGTTGAGCTCCTGGGTGCAGTGGTGGGAGTCACCGTGGCCGGCAACGCGGCAGAAGCCGAGGCCGGTGGCCAGAACGCGCGGGCCCTTGAAGACGCCCTTGTCGATGCAGTCACGGATCTGGATACCAAAGCGACCGATCTCGCAGACGGTGGTGAGGCCGTGAGTGAGGCAGTCGTAGGCCTGCTTGACGGCGACGGCCTGCTTCTCGAGGAGCGGCTGCATGACCCAATCGGTGTCATCGTCGGTCAGGTTGCCCGAGAAGTGCAGGTGGGTGTCGATCAGGCCGGGAAGGACGGTCTTGCCGGCGGCATCGATAACCTCAACGCCCTCGGGAAGGTCCTGCATAGTGCCGGCATACTCGATCTTGCCGTTGTCGTCGACGAGAACGAGGGAGTTCTCGACCGGCTCGGCGCCGGTACCGTCGATGAGCTTGCCGCCAACGATTGCATACTTAGTGGACATGGTTCCTCCTTATGGATCCATATATGTGGGCGAGGCCGTGTTGGGTCGCGGCCTCACAAAGCTACCCAAGTGATACCGGGTTCGGTGCGCGGGAGAGAGGGTCCCACGCACCCGATCCGCCCCGGCTCGGCGTTACTTTTTGCGGGAATTGGTGAAAGCCATGAGGGCCAGGCCAATAGCCAACCAGCCAATCACGATGCTCCACTCCACCATGTTGAGGGAGGCGGGAGAGAACGGGATCACGAGCAGGCCGATGATGATGGCGCAGGCAGCGATAGCGAGGCCGATGCCAAACTTGCCGCCGGGCACCTCGTAGGGACGAGGCAGGTCGGGCTCGGTGAAGCGCATGCGCAGGCAGGCGAGGGCGACCATGCCGCAGGAGAAGATGAAGGCGAGAGCCGACACGTTGGTCAGAGGGATGAGCATGTTCTTGCCCAGGAACGGACCGATGACGGTGATGACGCCCAGAACGACGCAGGCGAGCTTGGGAGCGCCTGACTTGGGATCGACCTCGGCGAATTTCTCGGGCAGCTGGCCCTTGCGGCCCATGGCGAGCATGATGCGGCTCGTGGCACCGTAGAAGGAGTTCATCGGGCCCATGGGTCCAAGCGTGGCGATGACGAGCATGGCCAGGTACAGGAGCATGTTGATGCTCTTGAGGCAGGCAAGCGCGGGAACCGGACTCTTAACAAACTCATGCCAGTCGAGGATGGTGCCGAACGAGTAGATGCAGACCATGTAGAAACCGCCAGCGGCCAGCAGGGCCAGGGAGATGATCTTGCCGAACTTGTTCCAGTTGAGGCCCTCGGCTGCTTCCTCAGCCTGCTGAGGAATGGTGTCGAAACCGGCGTAGAAGAACGGGGTCAGAACCAGGACCGACACGATGCCGGCGAACAGGCTGGTGCTCTCGGTAGCGGCCTTGCCGCCGCCAGCACCGGCGACCTGGGAGAACACGGGCATGGCGTTGTCCGGCGAGCCGGTGAACAGCGAGACGCCCATGGCGAGCAGCATGCCGCAGAGCAGGGCCTTGGTCAGGAAGGCCTGGAGCTTGGCGGCCGAGCTGGCGCCGCGGAAGTTGAGGAAGATGACGTAGACTGCAAAGCCGAGCGCGATCAGCGTCGGGAACAGGTAAACGTCGGCGCCCAGGATGGTGTAGAGCTTGACGGCGCGCAGCCACTCAAGACCGGGCAGGCTGCCGAACATCTCGGACACGAGGGTCGAGATGGCGATGGCCTCCCACGGGCACAGGATACCGTTGCCCAGAGCCAAAAGCCATCCGGTGATGTAGCTCAGCGTACGGCCAAAGCTACGATCGACATACTCGACGATGCCGCCCGAGATGGGGATAGCAGCCGTGAGCTCACCGAAAACAGCTCCGACGGGCACGAGGAAGATTGCACCCAAGAGGAATGCGATCATAGCGGGAACGGGACCGCCGCCCACGACCATCCAGTCGCCGACCTGCAGAACCCAACCGGTACCGATAATGGCACCGAAACCGATGGTGAAGAAGTTCCAGAGCGAAAGCGTTTTCTTCATGCCGCCGTTATCCTCGACTGCAACCTCTGCGTTCGTATCCGCCATTGTTCCCCTCCTTTCCTTGCTTGACGCCCCCTTGGCGTCACCCCTGCGCGGTCTGTCTGACCGCGCGCTTTTATTTCGTGGCCTTACGATACGGCCTTGGAGCCGCGCTGCCGTCTATAGCTCGACCGAAGGCAAAACCGCGTAACGAACGGCGCTGTTTTTGGGACGAACGGCTGGGGACGCCATTCGTCTTGGACGCTTTCATCTTGTCTGTTTTTGAATACCTGTTGCCGTGACGCTTGGCGCGCGGCGCGGCAACGTTCATACCATTTGTCAGGCTTTTGGCGCACATACCCATGCGTCGTACATCTTTTTATGTAGGATAGACAAGTTACACACGAGGCAAGGTGGTTCGAATGGCATACGGATACAGCGACGACGATCGGCGGCCACAAAGCGTGTGCCTTGCCGGCCGTACCACGCCAACGCCCAGAAGCACCTCCGGCAACGACAGCCCGCAACGGCCACAAGAGCGGCCCGGGGCTTCTTCGCGGCAACAAAGCCGCACCGTGCAGCAGCCAGGCCGCGCGAGCACGAGCGCGCGCCAACGCCAGACCGACTCATCGCAGCCACGCCGCTACGATCATCGCAAGACCGACTACTACGTTAAGCGCTCCTTTTCGAGACCCCAACGCGGTCGCGACAGCTCGACCTCTCGCCCTGCGCCACATGCCGAAAGCCATGGACTGCCAGTCCGCCGCCTTCGCCTTGCGCTTTGTTCCATTGCCGCCTGCCTGGTCTTTTTATTCTTAGGGTCCTGCATCTCTCACGGCTCAGCCGGTCTTGAACCGACCGCCGAGGATAAGCTGCTCAAGGCCCCGGTCGCTCCCGGCTATTCGTTTGCGTTCTCGACCCCGCGGTCGCAATGGCAGGCCGGCGCCATGCCTCATATCTACCAGATCGATCCCGCATGGTCGGAGCTCCCCTACGCCGGCGGCACCATTCGCGAAAATGCCTGCGGCCCCACCTGCCTTACCATGGTCTACATATTTAAGACCGGCCGCACCGATAAGACGCCAGTCGATATGTGCGCACTGGCCGAAGCTGGCAATTACGCCCCTACCGGCGCCACCGAATGGTCGTTTATGACAAGCGGCGCGTGGCAGCTGGGACTCAACGGGACACAGCTCTATAACGATCGCGACTCGATGACCCAGGCGCTTCGCTCGGGTGCGCCCATCATCGCCGCAGTGCGCCCCGGCACGTTTACCAACGTGGGTCACTACATCGTGCTCTACGGTATCGACGATGCCAACCAAATTGGCGTCTACGACCCCAACTCGGCCAGCCGCAGCGCCCGCCGCTGGGGCGTCGTAGAGGTCCTCAACGAAGTCGAAGCCATGTGGGCCCTGTCTCTTATACACATCTCCGAGCCCACGAGACTCCTGAGCATCTCGTAT
>ENA-OUOW01001838-OUOW01001838.1-human-gut-metagenome-genome-assembly--contig:-NODE-1838-length-13157-cov-3.835598_pt1 | contig 13157 bp, 10 predicted proteins | sample MGYA00237938_ERZ548769 | MGnify/ENA primary metagenome ERZ548769 (study PRJEB26490, sample SAMN05356870) | human gut metagenome | biome: terrestrial biome; feature: human-associated habitat; material... | reverse complement strand
GCATGGACCACCACGAAGGGGACAGGCACCCTTGTGGTGGTTTTAGCGTCGACTGCCTTCAAAAAACGTCGCCCCAATAAAAACCACCACAAGGGTGCCTGTCCCTTTTGTGGTGGTTTTGCTGCTAGATGGCAGGTAGGATGTCGGTCAGGTTGTCGATGACGACGTCGGCGGCGGACTGGTCCAGGTTGACGCCTTCGTGCGGACGCAGCGCCAGGACGCGGGCGCCGGAGCGCTTGCCGGCCTCGATGCCCAAAGGCGAGTCCTCGATAACCAGGCACTCGGCAGGCTCCACCCCCAGCGCCTCCATGGCTCGCAGGTAGATCTCGGGGTCGGGCTTAAACGCACTGCACTCGTGACCGCTGATGGTGTAGTCCAGCACATCGGCAATACCGGCGATATCCACTAGCTCGTCGATCAGCTCGCGATAGGACGAGCTTGCGATGGCACACTTCACGCCGCGCTCGTGCAGCTCACGCATCACCGGCTCCGTCTGCTCGTTGAGAAGCTCGGCATACGGAACGGGGTGGTCCGGGCTGTAGACCTGTTTGTACTCCACGCGCAGGCGCTCGCGCAGCTCAACATCGTCGGGCACCAGCGCCTTCCAGATGGCGGGCTCGTTAGACCCCGAAAGATCGGGGATCTCGTCAAAGTGGAAGCCCTTCTCTTCCATAAATGCCACGCGGCGACGGTTGTAGAACCACTCGGTATCGACCAGCACGCCGTCCATGTCAAACAGCACCGCCTTGATCATACGCATCTCCTCCCACCTGCCAAAAAGGGACAGGCTTATTTTGGTAGGTTTTATCTGGGGTTTTGCAGCGCAACGGGCATGCCCTCCCCAAAGCAAAAAGGGGACAGGGCGCAAACCCCATCCCCTCTCAATCAACCAGTAAGGTCTACCTACTTGCGATTAGTAGGAAAGCTTCCACATGTAGCGACGCATGGTCAGCGGGTGCTGACGGGCCTCGGCGATCTGGTTGCCGTACTCGCGCATAACGGCGAGGTGCAGCAGCGGGTTGAAGTAGGTGAGGACGCTTGCCGGCACGGCGTCGGCCAGGCCGTAGTCCTTGGAGTCGATCAGAGCGACCTTGGCACCCATACGCTGCAGGAAGGTGAGGGCGCGAGCGTCCATCGGACGGGTAGCACCGTCGGACATGAGGAAGACGTAGGGCTTACCCTCGGTGGAAACCTCGAACGGGCCGTGGAAGTACTCGCCGGTGTTGTAGGAGGCGGCATCGATCCACTGCATCTCGGTGAACAGGAAGGCGGCGTTAGAGTAAGCCATCTTCTCGGAGGCACCGGAGGCCATGAAGTAAATCATCTTGTCGTCCTTGAAGTCCTGAGCGAACTGCTTGGCCAGGCCCTTGGCGGACTGAGCAGCGTTCTCGATCAGCTCGAAGATGTTGTTGAGGCCGGTGATCATGTCCTCGTAGTGATCATAGCCCTCGGTCTGCTGAAGGATCTCGAGAGCAAGAGCGATGGCGTAAGCGGGCTTCTCGGCCTTGGCAGCATAGTTGGCATGGAAGCCGTGAACGATGACGTGGTCGGCGTCGACGGTCAGAGCGGAGCCAGCCTTGTTGGTGAGGGAGACGACCGGGCAGTTGTGCTTCTTGGCGGTCTTGTTGGCCTCGACGGTCTCGGGGGTGGAGCCACCGAGGGAGCAGGTGATCACGAAGGTGTGCTCGTTGACCCAAGAAGGCGTGTCGTAGTTGAACTCGTTAGCGGTGAAGATCTGAACGTTCAGCTTGTCCGTGTTGTTGGCCAGGAAGTACTTGGCGGGGTACAGGTCGGACATGGAAGCACCGCAGCCGACGAAGGCGACGCTGTGGATCTCGTGGTTGGACAGGACGTCAGCGACGATCTGCTTAGGGAGGTTAAGGTCGATCTCGTACATCTGACACATTCCTTTCGATTTTTGCGGCGCCACATTGCCGGGCGCTCGCAGGGTTACCGTGATTTGGACCGAGTCGCCGGCCCGTTGAGGAAGTGTCAAAGGAACTGTCCCTTTGACACATTTAGGGATGGAAGCCTGCCTGGGGTATGGGATGCCAGGCAGGCCCCCGGGGGAAAGCGATTAGGCGCTTGGTCGCGACTAGGCCAGGATGCCGGCCGCGGAGAGGGCGATGCCGCCCACGATGGCGATCACGAGAAGCCAACCGGTGTTGACGTTCTTCTTGATGAGCCAGTACATAAGGCCAGTGAGGCCAAGGGAAATCATCTGGGGCATCATGCCGTCCAGGATGTCCTGGATCACGACGGTGCCCTCAGCGAACTGCAGCGGGGTGGTGGCGCCGATCAGCGTAGCGATCATGCCGCCCACGGACATAAGACCCACGATGCCGCAGACATACATGAGCTTCTCCATGAGGTCGCCGCCCTGAAGCTTGCTCAGGTACTCGTGGCCGCCCTGATAGCCCATCTTGGCTGCGAACCAAGTGATCAGCACAGAGGGGACGATGGAGATGAGCATGGCCAGGATCGGGCCCATGATGGAGCCCTGCTGAGCCAGCTGAACGCCCAGGCCAAAGGCGATAACGCGGATGGTGCCCTGGAAGAAGGAGTCACCGATGCCGGAAAGCGGACCCATGAGGGAGGTCTTGACCGCGTTGATCGAATCGGGATCGAAGTTCTCGGGATCCTTGGCGTACTCCTCCTCCATGGAGGCGGCGAGGCCCAGGATGAAAGCGCTCGTCTGCGGGGTGCAGTTGTAGAACGCCATGTGACGGTGGTAAGCCTCTTTCTTAGCAGCGAGCTGCTTGGGGTCGGACTCATCCGGATAGAGGCGGTCGAGCGTGGGAACCATGCCGTAGAGGAAGCCCATGTTCATCTGACGCTCGTAGTTCCAAGAGGCCTGGATGGCCCAGGAGCGCCAGAAGAACTGGCTGACCTTCTTGTTCAGGGACACGTCCTTGGTTGCGGTTGCCATAGTGTGTTCCTCCTTAGTCTTCGTCGTCTTCGAGCGGATCGTAGTCGGAATCGACGCCGGCAGCAGCATGGGAACCGTTGAACTTGAAGCCCATGAAGACGACAGCCAGGCACACACCGATCAGAGCGACCGCGATGACGGACAGGTTGAGGTAAGCGGCGAGCAGGAAACCGATGAACAGGAACGGAGTCATACCCTTCTTGATCATCATGGTGAGCAGCAGGGCCAAGCCGTAGGCGGTCATGATCTTGGTCGAAACGTTAAGACCAGTGGACAGCCACTCGGGAACCATGTTGACGATGGCCTGAACCAGGTCGGTGCCAACAAAGACGGCGAGGAAGATCGGCAGGAAGTACATGACGGCGTACAGACCGGAGCCGGCGCAGATGTGCATACGGTAGGCGGTCTTGAACTTTCCGTTATCGATCGCGCTATCTGCCACATGGGTGAGGGCAGCGATGATGGAGCGGAACACGATGCCGAGGAGCTGACCCAGGACGGCGACCGGGATGGCGATCGTCATGGCGGTCTCGGCAGAAGCATCGGTCAGGCACGCAAAGGCAGCGGCCACGATGCCGCCCAGGACCATATCGGGCGGAACGGCGGCGCCGACCTGCACCAGGCCCATGGACACGAGCTCGACGGCGGCACCGACGGCAAGGCCGGTGGGCACATCGCCCAGCAGCAGACCGACGAGCGTAGCGCCAACGAGGGGCTGCTCGAAGTTAAGACGACCGAGCAGGCGGGAGTCCCACATGCAGAACACGCCGACGAGGCCGACGAGCACCGCACTGATGAACGTATTCATACCCTTCTCCTTTCAGTCAGGCAAAAGCCTGGTTGATTACAGCTTGGCGTCGATGTCGACGCTCTGATACGTAGGGGTCTGCTGGACGTAGAGCTTAATGCCCATGTCGAGCAGCTGGTTGACGTCGGCCTTCTGGGTGGCGTCGAGGAAGACGGAGCTGTCCTTGCCGCCGACCTGATCGGCACCGTCGTGGTTGGCGGTGGCGCCCAGGTTGATGGCGTCGAGCTTGTAGCCCTGGCAGAACTGCAGCATCTCGGCAGTGTTGCCAAAGACGAACATGACGCGCTCGCCGAGGGTGTTGAGCTTGTCCATCTTGGCGAGGGCACGCTCGACGGTGAAGACGTTCAGGCGCACGCCCTGAGGCTTGGCCAGCTTAAGAGCGCCCTTCTTGATGTCATCGTTGGCGGCAGCGTTGTCGACGACGATGATGCGCTCGGCCTGAACCTTGGTGGTCCAGGTAAAGACAACCTGGCCGTGCAGCAGACGGTAGTCAAGACGTGCGAGGACGATCTTGGCGGGACCGGAGCTGTGACGGGACGCCTTAGCCTTCTTGGCGGGAGCCGCGGCGGCCTCGACCGGTGCGTTGGGGTTGATCAGACCGGCGCGGGCCTCGTTGATGAGGGCTGCGAGCTCGGCGCCCTTGACGGGAACGGGGCTCATAGCGAGCGTCAGTGCCAGCGGAATGTTGAAACCGCTGACAACCGTGAACTTCGTGCCGTTCTTGGAAAGCTCGACCATGCTGTTGTTGACCGAGCTGCCGAGCATATCGGTCAGCACATAGACGGTGTCGTCCGCGTTGAACGTGGCGATCATGGCGTCCACCTTATTGGTGATGGGCTCCTTGTCGTCACGAGCAAGCGACACGACGTGGACGTTCGACACGTCGCCGAGAACCATCTCGAGCGTGTCTTTGGCGCCTGCGGCCAGGCCGCCATGAGATGCGAGAATGATCTGATTCATCTTGCCTCCTCCTTTTCGTTATGGTCATTATAACGTCTTATACGTTGCTTATATTGATAATTAGTATAAAGACCGTTCGCGGGTGAAAATCGACCGTTGACGGGTTTAACGCAATCGAAACGTTGGCGCAGGGTAGGTCGGCGCTGTCTTGGCGACGCTCGATCAGACGCCTCGCCAATCCCCTATCGCACGAAGTACCAGGGGCTTTCCTGCACGGTGGGCTCCAGCGCGATGCCAGTGCGTTCCTTAAACAGATCCATGTCCTGCGATTTCTCCGTCCACCACGCGTTGGGCTTAAAGGTCATGCTCTCAACGACATGACCGACAAACACGCTGTTGCGCAGCTTGGAGAAGTCGGTATTCATGATCAGGATGGACGCGAGCACCAGCACAATGCCCAGGACTTTGATCGCGCCGGCGGGCTCGGCATAGACACCAATGCCCACCAGTACGGTGACGACCGTCTCGAAAGACATTACGACGGGAACTTTCGATGTCTCGAGCCCCATGGACAGACCCTGCATATATAAGATGTAAGCCACGGCTGTGGGGATGAGCCCAAAGCCAAGGAACAGCAGCAGCAGCTGTGGCGACATCGCCGCGGCGACATCCGGCCATGGAGCCGCGATAGCTGCCATAACCGCACCGCCAAAAACAAAGCCCCAAAACGTGACAGCCAGCGGGTGGACCGTCTTGGTTGCTATCCGGCTAAACACCGCGAGCGACGCCCCACAAAGGCCTGCAATCACGCCCGACGTGACGCCCCAAACCGAAAAATGGAAACCGGAAAGGTCGCCATTGGTCACTGCAAGTACACAGCCAACGATGTTAAAGACAATGGCAACGAGCTTGTTGGGGGTCACGTCCTCGCGATAAAGCACGCGGCCGAGCATGACGCCAAACACCGGCGAGGTGTAGAGCAGCACCGAGGCCGTGGACATGCCCACCTCGCCCATGCACTCGTAATAACAGGTGTTGGCGGCGGCCAAACCGACGATACCGACAAGCGCGCAGGGAACAAGCTCTTTAGGGCTTGCCTTGAACAGGGCCAGCGGACCCTGAGCCACGGTAGACCCCTCACCCGGACGGCAGCCCATAAACATCAGGACCGGCGCCAAGATAAGCGCTCCGACCAACAAGCGAAAGGCAGCCATGCTCTGGGACGAAACGCCCATGGCCGAGATGCCGTTTACAAAGATTCCGATGCTGCCCCACATAAGCGCGGCGATCAGCACCAGTACATAGCCCAGATTGCTTTTCTTCAACGCAGCCTCCTCGGTATTGTTTCCAATATGTTTCACACTACGTTATAGTCGTTATATACATTTTTCAAGACACAAATCGGTGAGCGGAAAATCTGTTTCCCCACATACTCATTGGGTAGTCATTGGGGACGTTCTTAAATGACTAGTCGTTGGTTGAGCATAAGTCAGCGAGCGGGTCGCATTTGAGGCAAGGTGGTGTGAAACGAAAGGGCGCTGACCTTCTGGTCGCGCCCTTGAAGTTGAACGCCAGATTGTCCAAATGCGGCCCGCGCAGCGTCGAGCCGTTACGCCGTTCGGTAGAACGGCGTAACTAATACTCAAGCTTCCACATGTAGCGGCGCGTCATGTAGTCCTTGTGGGTGACGGCAGAGAGCGCGCGCATGTACACGTTGTTGAGAATCGGGGCAAAGATCAGGTGGTTGAAGTATTCGCTCACGCTGTCCTTGATGTCATTGAGGCCGAGCTCCTTGGCGTCGAGCTGATAGACACGCTCGCCACCGTACTGGTTGACGAAGCGGATGCCGCGCTCGTCGTTGCAGCGGCTACGGCCGACGCTGATGAGCTGGAACAGCGAGGTGCGCTTGTCCAGGATCTCGAAAGGACCGTGGAAGAAGTCGCAGGTGTTGATGGTGCAGGAGTCGATCTGCAGCATCTCCTGCACGTTGCAGATGCTAAAGACGTAGGCGGCACCAAAGAGCGGACCTTGAGCCATCACGTTGATGCAGGGCTTGTCGGCGTTCTGCTCGGCCCACTTGGCAGCAAGCGGACGGGTATACTCGACGGCCTTGCGATAGATGGGATCGATCAGGTCGAAGGCGGCCATGGCGGTCTCGTACTCGGCATAACCCTCGGTCTGCTGCGTGAGCTCCATGGCGATCATGGTCACGACGGCGGAGTTGGTACGGCCCATGCAGGACTCGTCGACGGCCAGGCTGTCATACTGGATCTTGTAGTCGCAGACCTCGGTGAGGCCGGACTCGTCGACATAGATAGCGATGGTGCTGGCACCGTGATCCTTGGCGACCTGGGCGGCGACGATGGTCTCCTTGGTGCCGCGCATGGACACGACGACGGCCAGGGTGTTCTCGTTAACGTAGGCAGGGGTTGCGTGCACGAACTCGTTGCTGGTATAGCTGGAGCTCACGACCTGCGTGGCCTCGTGCTCCATAAAGTACTGGGCAGGATAGTTGCCGCCGTTGGATCCGCCGGCGCCAATCCACACGACGCGCTTGATGCCGCCCTTGTCTGCCTTGTCAGCCAAAACCTGGGAGACGACGTCCTTAACCTGTTCCTGAGTAGTCATCGTGCATCAGCCTTTCTTCTCGTTTGATGCTCATCACAGGCATACAAGTTACATACATGTTTTGGTTATGTCGACTAGTTGTATGCTATATTTGTCTTAGATAATTTGCTGGCATGATTCTCGGTAATCAGTTACCAGCGGTTTTGTTGTCATGTTGGATACATGCTTGGTTCGGTAAGCATACAAGTTAGGTACAGGTTGGTCGCATGAGCACTTCGCCGAAAAAGAACTTGGCCCAATATGAGTGCTTGGCTGGCACGCTGCGCGACCGCATCGCCGCCGGCACCTACGCGCGCGGAGACAAGCTGCCGTCCGAGATGGAACTCATGGACGAATCGGGGCTGTCGCGCAGCACCGTACGCCATGCCCTTAAGGTGCTCGTTGATGAGGGTCTGGTTCGAACCGAGCGCGGGCGCGGCGCCTTTGTGGCCGACACGCCGGCGCTCCACGAGAACAACCTGGTGTTTTCGAGCTATACGGCGCAGGTCCAGGGTCAGGGCATGAAGCCCACCACGCGCACGGTGGACTCGGGCTTTACCAAGGCGGGCGGCAGCATAGCCAAGTTCTTTGATGCCGCCGTGGGCAGCAAGCTCGTCAAACTTGTCCGTCTGCGTTATCTGGACGATGCGCCACTGTGCCTGGAGACCACCTATCTACCACCGAGCTTTGAAGCACTCATCGACCGCGATATCAACGGTTCGCTCTACGCCACGCTGCGCCAGGAATTCCATCGCGCGCCGGCACAGGGACATAAGACCTTTGAGGTGTGCTATGCCTCGCAAAACGAGGCGTTTTTGCTCAACGTTGAGCGTGGGCAGGCGCTGATCCTGATCACCGACTACGTCTACGACACCGACGGCCGCCCGCTCCATGTCTCCAAGCGCATCCAACGCACCGACCGCGCCAAATACACCGAGCCCATCGGCTAACCTGCCAAAACCACCACAAAGGGGACAGGCACCTTCGTGGTGGTTTTAGGCGAGGAGATCGGGGAACCAGGTTGGCTTAGGCTGGTTGGGCGTGCGCTCGGCAAGGACCAGCTCCATCCAGCACATGTCGTACCAGCGGCCGAACTTTTGCGCGCAGCGGTCGAAGGCACCCACAAGGCGATACCCCATATGGGCATGGAAGTCCTGGCTGTTATGCGTCAGGTACTCGTCGTCCTCGTCGTGCGGCACGGCAATGAGCGCACACATGTTGGTCACGCCCATCGCGGTCACGCACTGTTTGAGCGCCTCGTGCAGCTTGCGGCCCAGTCCGCCATGGCGCACATCGCGTGCCAGGTAGATCGACGTCTCGACCGACCAGTCGTAGGCCTCGCGGCTATTGAGCGCGCTCACATAGGCATAGCCCACCGGGCGGCCATCGAGCTCCATCACCAGGTACGGATAGCGCTCAAGTGTCTTGGCGATGCGCCCAGCAAACTCCTCAACGCTCGGCACCTTGTATTCGCAGGTGATTGCCGTCTCGAGCACGTACGGCTCGTAGATGGCAAGCAAGGCCGGCGCGTCATCGGGCGTCGCCAGACGAATCGTCGGCTCGGACATCTCGGATTTCTCGGGCATACAGCCCCTCCCCCTCAAAAGCAAGGGCCGCCCTGCGCCAAACCAAGGCGCAAGGCGGCCCCTCGTCATCGCATTAACCTACAGGACTGCCGCCAGCGCGTCGATGTCCTCCTGCGTCGTGGCCCAGCTGGTGCAAAAGCGCACCACGGTGTGGGTCTCGTCGTACTTTTCCCAGTACTCGATCGCCGCATGCTCGCGAATGCGCGCCATGTCCTCGTTAGGCAGAATCACGAACTGCTGGTTGGTCGGCGTCTCCAAGAAGAACTGGTAGCCGCGCTCGTGCAGCACGCGACGCAGCGCCTTCGCGGTCTCAATCGCCTGGCGGCCAATCTCAAAATACAGGCCATCGGTAAAGAGCGCCTCAAACTGCACGCCCGTCAGGCGGCCCTTGGCCAGCAGCGCACCGTGCTGCTTAATGCGCGGAATGGGATGCGCCGGAGCATGCATACCGCAGAACACCACAGCCTCACCGCAAAGCGCGCCGCACTTGGTGCCGCCGATATAGAAGACATCGCACAGCTGCGCCAGCTCGGGCAGGGTGATGTCGCACTCATCGGCCGCCAGCGCGTAGGCCATCCACAAACAGCGGAATCTCACGCTTCTGGCACACCGCGTGAATCGCCGCGAGCTCGGCCTTGGAATACAGCGTGCCATACTCAGTCGACAGGCTCACGTACACGGCACCCGGGAACACCGTGTGCTCGTAGCTCTCGTTTTCGTAGAACACCTGGATATAGTTCTCGAGATCCTCGGCATGCATCTTGCCCTCGTAGCCGGGGATGGTGAGCACCTTGTGGCCGCCAAACTCGATGGCGCCCGCCTCGTGACAGGCGACATGGCCAGTCTCGGCAGCAACAACGCCCTCGTAGGGCGCAAGCAGCATGTCGATCACCGTCGCGTTGGCCTGCGTGCCGCCCACCAGAAAAAACACGTCGGCATCGGGGGCCTGACAGGCCTCGCGGATAAGCTGCTTGGCACGCTCGGTGTGTGCATCGGTACCGTAGCCGGGCTGCGGCTCCATGTTGGTGTCGACGAGTGCCTGCAGCACTGCCGGATGTGCGCCGTGGGAATAGTCGTTGTTAAATGCGAGCATGGCAATCCTCTCTTACCGGATATCGGCCAGATGATTCAAACGGAGCTATTGTACGCCGTTGGGATAGGCAATACGCGCGGCAAGGCACTCAAGCGCCAGCACCAGGGCAAAGCCGCAGCTCACGTCACTCAAAAAGTGCGCCCCAATCACGATACGGCCAAAGGCGACGAGCGCCGCGACCACAGCCGCCGTCCAAAAGACCACGCGGCGGCGCGACGGCTTTTCCTTAAAGGCCGCTGCGGGAAGCCCGGCGAGCATAAGGCCGATCGCCGCGTGCGCCGTGTGTCCGCTCGCAAACGACTTAAAGCCGTCCTTGATCACGCCGGCCGCAATATAGCTCCACTTGTCGGGGTTGCCGATCACCCACCACGGCTGAAAACTGAGCCCCGGCGTGACCTCGATCACGCGCATGCGCGGGCGTGACCACAGCGGCTTGACGATCACGTTGAGGATAATGGCCTGGGCAACCCAAACGGCGAGCACCATCAGCGCCCAACGCGTGAGCTCGTCGGGCGAGGTTTTGCGCGTAAGGCGATAGACGATAAGGTTGGCGGCGATCACCAACACAAACGTCAGCACCAACTGAACAGCGATGAGTTTGCCGCCAACCTTCAGGGACGAGACGACCTCGTAGCCGGCCAGGCCTACATTGACGAGGATGCCGAGCACGGCGAGCCATTTGCTCGCCCTGGAATCGGGGCGCACCGCGCGCACGAGCATAACGCCCGCGATGCTCGCCGTCAGCTCAAACGGCAGCTCGCCGGCGGCCTCGATAAAGCGGCCGTACATGCTGCCGACGCTGAACAGCGCACTCGAAATCTGATAATCGAAAAACGTGCCGATGAGCAGGCAGAGAGCTAGGATGGCCGCGACGATGGCGGCATCTTTCTTGTAAATGTACCCGAACATGGCTTCCTTTCGGTCGGGCGGAGGGCCAACCAGCGACGTGGCGGAACATTGTCCCGCCACGCCCCTTACTTGTTAATCGTCGTCGCTGGCCCCTAATTGTTGCAGCAACATAAGCGCGGCTGCCACGGGGCCGGTGCCGTCGTTAGCGTCGAGGCCGCGGCCCAGTCCGCTGCCCGCGCCGGCGCCCGCCTTGTAGGGCACCGACAGCTTGCGGCTCTTGGGAAAGTTCACCGCACCATAGCGGGTCTTAAGCTCAAAGGCCACCTTCTTGGGCACGTCGACGCCCAAAAAGGTGATGCGGCCGCCACTGAGCGTGACGCTCTCGAGCCCCAGGCGCTCGCCGCGAATGCGGATTCGTGCGCGATTGAACAGGTTGAGTCCTGCCAACGGCAGCTCGCCATGCGCGGCCTCGGTCTCTTCCTGCACCTCGTCGATGCTCTCCAGGTCCTCGGCCGCCGCGAGCTTACGGTATACGAGCACGCGCTGGTCCACCGCCGGCAGGTACTCCTCGGACAAGAAATAGTCGGCCGGCAGGTTAATGCCCACGCTCGCCGCCTCCACGCCGGCGTCGTCATCGCCGCGCGCCTCGGCCACGGCCTGGCCCAGCATCTGCGTAAACAGGTCAAAGCCCACGCTCGACAGATTGCCGTGCTGCTCAGCGCCCATAAGCGAGCCAGCGCCGCGAATCTCCAGGTCGCGCATGGCGATGCGCATGCCGCTGCCCAGGTCCTGGAACTCGGAAAGTGCGGTCAGGCGCGCCGTGGCCTCCTCGGTGAGTGGCAGCTCGCCCGGGAACATAAAGTACGCGTAGGCCTGCGTGGCAGAGCGGCCCACGCGGCCCTTGAGCTGGTAGAGCTGCGCCAAGCCCAGACGTTGCGAATCCTCGATGATGAGCGTGTTGGCGGTCGCGTTGTCGATGCCGCTCTCCACGATGGTCGTGGCGATGAGCACGTCGATCTTTTTGGTCGCGAACTCGATCATCACGTCCTCGACCTCGCGCGGGCTCATCTTGCCGTGCGCCACGCCCACGCGCGCCTCGGGCGCGGCCTCGTGCACGCGCGCCACGGCGTCATCGATGGTCTTGACGCGGTTGGACACGTAGTACACCTGACCGCCGCGGCCCACCTCCAGGCGAATCGCCGCGCTCACCACATCGGGATCGTACTCCCCCACGTGCACGATCACGGGACGACGCCCGGTCGGCGGCGTGGTGATCAGGCTCATGTCGCGCACGCCGCTCGTGGCCATCTGCATGGTTCGCGGAATAGGCGTGGCCGATAGCGTGAGCACGTCAATCTGCTCGCGCAGGTTCTTGAGCTGCTCCTTGTGCTGCACGCCAAAGCGCTGCTCCTCGTCGATGATCACCAGGCCCAGGTTCTTGGGATTCACATCGGCCGATAGCAGACGATGCGTGCCGATGAGCACATCGATCGTGCCCTCGGCAAACGCCTTGAGCGCGCGCTTTTGCTGCGCCGGCGTGCGGAAGCGGCTGAGCACCTCGACCTCCAGGCCAAACGGGGCAAAGCGCTCAAAGAATGTCTCGTAGTGCTGTTGGGCCAGAATGGTCGTGGGGCAGAGCACCATGACCTGGCGGCCGGAGTCCACGCATTTAAAGGCCGCGCGCAGGGCGACCTCGGTCTTGCCGAAGCCCACGTCGCCGCACAGCAGGCGGTCCATGGGCTTGGGCGCCTCCATGTCGGCCTTGATATCGGCGATAGCCTCCAGCTGGTCGCGCGTCTCGTCGTAGGGGAAGCTCTCCTCCATCTCGATCTGCTCGGGCGTATCGGGCGGACAGGCGATACCGGTAATCGACGAGCGGCGCGTATACAGGTCGACCAGGTCAAACGCCAGCTTTTTGGCATTCTTGCGCGCCTTGTTGGTGGCACGCGTCCAGTCGGCAGTGTTGAGCCTGGTCAGGCGCGGTTTGTCGCCGTCGGGGCCAACATAGCGTGTGATGCGGTCGACCTGCTCGAGCGGCACGTAGAGCTTGTCGCCGTCGGCATATTCCAGCAAAAAGTAGTCGCGCTCTTTGCCGCCCACTTCCTGACGCGCGATCTCGCTAAAGAGCGCGATGCCGTGAGTGGCGTGCACCACGTAGTCGCCCGGCTTAAACGGAAACGTGATCTGCGTAATGTCCACCTTGCGGCGGCTGCGCGCGCGGTTGGCGTCCATGCGGGCGTTGAGGTCGGCGATTGAGAACACGGCCAGGTTGGCGTCGGGCACCACCACGCCCTGCGGCAGGGCGGCATCGACAAAGGTCACGCGTCCGCGCGAGATGGTGGGCACGGCGGCACCGGCGGCTGCCTGGGCGGCACCCGCCTCGAG
>ENA-OUOW01001823-OUOW01001823.1-human-gut-metagenome-genome-assembly--contig:-NODE-1823-length-13232-cov-3.847158_pt1 | contig 13232 bp, 12 predicted proteins | sample MGYA00237938_ERZ548769 | MGnify/ENA primary metagenome ERZ548769 (study PRJEB26490, sample SAMN05356870) | human gut metagenome | biome: terrestrial biome; feature: human-associated habitat; material... | reverse complement strand
CACGCCACCGCCGCCGACGACGACGAGCTCATCCGCCACATCCAAGCCGAGGTAAAGCAACAGTTCGATGTGGACCTCGAGCCCGAAGTCCACCGCGTGAGAGAATTTATGTAATCAAAAAACGCTCGGCGAGCGCGAAGCCTGCCGAGCATTTTGCCCGTGGTTACTGGTTTTGCGCACACGCAGCCAAATCCGCGGCAATCGTGCAGCACAGCTCCAGAGACTGAGGATAGTCCTGAAACTTGTCAAGAAACCCGTGATCGATACCCTTGTATTCGATCAACTCGACGGGAACCCCCAGACGCGCGAACCGGCGCGCCATATACTCGTCGACGATCCGCAGATAATCGTAGTCGGCGACCGCGACAACAACGGTCGGAAACTCAGCGAGCACGCTATCGTCGGCGCAAGCCGCCGAGGCCAACGGGTCGGAAACGTCCGCACCCTGAAAGTACAAATCGACCGGCGTGCCCAAGCGATGCTCGCGACAACGCTTGATGTTCAGGATACGCGGGACGACCAGCTCGCGCTCGTCCTCACACATATCGTAGAGGTCAAGCGACCAGGGGTAATCGTCTTGTTCCTGCGCCGCGCGCCAGTCGAACGAGGGATACACCTCGAACACGTGATGCACCAGTCGTGCCGAGCGGTCGCCGGCAGCGTTCTCAATGTCCAACATGACGCAGGCGTTGGCAAGCGATCCACCGGCTGAATCACCAGAAAGCACGATACGCTCCGGATCTATCTCGAGCTCCTCAGCGTGTTCGCGCACCCACAGCAGGGTTCCCCACGCATCGCGGACCGGACCGGGAAAGGGGCACTCGGGCGCCAGGCGATACTCGGGGTACACAACCGTGCAGCCTGAGCGCTCGGCGATAGCGCGCATCTGAGGTTCCTGCCAGGCAAACCCGCCCATCGTAAATCCGCCACCATGAAAATGGATCAGAACCGGACGACCCGCAGCAAAGCTCTTGGGGCGGACAACGAACACATCGATGCGATGGTCGCCATCGATCTCGACCAGCCGCTCCTCGACCGTCGATGCGTCACCGTAGAGCCCGGCATCGAACACCGGCGGCTTGCGCGTGCAACGCAGACTGAACGCACCGCCCTTTGTGCCAGCGGCCTTCTTGGCCGCAAGCCGCGACTCGATGCGCTTCTTCACACGCGGATCGAGCGCATGCTCACGTAAGGCATCCGGAACAGGCTTCACGGTGATGGTAACACCGTCCTCGACAGACGAATACGAAGCAGCCTCGATTGTATCTGCCAGCTCATTCAACTCGTGAAGCATCATTTGATAAAGCTCACCTGCTCGTCGATTACCTGCAGGGCCTCGTCCTTACGCTCGTTGAAAAGCACCTTGTTACGCTCGAAGACATTATCGCCCTGAGCATCGATGGAGACGATCAGGGGACCGAAGCCGTGGACTTTGCAGCACCAGAGCGTCTCAGGCATGCCGAGCTCTTCCCAATGGTGCTCGGCGATGTACTCCACCTCCGTGGCGGCGACCACGGCACACCCGGCTGGGAACACGCAGTGGATGGCGCCGAACTCCCGACAGGCACGCTCGGTGTTGGGACCCATGCCGCCCTTGCCCACGAGCACGCGAACGCCCGTCTGCTTCACGAACTCATACTCGAACTTCTCCATGCGCATGGAGGTGGTCGGTCCGACCGAAACCATCTCGTAGTCGGGCTCACCAGGTGCCGCGTCCTCGATGGGGCGCACGATGGGGCCCGCATGGAAGATGGCCTTGTCGCGGATGTCATAGGGCAGATCGCGACCATATTCCACGAGGCGGCGGTGGGCCACGTCGCGACACGTCATCAAATCGCCATCGAGATAGATGACGTCTCCGACCTTGATATCGGCTAGATCCTCCGCGCTCACCGGCGTCACCAGGACCTTCTTGCCGTCACGGATCTCTACCATTACAGCTCTACCCCCGAATGGGTCGTCACGGTCGCATTGAGGTCGGCATCGAAGATTACATGGCCGCGACGATGGTTCCAGCAGCCCACGTTGACCGCCACGCCGATGGCGGACGGATGCCTTGCGGTGTTCTCGATGTTCACACCCATGACCGAAAGGGCGCCGCCCAGACCCTGCGGCCCCAGACCGATCTTGTTGATGCCATCCTCGAGCAGCTGCTCCATCTTGGCGGCACGCTCGTTATCGTTATGCGAACCGATGGGTCGCATCAGTGCCTTTTTGGACAGCAGCGCGGCGGTCTCCACGCTCGTGGCCACACCCACGCCCACCAGCAGCGGAGGGCAGGCGTTGAGGCCGTAGCTCGTCATGCGATCCAGCACGAACTTGGCGACGCCCTCATAGCCGTCGCCGGGCATGAGCACCATGGCGTGCCCGGGCAGCGTGCAGCCGCCACCGGCCATGTAGACGTAGATCTCGCAGCCGTCCCAGTCGGACACGATATCCCAGAACACCGTCGGCGTTCCCTTGCCCACGTTGCGCTTGGTATTGACCTCGTCGAAGGTCTCCACCGAGTTATGGCGTAACGGCGTGGCAAAGGTCGCCTGGACCGTGGCTTCCTTGAGCAGCGCCTCGAGGTCCCCCATGAGCGGGAACCCGGTGCCGCATTTCACCCAATACTGCAGCACACCGGTGTCCTGACAGCTCGGACGGTCAAGCTTCTCCGCAAGCTGCATGTTGCGGTGCATCGTCTCGTAGATGGATTTCGCGAGCGGGTCGGTCTCGGCAGCAGCCATCTGCGTGATCTTTTCCTGCACGTCATCGGGCAGGACCTTTGCGACATGGCCCACGAACGAGGCCATCTTATCCGTCATCAGACGGACTTGATCCTCATGGCTCATCTCTGTATTCCCTCCTTACCGGCTAGGCGGTGAGCAACCCGCACCAAGCGGCGGCGATGCTCAGCACGACGATGACCAGAAGAAGCGTGTTGACCTTCGCGCCCTTGCCCAGAGCTTTGGACAGGGCGAACGTCACCGCCAACGGCAGCATCTTGGGCATGATGCCATCGAGCACGCTATTGAGGTCGATGGCGCCGTCACCGCTGCCGATCGTCCAACCGAGTTTTACGGTCACCATCGAGGCGACCATGCCGCCGATAACGATCAGGCCGATCATGGCCGCACCCTGGAACACCTTCTGCATGATGCCGGACTTCTCGGCCTTAGCCAGGAAATCGGTGCCCATCTTGTAGCCCCAGTGAATGCCGAACCAGCGCACCAGGTAGTTGGGGATGTTGAACGCCAGTAAGAACACGAGCGGCGCGAAGATGTTGCCGGCGAGCGCCAGCGACGCCGCGATGCCGCCCGCAAGGGGACGGATGGTGCCCCAGAACAGCGAGTCGCCGATACCGGACAGCGGACCCATGAGCGATGCCTTGACGGCATTGATCGAGTTGGTGTCGAAGCCATCCTCGTTGGCGTTGCGCTCCTCCATGGCAGCCGTGATGCCCAGGACGAGCGGGGCCATGGCAGGCGTCACGTTGAAGAACTCGCCGTGGCGCTTGAGCGCCTCAGCCCGATCCTCCTTGGCGGGATAGAGCTTCTTGATAACGGGGGCGAGGGAGTGGCACAGTCCCATGCTCATCTGGCGCTCGTAGTTAAACGAGCCATCGAAGTTGAGCGAGCGGAAGAACATGCTGCGCAGCTCTTTCTCGGTAATCTTGTTCTCAGTCATCTTATGGCCTCCTTGCCATATGGCTGCGATCCGGCGCTGCGGCCGGTACGGGTCGCGGCCTAGAAATCCTCTTCGTCATCGGTTGCCACGGCGGGCTGCGCCTGGGTGCCGTTGCTGCGCAGGATCAGCAAGGTGACGACCCCGCCCAGCAGGGCCAGACCCAAGACCGGGATGTTCAGGTATGCCGAAAGCAGGAAGCCGACAGCGAACCAGGGAGCGACCTTGTCGTTGATGAGCATATTGGCGAGCATGGCAAAACCGAGCGCGGGGAGGATGCCGGCGGCGATGGAGATGCCGTCCATGATGAACTGGGGAACGGCGGCGATCAGGGCCTCGATGACGGGGCTTCCCACATAGAACGAGATGGCGCAGGCGAGCGTCATGACGATCACGTAGAGCCAGTAACCAAGGTCGTGCATAAGCGACACACCGTCGACATTGCCCTCGGCGGCGAACTTATCGGCCGTATGGAGCATGAACTGGGGACGGATGATCAGGTAGAACAGGTTTTTGATGAGCAGCGCGAGCGTGGCGATAGGAAGCGCCAGCGCCACGGCGACCTCCGCACCCGAACCCGAAGTGATGGCGAAGGCAGTGCCCAAGACGCCGCCCGCGGTGATCTCGGGCGGGATGGCAGCACCGATGGCCATGTTGCCCATGAACGCGAGCTCGAGCGTGCCGCCCACGGCAAGGCCGGTCTGGAAGTCACCGAGCGCGATGCCGACCAGCGGGCCCATGACCACCGGGCGCTGGAGCATCGATTTGCCGGTCACGTGGTCGCAGTAGCCGATGAAGGCGACAAGACCCACAAGGAACGTTTTCCAAAGCATAGGTTTTCCTCTCCCTCTATCTGCCGTCCGGCACTATGCCGAGAACGGGACCTTCTTGTCGCTGGGGACTCCCTGGATGTATACCTCGATGCCCTGATCCTGGGCATTCTTGAGCAGCGCAATGTCCTCGTCGGTGAGGTTGATGGACTTTGCGATCTGCTTGGTCTCGTCAGTGGGCTTGGTGCCGCCCAGGTCGATGGCGGCAATCTGTTCGACGGCGAGCGCCATGCGAGTCGCATCGGCCACGTTGGAGACAACAATCATCAGGTGATACTTGTCGGTCTTGCCCCCGTTGATCGCGGCGATTGAATCGTCGATGTTCTTGATGACGAGCTTAACGTCGTTGGGCTTCGACAGGCGCAGCGTCGTCTTGCGCAGCTCGTCGGAGGCGACATCGTCGTTGGCGACGAGGATGCAATCGGGCTTGAGCGCGGACGTCCAGGAGAAGATGACCTGACCATGGAGCAGACGATGGTCGACGCGGAACAGAACGATCATGATGATTCCTTTCGATCGGGCTCGGCCGCTGTTGTGCGCAACGACCGACGTTGCCTTGTCTAGAAGTCCTCCTCGGACTTCGATTCAACGGGTTTAATCTGAACGAGTTGCTCACGCGCCTCGGCGACGGTGGCGTCGATAAGCTGCTGCGTGGGCGTTGCGTTATCTATCATGAGTGTGAGCACGAGCGGCAGGTTCATGCCGGTGACGACGAACACGCCGGGCTCGTTAACGAACTGAGAGGCCTCGTTGTTGACACTTCCGCCCAAGACATCGGTCAAAATGACCAACTCGTCACCCTCCTCGAGTGAGTCGACCATCTGTTTGAGCTCCTGAGCGGGATCGGTGCAACCGTCCACGTAGGCACTGATCGTCATCAGGTGCTCTTGGGCCCCGACGACCATCTCGACCGAGCTCTTCATGCCTGCGGCCAGCCTTCCATGAGACGCAAGCACCACGTTTCTCATGCGGCATCCTCTTTTCCCTCGTGTATTGCCGTGGCCCCAGAGTACGGAAAGCCGCCATAAAGAAAGCCGCCCCCGCCGGCGTTTCGCCAAGCAGGGGCGACTTTCGCCACTCAGACTGCATCTCGACACATCCCGCCCCGCCGCTTCGACTCAAAGACCGCAGTTCGAGTCGACAGTCGCGATCCACGGGATACGAACCCGGTCTCCGTCCATGAAGACGTTCAGCCGGCCGCCTTCCCCCGCGCTGTCGGGGGAAGGGCCCCGTCCCCTTCCATCAGGGCAATATGCGCGATAATAACCAGCCGCGAAAGCGCATCGGCATCGATGCCCAACACACACTTGGTGCGCGCGACAACCTCCTCGGCGAGGCGCGCTGCACCCACATGGGCACACACGATCAACGTGGTTATGCCGTTGATCTCTGCCTTATTCTCGTTCTTCCAGCAGGGCAAGCTGTCATCGGGCCATAGCTGCTCATAGACCAGCTGCGCCATAACACGCGCCGTGGCGTACGATAGCGCGCTGCCGCGATGTTCGTTGATGCCCGTCACCGTCTCGCCGAGGAGGCGGGTGAAGGCATCGAGGCGCGGGCCGCGGGCGCCGTGTCCGGCAGCCAGGTTGTCCTCGAACGATTTGACGCTCGCGGCGATACGCCGCTCGAGCTCTGCGGCGTCAATCGCACCATCTTTAAACAGTCCGAATACCTCAAGCATCGGTCGATAGGCATCTACGGAGCGCGTGGAGACGTCGTGCCGAGCAGCCCTCGTCGTATCGACAAGCTCTCCGTCTCCCTCGGCCTGGACCGCCGTCACGCGGCTCAGCACGTTGGCCGGAAGCCTATAGGTCCTCACTATGATGTTCGACGCCCCGCCCCGCTCAAGATACGCCTCGGCGCAGGCATTAGTGATGCTGCGCCTGAGCTCAGAGATATTGTCATCGAAGTCCGCATTCGTCAGGCAGTTGAAGGCGCCGCGCGTGATCAGGACGTCCACGCCCATACGCCGCCCCTCGTCTTTGAGAAAATGGAGCGCGATCTCGCGTCGCTCCTCTGGTGTGCGCTCGCGCAGCGCGGGAAGCGGAACAATCACCGGTAGGCGATGCGAAAATTCGCGCGCCAGGTCGGAATCGGCAGGAACCGTCGTAGTGAAGACAAAGCGAAGCCCCCGGTCCTCGGAATCCTGGTTGGCGCGAGCCGCCAGGAGAGCATGCGTGAACAGGAACTCACGCTGCGGGCGAGGCAGCAAATCGATGTACTTGAACAGCAGGATGCCGCCTCGAGCACGATCGCTCCAGCCCGAGTGCCCCTCCTCGCCAAAGTACTCGCGCCCGATATCCCATGTGCTTACGGGACAGCGGGAGCAATCGACCGTGACGATCTCTCCGTCTTGTGCAACGAGACCCGCGCCTTTACCGTATTCGAGCATCAGCTTGACCATGAACGTCTTGCCCGTACCCAATGCACCCATGATCAGCACTGGCAGACCGCAGGGCGGGTACCCCATGGCGACGCGCATCTGCTCGATCGCCGAGGAAAGGCTTAAGGAGTGACCGATCGCGCGATCAAAGCCCTTCCCGGGCATCGTCCCGCGCATGCCGAGCAACTCATCCACGGTATCGAAGGCGGAGCGGTCGAGTCGTGCCTGCAGGTAGCGCTCGATATCGTGCCGGTGGAAGTAGCACACGGGCCTGATTCCCGCCTTCACCAGCAGGCCCCGACGCACCAGGTCGTTGAGGTACTGGCTCGCAAGGTTGCGGGAGATGCTCATGGCCCGGGCGATATCGACCGTGGTGAACCGCTCAATGCGCTCGGGATCGAACTCGCGCGTCACATGGTCCAGATAGGACAGAATGTCTTTTTGCGTCTCGGGCACGGTCGCGGTCGAATCCCCTTCCCCGCGGATACGGCTGATAACAACACCACTCTACTCTTTCAGCCGCCCGCCTCGATTGAGCATTTGCCAAAAGCGATAGGGCGAACGGTGCAGCTAATGCCCTTCCGCAGCGGAGTGACGGGCGACGCCAGTTGCCACCGCCGTGTCGGCCACGGCGGCTGCGACGCGCTCGACCACGCGTCTATCCAAGGCCGAAGGCACAATGTAGTTCGGCGCCAACCCGTCCTCGCGCGTCAACTCGATAAGCGCATGCGTCGCGGCCAAGAGCATCGCGTCGTTGATCTCGCGGGCGCGCACATCAAGCGCACCGCGAAAGATTCCAGGAAAAGCGAGGACGTTGTTGACCTGGTTATCGAAGTCCGAGCGCCCCGTCGCCGTAACGGCGGCACCGGCCGCCCGAGCCTCATCGGGCATGATCTCGGGCATCGGGTTCGCCAACGCGAACACGATCGGATTCGGCGCCATCAGGCGCACCATGTCGGCAGAGATGATCCCGCCCGCGGCCACGCCGATTACCGCGTCGGCGCCGCTCATCGCATAGGCAAGTTCACCCGATATATCACGCGGGTTAGTCTTGTCGACCGTGTCGGCAGTATCGGGCGTCACGATGTCGTCATCCCGCTCCACAATGCCATCCTTGTCGACCAGGGTGATCTGGGTCGCTCCCATCCCCAGCAAAAGTTGTGCCACGGCCATACCAGAGGCCCCCGCCCCCACGATCACGATACCGGCCGTGTCAAGATCGCGACCCGTCACCTCGCAGGCGTTTGCCATCGCCGCTGCCGCGACGACAGCAGTGCCATGCTGGTCGTCGTGGTAAACGGGAATCTCGAGCGTCTCCTTGAGCTTGCGTTCGATCTCGAAGCAGCGGGGAGCCGCGATGTCCTCCAGATGGATGGCACCGAAGCTGCCCTGCAGCAGTTGGATGGTGTGCACGATCTCGTCGACGTCCTTGCTACGGATGCACAGGGGAAACGCGTCGACATCGGCAAGTGTCTTGAGTAGCGCCGCCTTGCCCTCCATGACCGGCATACCCGCCTCGGGGCCGATATCGCCTAGACCGAGCACCGCACTGCCGTCCGTGACGACGGCCACCAAGTTGGCCCTTCGCGTATAGTCGAACGACAGGTCAACATCGCGCGCAATCTCCTTACAGGGAACGGCCACCCCCGGCGTGTAGACACGTGCGAGGTCCTCGGGACCCTCAATATCGACGCGGCTCGTCACCTCGATCTTTCCATGCCACGCTTTGTATTGATCCAGTACAGCTGCGTTTGTCACGGGCTCTCCAATCATCCGATCTGTCCCACGGACTTTATAGGGACAGGCAGAGACAAAAGCACCCGTCCGATGCTCTTCGCCACAAGCCCGTCCCTTTCGCCACAAGCCCGCACCGCACGACGGAACCGCCGCGATATCGACGCATGGCCGATGATGGAATGGCTCGCGGATTATCTCCGTGAAGCAGGACCGAAAACTGCGTCCCGTTCCAATTGCTTAAATAGCCAAGGTAAAGCAGCAGCTCGACGTAGACCTCGAACCCGAAGTCCACCGCGTAGGCGATTTCATCTAATACAAAAGAAGGCCCCAAATGGGGCCTTCACTCTATTTGTTTTAGCCACCCCCGCGCCGAAGAAGCGCCCAAACCCGAGTGGCCTGGACTGCCGGCGGGGCATTAAGTTGGTCGCGAGTTCCGCACGAGCCGAAGGGCACTTAATGTGCTCTTCGTGCGAGCAGGACTGTCCGAGCAGGCAACTTAATGCCCCGCCGGCAGTCCAGGCCAACTCACGGAAATGAGGCACTACGACAGCGCGATACCGCCGAGCCAACCCCAGCGCACGCCCGAACCGGTTCCATAGAACGCGATAAACGAGTCGAGCGACTTTGACGTGATCGAGCCCTCGTTGCTCATGACGATGTTGTTGCCCACGTAGATACCCACGTGGCCGTAGAGCAAACCGGGGCTACCGGTGCCGGCATGCGAGGAGTCGGCGACGATCATGCCCACCTGCAGGGTCGAGCGATCGGAGCTGTAGCAGTAGGCGTTGAACATGTCACACGCGTTGCCGCCAAAAAAGCCCACACCGGCGTTGCGGAAGACATTCGTGACCCACGCGGCGCACCAGTTGAGACCGGGCGAAGGCGTGGAATAGCAGGCGTTGACGACAGCCTGCTGCTTGCCGGAACCGCCGCTCTGCTGCGGGGTGCCGCCGCTGTAGCTGCCGCCACCCGAGCTGGAACCGCCCGAACTCGAGCCGCCGGAGTACGTCGGCTGCTGCGCCGCGGCCGTCGCCTTCTTGGCCTCCTCCTCCGCCTGGGCGGCGGCGAGGATCTCGGAATCGCGCTTGGCCATGAGCTCCTTGACGTCGTCCGACAGGCCGTTGAGGACGCTCTGGACCTCGGCCTGCTTGGACTGCATGCTCTTCATCTGCTCGGTCTGCTTGTCCTTGAGGGACTCGAGGTCGGTCTTCTGCTTCTCGAGGTCGGCCTTTTGGCTGTCGAGCTCAGACTGGATCGTCTGGATATCCGAGATGGCGTCGCGGTCGCTCTTGTTGACTTTCTCCACATAGTGGGTGTTGGCGACGAACTCCTCAAACGAGCCGGAGGTCAAAAGCAGGGACAGGACGTTGGTGCCGCCCGACTTGTAGCTCGCGGTGACGCGGTCGGAGAGGCCCTCGCGCTTCTTCTTGAGCTCGCTCTTCTTGGCGTCGATCTGGGACTGGACGCCCTCGATCTTGTTGAGCGTGTCCGCGTTCTTCGAGGCGAGCGCCGAGTATTCGCTGGCGATGCCGTAGAGCTGCTTTTGCACCTCATCGACCTTCGCCTGGGCCTCGTTGAGCTTATCGGTGGTCTCCTGCGAGGCCTCGGCCGCATACGTACGCTGCGGCAGGCCGAAGAGGACGGCCGCGGACGCGGCGGCGAAGAGCGCCTTGAGCGCCGTGCGGCGGGAAACATCCTGATCGAGCAGGGAATTTGAAACGTTTTGTGACATATGTGCTCCGATACCTGTTGTGTGTATATGTCGCAATATCCCGTACAGGAGACATCACATGTCAGAAGCTCTTAAGCCCGAGGACATCTGCGTCCTCGTCACCGGTGGCGCCGGATTCATCGGCTCCCACACCGTCGTCCAGCTCCTCGAGGGCGGCTACCAGGTTGTCATCGTTGACGATCTTTCCAACGCGAGCACTGTCGCCGTCGACCGCGTCAAGACCATCGTGGGCGACGAGGCCGCCAAGAACCTCACCTTCTATGAGGCAAACGTCCTGGACCGCGAGGCCATGAACAAGATCTTCGACACCCACCATATCGATTGCGTGATCCACTTCGCCGGCTTCAAGGCCGTCGGCGAATCGGTCCACAAGCCCATCGAGTACTACCACAACAACATCGAGAACACGCTCGTGCTGCTCGACGTCATGCGCAACCATGGCTGCAAGTCCATCATCTTCTCGAGCTCCTCGACCGTCTACGGCGATCCGGACAATCCGCCTGTCACCGAGGAAGACCCCAAGAAGCCCGCGACCAACCCCTACGGTTGGACCAAGTGGATGATCGAGCAGATCCTCATGGATGTCCACACCGCCGACCCCGAGTGGGACGTCGTACTGCTCCGCTACTTCAACCCCATCGGTGCCCATCCGTCAGGCTTGATCGGCGAGGACCCCAAGGGCATCCCCAACAACCTCGTGCCCTACGTGGCGCAGGTCGCCGTGGGCAAGCTCGCCGCGGTCCAGGTCTTTGGCAACGACTACCCCACGCCCGACGGTACCGGCGTGCGCGACTACATCCACGTCTGCGACCTGGCATCGGGCCACGTCGCCGCGCTCAACTGGATGAACGGCAAGACGGGCGTCGAGATCTTCAACCTGGACACCGGCACCGGCAGCTCCGTGCTCGACGTGATTCACGCGTTTGAGAAGGCCTGCGGCAAGGAGCTCCCCCTACAAGATCTGCCCGCGCCGCGAGGGTGACATCGCCGCCAACTGGTGCGATGCCTCCAAGGCCGAGCGCATGATGGGCTGGAAGGCCCAGTACGATATCGCGGACATGTGCCGCGACAGCTGGAATTGGCAGAGCCATAACCCCAACGGCTTCGCCGAGGCCGAGTAGCAAAAAACCTACATACCGCTCTTGCCCCGATCTCACGATGTGAGACCGGGGCTTTTTTCATGGCGCGTAACCATTTACTGAAAATGAGCCAACTTTTTAATCTCGCCTATACATGTTTAAACAACATGTTCTACAATAGACGTATCGAATCAAAACATCGGAGGCGGACTGCACACCCATCGGCAGGCCGACCCCACAACAAGAAGGTTGGTGAGCGCATTCATGGAGCGTGCAAGCGGCGTCCTCATGCCCGTCTCATCTCTGCCCGGACCATACGGAATCGGCGGCTTTGGCTGGAATGCCTACGACTTCGTCGATTTTCTCGCCTCGTGCAAACAACATTACTGGCAGATTCTGCCCCTTACGACGACCAGCTATGGCGATTCGCCCTATCAGTCGTTCTCGGCCCGCGCAGGCAACCCCAACTTTATCGACTTTGCCGAGCTTATCGAGGCAGGGTATCTGGAGCAGCGCGATATCGATGGCGTGTATCTGGGATCCGACCCCAGCAATGTCGACTACGGCGCTATCTTTGGCGGCCGCCGTCAGATTCTCGACCGCGCCGCTGAGCGCTTTGCTGCCGACAAGCCGGCCGATTTTGATGACTTTATCCAGGCCAACGAGGACTGGCTCATCCCCTACTGTGAGTTCATGACCGTCAAAGAGGAGTGCGGTCTCAAGGCGTTTTGGGAGTGGCCCGCGGAGCTCCGTACCCGCGGTGAGGCTTCTGCCAAGGTCTGCGCCGCCCATCCCACGCGCATGCTCTACCACCAGATGACGCAGTACTTCTTCAATCGCCAGTGGAGCCGCCTCAAGGCATACGCCAACGAGCGTGACATTCTCATCATCGGCGACCTGCCCATCTATGTCTCGCGTGACTCCGTCGAGATGTGGGCGACACCTGAGCTCTTTAAGATCGACGCCGCCGGCAATCCCGTGAGCGTCGCCGGCACGCCGCCCGACCAGTTCTCGGCCACCGGCCAGTACTGGGGCAATCCCATCTACGACTGGGACGCCATGGAGTCCGACGGCTTCTCCTGGTGGGAGGGCCGCATTCGCGCCGCCCTCGACATGTACGACGTCATCCGTCTGGATCACTTCCGCGGCTTCGAGGCCTATTGGGAGGTGCCGTTCTCCTCGCCCGATTCATCCTACGGTTCGTGGACGCAGGGTCCCGGCCTCAAGCTCTTCAAGACGCTCGAGGAAAAGCTCGGCACGTTGCCCATCATCGCCGAGGACCTGGGCTTCCTCACCCCCGGCGTCATCGACATGCGCAACAACTCGGGCTTCCCCGGCATGAAGATCTTGCAGTTTGCCTTTGAGGGCACCAACTCGTACTACCTGCCGCACAACTACATTGCCAACACCGTCGCCTACGTCGGAACACATGACAACGAAACGGCACGCGGCTGGTATGAGGGAACGGCCACCCCGCGTCAGCGCGAGCAGGCGGCCCTGTACACCCACCAGCAGGTCGGCGAGTCCATAGCCGACGCGCTCAATCGCACCATCGCCGCCAGCGTGAGCGACACGTGCATCTACACCATGCAGGACCTGCTCAACTTGGGCAACGAGGCGCGCATCAACACCCCTGCCACGCTGGGCGGCAACTGGACCTGGCGCATGCTCGACGGCGCCATCACCCGCGAGCTCGAGCACAAACTCACCGACTGGACCGAGACCTACTTCCGCATCCCGACGGAAGCCGAAATCGAGCTTCCTCAATAGGAGCTACCGCGCCCGACCCCACCCCACCGTGCGGA
>ENA-OUOW01001821-OUOW01001821.1-human-gut-metagenome-genome-assembly--contig:-NODE-1821-length-13241-cov-4.091385_pt1 | contig 13241 bp, 5 predicted proteins | sample MGYA00237938_ERZ548769 | MGnify/ENA primary metagenome ERZ548769 (study PRJEB26490, sample SAMN05356870) | human gut metagenome | biome: terrestrial biome; feature: human-associated habitat; material... | reverse complement strand
CTGCCAATGTGTATGAAGATGCAATTGTCCATGAAATTATCCGACAACCGATAGCCGTCTACGGCGATACCTTTTTCGGCACCTGTTCGCCGCAAATCCCCGAAGAATACAGGAAAAACATGAACCCCAAGATCAAAAGCCTGCTGGAGTGCTCCGATGAAAGCGACAACCGATCGTGGTCGCGTATACGCTGAAATAATCGGACGCAGGCCTTGCATCGGGAACCGTTTTTTCTGGATTACAAAATTGCACCTTATTTTCAAAACGGCAGGCGGATAAATTGATTTTTAGCCTATATTTTGATCGGACGGACTTATCGGAATCCGGCAAGCGCCCCATATGCCGGATTTCCGGGGCATAGATTCCCGGAAGAGAAGTTGCCGGAAGCGGGATCCGGTGTTCCGCCCGGAAAAAGCAGGGGCGGAGCCTTTACAGCCTCCGCCCCGCGCAATCTTACCGTCATCCGTTAATACACCTCGAACTCATAGATTCTGGCGGTATTTCCTTCGCTTTGGTCAGGTTTTGAGACCACGAGCCTCACGTATCGGGCGATTATGGGTTCTGGAAGGATCCTGTCGGTTTCGAAAGCCGTGTTGTCATAGACCGTGTCCACCGTTTTCCACTCCTCGCCGGGGCTTTGGCGCACCTGCAGCGAATACTCCTTTGTGATGTAGTCCAGGGATTCGAGCGCAGCATGCATGACATACCATCCCCGGATCGTGGTCTCCCGGCCGAGGTCTACCCCCAGCAGTTTGGGTTTGGCATCGCTGTAATCGCACCACTTGGTGGACACATCCTCGTCGGTGGCGTACTCGGCCCTCTCGGAGGCGTTGACCTCCCCCGACCTTTCCACGACGGGTTTGCCATAGAGCAGGTTCCTGCGCCCGGCCTGCGAGGCGTCGGCGCCTTTCACGGGCAGCTGCACGCGCAGCAGATCGCAGGCCGCGCCGATACCTCCGGCAGGATCTTCGGCCACCGTCGCCGCGAACACCACGATGCGCGGGTCGTCGGGCAGTACCAGCTGCCGCGCCCCCTCGGGGATGTCGAGGCCGATGCGGAACATGTAGGTGAATTCGTAGGGTCTGTCCTCGTTACGGATCATATCATGCTTGTGCGTGCCCACGAAGGCCACCTGCGCATCCTTGAGGTAGGGCTCGGTATGCCCCGTATGGCCCCACTGTCCGATGAAGCCGCCATAATAGGGTACCAGTGCCGTGTGCTCCTTTCCGTCGACGGTGAATACGGCCTGCGTGTCGTACATGGTCGAGGCGGCCAGCAGGTAGAGCTTGCCGTAGCGCCCGCGGGGCAAGTCGATGGTGTCGCGGCGGCATTTGACACCGTTCTGCGCGGCGGGATCCCCGATCTCGAAGCCGACACCCCCGTACACGATGCGGGACGGCATCAGCTCGGCGGCGTAGGAGTTGCCCTTGCCGTCGAAGTTGGAGTCCGAGCGGAACGGGTTGTAAGAGGCCGTCTTGACGTTGTAAGGCAGCTCCACAGCCGCCTCCGCGGCGGGCGTGAGCGCCCGGACGGGCCTGGCGAGTTTCACGCGGAAAGTCTTCATGCCGAAGGGCCCGACCTCGAAGCGCAGCTCGCGGCCGCTGAACTCCGCGTCGCCCACGACGTCCTCCACGCCGTTGAGCTCCCGGGCGTCGACGATCTGAGCCGCGAAGCTCGCCACGGCCTGCTGCGACCCGAGCCCCGAGGTCTCGTAGAAACGAACCACATATTCGTCCGAATCCTCGGCCTGTTTGAGCGCCCGCAGCGCCACATTGGGGTTCTGCGAGGCGACCAGCGAGAAGCTGCGGCCCAGCACCCCGCCGTGGCGGGGCGCGACGAATGCCCGAAGCGGCTGGTTGAGCACCTCGGCCTTGCGCACGGCACCTCCCGCGCGGTAATCGCCCGCGTGCCCTACGATCGAGTAGGTGAACGTATGGTGTCCGAAGTCCTGCTTGTTCTGGTATGCGTAGCCGCCCTTGGTCGCAGGCGTATGCAGCAGCGTAAGGCGCAGCGTGTTGTCCGCGGGTTTGTCCCAGCCGTACTTGCTGTCGTTGAGCACCGAGACCCCGTAGCTGCCGTCCGCGTCGGTGAGGTCGGCCCACTGCTGCGCATAGACCTCGTAGGCGGTCGCGGTGTTGTTGCCCCGCGCCACGGAGCCCACGCCAAGGTCATAGACCGCCTCGGGGTTCGAGACCGAAAGCGGGAACTCGGCCTTCAGCAGGGCATCGGACGACTGCCAGTCGATGTCGTTCACAAGGTCGATCCTGTCGGCCTGGGCGCCTTCGCGCAGCGTGATCCACTGCCGGAAGCGGGAATCCCCCAGCGTACGTTCCACGCATACCGAGGCGCGCAGGGGCCCCTCTTCGGCCACGGTGACCTTCACCTCGCCCGTGATGGCCTGCGGCGATGCGTCCACGGTCTTCTTGAGGATCTCCCAGGCCGGCCAGCTGTAAGACTCGTTCTGCGGGAAGAACGCAAGGCGGATGGACTTGCCGGCGGCCACCAGCTCGCGGCCATGACGCTTGTCGACGATCGACGAGATGTCGCCGTTGGCGTCCAGCGTAAGTTTATAGACGCTGTTCTCCAGCCCCGAAGTAGTGGCCGTTATCGCCGGGGCCTTCGGCTGCCCGCCCTTGCGGATGTCGTAGACGGCATACCCCGCAGCCGGGACGGTGGCCTCGATCAGCAGCCGCGTCTGCCCCTGCTGCGTGCCGAGCACCTGCGAGGGAACCCGGACGCCCTTGTGGTCGTAGACCGTGAATTTGCTCCCTTCGAGCGGCAGCGTAACCTCCACAACGTCCGAGACCTCGAACCCCGCAGCGTTGTAGAGTACCACGGGGAGGCCTTTGACATCGGTATCCAGACCCCGCGAAACCGCGCCAACCGAGGTCGTGAGCACGTCCGCGAACTGTTTGAGCGAGATCAGCTCGTCGTTCCACGAAAACTCGTAGGCACGGGGGATGCTCGTACCCGTAAGGTCGTCGTGGAACTGGTGCCAGATAAAGCGTTTCCAGGCCTCGGTGAGAACCTCGCGCGGGTAGGGCACGGCCCCGAGCCAGTCGGCGGCAACGGCGCTGCGTTCGGCAGCGTCGGCAAGCTGCTCGTTACGGCGGTTATAGAGCTTCATCGCAGCCTGCGAGGTATAGCAACCCGTGGCATGCACGTCCATCAGCAACTCCCCGTTCCACACCGGAAGCTCCGGGTGGGAGGAATAGGGAAGGTAGTCCTTGTAGAGGCGGTCGCTCGTGGCGCTGATGATCTTCACGGGCCCGTCGCCCTGCAGGCCCAGTTCCAAAGCCCGCACCGACTCGATGGTCGGGGCGCCGCCCGTGTCGCCCGTACCATAGTAATGGTAAACGGCATTCAGAGGATTGCCCTCGGCGATGCCTTGCAGGTACTTGCTATGGCTGAGGTCTTCGTAACGCCACTTGGTCGTATAGTTGTGGGCGTCCATCACGGCCATGATACGCGAACCGTCCACGCCCTGCCACAAGCCGATCTCGAACGGAATCTTGCTCGCACCATGGAACGGACGGTGGCGCCACATGAGTTTCTGCGTCGAGAAACCGATAAGACCGCTGTGGGCGGCGATCGTCGGAAGCGTCCACCCGAAACCGAAGCAGTCCGGCAGGAAGATGTCCGTGCCTTCGACCCCGAATTCGCGGCGGTAGAAGTGCTGTCCGTACAGGATATTGCGCGTGAAGGACTCCGCGGACGGGATATTCGGGTCGGTGGCGTCCCACGTGCTGCCCGTGACATGCCAGCGCCCCTCGCGGATGTAACGCTTGATCAGTTCGTACTGGTGCGGGTAGTACTCCTTCATCCACTGGTACTTGATGCCGCCCTCGAAGTTGAACACGTAATCGGGGTAGGTGCCAAGGAGAAACAGGTTTTGATCCAGCGTCTTCGGGATGTACTCCCGGATCGAACGCTGCACGTCCCAGTTCCACTGGGAATCAAAATGCGCGTTCGAGACTAAATAAGCTTTGGGGCTATCCTGTGAAAAGACATGTGCTGAGATCAGCACAAACAGGAACAATAATAAAATTCGTTTCATGGGCTGGTTGGATTAGACTATTTCTGGGTTAAAGAATTTATATCCGTATCGGGTTTCAAAATTAGCCGGAAACGCCCCGCAAAAAATATTTTTAAATGACATATTAGTATGATCTTTTGACATAATTCGTAAAAAAACACGAATAACCCGGATATTTCGTCCTCCCGGCACAAAAACGGGGTTGCGGGGCATCCGGCAAAAACGGGGACACCATGTCCGGGATACAAAAACAGGAATGCGGGATGCGCCCCGGATATACGGCTACGGATAGACGGGAAAGCAGCCGGACAAGGGCAAGCCCGGGCAATCCGGCGCCGGGAGGGGTCAGCGGCAACTGAACACGACGCTCTGCGAAGCGCCGTGTTCGTCGATCACGGTCAGGCGGTGCTTCCCCGGCGCCGGGCGGACGGAGACCTTGTGTTCGAAAGAGGTCGAACCGACATAGTCGTCGTCGATATGCCAGAACAGCACGGCATTGCGGTCGCGGTGCACGGCCGTAAAGACAAGGCTCTGCTGTTCCCCTTCGAGCGACCTCGGGGCGACCAGCACACGCCCCGGCTGCGGATAGATGATGTCGATGGGGTTGTTTTCGGCTTGGTTACCCGGCAGGCCGGGATGCAGCGGGGGCAGCGGACGGTAATCGGGATGCTGCCGGCGGTAATACCACTCCTGCGCAGGCGGGAGGATAAACATCGGCATGCGGACGATCCTGGCCGGGTCGTAGCAATCCGCCGTCACACGGTATTTCAGGTCGGCGCTCAGGTTGACGATCCGGTGGTAGGGGCACACCTCCCCAAGGGCGGCCGCACGGGGAATCATCACCGTATCGCGGTCAGGACAGATATGCGAAGCCAGGTAGCCGCTCTGTCGGCAGACCACGGCGGGTTCCAGGTCGCCGACGGGCTCCGCGAACCACTCCCCTTTGGGCAGCAGGCCGAAGACCTCGAACAGGACAGGCGCGGCATACCCCACGCCCGTCATCAGCGGGCGTCCCTCGCCCGTGCAGTTCCCGACCCAGACCCCGACGGCATAGTCGGGGGTCATGCCTACGGCCCACGCATCGCGGTTGCCGTAGCTGGTACCCGTCTTCCAGCCGATCTTCTTCGACGACGAGAAATACTGCCATTCGCCCTCCTCCTCGGGACGGGCCACATGGCTGATCGAATTGGCCATCAGCCATATCGCGCCCCGTGAGAGGGGAATATCCCCGGCATCGACCGCCGTGCCGCCGCCGGGGTCGTAATGCGGGGTGCGTATCGTCTGCCGGCCGTTGAGTTTGGCCGCCAATTTCATGTAGGCCGACGTGAGATCCCACAACGAAATCTCTGCGCCGCCCAGAATCAGCGAAAGCCCGTAATGGGCGGCGCTCCGGTCGATCGTCCCGAAGCCCAGGGCACGCACCAGCGCAAGGAAGTTCTCCTTCCCGTACTTGTCGAGCATTCTCACCGAAGGGACGTTGAGCGAACGCTCGACCACCCGGTCGGCAGGCACCGCCCCGTCGAAGGTTCGGTTATAATTATGGGGTGTGAAGTCCCTGTAATAGGTCGGCACGTCGGGGAAAAGCATCGCAGGCAATGCCGTCCCGTTGTCCAGCATCGCGGCATAGAGCAGGGGCTTGAGCACGCTGCCGCTGCTGCGCGGGGCGGGAATCACATCGACGCTCGTACCCTCGGTGCGGTCGGCGGGGTCGTACACGTTCCCTACGTAGGCGAGCACTTCGCCGCTTTCCACGTCCATGACGACGATGGCCATGTTGTTGATCTTATTACCCCGGTAACGCTTGTTGTAGCGCCGGGCAAGGTCGTTGACTCGGCTTTGCAGGTCGTAGTCGAGCGTCGAGCGGAGCGACCCCTCGCGCATTTTGCCCAGCAGGTACATCGCCTCCATCGGCATCGGTTCGGGGGCGTCGGGCAGATGCTCCTGTTTTGCGAGGGCGCATGTCAGCGAGTCGATACGGCCGTCGTGCCAAATCCGGTCGAGCAGCCCGTCGCGTTTCTCCCGCAGCCGTTCGCGGTTGCGGCGGATATGGATCAGCGAAGGGGAGTTGGGCAACACGGCGAGCATGACGCATTCGGCCCACGAAAGCTGTGCCGCACTGCGGCCGAAATAGTACCACGCGGCACTTTCCAGCCCGACCACGTTGCCTCCGAAAGGCGCATGGGAAGCATAGAGGGCCAGGATTTCATCCTTGCTGCAACGCAGTTCGAGGCGCGTGGCGAGCACCATCTCGACGAACTTTTCCCGGAACGTGCGGGGTTTCCCGCCGCGGCTCAGGCGGATGGTCTGCATGGTGAGCGTACTCGCCCCGCTCGTGATCCGCCCGGCCGCAAGGTTCTGCCGCACGGCACGCCCCAGCGCCAGCGGATCCACCCCGAAATGGCGGTAAAAACGTTTGTCCTCGTAGGTCGTGATGGCGACCCGGAACTTTTCGGGGACGCTGTCCGTGGGAAAGAAACGCCACTGGCCGTCGGAGGCGACCTTGGCCGACATCAGGCGGCCGTCGCGGCTCCACACGGTCGCCGAAAAAGGCTCGTCGAAGAGCGTCCGGGGTAGGAACAAACAATATCCCGCGGCGAGCATGGCAACGACCAGCATCGCGAAAAAACATATTCTCTTTTTAGCCGGTTTTTTTGCCATATTTTTACGTATCTTTGGCAAAGTTACCTAAAATCCCCCATTATGAAAACAATATGCCATGCTTTGTTTGCGCTGTCCGCCCTGCTCATCGCCTCGTGCAGCAAGCAGACGTCCGACATCATCGAATGGTCGACCAACGGAGTGACGGGCGTCAGGATGCCTCTCCACGTGACGTTCGTCGAAAACGTACAAGTCGAGGAAAGCGCCATGCAGGATGCCATATCGATCACCCCGGCCGTCGGTTTCGACGCCTACCTGTCGGGGATGCGCATGATCCGCATCGTCCCCAAATCCCCGCTGCAATACGACACGCAGTACAAGGTGGCCATCGACGCCGCGAAACTCACCGGCCGGCAGCACAAGGGCATCGCGGAGTTCAGGTTTGCGACCCCCAAACTGCGGTTTACCTACAACGACAGCTGGCTGCAGCAGAACGACGAGATGACCGGCTATGTGCTCATCGGCGAGATCGTCTCGTCGGACTATGCCGAGGGCAGCTACATGGAACGGAACCTCAAAATAAGCGGCGCGGCGGGTACCGACGTCAAATGGACGCATTCGGAAGACGGGCTCACGCACCAATACACCGTGGGCAACATCGTCCCGCGGGGCGATGAGGGCTATACGCTGACGCTCGATTTCAATTACGACGAAAAGCAGACCCTCCAGGTGGAAGTCCCCCGCAAGGACGAATACGCGGTCATCGACCACAGCGTGAATCCGGATCCGCTCGCCATCGTAGTCACCTTCTCCGAACCCATCCGGCAGAACCAGGATCTGAAAAACCTGATCCGCTTCGACACCAAGTTCCGGACTTCGGTCGACAAAAACAGGCTCTACATCTATCCCGAAGCACGCCCCACGGGAGCGCATAGTGTCACGATCGGCCGCGACGTAGTGAGCAAGAACGGGCAGAAGCTCAAGGAGAGCTATTCGTTCACGATCACGCTGCCGTCGCGCACCCCCTCGATCCGCTTCACGGGCAAAGGCTCGATCCTTCCCTCGTCGAACGACATGTCGCTACTGTTCGAGGCGGTGAATTACCAGAAAGCCCGGGTGCGGGTACGAAAGATATTCGCCAACAACCTGCTGCAATTCTTCCAGCAGAACTACTACGACGACCAATACTATTCATCCATGGATTACGTGTCGCGCGTCGTCCGCGACACGACCATCGACCTGGGGGCCAGGTCTTCGACCAGGCTCGACCAGAGCAACACCTATTCGCTCGACCTGAGCCGCCTGATCACCGACAGCCGCAAGTCGATGTACCTGCTCGAAATCCGGGGTGTCGACCCGCTTACGCCCGTCGACGACGAATACGACTACGACTATTATTTCGGGGATTACAGGACCTACAAGGAGCGGTCGAAAGTGGTCGTGCAGTCCGACATCGGCCTCATCTGCAAGAGCAGCGGCAGCGACCAGTACGTCGTCTACACGACCGACCTGGTCTCCGCCCGCCCCAAAGGGGGCTGCAAAGTCAGGACCTACGACCGGCAGAACCAGATGCTGGCCGAAGCGAGCACCGATTCCGAAGGGCGGGCCGTGCTGAGGACGAAGGACGAACCTTACATCGTCACGGCCGAAGCCGGAGGGGACGTCACCTTCGTGAAGGTAGAACCGGGCACGGCCCTGTCGCTGAGTAATTTCGACGTGGGCGGCACGGCAAATCCCAAGGGGATAAAAGGCTATATCTTCGGCGAACGCGGCGTATGGCGCCCGGGCGACGACATACACCTCACGTTCATCGTCACCTCGGATAATCCGCTGCCCGAAAGCCACCCGGCATCGCTGGAATTCTTCAACCCGAACGGGCAGCTGGTGCAGTCGCTCGTAAACAACAGCTCCTCGGACGGCATCTACACGTTCAGCCTGGGGACGACGCCGGCGTCGCCGACAGGGCTATGGCGGGCCAAGATCACCTTCGGCGGCGCACAGTTCGAAAAATCCGTCCGGGTGGACGCGATCAAGCCCAACCGGATGAAAATCGAGCTAAAACTCGGGGACGGGCAACTGGTCGACGCCGCGCATTTCACGGGCAGCCTGACCGCCCGGTGGCTGCACGGCACCCCTGCGGCCGACGCCAAGGCGGTGCTCCAGGCACAGTTGTCGCAAATTGCCACACGCTTCAAGGGCTACGAGGGCTATTCGTTCGACGACGCCTCGAAATACTTTGGCACCGAGGAGCGGGAAATCGTCACCGGCACCACCGACGCCCAAGGGTCACTGGCACTTTCGACCGACGAGCTCTCCTCGCTGGAGGGGTTGAGCCCCGGTATGCTGAGCGGCAGATTCACGGTAAAGGTCTTCGAAAAGAGCGGCGACTTCAGCGTCGACCAGCAGGTTGCGACCATATCGCCCTATGACACCTACTTCGGGATCGGAGTCGCCACCCAGAAAAGCGACTGGGGCGACGAATACCTCGACAGCAGGAAGGAGCATATCATAAAGGTCGTGATGCTCGACTCGAAGGGCAAGCCCGAACCCGGCAGCGAAAACGTGCTCGTATCGGTCTACAAAATGGATTCCTACTGGTGGTGGGACGCCTCAACGCCCAATTCCCAGGCGCACTACGCCAAAAATGCGCTCAATTCGAATTACAAGACCCTCCAGGCAACCCTTTCGAACGGCACGGGACAGGCCACGATGCGCTGGAGCACGGGCGATTACGGCTATTACATGATCCGCGTCACGAGCCCGAACCGGGCACACTCGGCGACCCGACTGGCGGGGCGACGTCACTTCGGTGACGGATGCCGCCACGCGGCTCGCCCTCACCCGCGACAAAGCCAAATACGTCCCGGGGGACAAGGCCAGGGTCACCATCCCCTCGTCGCCGGGCGCACGGGCGCTGGTCGGCATCGAAAGCGGCAGCGTCGTGCGGGAAAGCTTCTGGGTGGAGTGCACCGGCAAGCAAACCGACATCGAAATCCCCGTCAAGGAGGGGATGGCCCCCAACATCTATGTCTCGGTAACACTCGTCCAGCCCCACAACTCGACGCTCAACGACGCACCGATCCGCCTGTTCGGCGTAACGCGGCTCGACGTCGAGGATGCCGCGCGAAGGCTCACCCCCGTGGTCGAGATGCCCGAAACAGTAAAACCCGAATCGGAGGTGACGATAAAAGTCCGGGAGAAAAACGGCCGGAAAATGAGCTACGTGCTGGCGCTCGTCGACGAGGGACTGCTGGGGCTGACACGCTTCAAGACCCCCGATCCCTACGGTTATTTCAACGCGACCGAGGCACTGGGCGTCCGCACGTGGGACATGTTCGACTATGTCATCGGCGCCTACGGCGGCAGGATCGAACAGATGTTCGCCATCGGCGGCGACGCCGAGCAGCCGAACACGGGGGCGCTCAAGGCACAGCGGTTCAAGCCCGTCGTACGGTTCATCGACGCACAGAAACTGGGCACCGGGAAGACGAACACGCACAAAATCACGCTTCCGCCCTACTTCGGCGAGGTTCGGGTGATGGTCATCGCCTCGAACGGCCGGGCGTTCGGCGCCGCGGAGAAGGATGTCGCGGTGAAAAAACCGCTGCTGGTGCAGGCCACCATGCCCCGCGTAGTTTCCACCGACGAAGAGGTCGAGGTTCCGGTCACGGTCTTTGCCCTCGAAGACGGGGTCGGGAAAGTCGACGTGAAAATCGCCGCGAACGAATCGTTCTCGCCCGTCGGGCCGTCCAGCAAGAGCATCACGCTCGGCCGGAGCGGCGAGGAGGTCGTATCGTTCCGCCTGAAGGTCAACAAGCGAACCGGCATCGGGAAGGTACGGGTCACGGCTGCGTCGTCGGGCGACAGCTCCGCGTCGGAAATCGAGCTGGACGTCCGGGAACCGAACCCCTATGTGACCCTGTCGAAGGACTATGTCATCGACCCGGGCAAGACAATGGCGGTAAAACCGCTCAAGGAGAACGGCAAGGCGAAGCTGGAACTTTCGTCGATCCCGCCCATAGACCTTTCTCGGCGCCTCGAATACCTGGTGAGATATCCCCACGGCTGCATCGAGCAGATCACCTCGGGCGCCTTCCCGCAACTCTACCTGCCTTCGGTCGTGGAGTGCGACGCGAACATGTTGCAGGACATCGACCGCAACGTCAAGAGCGTGCTTTCGCGCCTGGGCAGCTACCAGCTCTCCGACGGCGCATTCGCCTACTGGAGCGGCAATACGTCGAGATCAGAATGGGGGACGGTTTACGCGACGCACTTCCTGATCGAGGCTGCGAAACACGGCTACGGCGTGGACAGGGCGATGCTCGACCGGGCGCTCAAATACCTGCGCAGCAACCCCTCGGACTACTACCTGACCCAGGCCTATACCCAGTATGTGCTGGCGCTGAACGGGACTCCGACCCGGGGTGCCATGAACCAGCTCCGGGAAAAGGCCGCCTCGCTAAGTAGCGACGCCAAGTGGCTGCTGGCGGCGGCATACGCTTTGGACGGCAACAGGAAAGTCGCCGAAGGGCTGATCTCGCTCTGCGTGGACAACGCGGAAAAGGCCAACCCCTACGACGGCACCTACAACAGCGACGAACGCCGGATGTCGATCTCGCTCATGACGCTCACGATACTCGGACGCCGCGAAGAGGCTTTCCGCATGGCGCTGAAGATGTCGGACATCCTCAAGAAGGACAGGTGGCTCAGCACCCAGTCGACGGCATGGATGCTCAGCACCCTTTCCAATTTCGCCGTAGCGGGACAGACCGGCATCGACGCCACAGCGGGCAGGGAGATCGTCAAGACCGACAAATCCATCGAGAGCATGCCCCTGGCCGCACCGACTGAGGTGAGGAACAACGGTTCGGGCAGCCTGTACGCGGTCGTCAGCCAGAGTTATACCCCCGGCAAGGGCGAGGAGACCGAAGCTGCGAGCGGCATCCGGATCGACGTGCGTTACACGAATATGGACGGTGCCGCCATCGACCCTGCCTCGATCCGGGTATCGACCGATTTCTACGCCATCGTGACCGTCTCTAACACCAGCGGCCACGAACGGTACGCCGACCTTGCGCTGACCCACATCTTCCCGGCAGGATGGGAGATCACCTCCGAACGGGACTTGTCGTCGCTCACCTACCAGGATATCCGCGACGACCGGGTGCTGAGCTACTTCGACCTGAGCCGGGGCGAAAGCAAGGAGATCCCCGTCAAGCTGACGGCAACCTACAAGGGGCGCTACTACCTGCCTTCGGTCTACTGCGAAGCGATGTACGACAACGCCGTCCGCGCCCTGAAAAAGGGACAGTGGGTCGAGGTGGTCGATTAATGCCGCTTCGTCAGCCGGGAAAACACAGCGCAACCGGCAACAGGTTCCGGCAACACCTGAAAATATTATGGCAAAACGGCTTCGGGCATCCGGAGCCGTTTTTATTTCCGGATTCGTACTCCCGGAGGGAAAACGCCGCTAAATTCGGGTATAAGAGGCACTTTCCTCCGGTAAAATAGGAATTTGGAAAATATTTTTAATATATTTGTTGCCAAGGTTAGTTAGATTAGTCATATTATGTGCGAGAAACTGTTTATTTTCGACACCACGCTCCGCGACGGCGAGCAGGTTCCCGGCTGCCAGTTGAACACGATCGAAAAGATCGAGGTCGCCAAGTTGCTGGAAAGCCTCGGCGTGGACATCATCGAGGCGGGATTCCCGATCTCCAGCCCCGGAGACTTCAACTCCGTGCTCGAAATTTCGAAGGCCGTCTCCGAGCCGACGATCTGCGCGCTGACCCGCGCCGTGAAGAAGGACATCGACGTTGCGGCCGATGCGCTGCGGCTGGCCAGGCGCAAGCGTATCCATACGGGCATCGGCGTTTCGCCGCAGCATATCTACGACAAACTGCGTTCCACGCCCGAGAAGATCGTCGAATCTGCCGTCGAGGCGGTGAAATATGCCAAACGCTACGTCGAGGATGTGGAGTTCTATGCCGAGGACGCCGGGCGCGCCGACGTCGAGTACCTCGCCCGCGTGGTCGAGGCGGTCATCCGGGCCGGCGCGACGGTGGTCAATATCCCCGACACGACGGGCTACTGTCTTCCGAACGAATACGGCGCGAAGATCAAATACCTCGTGGACAACGTTCCCAACATCGACCGGGCGATCATTTCGACCCACTGCCACAACGATCTGGGCATGGCTACGGCCAATACGCTGAGCGGCATCCTGAACGGCGCCCGGCAGGCCGAGGTGACGATCAACGGCATCGGCGAACGGGCCGGCAACACCTCGCTCGAAGAGGTGGTGATGACGCTCCGCTGCCACAAGGACGTGGCCGTCGACACGAACATCAATTCGCGCCTGATCACCAAGGCCTCGCACCTGGTGTCGAGCCTGATGAACATGCCCGTGCAGCCCAACAAGGCCATCGTGGGCCGCAACGCCTTCGCCCATTCGTCGGGCATCCATCAGGACGGCGTGCTCAAGCAGCGTCAGACCTACGAGATCATCGACCCGCAGGACATCGGGCTGAACGAGTCGGTCATCGCCCTCACGGCCCGCAGCGGGCGCGCGGCCCTCGTGCACCGGCTCGAACTGCTGGGTTACGAC
>ENA-OUOW01001820-OUOW01001820.1-human-gut-metagenome-genome-assembly--contig:-NODE-1820-length-13247-cov-4.739615_pt1 | contig 13247 bp, 12 predicted proteins | sample MGYA00237938_ERZ548769 | MGnify/ENA primary metagenome ERZ548769 (study PRJEB26490, sample SAMN05356870) | human gut metagenome | biome: terrestrial biome; feature: human-associated habitat; material... | reverse complement strand
CTGAGTTACTTACTATATTGAGAAAAACAGGGGAGAGGGGGAAAATGAACGATGGCACTGGAAAATAATCTGGTCATGGATTCGGATGCTGAACTGAAAGCATTTTTGAGTTCCATCCTGTCCTCGGAGGGAATTGTTGTGAACATCAATCGAACTTTTATTGCCTACAATAACGGCACAAACCGCAACAGGGTGTTTGCCCGATGCGCGAATCGTATGGCACAAAAGGGAACTGACGAAAAGTTTGTGGTCATTGCCTTGATGTGCTATCCGGCATTGAACTGGATTCTCAATGCGCAGGATATCGATGCAATGATTGAACGGCTTCATGATATGGATACGGATGGCTCGGTCCGTAACATTTCGGAGATTCAGTCCCTGTTGGAAAACAGCACAGGATACTCAAGACCTCGTTTGCACCTGGAGATGCGTAAGCTTTTCTTTGCAAGATGCCAGCAGCTGGTAGATGCGGTTGATGATGCGATGAATCGGGCAGTGTTCCGAAACGCTCAGTCCTATAAGCCAGCCCGCATTTCACTTGCGATGGCAATGTTGCGTGGGTCTATTCTGGACAGTGACCCGGTATCTGCCGTCATGATTCGGAATAACTTTGATGGAATCATCGAAGACGTGACGAAAGTTGGTGGCGAAACCATCAAGGAACTGGTTTTACAGTTGGCTCCCAACGAGGGCATGGTTCAAGGGGCTGAGGCTGCCTATCTCTACCATAACACAGAGGTACTGCTTCGTGAGTATTCTCGCATTACACATCCGTCGTGTGTGGATGGAAACAGTACCCTGCGCTTGATTGCAACTGCCGGGAACCAACTGGATGTATCTGACCACAAATCGGATGCACGCTATGCTCAGGCACAGATTCTTCTGCAATATGCAAAGCTGATTGGCAGCGCAATCGAACTGCTGAAGCAGTTCCCGGACGGCGATACGAAACTCTACGATGTGCTGATGCTCGTTGTTAATGAGAAGTATGGTCCAAGCGGTACTGATGAGGCAACGCTTGCCAAACGGGTAGGAATCAACAGTTCTTACTTTTGTGAAAAAAAACATCGTGCGTATACCGCACTCTCTGCTCTTTTGTGGGGATGCGATATTGAATCTTTGCTATCTTTGCTTAGCAAGGATTAGTTTTCTGTTGTCCAAAATCGAGACTGGAGTTTCGACTAATCGAGTTTCAGCAGATTTGGAAACCAAACCATAACTTTGTATTAACCTCATACCCCGTTATACAGGGTATGGGGGCGATAAAACACACGCAAAAACGAGACTGTAATTTCGACTAATGGCAGGAGGTTAGCGAAAATGGCAAACAACAATGGTTATCTTACGCACTGCCGCATTTGCGGTACACCGATTTTTAGCCTGGGGAACCGTCAATTTTGCTCTGCGTGTTACGCTCAGAATCGGCGCAATGCAGCACATCGCAGCAATGCAGAAGCCAAAATGAGAAGAGAACAGGCGAAGCGCGAGGAGGAAAAAATGAAAGCATCGAATAAAACTGTTACGAGCGCACAGGAATTGGCTATGAGAGCAAAGCTCTCCGAAATGGGCGGTATCTCTTATGGAGAATTGTCCTTGTGGGAAATGTCTCACGGCCTGGAATTCGCAGCGTGGGAGCACGAATGGGAAAAGCTCAACGGCGGCACGGATTCTAATGGAACGAAGTTTCCGGACCATCTGCCGGAAGGGTTCCCGAAACGCAAGGCTCCCCCGGAGCATCCTTGGGTTAATTCGGCTGCGTGCCATGGCTAATCGCCGGAAAAAGTATGAACGGTCTGAGGATTACCGATACCGGTATATTTTGAATCATCCTGGAGCTTTTGGAAAGTTTTACATGTGCCCGTATTGTGGACGCATTATGACGCGCAATTCGATGCAGGTTGACCATATCGTTTCCGTCAATCTGGCAAACAGGCATCGGGCGTACCGAATCCTTGTGCCGAACGATGACATCAATAATATCCGAAACCTGACAGCTTCCTGTCCTGAATGCAATAACAAGAAATCCGATTCGGGCGGCGGCTGGATATTCCTTGGCCGATTCGGCAAATACATTTTCACCCTCATCTGGTTGGTTCTTCTTCTGGCTTGCTTTGCTTTTGTTCTGTGCTGCGTTTCCGAGACCCTTCAACGAGGCTTCCTGATTCCTTATGTTGCAGATTTAGCAAATGTTTTGCTGCACTGGATTTCCGACACGATTGCCCAAATGTTTCGATTTAATATATAACACCACACAAAAACCGAAAGGAGATATTTGTTCATGGAACCGAATTCGACTCTGGGCGAGCCTATTGGCGTTGTCCACGTTACTATCAACGGCCAGAAAGTTCCGGCCAATGTCTATGCCGACCGCACCTGCATCATGCCGGATGGCACGATTCGAAAGGTCAAACAGGAGGTGGTCGATGCACTGCTTGCAAAGAAACGTGCGGCAGAGATTCCGGCTCAGACCCCTGTACAGCAGCCCGCCACATCTCAGCCCCACATTACCCGTGTTCAGTCTCAGCCTGTTATTCAGCCCATGCAGCCTGCCGCACCTCAGCCCGCTGTTCAGACTCCGCAGACCACGATGCAGTATGGCGTTTCTGCTCATGGCGTCTCTCCTGCACAAGCTCCTGAATATCAAGTACCTGTAGCGGGTACTGTTCAACAGCCTTCCCAAACGACTGCATCCGTTCCCAATATTCCTGACCCCAATGACCTTCCGGACCAGATGACGGCCACTCGCCAGACAATGGTGGCTCAGGAATTGATGCAGCAGGAAGCAAACGAAGCGGCCAAGAAGCGTTTCGGGCTTGGCAAGGGCAAAAAGGAAAAGCCTGCAAGCGGCGCTCACCACGCCGCATCGGCACCGACTCAAGCCACCGCAGAGCCTGCTCGGCCTTCGCAAAAGAAAAAGAGCAGCAAGGTCATTGCAGCAATTCTGGCAGTTGTCATCGTTGGCGGTGTGGCTGGCTATGCTTTCGTACCGTCCGTCTATGATGGTGTAAACGGAGTTCTCACTGCTGTAACCGGACATCAGGTTGGCGTACCTCCTGTATCTGAGAACGGCGATGATGATGTCATCACGCCTCAGCCGACCGTCAATCAGCCCGCATCCGGCAGCACCGACACCACTTCCAATGAAGTAAACAAGGTTCTCGGCGATATCGACATGAGCGGCGATGTCACCATTGAATTTTACGCCAACGTTAAGACCGCAGATGGCAGAGAATATAAAGTTCCTCTGTCTACCGCAAACCTCACCGATGGCACTCTGACCGCACTTCTTGATTCTGGCGGCTATCCGTTGACTCAGAATGCTCAGTAATTCGGTATCGGCTTCCACTAACAACTCAAAAAGGAGGATAAGCGGGCTGATGCCGCTTCTTACCGACAAGTAAAGAATGCAGCATTAAAAAGCCCAGCCGATTTCGCGTCGGTTGGGCTTTCTCGCTTGAATGAAACATGAACAATATGATTAACTCGCAGAAAATCAAATATGCTTTCTGTGCGGCTGGCAGTGCGGCTCTTGGCCTTATCTTTGCGCTGTATACTCGAAAAATTGTGTTCGTTGCGGCCGGGCTTGTTGTGGCCGGGTATTTCATCATGGAATTTCTGAGGGCCGTGCAGAGGGCGAAAGACGGGAAATACGTTGCGGTAAAGGCTTTGGCGGTTTCCGCTGACCAGCAGCGCGACATGACCGGCGTTAAAGAGACTTGGCGGTTTGTGCCGGTGGATGAAGATGGGAATCCGCTTCGTGACACGGCTTCTCATGACGTTTTCATTACCGTGAAACAAAAGGACCGCGACTACCATATTGGCGGAACCTACAATATGCTGTTTTGCCTTGAAGGTGATAAGGGAATGAACAGTGAAACACTCGTCAGTATTGAACAGTGCTTTCCAGCTTCCTCGACCGCAAAGAAGGCTCAGGAACCGGTTCAGGAACAGCCCGCAGCGCAAGAGGTTGGTGCAAGCGTGAAGAAAGTGAACTTCCAGAACGTTTCAAATAAACCTAAGCTGATTGTGCTGGATAATCGGAACCGTAAGCAGGATGGTGATTCGGAATGAACTTTCCGATGATTGTTCTTTTGTGCTTCGTGTGCTGTCTGTTCTCGTGCAGAGTAACGAAAGATAGAAGAACTCTGACGGGAATCGTGGTCATGGGTAGAACCTATAAGCGACGCAGTAAATCGTTGGAAGCGACGGCACTCGAAATCATTGTGACGGATACAGGAAACACTGCCCTTAAATTGGAAGTTCCGGGGTGCAAGGATTATGTTGCTTTGCGCCTGAACCGCCACGAAGTAAAAAAATTCAAGGAAGCCTTGATAGCGTGCGGGAACGAGCCGATGGTCGTGACTCTGTTTCAATATAAAGTCAACGGCAAGCACTGTTATATTCTTTATCATGAGCCCGGCAAGGAAGACTCGTACCCGAAATTTGACGGCGCAAAAGAAGATGAGCTGAAAACAAAATGCCGCACCGCTCGCAACATTGCCTTTGTGCTCTATGGCTTCTCTCTTATTCTGTATCCATTAGCGTGGTGGGTATCGGTAATCCTGATAGTAGCTGCTTCCATCCTGATATACCTGAACATTCCCTTGCTGGATGATGAGCTTTGGTTTGATTCCTGCGAATTCATTAAGCGTCCGAAACAGGTAAAAGGGAAGAACTCGGATTCTGATATAGTTGCTTCTCAGGCATCAATTATCCTTGAAGAGATTTCTGAAAAATATCAGGACAAAGGGAAATCGGACAAAGACTATGAACAGCATCAGGAAACATCTGCTAAACCGCCTGAAAAAGAACCGACCAAGGATTCTAAGAAACCCGAAACATCCGCCCCGATTGACAACAACGAACCTGTAAACGTCAAGGTGAACATTCACACCGAAATCAATCCGGAACCCTCCGAAATCCTTGGCGTTCTGGAAGATGAATCTGAACCTATCGTTCCTCCCGCCCCTAAATCTGCATCGACACCAGAAAGTGCAGATGCCACGAAGCCCTTTGACGCTGCGGATATCTTTGAGCCGGAACCTGAACTGGAACCGAAGCCTGAAAAAGAGCCGGTTTTTGATTTGCCTGTGGATGATGACGATACGCGGGACCCCTTCGCTGAAGAAGACTCTGATTCCCCCGCTGGTCTTTCGTTTGACCCCAGTGGGGTTGACATGGACGATGACGAAAAGGACCCGTTCGCGGAGGATGACAGCAATGTGTTCAATCCTCCTGATGATGTGGATAAGCTCGAAGAAGAACCGGGTACGGATATGATGGACTTTGGCATCCCTGCTTCTCCTGAACCTGATGCCGTTGACGCCCCCACATTGGAACAAGAACCGTCTATGCAGGACAACGCTCCTGAAATGCCCGCAAAGAAGACGAACGCGTTCGGCACTCTCAAAGCAGCAGCGACCGAGCCTAAAGTTGAACCTCACGAATCCGCAAAACCCGTTGAGAGCCATTCGACTCAGCCCCGGCCCCAAAAGCCTGATGTTCCTCAGACACCAAAAGCTGAACCGGCAGCACCAGCTCAGCGTCCAAAAGCAGACAGGGAAGCGGCTCTCGCAGGCTTTAACATTACTCGCAAGGTCGAACCTTCAAAAGAAGTGAAGAAGCCTAAGAAACCCATCACGGATAAGCGGACGAGCACTTCAAAATCAAGTCCCAAAGAAACTCCTGCAAAACCGCAAAAGAAACCGGTAAATGAAAAGCAGCAGAATCCTGACGAACCCAAAAAGGCCCAGCCGTTTGACCAGAGTTTCCGAAAGCGTGGCAGAGGCTCTTCCAAAAAGGCCCAGCAGAGCAACGGTCAAATCAGCTTTGAGGAACTTCATTGAGTATCAAATTCGCTTGAATGCTTCGAAACTTGCGGAAATGTGCGAATCGCGAATAATGGAAAATGTTGAGCCGGTCTCCCATTTTCCAGCTCAATCGTATTATCCGTAAAATGGTCGCAAGTCAGAGGCAAGCAAAAAAATGAAGACTCTCAAACAAATTGTTGCGCTGCTGCTTAGTATTGCTGCTTTGCTCGCATCTATCTTTTCTCTGATGGATGTCAAACGAAATGTTGAGCGAAATAAGCAGGCGGCAGATTTCGCAACACAGGCGATTCTTTCGGCTCAGTCATCTACGCTGCTGGAGCCGACACTTGATGTGGATGCCAGCCACCTTGAACTTCTTTCCACTGAGGTTCGGAACACGGAATTAACTCCCGTCAATCAGACTCTTGATGTTCAAGCTTCTGTTCAGAAAATCGATAACAAGCTGAAGAACATCCAGGAAGAAAAGAATTCCGAAAAAGAAAAGGAAGAAGAAGCAAAGGCCGAACAGCAGGCAGAAGCGACACCGGCAGGTCCGAACTATAACGACGATAACGATTACCCGAACTTCTGCGGCCGATTGCATATCCCTGCGGCCGGGGTAGACGTTGCGCTTTATAACAACACGGACCAGGAAACCTGCAACCGTGAAGACAGCGCATGTGTTTTCCCAAAAGCACCGCAGGATGGCGGCAGCAATATCGTCGCGGATAACGAAATACCTGGCCTGACATCCGTGACAATCGGCTCGACCGCATATGTCATCACTCCGTCTGGCGAACAAATCAACTACGTCTGTGTGGATGCCTGTGACGGCCACAACGATGTGACTGGTTTTGATGCTTTGCAGAAAAATGACGGAACGGTTGTTTGGGGTTCTGCGGACCTTATCGTATATACCTGCCTGAGCGATGCCTACAATGTTCGCATTGTCTGCTTCAACCGGGCTTGAGGAGGAAAAGAGCAATGAGCAACGAAAAGAACAGCCAGAACAAGTCTGGTGAATTGAAGAAACCGCCCTATGTGACTCGGACGAATCAGCCCTGGACCACGGTTTTTGCGGAGGACCTGAACAAGAAGAAAGAAGAGGATACTCCCGCTGAAACCAAACTCGACCTTTCTCAGTTCGTGAAAGTTGAAAAGGCCCAGGACGATAAGTCCACTACCATTCCCGCTCCCGTGTCGGAAGCCGAGAAGGACAAGGCAGACACCGTGAATAAAGGGGACGTTCAGAACGTAACGCCTATCCCCACACCGGAACATAAATTCCGTCCGAAAGGCTCTTCTCAGCAGAGCAAGCCTTCCGATGAGTTTGAAACGAAACCCGTTATGGAAGTGGCTCCTGCTGTCAATGAGGAAAAGCCTGCCGTAAAACCCGAAAGTAATCAGCCGGATGACGATAGCGACTCTTTTGTCTCTCCTTCGTTTGGTGGGTTCAAGAATCCGTATGCAGATGAAGAACCAGAAGAGAAATCGGAGAAAAAACCTGAAGCGAAAGATACCGAGAAAAAAACTGTCAAGCCTAAAGTGGCTGTTAAGTCCCACAAAGGCGGCAATGTCATTCTTGGCGTCAGCTGTGTAGTTCTTGCCGCATCCGTAGTCGTTATGGGCATGACGATTGCTGAAAGCCGTAAGAGTGATTCTATCGTTTATCCGACTACTGGAAGTACTCTGAACATCTCGGCTGATGTTGCGACGACCGATGATAATTTTGAAAATCAGAAAGCCTTGACTCCTGTAGTATCTATGACTTCGGATGGAAATACCTGGACGCTGAGTTCCTCGACTTTCCTGATTACTGATGGCGAATCCAAGGTAGCGGTCGCTGTAGACAGTGCAGACAGCATCAAGTACGATGGCACTGCCTTGCAGTATGAGCGCAATGGAGTAACTTATCTTGTCCGCATGGTGAGCGACAGCTCTTATCTGGGCGACAGCACTATGACCGAACATGAGGATGGTGCCACCCATATGATTACCGGCATTGAGGGCGTCGGGAATGGCAAAGTGCTTGTCGTGATTGCTACATACGGTGCTACCGGCGATGAGAGCATCAACGATGCAGCAAATGAAGAAGTAACCGCTTTGCTGAGCAGTGCCGCACCTGCCAATGACGGAGCTTCCTTGCTACTTGATAACGTGCCGGTCGAATTTGACGGACGTACTTTGAGTCTGACGAATGAGCGCGTTCTGGTCAAAGATGGCGATTCTGAGGTCGTGCTTGCACCTGCATCCTACAACGCTGATGATATTCAGTTCACGGATACCAAGCAGACACTTTCTGGTTTTACAGTTGCTCGCTCTGATTATGCTGACTCCGACAGCAGCAAGACCTATCTCGTGGAAGGCACTGACCGCAATTTCCTGGCCGTCACGAACAATGAAGATTTGCTAAACAGCATTCTGCAAGTCCAGTAAAAATAACATTTCAAAAATAGGAGAATACCAAATGAATAAACGTAAAACTTCTTTTATCCTTGCAACTGCTCTGGCTGCATCCATCATCATGTCCGGCTGCGCATCGACTGTTGCATCTGACAGTAACAGCACTGATTCCGCCACGCAGGAGTCTGCTACTGTTGAGACTGCACTGGACATTGATTACAGTGCGGGTCTAAAAAAGGACGGTCACTATGCTGGTGTCAAGGCCAAGGATATTGTTACTCTTCCGGATGACTATGACCATATGACCTTTAAGACTGAAGACCTGCACATGGAAGACGGCGCTCTGGATTCTGCGCTTTTGCAGATTAAGCAGACTTACGGTGAACACACCACTGTGGACCGCGCGGCGCAGGAAGGCGATTGCGTGACGGTGGATTATACCGGCTCCTACAACGGCGATGAATTCCCGAATGGCTCTGCAAAGGACGCTGAAATCGTGCTTGGTCAGGGCTATTATGTGGATGGCTTTGAGAGCCAGATTGAAGGGCACTTTGCCGGTGAGAAGTTTGACATCACCGTGACTTTCCCCGACAGCTACCCTGACACCACGGATTCCGAGGGCAATACTCTGAGCCTGGCTGGTCAGGATGTTCAGTTCCGCATCGAACTCAAGGATGTCTCTGAGCTGACCTTGACGGATGACTCTATCGTGAACTGCTTCGGCGATAACAAGTATTACACCGAGGATGGCACTCTGGTCAATTCCGTGGATACTTTCAAACAGTATTACAATGAGCTTTTGACCAAAGATGCTCTGGGTCTTGCCATCTATAACTATATGATGGATAACTCTGTTGTTTCCGAAATTCCTCAGAACCTCATTGATGACCAGCGTGATACTTACCGCAAGGAAATCGAAGCAAGTGCCGAGAACATGGGTAAGACCATGGACGAGTACCTGAAAACCACCGATTACGATACTGAGGATGCCTTGCTCGACAGCTACAATGACCGCATTGAAGAAAGCGTAAAGGCGTATCTGATTTTCCAGGCTGTGGCCGAAAAGCAAAAAATCAAGGTCACTGATTCTGATGTAAGCGATTATTTTGGTGATGATTCCTTGAGTGTCCAGCAGGCTCAGAAATACTACGGCGAAGAATATGTGAACCAGACGGTTCTGTACAACAAAGTAGGCGACTGGCTCACTGCTCACGCAACGATTGTGTGATTTCATCCCAAAAATGCTTGACGATATATGCGAACTCGATACAATGAATATTGTACGATAGATACCATCTATTAGGCGCTATATGCGCTCGTACAATTAACAATCTCGTCGTAAGGCAGACTTCTCATTTGTTTGGGGAGCCTGCTTTTTTTATTTATTAACTGTCTTTTGAAAGGAGACAAAATCATGACTAACGTTAACATTTTCACCATCATTGGCCGTCTTACTGCTGATGCAGAAGAATTCACTATTGGCAACAACACATACGTTGGGTTCCGTGTTGCGGTAGACCGTGGACAGAATAAGGAGACTTCTTTTATCCCGGTTCGCGCTCCGAAGAAATTTATCAGCGACAACCTGCGAGCGAAGCTTGTTAAAGGCGCACCTGTGTTGGCCACTGGCCGCTTCGAATCCGGTTCTTATGATAAGGACGGGCAGAAGAAATTCTACACTTACCTGAGTGCCGCAACGATTCAGCATGATGTCAACGGTAACTTTTCTGAAGGTCTTCTGATGGGCAATTTGACTGCCGACGTAACTACCCGTTCCACTCAGAATGGAAATAGCGTGGCAACCTTTACGGTCGCCAGCAATCGTTCTTACCAGAAGGATGGTAAGTGGGCCGATGTCACTTCCTTTGTGACTGTTGCTGCATCCGGTAAGCTTGCAGAATTTATTGCAAGCCACTTCCATAAAGGTGACCCTATCATGGTTGCCGGTACTTTGACCAGCAGCTCTTACAAGAACAAGAACGGAGAAAACCGTACTTCTTATACTGTCTGGGCTGACAAGGCCACCTTCGCCAACCGCAGTAAAGAAAATACTCAGAATGGCACTGCCGCCGCTCCCGCTGCTACCCCTGTGTCCTCTGCTCCTGCTGCACCGACTTACGGTGAATATGGGGCCGACGAATTCGATGCTGTAGAGGAAGAGGATGACTTGCCCTTCTAATCATCAATTCTAAGCCCCGTGAGCTGTGCTAACAGGCTATACGGGCGATTACACACTAATTCAAGTCGAGACTGGCACTTTTGCTGGTCTCGACTATTTTAATTTATCGGAGGTAAAATTATGAATACTCAGAATTTATGGTGGACCGGCAAAACCAATGACTTGCTCGACCCGGCGCTGCCCGACTTCTTTCATGATGTCCAGCTAGGCATCGGAACGAGGTTTATTGATGACCCTACCGCTGCCAGTGTAAAGCAGGCCGGGGTATACCAGACCAATGGGCACTGTGTGCCCGGCAAAATAACAGCAGATTTCGCGAAGGCATTGTGCCGCGCTGAGATGATTGAGAATGGGCGCAAGGTAGGCGCGTATTCCTGCAATAAAGATGGTCGAACAATGGCTGAGTGGGTAGACAACAATATCTACAAGGAATGTGAAATTGACCATTTGGGAAATACGCTTTGCCTAATTTACGATAGAGGCACTGGGCAGATGTATGCTTCTAATGGCTTGAATGGAAATCCTTTAGACGCATCTAAGACGGGCCTTGCACCTTTCTTTCTGCTTCTGTGGGGCGATTTTCTAAATCGTGTTGACGGTTTTGAGGACATCTTTCAGAAGTATGTTGCAGAAACCGACACTACCCAAAAAGTCAAGTACGCTTGTGCTTTGGCCGGTACTGCGTGTGACGCAATGTTAGAGCAAGACACGGACCTCAAGGCAAAATATCCTAACAACGGTAATTTGAAGAATGTTACTCAGAGTCTTGCCAAGAGCAGGAAATTTTCCCCCGATTTGGTTTGGGGCACTTTTCAGTTTATGAGTGACCAAAAAGGCTCCGGAACCAGCAAGTTCAAGTTTAAGTCCGTGAAGGACTTCGTTGGCTATTTTGCGGACAACAACCGTATTCTCTCTGATGAAGAGAAGAGCCTGATTCCTCAGCTGGATGACGGATACATTCTCCCTGAAGAGGTAAAAACGACTTGCTATTTGATTGCTAACACTCGTGACACCAAGCGCCCCATGACTAATATCATGCTGCGTGGCGACCCGTCTGTCGGCAAGACTGCTGGTGCTCGTGCGATTGCTGCTGGTCTTGGACTGCCTTATACATTCATTACCTGCAATGCTGGTACTGAAATGTATAACCTAATCGGTGACATGATGCCTGTTGATGCTTCTGATTCTGACGATAGCATCAATGGGGAGTTATTCAAAGACCTGCCGACCGCGACTGATATCAGCATGGACCCCGTGACCGCGTATGAAGCTATCACTGGTGTTGCCAAAGCAGACGCTACCGAAACAGAGTGCATGACCGAGTTGTTCCGCAAACAGATGAAGCTTTGTTCCGAGGCTTGCGGCCAGGGCTTCCGTTATGTTGAGAGTCCTTTGGTTCGCGCCATCCGCAATGGTTGGGTATGTGAGCTGCAGGAGCCTTCTCTGATTACGCGTCCGTCTGTCATGCCTGGCCTGAACGGTCTGCTGGATGAAACTGGCTGCGTCGTTCTACCGACAGGTGAGATGCTGCATCGTCATCCTGACTGCATCATCATCTCCACGTTGAACGTTGACCTGGAAGGCTGCCGTCCGTTGAACCAGTCGTTCATCGACCGCCACCATCTCATCGTTGACATGAAATGCCCGGATGATAAAGTCATCATTGAGCGTATTAAGGGTATGACTGGCTGCGGCAACGATGTTCCGCTGCAAACAATGGTTGACTGCATTCACCAGATTGCCAAGAAGTGCCAGACTTGTGGTGCTACCGATGGCAACGTGAACTCTATGCGCTCTCTTGCAAACTGGGTTCAGGCTGGTATGCTGATTGGCGATTATGCTAAAGCTGCCGAATGGACCGTTGTGAGCGGTGCAACATCTGACTCGCAAACTCGTGAAGAGCTTGTGAGAGTTGTTGCAAACTACAGCTTTGCCTAATAACATTGAAGCCCCGACCTTTCTGGTTGGGGCTTTTTCTTTTGCATTTTTTTAGTTTAGTTTCAAAAACAACGAAAAGGGGGACTATTTTGCGTTAGATTCGCAACTTCGCTAAATCTACGTTTAGCGAAATATAGGGGAGATTTTTAGTTTTTGCAATCCTTACCAACATTCGGTTCGGCAACTTGTCTTGACACCCAAATCGCACAGAACTCGCGTGTCTGTTGGTGTAAATTCATTTCTTGCAAAAAGCTAACAGCAGATACACATACCAAGTGTTTTCTTGGCTGTATATCCGCTGCCTGCATTAGAAATCTTTATGAATTTGTTTTTTCAGAAGCTCGGTGTTTAGGAGCAGTCCATGGATTGCATAGCGGTATGACAAAATTTTCTCGCTGTTATAGGTTCCAAAAACATCCTGTGCATAAACGACTTTGTTTAGCTGATTTACTTCATCTTCGGTCAGGTATAACGATACCTGCTTGTTTTTCATCAGCTTCGTTCCGCGCCTGCCTTCATTGGTCGGCATGAAGGATATGATTTCGTCAATTTCTGGCAAGAGATAGTATGATTCATCTAGCCCTTCGGTGGCTACTAACTCGTCATATTCGGCAGAACCTTTAGAGATGATGTACCGCTCCCCTACCCTGCTGACTTTTTGAAGCTCGCTTCTCACCAATCGGTTTGTTAACGTTCCCAGACGACTTCCCTCATACCACGCACGAATTTCAAGCATCTCTGCAAAGTCTGAACGAAAGCGCACCGCAATTATGTTTTTTTCGCTATTCATTTGATTTTTCCTTAATCGACGGCTTCAATTTTCTCTTTCAGCTTTGTTGCCATCTCAATTACTTCTTCGAGCGCTGCGATGTCAGAATCTCTCGATTCTTGGGAAACATGGCTTAATGCTTTTTCAT
>ENA-OUOW01001816-OUOW01001816.1-human-gut-metagenome-genome-assembly--contig:-NODE-1816-length-13280-cov-3.959849_pt1 | contig 13280 bp, 14 predicted proteins | sample MGYA00237938_ERZ548769 | MGnify/ENA primary metagenome ERZ548769 (study PRJEB26490, sample SAMN05356870) | human gut metagenome | biome: terrestrial biome; feature: human-associated habitat; material... | reverse complement strand
TTGGACTCGAGGATAACTTGGAGCCTGTTGCGGATGCGGCCATCATGACTTTTACCCTGCTGTCAGGCCATCCGAAAGCTCCTGCGACCCGCATCAAAGACGATCTTGCAAAGAAGCGGTTGGTTATATTGCAAGCGTCGAGCAGTATGCCATTTGTCTCATGCTCAATGCCAATTACATTTATTGACATCAATGACGATTGCAGTGACTTTGACATTGCCCTGCTACCGCTTTCAAGCAGGTATGCCGCGCTCTTTGGTCGGAAGCGGGGTGTCGGAGAACTCGAGGTGCTCACTACGGAGATGACCGCCCGATTTAATGTGACAGTACTGGGCAGCAACGATATTTGGATGACTGCGTTTGGGTGCGAAGAAGAACCGTTGCGAGCTGCGATGGATCTGGTTGGGAAATATAAGCAAGCCCAGGGCTGATCCTCGGGGTGTACTCGCCGGGTATGGTGCAGCCGTTGCCGGATGTGGCTATACCTGACAATACGGCTGACGAGACGCTGCGAGTGCCATACTGCCGCGGCGGCATCGTTACGCCTGCCGGCCAGCTTGAGGACAAGGTGCGTCTGGTCGGGACGGGGGTCCACGAGTTACTCGTCGATGAACCGGCACGCCTATGCACATGTGCGCCTGAACCAAAGCATCAGCGCTACTGGCCAAAAACGCTCTCTACCTTGACGATGGAATCGCTGACGGTTAATGCCTTCGAAGAAGCGCAGTGAATCTTGCGACGGCTCAATCTTTGGTGCAAGACCGCGGCAAGACTGGAGAAGAAACGAGAATGGCTGATGCCCATTACAGCTGCCTGTCTTCTCCGACCTTCTTGTTCAGCATCTTCGTTCTCTCGACTGTATCCTCCCATCCCGTTAACAAGAACAGGTACAGAAGCTCGACAACATAGTTCATGGAGTTCTGTGAAAAGCGAATTCCTTCAGAGAACATTGCATCGCGAGAGACCGCTCGTATTACAACATTGGCTCTCAAGGCAAGTGGGGATTCGCAATCGTTTGTGAGCAACACGATGGGAGTTCCGGCGTCTTCCGCGTTGTCCGCAATGACGGATAGTTTTTTCGACCTGCCTGATGTAGACATCATCAATACAAGGTCGTTTCGTTTGAGATTCAGCGTAGCAGAAATAGCGCTTTCTGCTGTTGGAGGACAGCACGCGCGAATTCCTGCTTGGCAGAACTTGAAGGCGGCGTTTTCCGCGATAGTAATGGAGTTGCCTACAGCGCAGATAAAGACACTATTTGCCTCTCGCATGCGTCCTACCACGTTCTTGAACTCGGCGGAGTTCAGCTGCTCGGTGGTTTCCGTTAGCTCGGCTATTTTTTCCTGAAGGATGAATCCGAAAGAGCCAGGTATATCATCGAGGCTGACTTTATCAGCCCCAAATTGCTTGGGGTCGGCGTTCCCAACGGTAATTGCCATGGCAAACCTGAAGTCTGAGTAGCTGCCATAGCCCAGGGTTCTGGCAAACCTAGACACCGATGCGGGCGAGGTTTCCGTGGCGTCGGCAAGCTCTCGAACGGTCATGCCAGTTACGGCACTGCCGTTTGCGATGATGTAATCGGCAATACGCCGCTCTGAAGCTGAAAATGTTCCTAGCTGTGAGGATAGCTGTGCAACAACATCTGAGCGTCGATTTCTTCGATTCATCTGTCACCAATCTTGATTAGTTGCCTTTCACGATATCTTGATACCAGCTTGATGGCTTTGACCGAGTGTTACTAAGGCCAGTAGTCAAAAACACATCATCAAGCCGATGGCTTGGCTTTGCTGGGTTGATCTCTCATAGCGTACCCGATAGTTGTGAGTATGAAACGTGTTCCAAGAATTATGGAAACACCTTTCATCCCCTGTTTCATACCGCTGGCAGATGCCATGCCATTGCCTCGCAAAAAGGTCCGGAGAGCAAGTTATAGTGCGTATGAAACAAGTTTTAAAAAAATTTGGAACACAAACATCTTGTTTCATTCTTAGGGGGGTGCGAATTGGGCAAGCGTCCAGATAATGCGAAGTCTTCGCTAAGACTCTTGAGCGAAAACGTTCTCTACTGGATGTGCGTAGGTGTCTTCACCCCGTTCCTCTCCGCATACCTCACAAGGCGGGGCTTCTCAGCATCTGAGATTGGGGCAATGCTGACTGCGTTGCCGATTTGTTCCCTGATCGCACAACCCATCTGGTCATCTCTGGCGGATAAAAGAGCTGGAAGGAAGACCACGCTGGTAATTCTCGCTGTCTCTTCGGCACTGATAGCTCCCTTTATTGGATTTGCGACATCCTTCGCGAGCATGTACCTCGCTCTATTTCTGTTCTCGTTGTTTTTCCAAGCTCTGCTTCCCATATGTGATTCCCTGGTTGTTGAAGCTGCCGCAAAGGAAGGGATAGAGTTTTCTCGCATTCGAATGGGCGGCACCCTTGGCTATGCAGCAATCGTAGCGGTAGCCGGGATTGTCTTTGAAAACCATCCCGGAATCCAATTTGCAGTTCTTTCAATTGCCCTTGCCCTGTTTGCTGTACAGACGGCAATCCTTCCTCAGAGCTGGAGGGAGCTGAATTATGATGAATCGCCAACTCGTGAATCTATGCAGCGTAGTGGGCTGAAGGGACTATTTGATACGGAGGAAATTAGGTTCGTACTGCTCCTGGCATTTATCGGCTATGTCGGACTGAGTTTTCATGGGACCTTTCTTGGAAGATGGTCGGTTGAACTGGGGTATGGCCAGGAGCTCGTCGGGATTCTCGGGGCAATTTCCGCGTTGAGTGAGGTTCCAATTCTCTTGCTATCCGATAGATTGATTTCTCGTTATGGAGAGATTCGTCTCTTGGGATTCTCTTGCGTGGCGATGGCTATCAGGCTGTTCATGGTAAGTACCGGAGTTCTCTGGGCCATGATCGTTGCCCAAGTCTTGCAAAGCGTTAGCTACATGACCGCTTACTACAGTGCCGTGACATACATTGCGAGGCATGCGCTACCGGGCGCGATGGCAAGAGGGCAGGGGCTCCTCGCAATACTGCAGAGTGGAGTGGCAACCATTGTCGCCAGTTTCGTTGGCGGCTGGCTTTCTGATGCCCTTGGCACGGGGATGGCCTTTGTTGTATTCGGTGCCACCGTGGCTCTTGGTGGAGTTGCAACTATGGCCGTGTACCGATTTTCGAATGGTCATCCGTGTGTTGAGTAGTTTTGCAAATGGGGGAGCAGTATGCCCCAAGCAATTTGAGTAGAGAGGGAACGGAATGCTTGTAAAAGTCAACGAACTACTTAAAGATGCTACCGAGAACCACTATGGCGTGCCCGCAATAAACGTTATCAATATCGAGACCGCCCATTATGCAGCCCTTGCAGCTGAGCAAGAGCACATGCCCGTCATCATCCAGTTCTTCCCTGGATTCAAGGACTATGCTCCGCTCTCTGCGATTGCTGGCGCAGCAAAGTATTACGCAGAGCGCGCGAGCGTCCCCATCGCTGTTCACCAGGACCATTCTCAAGGTTACGAGATTGCCGTGGAGGGCATCCGGGATGGTTTCCCCTCGGTCATGGTGGACGGGTCTTCTCTTCCGTTCGAGGAGAACGTTGCGCTCACCAAGTCCGTCGTTGATGTCGCAAATGTCTTCAATGTGGATATTGAGGCAGAGCTTGGGCACGTTGGTGTCGGCGCCAACGCAGAGGACTTTGTGACGGATGACTTCTATACCAATCCCGCGCAGGCGGAGGAATTCGTTGAGAGAACTGGGTGCGGTTCGCTTGCGATTGCCGTTGGTAATGCCCACGGCCCGTATGTGAAGGTTCCTCATCTCGATTTCAAGCGCATCCAGGAGTGCCGCGAGGCGGTCGACATCCCGCTGGTCATGCACGGGTGCTCGGACATTCCCGATGACCAGCTGCAGAGGGCGGTTAACCTCGGCATGAGCAAGTTCAATATTGCTACCGAGTACTTCAGGGCCATGTATCGCTCCCTGGAGAAGGAGATCAAGTCGGGCTCTCACGATGGCGACGGCGTCGGCCTCATGTTCAGCATCAAGAATGACTGCATTGACTTCGTCGCAAGCAAGATCAGGCTCCTCAACCCCAACAACTACTCAATGTAGGGCCAACCATGAAGAAGCTGCTAATAGCGACACACGGGAAGCTGGCGGATGGCTATCGAAGCTCCCTGTCGATACTCACTGGCATGCAAGATTCCGTGGAGTACATTGACGCCTACGTTGACGAGTCCGATTACACGCCAAAACTGCAAGCGTTTATTGATTCGGTTGGGCCAGATGACACGGGCGTCATATTTACGGACATCTATGGAGGCAGCGTTTTCCAGAAGGTAGCCCTAATGCTAGAGGGACGCCAGAACATCTTCCATGTGACCGGAATAAACCTCGGGCTTGTTATCGAACTCCTTCTTACAGACGTAGCAATAACCCCAACATACCTCGAAGAAGTAATTAGCGCGGCTCGCGAGGGAATGCGCTTGGTCGCACTTGAGGATGCTGGCCCTCAACCGGAGGGGGAGGACGAGTTCTTTGAATGAGGGCTTGATCAGTAATCGAAGGCAGGAAGGGAGAGAGGGGCAGAAATGATTGTTCAGATACGCGTTGATGACAGGCTAGTCCATGGTCAGGTCGCTCTTGTATGGAGCAAGGAGCTCAACACGAACAGAATCATCGTGGCGAACAAGCATGCAGTGGAGAGTGATGCCCTCCGTATGACCCTGCAGATGGGTACGCCAGTGGGCCAGCGCCTGATTGTCAAGGATGTGCCTGGCGCGTGCAAGATTGCGAACGATCCTCGAGCGGCTGACATGAGGATATTCGCCCTCACAAACTGCATGAAGGACGCGCTCGAATTCGTGAAGGGCGCACCAGGGCAAGTGGAGACGGTCAACGTCGCTAACGTGGGCAGGTTCGATAAGTCTGACCCATCAAAGAAGGTCAATCTTAATTCCACCATCATGCTGAGTCCGGAAGAGCTCGAGGCTGCCAAGGAACTGTGCGAATTGGGCGTCCCTGTATATCACCAGCTAATCCCATCCGACACAAAAACGCCGTTGAAGACGCTGATTGAAAAGGCCGGAAAGTAAGCGAGTTGTCCCGATGTGAGGGACTGGTTAATAGCGAGAGAGAGGATGTAGCATGCTGGGTTTAGCGTTTACTGCGTGGCTCACCGTAGTCATCTGCTACGGCGGCAACTGGGTTCTCGGGCAGTGCATGATTGAGCGGCCAATAGTCGTAGGACTGGTCGCTGGCATTCTTATGGGCGATGTGCAGACTGGCGTAATCATCGGCGCATCTCTCGAGGCCATCTTTATGGGTGCAGTTAACATCGGTGGTGCTATTTCGGCTGAGCCTGTCACGGCAACGGCGCTTGCGGTTGCGTTTGCGGTTGGTGCTGGTGTGGATACGAGCGCGGCAATTACTATCGCAGTCCCTGTCGGTGTTGTTACTGCGTTCCTGTCGATCTTCATGAACAACGTCGTGCTCGCGTTCTTTGCGGGACCATTTGACAAGATGGCCGCTGATGGAAACGAGAGAGGGCTCGCGCTTCAGCACTACCTTCTCTGGTTCATCAAGTACGCCCTGTTTGCCCTCATTGCGTTCTTTGGTGTCTATTTTGGCGCAGAGCCGGTTGCCTCTATCGTCAACCAAATCCCTGCCAACGTTACTGCCGGTCTTAATGCAGTTGGCTCTCTTCTTCCTGCTGTTGGTATGGCGCTTCTGCTTCAGATGCTCTGGAGTCCGCAGCTTGCAGTCTATTTCTTCCTGGGCTTTACCCTGTACTCCTACCTCCAGCTCCCGATGATTGCGATTGCGGTGTTTGGCGTGGTGATTGCAGTTGTCTCTGCCCTTCGCGATAAGGAGCTGTTCGATCTCTCTAAGAGGGGCGTCCCGGCCCTCGGTTCTGAAGATGCTTCTGCTAACAAGGCAGCAGACGACGATGAGGAGGCGTTTTTCGCATAATGGCTACCAAAACTGATACCAGCAATCTCTCCGCTGAAGATAGGAAAATGCTGAACTCGATTTTCCTTCGCTCCTTTACCGTCTTTGCTTCGTGCGCCGGCGGCTCGGTGAAGGCAGGTGCCGATGGTTGGCTCTACTCGATTCAGCCAGCGCTTGACCGCTACTACAAGGATAGGCCTGACGATCGCAAGGACGCGATGAAGCGCCATACCACGTGGTACAACATCACCCAAAACGTTGGTACTTTTGCTATGGGCTTCGTCGCGTCTATGGAGCGCGAGAACTCCACGCATTCGGACTTCGATACCGAGTCCATCGACGCAATCAAGGTCTCTCTCATGGGCCCCATGTCCGGTATCGGCGATGCAATTTTCTGGGGTGTTCTTAGGGTAATCGCGGCAGGCATTGGCATAAACATCGCAATGACCGGGTCGCCTTTGGGCGCAATCGTCTTCCTACTCATCTATAACATCCCGTCAATTCTGTGCAGGTACTACATGACCTACCTCGGCTACAACCTGGGTACGAGTTTCATTACCCAGCTGTACGACGGCGGTCTCATGAAGCTCATCACCAAGGCGACTTCCACTGTTGGTCTCATCATGGTCGGAGCCATGACGGCGGCAAACGTAGTCTTCAATTCGCCTCTGTCAATCCCCGTCCAGGATTCTGACCCCGTGCTTGTCCAGACCTACCTCGATGCAATCTTCAAGGGAATCGTTCCCCTGGCCATCACGCTTGTGTGCCTGCATCTGCTCAAGAAGAACGTCAACGTCAACCTGATTCTCTTTGGTTTGATGGTCTTCGCCTTCGTGCTTGGACTCATTGGGGTTATGTAGCTCGATAACGTCTTGCGCCGGGCTCGGCGGTCTCGTCTTGAGCGAGCCGGGCCCGGCGTCCATTAGCGGAGGGAGCACAATGCGCTATTCACACCTGAAAAATGCGGATGTCGATGTCTCGCAAATTGCTGTTGGTACCTGGGCAATGGGCGGAGATTCCTTTGGCGATAACGATGACATCCCCAGCAGCATGAGGGCAATTCAGACGATGCTCGAACAAGGAGTAAATCTCATTGACACTGCCCCGTGCTATGGGAATGGAACTGCGGAGAAGATCGTCGGCCGCGCATTGAAGGGAATCGAGAGGGACAAGTATCTTCTGTCAACAAAGGTTGGATTGGTGACTAGCCCCTCGGGATATGACAGGGACTCTTCATTCAAGAACATTATTCGAGAGGTGGAGAGCTCTCTCAGAAATTTAAGAACAGACTATCTCGACTTCTACTTCGTCCATTGGCCAGACCCCAAGACCTCGTTTGCCGAGACCATGAGTGCTCTGAGGCTGCTCAAGGAGCAAGGAAAGATTCGGCACATCGGCGTATCCAACTTTACGAAGGAAATGATCGAAGAGTGCGAGAAGTACGTTGACATAGATGTTCAGCAGCCTCCGTATTCGATGGTCAATCGAGAGTACGAGCCACTGATAAAGTGGGGTGCCGAGAGGGGAATCGATTCCTTTACGTACGGCTCTCTTGGGGCAGGAATTCTCTCTGGCAAATACCGCGAGCTGCCTACTTTCTCCCCTGGGGATGTGAGGGGTACGTTCTATGACTATTTCCGCGAGCCCAAGTTCTCAAAGGTTCAAGAGCTGCTCAAGGTAATGGATGGTGTCGCTGCGACACACAATGTAGCGCTCTCGGAGGTAGCAATTAATTGGAGCACGCAGAAGCCTTACGTCGCTACTGCCCTGGTTGGCGTTAGGTCTTCACGCCACGCAGAAGAAAATTGTGCTGCCCTGGATTGGGAGCTCTCGAAGGATGAGATGGCTCTCTTGGATAACACGCTTGATACCCTCGAGGTTGGTTAGACATGAACAGCGAGAGACAATACGAGCGGACTCTCGTAGACAAGATTGAAGCGGGAGCTAGGACTATCGAGGAAGACGGGTTAGCTATCGAGTGCCGACCCGTTCCGGACGATGACAGAGACCACGCCCTTGATCCTCGGGTAGTCGAACTGTTCCGTCGCAGAAAGTCGGGAGAGTTTCCCACCCCAAAAGGCAATGACATCATGTCGATGCGTACGAGGCCGAACAAGGAAAGCCATCCCATTGATTCTGGAGAAGTAAGCGAGCGCGTCGTTCAGATGGACTTCTCTGATCGCTCACTGCAGCTCTTCTTGTTTGAGCCGAGTCACTATGAAGGTGGAAAGCCTGCTTTGGTCTACTTTCATGGTGGCGGGTTTACAGTTGGAAACATCGGGCAGTTTAGAAATGCGCTTCGCCTCCTTGCAGATGTAAGCGGGTGCATCGTTGCGTACCCGGAATACAGACTTGCTCCGGAGACTCCGTTCCCCGGTGGGCTGCTGGACTGCAACGACACTGTTGAGTGGCTGGCAAGTCATGCTGATGAATTTGGGATAGACTCCTCTAGGTTTGCCCTTGCAGGAGATTCGGCGGGCGGGAGCCTTGCGAACGCTGTCACAATCCTGCAGCGCGATACCGGCAGGATAAAGCTGATAGTCGAGATGTATCCATTGGTCGACGGGGGGCCAATTCCCTCCGAATGGTCGCATGACATGTATCCATGCCTGCCGGAACAGCGCGAGGCCGCAATGTCGCGAACGGATCGCATTAAGAATGCTGCCCAGGGGCTTCCCGACCTCTACTTCCAGGGGAGAAGCGCACTGGAGTATGACCCTCTAATTTCGGCTACGTACTACGCCAGGCTCTGCGAGTTCCCGCGTACCGTTGTGGTGGCATCCGAGTTCGACTTCCTCCGCTACCAGGACGAAGCTTTTGCAAGGAAGCTGTCTAAAGAAGGCGTCAACGTGAGGTGCATTAGATACCTGGGGTGTGACCACGGATTCTTCGAAACTTGTGGAGTAATGCCGCAAGTTGAAGACCTCGTAAACGTGATGGCCGTGGAACTGAAAGCCCTTTAGTGTCAATTGCCGTGCCCGCCGGAGGATGCTATGCCAAATGCAACCTTGATAATCACCCTGATAGTTCTGGTGGTGGTGATTGCCGCGGATAAGATCGTGAGGAGAAGAGTATCCGAGCATATTAATGCGTTGTACTCGGCTGGAAACGGTGGTGACCTTCTGGATTACCTTGACGGGCATCTCGTAAAGTATCTCTATCCAGCCTTCAACCGGGCATATATGAGGGTCAACGCATATGAGCTGATGGGCGACTCAAAAGGGGAGGGGCAGGAGTTGGCGCTGCTCCTCTCTGAGAAACGGCTAGACGAGAAGCAGCGACAGGCGATTGTTCTGAGGGGGTTCGAGTTCTATCTCAAGGAGGGGAAGGCCAAGAAAGCCAGAGAGCTCCTTGATGAGATAGAAGGGTGGGGCGAATTCCCCTCGAAGGACATGTATACCGTTCTTTATAAAGTGGTTGCAGAGAAGAGCGCGGATTATATCTCGCTGTGCGAAGACAAGTTGAAGAGTGCACAAGGAGCCGACAAGCTCCAACTTCTCTATCTGCTTTCGAAGCAATACGAGAACGTTGGACAAGCTGATAAGGCGAGAGAGTATGAGGCGCAATCAGTTGAATTGCTGAGCAAACTAAGAAGCGGAAAAGTGGACGATAGTGCCGCATGAGCGAAACGGGCTGTTGAGCCCCGGTGCCGTTATTAGCTCCGGGGCTGTTTGCTGGCGTTCGAGTCACAGACTACCGATGCAGTTTGCTTGACTTTGTTCTGGATGGTCAGTTCTGTGCCTATGAAAGCACGACGGCAAGAGGGTCGATGGCGCACTAAATTGCGGCTGGAGCTGCAGATGTGCCCACTCAAGTCTACTTGAGAGTTGCTTTGCCCTACACTAGTTCAGTAATAGGTGGATTTGCTTATTTGGCGAAGTTGCGGATATCGAGAGCCAGGTAGCAAAGTGGTAATTATTGATAAATCGCAGCTTGAAAGTTATCGACTTGCTGTGGCAAAAATCGCTTTCCTAAAGACATATGCCCCGAGGTTCTCATTCGTCGAAAACCTTGCAGGCAGTTGCATGCTTGTCAGGGACTCGGACGCGGAGAACGCTGACAGCAGCACGATATGTGTGGCAATACTCCAGCGGCCCCCAAAAGGCAAGAAAATCGATTACCCCATTACCATTTACTACCAGCAAAGATCTTATACGAAATACCTCCGAAAAGCAGAGGGAGGAAATAGAGCGGAACGAGAGGACGCTGCCATCAGGTTCGATGCCGAAGTTCTCTCTCCTGCTTTTGATGAATGCTATGAGAATGACCTTGAGACGGCTTTTACCGATCCTCAGGGATTGTTTATTAGCGCAAGAGAACTCATCACAGCCGGAGCTGACATAATGTCACTCTTCAGCAATGTCGAGGGTTCATTCGACAACCCAGACGAGTACCTTGATTCCCTGCTGGCGAGAGAGCGCAGCGAATCCTTTCGATTTTTATACAAATATCGTACGGCAAAATCATTTGAGGAAAACGCGTATGGAGCCAGATCGGGCACCTTGTCATTCTCTCATCCGATGCAGTTCAATGACCCCTTCGACTGCAATTGCTTCTTTAGCAATGGAAACAGCGCTGTCGACAAATTCAGGATCTTATGTCTCGCGGGGAGCTATGACAACATTCTAATGTGGTCGCATTACGGCGAAGAACATAGGGGCTATTGCTGCGAGTACATGTTTTCAGACATCTACAGAACAATTGTCAACGACAATACCGTAAGAGGGCTGTGCATTTGGGGCGACGTCAAGTACACCGATAAAAGGCCGCAGCAGCGCTCTGCTCACGGAAGCTTTACCTGGGCGGATATACAGTTTTACGTCAATGCATCTTTTTTGAAGTTTATCGATTGGGAATACGAAAAAGAAATCCGCTTCGTGATCATTTCGAACGACCCAAAATTGAAGCCATTTCATAACATTGTCCTGCCACAGCCTCCTACTGCATACATGGGCTGTAATAACCACAACAACAAGCAGGTCTGCAGGTGGAAAATGGTGAAGCATCCGACCAAATATGCTCTTATTCGAACGTAGTCCATTCCTGCAATCCTGTTCAGGAAAGCTGCCTATACCCATATAGGATCGAGGTTCATGCCCAACTCCTTCTGTGTGCCAGCCATGGTCGTTGGGAGACTGAGCCAGCATGTGATTCGCGCTGGTCGTAGGGATTCTCGTTGAACGTGTTCTTTTGGTTGTACATGGCAATCCTGTGCCGAAGAGGACGCCATCGGTTTTCAACTCTCATGGATCAGCTTGTTACAATCGGGGCTGCTGGCATTTCTTACGCTTGTCCCAACGATATACATTACGGTGATCATGAATCCGCATAAATGGATATACTTCCTAAGGATGTTGCTTCAAACCGTCTAGCCCCTGTGCACCCGTTGAACTTCGGAAGGATGGTATCCCGTCAAAGCTCAGTTTTCCGGTCGATAGAATATGTCCCTCTCGGGAAAAACAGGCAAAGCAGCATGCGTCCCGCTTATCGGTAAAAATAGATTATTTGCTGCATCATACAAGCAGGATGGCCATCGGCCTCCACACCGGTACGTCACGAGCCAAAGAGAAAAACTTCCGACTCCATTTGTCGTTACTGTAAAACCATTTTTGTCTGAAGCCACGTCGCAAGGTGCCTCGATGCGATTGACCGCGTTTCCGTTGGTCTCTTCGGCTTTTTGGAACTCCATCATTTGCGAAATGAGTCTGTTGTAATCGATGTCTTCCGCGACTATTCCCGCGCCCGGGCATGCTTTGACAATGTAGTCACAAGTATTTGTTTCGATTATTGTCTCGCGAAGGGCGCAACTGCATGTTGCCGTCCCACTAGTTATCATGTTGATTTTTGTGATCAGCGCTTTGATGGATTTGACAATGAGGTCGACCGCAATCCCCGATACGACTGAGACGACGATGTCTACTCCGAGACTCTCTCCTGCAGCGGGAGTAATCTGACCCCTGATGATGGGGTCCACCCCATCTCTCAATAGGGCTTGTCGAACTTTGCTATCAAGCGAAACGTCATACTTACATCCAAAAAAGTCTAGGCGAAGGTGCTGAATTACCTCGAGGTGACCTTGGGCCGCATCATGACCTTTCTCGTCTGTCTTTGCGGGAGTTGTCAGTGAGTCTTTATTTGAACCCATGGCCACTCCTTTCTGCCAATCCTTGTGAGCTCGAAAGACATGGGGAAACTCATGCTCATGCTGCAGCTAGTTGTTGAGCATGAGATTGCAATGGCTCTCGTCTGCCTGCGGCGCGAACTGATATGTGCTGACTGCGAGCTCTTAACTACGAATTATCTTATTCTTTAAATATCATCTCGATTGGCCGGTCCTGCGAGTATTGGCAATCCCGTCTCGTCGTGGCTTCGGCCCTTTGCCGCATTGGATGAGAGAACGAAGAGAAGGCTGTATTATTTTCAACACTGGCAAACGCTCATGAAGGGAACCTGCAATGTCAGAAGAAGAGAAGGCCGCCGACGCTCAGGACTCGGACCAAAAGAAGCCGAGCGGTAAAACCATTGCCATCATTGCCATTGTTGCGGTAGCGATTGTTGCTGCGGGGGCGTACTGGTTTGTGAACTACAAGATTCCCCACGACAATGCAGTAGCGGCATTCAACGCCGCTGCGGATGGTCTCAACGAGCGCAATGACGAGCTAGACTCGGCCATCTCAGATCTTCAAGATTTGATGAACTCTGGAGAGACTCCGCTCGATCAATCAACCATAGAAGCCGCAAGTGTTGCCATTGGCGAAGCGCAGGGAGCCAAGCAATCCGTCCCAGAAATGCCAGAGGATACCGAAGCAATCAACGCCCAAGCTACTGCAATGGAGAGCATGGGGGAGTATTTTGCCCAACTCGACACTCTCAACACTGCGAAGGTCAATCTGCAGAACAGCATCTCACAGATGAAGCAGGTCACCAATCCGACCGAGCAGTTCGTGATTCAGCGCATCAGCGGGCTGGCGAACATTACGGGAGTCGAAGCTGTGACAGAAGACAATGACCCTAATGGGAATCTCGGCAAAGCAGGTGGCTATACGGCCTGTGTCTATTTTGCTTCCGATCTGGTGGATCAGTCCAAGGTTTACATTTCTGACGGATACAGTGGCATTGTTGGCGCTGGCGCGAATGGCGGCGGAGCGGTCGAGGTCTATGCGAACGTGGATGACGCAAACAAGCGCAATGATTACCTGGCAGTATTTGATGGCACCATCATTTCCTCGGGTTCTCATGAGGTCGTGGGCACGTGCGTGGTGAGAACCTCTGATCTTCTGACTGCTTCCCAGCAGAAGACGCTTGAGGGAGAAATCGTTGATAGTTTGACGAAGCTTGAGT